>Ga0265327_10001948_pt1 | contig 23713 bp, 10 predicted proteins | sample 41621metaG_FD_202089 | JGI IMG/M metagenome (GOLD analysis project Ga0265327, IMG submission 202089) | Rhizosphere microbial communities from Carex aquatilis grown in University of Washington, Seatle, WA, United States - 4-16-21 metaG | ecosystem: Host-associated > Plants > Roots > Rhizosphere...
CTGGCCGAGGACCAGCGTGTTGTTCAACCGGAACCACTTTGAGTCCTCGAAGAGCGTCTTCTGGTAGGTGAGGTTTGAAACGAGCTGGTAATGCTTGTCGTTCTCGTTCGACTGCGCCCACTGGTAACCGATGGTCGCGAGCTGCGGACCGACCGGGATGCCCTGCTGCCCGACGGTCAGGCCGTTGTAAGTGACGAGCCCCTGCGCCCAGACGGGCACCGCGGAGCCGGCGGACACCCCCTGGAGCGACGCCGCCACGTCCAACTGGTCGTAGGTGAAGCTGGACATGTCGTAACCGGTGGTGAAGAAGAGCCCTTCGGCGAGCTTCTGGGTGAGCTTGAGCTCGAGGTTGTACGCCTTGTTGTCGTTGTAGGTGTCGGGACCGCTCCAACGGAACGTCTTGGGATTGATCCCGGGCGCCTGGAGGAAAGAGCCGTCGTAGCCGGCCGCGTCGTTGACGTAACCGCTCGGGACCGCGCGCAGGTCCTGGAAGCCGATGCCCTTGCGGGACTGCTTGCCGAATTCCGTGTCGATCAGGATCTGGGTGTCCTTGAACGGCCGCCAGAGGACCACCGGTGAAAGGAAGTAGTGGTTTTCCTTGGCGTACTGGGTGTAGTCCTTCGCATCCTGCCAGGCGCCCGTCAGGCGGTAATCGAGCGTGCTGGTGACCGGGCCGGTGACGTCGATCGTCGCGCGCTTCAAGCCGTAGCTGCCGATCTCGGCGGTAATGTCGGTGCCGGCCACGCTCAGGGGCTGCCGGACGAGGTAGTTGACGACGCCGCCGAAGTTGCCGACGCCGTAGAGCAGCGCGGACGGTCCGCGGATGACCTCGACGCGGTCGATGTTGACCTCATCGGTGGAATTCTGGCGGCGGAAGCCGTCGCGCAGGGTGGCCTCGGTGTCGAAGCCGCGGATCTTGACGTGGGAGGCGTCCGCCGTCGAGGTGAGGCCCTCGGGATTGTTGATGCGCCCGGGCACGGAGGTGTTGCCGAACGCGCCCTGCGAGGCCCAGTCATTCTGGGTTTGGAGCTGGATGCCGGCGCTGTACTGCAGCGACTGGCGAAGGTCGCGCGCGCCGATGTCGTCGATGAACTGCCGGGTGATGACCTCGATGGGCATTGGCAGGTCCTTGATCGCCGAATTCAAACGGGTGCCCGATGTGGTGTTGGTGGCGAGGTAGCCGTTATCCTGGTCGGTGGTCACCGTGAAGGGTGAGAGCACGACGACGCTTTCGCCCGAGGCGGTCGACGGTGCGGCGACGTCCGTTGACGCCGGGGTGGACGGTGCGGCCGGCTTTTCCGCCGGCGCCGTCTGGGCATATCCCAACAAACTAAGCGCAAAGCCGGCTGCGAAGGAGACGGCTTGGGGCAATTTTCTGGTGTTCATGGTCTAGGGTAACGATCAGTGGATTCAGGGTTAGGAATCGTCTGCCGTCGAAGCCAAGGCCCGGCCTGTGCGGTCGCGACCAGAAGCGGGGTATAGCTTCGCCAGCATGGCCCAGAATAGCATTTCACCTCCCGACCGAACATCCCTCTTTCGGGGGAGCGGTGAAAACTTGGATTGCCCCGGGGCCCAAGGAGGATGCATTCTGCCGGTTCGCCCGGCGGGCGGCACCCGGCCGCGACTCCCGACCCCATGGAGATCCTCAAAAAAAACCTGCGTACGATCGGCGCGCTTGGCCTGCTCGCCGCCCTGGCGGGCCCCTGCCCGGGTGCGGCGGACACGCCTCCCGAGCCCCTGGCGACCGCCGCGGCCGTCCTGTCGCTCAACGCCACGCAGGCCGCCCAGCGCCTGAAGGTGGAGGTGACCGGCGTGGTGACCGCCGCGGAGCCCGACTGGCGCGGGCAGTTCTTCCTGCAGGACTCCACCGGCGGCGTGTTCGTCGAGAACTACGGACGGGAGAGCCCGGCGCTGGGTGACGTGATCGCCCTGGAAGGCGTCAGTCACCCGGGCGCGTTTGCACCGATCATCAGCGCCCCCAAGTGGCACAAGACCGGCACCGCCCCGCTGCCGGCGGCCCGGCCGGTCATCATCGAAAACCTCATGTCGGGAGTCGACGACGGCGAGCGGATCGAACTGACCGGCGTCGTTCGCACCGCCCGCGTGGAGGAGGGCCGGTTGGTCCTGGACCTCGCCGTCAACGGCTACCGGCTCCAGATCTTCGCCCGCCAGCCCCCGAATCTGCAGCCGGCCTCGTTGCTGGCGGCGCGCGTCCTGGTGCGCGGCACGGCCGCCGCGCACTACAACACCGCGCTCCGCCATCTCACTTCGGTGGCCGTCTACGTGCCCCGGCCGGAAGACTTCATCGTGATCGAGCCCGAGCAGGCCGACCCGTTCGAACAACCCGTGCAACCGGTCTCCAGCGTGGCGGAATACCGCCGGAACCGCAGCCTTAGCCGGCGCGTCCACGTCCGCGGCACCGTCACCTGGCAAAGGGTCGGCGACCACCTCTTCCTGCAGGACGAGTCCGGCGGCATCCGCGTCGAGAGCCAGCAGCCCAAGGCCTTTGCCTACGGCGACACCGTCGACGCGGTCGGTTTCATCGATTTCGACAACCGCCTGCCGCTCCTGCGGGACGCCCTCTTGCAGAAATCGGCCAGCCCGGCGGCCCCGGTGGCGGCGCGGGCCGTGCCCTTCAAGGACATCCAGGTCGGCCGGCATTACGGCGAGCTGGTCCGCCTGCAGGGCAAGGTGGTTGACCGCGCCAGCCGCATGGCCGAGGGGCCGGACGGACGAAAGGGCGGCGCCGTCACCACCTGGCTGCTGCAGAATCCCGAGGCCACCTTCACCGTCGAATACGAAGGCCCGCCGGGCGAACCCGTGCCGGCCATCGCGCCGGTCGGCAGCACGGTCGAGGCCGAGGGCGTGGGCATCTCCAACGTGGAGGCCGCCACCACCGGCACCAGCATGGCGATCAAGCTGCTTTCGCTGAAGGTGCTGCTCCGCTCGCCCGCGGACCTCCGGGTGCTGGCGCGGCCGAGCTGGTTGACGCCGGAACGCCTTTTGGCCGGCATCGGGTTGCTGACCCTCGGCCTGATCATCTCCGGCACGTGGCTGCTCACCGTGGCGAAAAAGAATGCCGCCCTGCGCCAGGTCATCCTCGAAAAGGAACAGGCCCAGCAGGAATTGCAGGAGGCCCACGACACGCTCGAGCAGAAGGTCATCGAGCGATCCGCCCAACTGCAGACCGAGATGACGGCCAAGAAGACCGCGGAGGTCCAGTTCAAGGCCGTCCTGATGGAGCGGACCCGCCTCGCCCGCGACCTGCACGACACGCTTGAGCAGACCCTCACCGGCATCGCCCTCCACCTGGATACGGCGGCCAAGATCCTCGGGCGCGACCCGGAGGCGTCGAAGCACCACTTCCAACTGGCGCGCTCCTGGCTGCGCCAAAGCCAGGAGGGTCTGCGCGGTTCCATCTGGGACCTGCGTTCGCGCGAATTGGAGCAGTTCGACCTCGCCAGCGCGCTGCGGCACAGCGCCGAACAGCTCATCGAGGGCACCGCGATGCAGCTCGAGTTCGGGACCCGCGGCGAAAAACGCGTGCTGCCCGAGGTCGTCGAGGAAAACGTCCTGCGCATCGGGCAGGAGGCGCTGACCAACATCGGCAAGCATGCCCAGGCGACGCGCGTGGTCATCACGGTGGAATTCAGTCCGCTCGCGCTTTCGCTGCGGGTGGCGGACAACGGCGTGGGCTTCGACCAGCCGGCCTCGCCGTCGGCCAAGGACAGCCACTTCGGGCTCGTGGGCATGGCTGAACGGGCCAAGCGGCTCGGCGGACGGCTCGAGATTTCCAGCCGACCGGGCAACGGCACCACCATCCGCGTCGAGGTCCCGCTGGCCGCGACCGACGGCGCGGTGGGCGTCGACGCCCCGGGGAAAGTGACCTTTTCAAGATGAGCGCCGACGAGAAGATCCGGATCCTGGTCGCCGACGACCATTTCGTGGTCCGCAGCGGATTGGTGTCCCTGATCCAGGCCGAGCCCGACATGAAGGTGGTGGCGCAGGCCGTCGATGGCGCGCAGGCCGTCGAGCTGTACCGTCACCATCGTCCCGACCTCGCGCTCGTCGACCTCCGGATGCCGGGCACCGGCGGCAACCACGCGATCGAGCTCATCTGCGGCGAGTTCCCGGACGCGCGCATCCTGGTGTTGACGGCGTTCAGCGGCGACGAGGACATCCACAAGGCGCTCCGCGCGGGCGCGAAGGGTTACGTCCTAAAAAGCGCGGCGGGGGAAGGCCTCGCCCAGGCGATCCGGGCGGTGGCCGGCGGCGAAAGCTGGATCCCGCGCGACGTGGCCACACGGTTGGCGATGCGCAAGGGCTTCGAGGAACTGACCGCCCGCGAAATCGAGGTCCTGCGGCAGATCGCCACCGGCAAGGCGAACAAGGAAATCGCCACCGCCCTGGCCATCTCCGAGCACACGGTGAAGGACCACCTCAAGAACATCCTGGGAAAATTGCACGTGTCGGTCCGGACCGAGGCCGTGACCGCCGCGGTGCAGCGCGGGATCATCGAGCTCTAGCGCCGGCCCGGGGGCCGGGATCGGCTGCCTCCTGCGGGATCAGGGAGTTGGGTGAACGTTGGTGTCGACCAGCAACGTCCCCGGGCGGCCGTTCTGGATGCGCGTCTCCCAGGTTGGAGGCTCTGGCCCGACAAGAAGCGGCCAACACCATTCGGTGCGGACACGCCCGGAGCAGGCTTCGTTTTGAACCGTATCGGCCCGCCTTATGCCATCAAATCGGCGGCGAATCCGCCAGATTCGCTTTGCCCCGGCAACGGTGGCCGATTTGTATCGTCCGCCATGCGACTCCCTCTTTGGCTCGGCCTCGGGTGCGTGGCGGTAACGGTACCCCTGGCGGGGGAAACCACGATGGCGGTCGACCGAAATCCGCCGCCCGTGTTCGCGCGCAGCATCGCGGGCCTGCTGACCCGCTTCGACGACGTCAAGGCGGGGCAATCCGCCTTTCCACCCGGCGACCACGATGAGGTTGTCCTGGTGTCGGAGACGGTGCATTTCCGCGATGCCGACGGCACCCGCTATTGGGTCCGGCACCAGATCTACCTGGCAACCGCGGCCTCGGCCGTGGAGCGCCTCGGCAGCCTGGTCTACTCGTTCGACCGGGAACGGGAGTCCATTTTTCTGGTCGACGCCGCCACCATCCTGCCTGACGGCCAGCGCCGGCCGGTAACCGACAAGGGCGCCTTCATCCAGACCCCGCAGCACGAAGCCGAAAACTCGCTCTACACGAGCCAGGCCGAGCTCAACCTCGTCTTCCCCAACGTCGCGCCGGGGGCCGCGACCGAGGCCACCGTCCTCGTCCGCGAAAACGTGCCCGTGATGCCGGGCGAATTTTGTTCCGACTTCACCTTCATCGCCAGCCGGCCCACGTTCCTCCGCCGGCTCGTGGTGGACCTGCCGGCCGACGACTGGCCCCGGGTGCACGCGTTGAACTCCGGCGGCACCGTGGCCGATCCGTTGACCGAGCCGTATGCAGCCGGCCGGGTGCGCAAGACCTGGGAGAAACGGCTCATGCCCATGAGCCTGTGGGAGGAAAGCAGCCCGTCGTACGAGTTTCGCGCCCCCACCCTCTGGCTAACGACGCTGAACAGCTGGGACGACATCGCGCGTTGGTACCACGGGCTGGCGGCGGAACGCTCGGCGCTCGGGCCGGAGCTCACCGCCGAGGTCGACCGCCTCACCGCCGGACTCACCGAGCCCCGCCAGATTGTCGACCGCCTCTGTACGACCGTGGCGAACGATGTGCGTTACACCGGCCTCGAGTTTGGCCTCGCCGGCTACCAGCCCGCCCCCTGTCGCGAGGTCTGGGAGCGCCGTTATGGCGACTGCAAGGACAAGGCCAACCTGCTGCGGGCGATGCTCGCGCACAAGGGCATTGCCGCCCACCTCGCCCTCCTCACGTCGGGGGGCCTCGGCTACGTCGAGCGCGGCAGCCCGTCGTGGCACCAGTTCAACCACTCGATCGTCGCCGTCGAGGACGGCCCCGGCCGCTACCGGTTTTGCGACCCCACGGTCAAGTACCTCCCCGCCGGCGTGCTCGGCGCCGGCGATCGCGCGCGCGACATCCTGGTCGACCACGACGGCCACGCCGTCTGGGTCCGGAGCGAGGACGACCTCAACACCACCCTGAGGATTTCGGCCGACCTCAAGCTCGGGCCGGACGGGGATCTCAGCGGGTGGTACACGCTGGCCGCCACCGGAAGCACCGCCGCGTTCTACGCCGACTATTACAACAACATGGACAACAACGACCGGCGCCGGAGCGTCCAGGGATATGTGGAGGAGTTTTTCCCGGGAGCCAGCGTGGTCGACATCGACTACCAGCCGCCCACTGGAGCCGTCGCCCAGATGCAGCTGCGCGCCTACCTGCGGCGGCCGTCGCGCGCCAACGGCAGCGAGACGATCAACTTCCCCTACCCGGACGGCTGGCTGCCCGCCGTCGACACGGTGGGCGACCGCAAGTTTCCCTATGGCGGCATGAGCCGGCGCGACGAATCAGTCTCGGTTCGGATTGCCCTGCCGCCCGGCTGGAGCGCCCGTTCCCTGCCGGCCAGCTTCGCGGCCCGGTCGGACGCCGCGGATTTCGCAGCCGGTTGGACCTCGAAGGACGGGACGCTCGAGGCGCAGCTAAATTGGGCGCCCCGCAAGGCGGAGATTCCCGCGGCCGACTACGGTGCCCTCCAACGGTCGGTGCGGGCGCTGCGAGCCTGGCTGGCCCAACCGGTGAGCGTGGCGCCCGCCGGCGAGACCGTTGCAGCTGACTCCGGCGCATCCGCGCCGCGCCCCGCGCTCGACCGCTTCCCCATCCTGCCGACCGGCGAGGGCCAGTTGCGTTTGCTCGACGAGGAATTTCCGGCGGGGAAGGACGACTCCCGTCGGCGCACCGCGCTGCAGCAGGTGCTGCAGTGGTTTCCCCAGGACGCCGAGACGGTGTTCACCGCGGAGGTCGACCTGGCGCTGCTCGACCAGGACCACCTCGGCCAACGCGGATTTGCCGACCAGGTCGCCAAGGTCCTGCAGACCCACGGCACCAAGGTCTCCCTCACCGCCCGGGCGTGGGCCGAATACCTCGAGGCGGTGGCGCGCTGGCACGCCGACAAGAGCCGCGCCGCCCTCGACCGCCTGCGGCGGATGGCCGCCGACCCCGCGATGCCCCTCTTCCGTCGCGGCTGGGCTGCCTACGAGGCGGCCCGCTGCCTCGCGGAGAGCAAGCCGGCCGCCGCGGCGGAGTACCTCCAGGCTTTTTGCAGCCTTGAATCCGACGCCCAGGAGGACAGCGAGCGCCAGGTCGCCGTGTATTGGACCCAGGCGGCCAGCGGCAAGGGCCTCGCCAAGTTCCTCGGGCAGGTCGTCGACCGCCACCGGACCGACCCCGCCCCGATTGTGGGCAAACTGCTGTCCGCGGTGGCCGACCAATGGACGGGACTGACCCCGGCCGCACGCACGATCGCGCTCGATGCGTTCGCCGGGGTCCTCGTGCCGCCGGAAAAATTCCCCTCGGCCAGCACCACCCTCGCCACCCTCCGCCGCAACGCCGCCGCCGACGCCGCCCGCCGCCAGTTCGCCGAGGTCCTCGCCGGCTGGCTCCGCTCCCATCCGACCAAACTGTGGGCCGGGCACCCGCTCAAGGAGTACGCCGCAATTGACGAGACGACGAAGGTGATCGACGCCGCCAACAAAGCCGGGGAAGGCGCCAAGGTGGTCGAGGCCACGCTGCAGCTCGTCCTTTACGACAACCCGTCCTACGCCGCGTTCGCCAAGTACACCGATTGGGCCATCTGGTGGCTGGGCAAGGGCCAGCTCGGCGACGACCTTTTTGAGGAACTCGGCACCCTCGCCCTCCAGTTGCCCGCCGAGGCGTCCGAGGACGTCATCGAATGCTGGTCCGACTTCGCCTCCGCGCTCGCGCGGCGGGGGGACCGGAAGCGATCGGACCAAATCCTCGAGCAGATTTTTGCCTCGGCCGCCGCCAAGGACTTCCAGAAGGTCGCCGCGGGAGGAGAGCTCGGACAAAACGCCCTGCACGCCGGCCAGGTCGACGAGGCCCTCGCCTGCTTCCGCCGGATCGAGCCGATTCACACCACGAACAAGTTCGGCGTCGACTACCTGTACGTCGCCCTCCTGCTCGAACTCGAGCGTGGGAACCTCGACCGTGGGCTCGAGCTGGTGGCGCGCATCCGCGAGCAGCAACCCAAGTTCATCAAGGACGCGGCCAACTCGCCTGCCCTGCAGCCGCTGCTGCGCGCCGCCGTCCAACCGGAGGCCCTCAAGCGTTTCTGGCAGCGCCGCGACCGCTGGCGGCCCACCTGGGATGCCCTGCTGGCCGGGGCCGGTGTGCCGCCCACCCCCCTGAACGAACCGCCGGCCAAGATCGATTGGAACGCCCGGGAGCAACGGGTCAACAAGGCCGCCGCGGACGGCGATCTCAAGGCCTACCTCCGCGCAGTGGGCGACGCGGCCCGCGTCGCCCAGTGGGTGCCGGCCGCGATCCTCAATTTCCAGGAGAATATCGACAATTCCGACAACCTGCCCGCCGACGTCCAGAACCGCCTCCGCGAATGCGCGCTCGCGATGGTCGCGGAATGGCAGCCCGTCGACGCCCAGGTGGACAATGACATCGCCAAGTGGGAGGCCGAGATGCTGCTGGGCCTCGGCCGCAAGCCCGCGGCGGCTGCGAAGGCCCGGGCCTTGTACGAGCGCATCGGCGCCGAGAGCGACACGGGCGAGACCGTGCTGCGGGTCTGGGCCATCGCCGCCCGCGGCACCGCCGAGGAGCCAGCCACCGTTGCGGCGTTGACCCGGCTGTGCGCCGAGAATCGCCCGCTCCACAACCGGCTGCGCTCGGTCCGCGTCCTCTCGGACACCCTCTACCTCAAGGCCGATGCCGTGCCCGCGCTCGTCCTGCTGGAACGCGAGACCGCGCGGCCCGATTTCGACCGCAACTCCGATGACGGCAAGATCCTCGTGGTCCGCCTCGGCGAGCTCCACCAGCAGCACGCCGCGGCCGACGCGCTGACCACCGTCGTCACTGAGTGGAAGAATCGCTATTGCCGCGACTGGTTCGACCAGGTCGGGCCGGCCAGCCTGGACGATCCGCGCTGCGCCGGGCTGAAGGAGCCGATGCTGGCGGCCACGGCGGGCTTCGCCTCGGCCGAACGGGTGAAGTTCAACCTCCTGTTCGCCTTGGACGATCGCCAGGAAATCTCGGCGCGGGAGTCGGCCTTTGCCGATTCAATGGTGCAGGTGGCGGACGCCACGCACGACCTCGGCCGTTTCACCGCCATGCTGCTCGAAGGCGCCGACCAGGCGAAGCTCGGCCTCGAGGGACGGAAGCGCCTGCTCGCCTGGGCGGCGTTTGTCGCGGCGGAGTACCGCCGGCCCGATCTCCTCGCGCGCGCCGCGCAAACCGAACTTTATGCCGTGTGCCCGCCCGCGTTCCGCGATTCGCTCGCGGCCATCGCCACGGAGCTCAAGACGGTCGAGGGCGGCGAACCGGCCCAGATCGCCGCCGCCTTCCGCCAGATCGTGCAGCGGCCGCTCGACTATGTCAGCGCCCGCCTCGCCGACCAGCTCCTCTGCGGCCTGGCCGTGGACGGGCGGTCGGCGGACGCCGACGGGCTGCTGGCGGCCGCGACGACGCTGCAGGTCGCCCCGACCCTCGACCAGACTCCGGCCGGCGTGCGGCTGCAATGGTCCCGCGACCTGCACACCGCGGAACAGTTCGCCCCCCTCGTCCGCAAACTGCGGGAACGCCTGGCCGCGATTCCGCCCGCGGCTGCGGCGGATTCGGCGCGACTCCGCGACCGGCTCCGGACGGACAGCATCCTCGATCTCTCCGCCGCCGAGTCCGCCGCGTGGGCGGCCTGGCGGCTGCGCACCGCCGCCGACGCCCGCGAAGTCGATTCCATCCTCGACGGGCTCTGGCCGGCCGTGGCGGAGCAGGTGTTGCCCGCGGACTTCGGGCCCGACGTCTTTTCCACGGTCCTCGACCTCCCGCTGGATGACAGTCTCAAGGCGCAATATCTCCAGTCGGCGTTTCCCCTGTGCGACGTGGACAATCCCGCGGCCCGCGACCAGGTGGAGTCGCGGGCGAAGGCCTTCCTGGCGGCGCCCGAGGCGGCAAAGTTCCCGGCCACCGTGCGCGCCCTCGCCACGGCGCGCGCGTGGGTGGCGTTGCGGAACTCCCGCGACGAGCGGCCGGACGCCTTGTTCGGTCCGGTCGCCACCGCGAAGCTGCCCGCGCCGGAGCTGCGGCTTCTCCAACTGCGTTTCCACCACTCGCGCGGCAACTGGGCCGAGTGCGACAGCCTGCTCGCCTCGCTCGACCCGGATACCATGAAATCGGCGCGGGTTCTGGCGATCGCCGAGGCGTCGCTCCGGCGCAACCAGCGCGCCGGCGAAATCCCGATGATCGTCGATGCGGCCCGGGAATCCGCCCGGTCCGACGTGGCCGACCTGTGGTTCGATCCCCTCGACCGGCGGGCGGTCGGCCGCCTCTCCGCGTATGTAGGGGTGGACGGCGCCGAACGACTGATCTCGGAACCGCTGTATGACCGCCTGCTCGCCCGCTGTCGCGACGCCTACTTCGCCGCGGAGCTGAAGGGCCGCCGCGCCCGACTGTCGGACCATTGGGAGGAGGTGCTCCGGTCGAGCGACGAAGTGCTGAAACTGAGCCCGACCACGTACGGGATGGCGCTGACGCGGGCCGAGGCCCACCGCGCCCTGGGCCACAACGCCGCGGCGCGGCAGGATCTCGAGCTTTTCCTCGCCCATGCGCTCGACGACGTGCGTTACCAGGAGGCCCTGCAAATGCTGAAACCGCTCGGCGGCGACCCGGCGCAACCGCTCCGACCGTAGCGGGCCCCAGTCGCAGCCGGCGGGTCTGGTCTCCCGAGCGGGCCGGGCGGGCGGAAGTCCGCGGGCGTTGTTTCCCCGCGGGTTCGCAACAAATGCAGAGCTCCCCTCCCGCCGGAGGAGTATGCTTCGCGGATGAAACGCCTCTCCCAAACCTTGATGGTGGCGGGCAGCGTGGCGATTCTCCTCGGCTCGCTCGACCCGATGGAGGGCTCGCTCCTCATTCTGCCCGGAAGCGGACTCGTCGCGCTGGGGGCCCACCTCGGCCAAGCCGATCCCCAAACGACGAAGTTCTGGCTGACGCTATTTGTCCTCAATGCGGTCGGGGTCGGCGAGCTGTGGCAATTGACTGCATTCGGGGGCTTCGGCGGTAACAGCGGCCATTCGCTGTGGTGGGGAGTGCTGATCCTACCCTACGTCGCCGGGTGGGTCCTGGCGGTGGCTCGCATCCTCGCCACCGTTGCCGAGTTCGTCGTGACGAGAGTCCGCTCCCGTCGCGCGGGCCCCCAAGGTTGACGGCCCCCCTGAACGCACACGCGGCAGCGTCCGCATCGGGTCGCGCCGACTGGGCCCGCGGGTAATCCGCTGCACGGGCCGATCCCCCCCGCCGGCCGGGGCGGGCGTCGCCGGATTTTGAGATGGAAAGGCGACGCCCTTCGACGTCTTATTTCGACGGGACCGGCCCAATCCAGTCGGGTCTCCACCCGATTCAGCATCGAAAGGAAAACCTCCATGAAAGAAGCCAGAACAAACCAGGCGTTGTCAGCGGATCAGCGCGAGAAACTCCTCGGGATGTTGCGAGCCCGCTTTGAGAAGAACGTGAACCGCCATGAAGGTCATGACTGGGCCACCGTGAGGGCGAAGCTGGAAGGCAGTCCGGCCAAGCTTTGGTCGCTCAACGAAATGGAACGCACCGGCGGTGAGCCGGATGTGATTGGCCATGACCAGAAGACCGGCGAATTCATTTTTTGCGACTGCTCGGCGGAAAGTCCCACGGGCCGCACCAGTGTTTGCTACGATCGCGCCGCGCTGGAGTCGAGGAAGGCGTTCAAACCCAAAAACAACGCCCTCGATCTGGCCGCCGCCATGGGCATCGAGATTTTGACCGAGGAACAATATCGAGAACTCCAGAAGCTTGGGGAGTTCGACACGAAATCGTCGAGCTGGGTGAAAGCACCGGCGGACATTCGGAAACTCGGCGGCGCACTCTTTGGCGATCGCCGTTTTGGCCATGTCTTCGTCTATCACAACGGCGCGCAGTCGTATTATAGCGGCCGGGGGTTCCGCGGCTCGCTCCGGGTCTAAGCTTCGGCGGCTGTCATTCGCCTCCGCATTGCCGAGCCCTGTGGCGGGCCGCGCCCGGCAACCGTGGCGAATTCCCCCCTTCTTTTGGCGGTGCGCGCCCCCCGGCATGCCCATCCTGCTGCAATGTCGGCTCGACTACCCGTTGAGTCCCAAGTAACTGTTCCCCGAGTGCTTACCCCGTCCCCAACCCAGCAGGAATTTTTTTGGGACGACATTCTCGAGTTCATCGAGGAGGGGAAAGTGATTCCCATCGTCGGCGCTGAATTGCTCACCGTGCCGGATGGTCACGGCGGTGAAATTCCGCTCCAGCGCCTGCTGGCGGAGAAACTGGCGGAACGCCTGCGCCTGCCCGTCGAAAGCGGTCTGGGGGACGACGCGCTGCACCAGGTCGTCTGCCGTTATCTCCAGGGCGGCGGGCGCCGCGAGGAGGTCTATCCGCGTCTCCGCAACCTGATGCGGGAGCTCGCGCCGCCCGTACCCGAGCCGCTCCGCCAACTGGCGCGCATCCGCCATTTCAATCTCTTTGTCACGACCACGTTTGATCTGCTGCTCGAACAGGCGCTGGACCAGGAGCGGCATGGCGGCGCCGCCAAGACCGTCTCCCTCGCGTACGCGCCCAATCACAACCAGGACGTTCCCGCCGATGCGCGGACCGCGGCCGTGCCGACGGTGTTCCACCTGCTGGGCCGGATCTCGGCTTCGCCCGATTTTGTCATCACGGAGGAGGACACCCTGGAATTCTTCACCTCCATGCAGGCCGAGTCGAAGCGGCCCAACCTGCTGTTGGACGAGTTGAAATCGAGCCACCTGCTGCTCATCGGCAACACGTTTCCCGACTGGCTGACGCGCTTCTTCATCCGCATCGCCAAGAACGGGCGGCTCTCGCTCCAGCGGGAGGAACTGGAGATCGTCGCCGACCGCCGCGTGCGGACCGAGCCCAATCTGATTCTTTTCCTGAAAAACTTCTCCTACCGCACCCAGGTGTTCGAACAGGGAAACGCCGCCGACTTTGTCCGCGAGCTTTCGTCCCGCTATGCCGGGCGGCACCCCGCCGGATCGGCCGCGCCGATGACCGCCCCCGCGGCGGCGCCGACGACCGCCGAGCTCAAACCGGGCTCGGTCTTCCTCAGCTATGCCCGCCAGGACACGGCCGCAGTCCGGCAGTTGCGGGATGCGCTGGAAGCCGCCGGGATCGACGTCTGGTTCGACCAGCGCCACCTCGAGGGCGGCGACGACTTCGACCAGCAGATCAAGCGCAACATCCGCGCCTGCTCCCTTTTTCTCCCGGTGATCTCGGCCAACACCCAGGCGCGCCACGAGGGTTATTTCCGGCTGGAATGGAGCCTCGCCGCGGAACGCGCCAAGCTGATTGCGGAGACGATTCCCTTCATCCTGCCGATTGCCATCGACCCGGTCGCCGAAATCGACGCGCTCGTGCCCGAACGGTTTCTGCAGGTGCAATGGACGAAACTGCCGGGCGGCGCGGCCACGCCTGAATTTGTCGAGCGGACCGTGCGATTGATCCGGGATTACCGGAAACGCGAGAAGGGGTTGCTGTGAGCAGCAATCAATCGTTCAACTCTCAACCTTTGACGTTTAACGCTCAATGTCCGATCCCGATCACTTGAAAGTTAAGGGTGCAGCGTTGGGCGTGGAGAGTTCCGCCGTGGATGCGGACAATCCCTGGCCGGGGCTGGCCTCGTTCACGGAAGCGGGGCGCGACTTCTTCTTCGGCCGGGAAAAGGAAACCGAGGAACTGGTCCGGCTCGTCCATCGCAACACGCTCACGGTGCTCTTCGGCCAGTCCGGCCTGGGGAAAAGCTCGCTGCTCCACGCGGGCGTCTTTCCGCTGCTGCGCGAGGCCGATTTTCTCCCGCTTTACCTGCGCCTCGATCACGATCCCGCCACCCCGCCTCTGGCCGACCAGGTCAAGGCGGCCATCGTCGGCGCCATCACGGCCGCCGGCGCGGACGCGCCCGTGCCGCGGGCCGACGAGTCGCTGTGGGAATATTTTCACCGGAAGGACATCGACATCTGGAGTTCGAAGAACCGGTTGTTGACGCCGGTCCTCGCCTTCGACCAGTTCGAGGAAATCTTCACCTTGGGCCGCGCCGACGACGCGCGCCGCGAACGCGGCCGGGCGTTCCTGACCGAGCTGGCCGACCTGGTCGAGAACCGCCCGCCCGCCCCACTCCGCGCCAAATTCGATTCGGGCGAGCTCGACACGGCGCGCTACAACTTCGACAAGCCGTCCTGCCAGGTCATCCTGAGCCTGCGCGAGGATTTTCTCCCGGATCTCGAGGGCCTGAAAAACGAGATGCGCTCGCTCATGCACAACCGCATGCGCGTGCGCCGGCTCACCGGCACGCAGGCGCTCGAGATCGTCACCCGCCCCGCCCCGCAGCTGCTCGCGGAGGGTGTCGCGGAACGCGTGGTGGAGTTTGTCGCCGGTGCGCGCGGCGGTTCGGCCGAGCGGATGGCGGAGCTGGAGGTCGAGCCGGCGCTGCTCAGCGTCATCTGCCGCGAGCTCAACCAGCGGCGGCGCACGCTCGGGCAGGACCAGATCACCGCCGACCTCGTCTCGGGCAACCGCCGCGAGATCCTCAACGATTTCTACGAGCGGAGCGTCGCCGACCTGCCGCCGGCCATGCGGGAATACGTCGAGGACCACCTGCTCACCAAGTCCGGCTTCCGCGACAACGTCGCACTCGAGACCGTGCTGGAAGCCCCCGGTGTCACCCGGGCGCTGGTGGACACCCTGGTCTCGCGCCGCCTCCTGCGGATCGAGGACCGCCTCGGCGTGCAGCGGGTCGAGCTGACGCATGACGTCCTGGCCGACGTGATCAGCGCCAGCCGCGATTCGCGGCGCGAGCGCGAGGCTCTCGAGGAGGCCAAACGCCAACTGGCCGTGCAAAAGGAGCGCGAAGCAGCCACCCGGCGCTCGCTCGTCCGGGCGCGGGTCGTCGCCGCCATCGCAATCATTTTGATGCTGCTGGCCGGCGGCAGCGCCATTTTTGGCTGGATCAATCTCCGGCGCGCCCGGGCCGCGGAGCAACAGGCCGAGCAGGCGAAGACCGGCGAAACCAAGCTGCGCGAGCAGGCCCAAGCCCAGGAAGTCACCGCCCGGCAGATCGCCTATGCCTCGGACATGAACCTGGCCATGCAGGCCCTGCATGACGGCAATCTCGGTCGGGCCCTCGACTTGCTCAACCGCCAGCGCCCGCAGCCCGGACAACGGGACCTGCGCGGGTGGGAGTGGCGCTATCTCTGGCTGCAGACCCGGAGCGACGCCACCGCGACGGTGCATCGGAACGCCAACGGAGAAATCAACTCCGTGGCGGCTTCCCCAGACGGACATTGGCTGGCCACCGGCGACTACCACGTCGGCGGACTCCGGGTATGGGACCTGGCCGCCCGGCAACAGGTCGACCTGCTTGAGCCCACCGAAGGGTCCGTCCGGGCCACTTTTTCGCCAACCCAGCCCTTGCTGGCCTTCTTCAGCACCGACGTTTCATCAAATCGGGCTGGCGCGAGCGGCCAGACGAGTCTGCATCTCTGGAATACTTCCACCCGCCGGATGATCGCCAAAGTACCGTTGCCGGATGCCGGTGTCGGCATCGCCTTTCCCCAGGACGGTCGGACCTTGGTGACCCTGACTTGGGGACACCTCATCCTTTGGCGAATGGGCGACGGGACCGAACTGACCAAATACGCCGACTACAAGGTCGATGCGCAAGGGGCGACTCCGGGGACTCCCTTCGCCCTGTCGCCCGACCTGAGCGTGGCCGCCTGCGGATTGGAAGGCGGCCGGGTGGGCGTGGTGGATTTGCACGACGGTCACATGCTTTGGACCGCCGTGGCTACCTCTGGCACCATCTCCGCGTTGGCTTTTTCACCCGAGGGGAAGACCCTCGCTTCCGGCGGGGCTTTCAACGACCCCGATATCCACCTTTGGAATGTTGCCAGTGGTTCCGAAATTGGCCGGTTGGTGGGGCATGGCTCGTGGGTCAGCTCGCTGGTTTTCTGGCCGGACGGATCGAAACTGGCCTCGTCCAGCGCCGACCAGACCATTCGGGTCTGGGATTTGGCCACGCGCAAGGAACTGGATATCCTCCGGGGACACCGCAATGAGGTGTGGCGGCTCGCCCTTCTTCCCGATGGCCACACCCTCGTCAGCGGCGGCAAGGATGGCGACGTCAGTCTTTGGGATGGGTCGGCACCCCATCGTCACCGGGAGCAACTTACGCTGGCGCATCCGATTTACACGTGGTCATTTGCCACCGACGGCCGGTCGATTCTCGCCCTGGATCAGGCCGGGCAGGTGGAAAAATGGACCGGCCCAAATTACGATCAAAAAGAGCTTCTGCTTGAAACGGGAGCCCGCGATGGCGGTTCCTTCTCCCAGGATGGCCGACACCTCTCGGCAAAACAGCCGGACGGCCGAATCGGGGTGTGGGATACCACTCAGAAAGCCTTGGTGGGCACATTTCAGCCGTCCTCGAGCCGGGAATATCCGGTGGGGGTCCTCGCCCACGGGAGCAAGGTGGTAACCTACTCGCCGGAAGACAATCGGGAACGCGAATGGGATCTGGCCACCCAACGCGAAGATCAGTCGTGGCCGAGTCCCGCGGTTCCCTATGGCGGCAGCAGTTCTGCCGACGAAAGATGGAGTGTCATTGCCGCTTGGGAGGGAAACGCCATCTTCGTCCGGGATTTGCCGGCGCAGCACACCACCCGCGTGGAGCTGAAGTACATCGAACCGGGAGCGGTCAGCTTCTCGGCCGATGGGAAATATTTCGCGATCGCCAGCTACCTGGGCTACGTCCGGGTCTGGGACACGGCGACCTGGCAGGAACGCGCGACCTTGCGCGGTTATCGCCTGGGCACGCACGGGGCTTACTTTTCGCGCGACGGCAAACGCCTGGTGACCGCGGGCGGCTCAATCTATGACACTGTCAAACTCTGGGACACGGAAAGCTGGCAGGATGTGCTGACCATGCCCGGCCTCGGGTCCGTCGGTCAGGCGATCGCGATTTCCGACGACGGCAATGTCATTGCCAGTCTGAATGGCGGGGGGGTGCTGCAAATCTGGCCGGCGCCGACCTGGGCGGAGATTGAGGCCGCGGAGAGGGCGGATAGCGCCACGAGCAAGCCGCGGTAAGCCGATTGCGCGGGCGGCGCTCGGCCGGCTTCTACGGCCCGGCCTGGTTCACAATCTGCCAGACGGTGGGGGCGGTCGTGAGATACTCCGTGCTGGCAAAGCTTGTGCCGATCATCTTCCAGAGATAACGGTCGCCCGTGGAGGTGTTCTGCCAGATGATCTCCGGGCTGTCGTCACCGTCGAAGTCGGCCGCGCCCGCGATCTGCCACTCGAGGGGGACAATCCCAAGGGACGCCGCTCCGACGATGGCCGTGCCGTGCATCAGCCAGAGGTAACGCTCGCCCGTGGCCGTGTTTTGCCAGATCACGTCGGGGCTGCCGTCCCCGTTGAAGTCGGCCACCCCGGCGATTTGCCAGGCCGTGGGGACGTTGCCCAGCGGCACCGCGGTGGAGAACGCCGTTCCGTTCATCAGCCAGAGGGAACGGTCACCGGTGGCCGTATTCTGCCAGACCAGGTCGGGGCTGCCGTCCCCGTCGAAATCCCCGGCGCCCGCGATCTGCCAGTCGGTGGAGATGTTGGCAAAGATGGCGAAGCTCTTGAAGGTGGTGCCGTTCATCAACCAGAATGCGCGGTCGCCGGTAATCGTGTTCTGCCACACCAGGTCAAGGGAACCGTCGTGATCAAAGTCACCGGTGCCGGCGATTTTCCATTCGGTGGGGATGGTGCCGATGGGCACGCCCGCAACCAGATCAGGGCCGTTCAATTCCCAGAGGTAATGTTCCCCGGTCGAGGTGTTCTGCCACAGGATGTCGGCCCAACCGTCCTTGCTCAGGTCGGTTCCCCGCAGCGGCCGGGCCTTCCGGATTGTCAGGCCGGTGGCATCAACCACAAAAACGTTGCCCACGGAATCGACCGCCAGGCCGACCGGACTATAGAAGTAAGCCGCGCGCCCGGTCCCATCCGCGTACGACTGCAAACCCGGCGATCCGGCGATCGTCGTCACAACACCACCGGACGTAATCTTGCGGACCGTGCCCTCTCCGTATTCGCCGACGTAGACATTGCCGTGGGTATCGACGGCGAGGCCGTAGGGGCTGTCGAAGCGGGCGGCCGAGCCCGTACCGTCCGTCGTGCCAAAATTCTGCGCCAGGCCCGCCAGGGTGGTGACCACGCCGGTTGGACTCACCTTGCGAATCGTGTAGTTGTCGTGGTCCGCCACATAGAGGTAGCCCGATTGGTCAATCGCCAGTCCCTTCGGATTGGTGAAGCGGGCGGCCGAACCGGTGGCGTCGGTGCCGCCCTGCGTCCCGGCTTTGCCGGCCATTGTCGTCACCACGCCGGCCGGAGTGATCTCGCGAATGGCATTGTTGCCACTGTCCGCCACGTAGAGGTCGCCCGAGTTATCGACCGCGATCCCATACGGGTAGCTGAAGCGCGCCGCGGCGCCCGTCCCATCCGTGCTGCCGGGATTTCCCGCGAGGCCCGCAATGGTTGTCACCACGCCTCCCGGGGTGATTTTGCGAATCGTGTGATTGCCGGTGTCCGCCACAAACACGTTGCCCGCGGCGTCAACCGCGACACCCCACTGGCCCTTGAACCGCGCCGCGGAACCCGTGCCATCCGCGCTGCCGGAAGTTCCGGCCAGGCCCGCGATCGTCGAGACGACCCCGGCGGGAGTGATTTTTCGGATCGTGCTGGCGGTGCTGTCCGCGACAAAGATATTGCCCGCGGCGTCGATGGCCGCGTACCGGGGATACTCGAACTGCGCCGCCGCGCCGGTGCCGTCGGCCGTGCCGTAGCCGGATGGCCCCCCACCCGCCAGCGTGTCGACCCGATAGGCCGGCGCACTCCAGGCCGGGGAGGAGGCGAAGAAAATGCCGACGAGAATCAGCCAGGGACGAATTTTCATGGAGGGATGCATGGGGAGATTTGCTTTGGAAACTTCAGGGGAATCGCCGACCCGGCGGACGTCATTTGAGCATTCGGACAAGGTGCTCTTGTGAGATATAAAGGATCGGCGTCCGGATATTACATAATCGGCGTTGCCATCGCATTTCGTTGGCCGCCAATCTCCCGACGAAGTGAATGCCTCGGAGAGCCACCCCAGGGACGGCGCGACACCTGCTTTCGACACGACGCGTTGGACCCTCGTCCTGCGCGCGGGCAAGGGCGAGGAAAGCGGCCACACCGCGCTCGCCGAGCTGTGCCGCGCCTATTGGCTGCCGCTCTATGTCTACGTGCGACGGCGGGGCCATTCCGCCCACGACGCGGAGGATCTCACCCAGGGATTTTTCGCCGACATTCTCAGCCGGGGCGCCGTCGGCCGCGCCGACCCGGCCCGGGGCCGGTTCCGGACCTTCCTCCTCACCGCGCTGACCAACTACCTGCACAACGCCCACGACCAGGCGCAAACCCTCCGGCGCGGCGGGCAGGTTGAAAAACTTTCCATCGACGCCCACGAGGCCTCCGCGGTGCTGGCGCAACTCGGCGACGACAGCCTTTCGCCCGACCAGGCCTTTGACCGCAGCTGGGCCACCGCGCTGCTCGACCATGCCATGCGCCAGCTCCGCGCCGAGCAGGAACGCCTGGGCAAGAGCCGGTGGTTCGAGCGCGTGTGGCCGCATTTGCTGGCCCGCGCCGACGCCGGCACCCAGGCCGCGCTGGCGGCCGAGTTCGGCCTGACCCGCAACGCCGTCGCCGTCGCGATGCACCGGCTGGCGACGCGTTATCGCGAATTGGTCCGCGCCGAGGTCGCGGAGACGGTGAGCGGCCCCGCGGAGTTGCGGGCGGAACAACGCGAGCTTCTGGGCAGCCTTGGCGGATGAGCGCCGTTTGCCGAGTCTGTGGCGCTACGCCCGCCGGCCCGCTGCTCGGCGGCGTGTGTCCGCGCTGCGTGGGCCGGAATGCCCTGGGCGCCGACGCGCCCACCGAGGCCACGTTTGGCGGACACGAATTGATTCGCGAACTCGGACGCGGCGGCGCCGGCATCGTCTACCTCGCCCGGCAGGTCGCCCTCGATCGTCTCGTCGCGCTGAAGGTGCTGGCCGCGGGCGCCCAGGCCGCGCCGTCCGCCGACGAACGGTTTTTGCGCGAGGCGCGCGAAGCCGCGCGGCTGAGCCATCCGCACATCGTCGCGATCCACGAGGTGGGCCGGCATCAGGGCCAGCCGTTTTACTCGATGGACTTCATCGAAGGCGAAGACCTCGCGGTCTACGCCGCGGGTCAGAAGCCCGGTTGGCGCACCGTCGCCCGGCTGGCCGCGAGCGCGGCCCGGGCCGTGCACTACGCCCACGGGCAGGGCGTGCTGCATCGCGACCTCAAGCCGCGCAACCTGATCGTCGACGCCGCCGGCGAGCCTCACCTCGTCGACTTCGGGCTGGCGACGGCGCTCGACGGCAGCGACGGCCTGACCCGCACCGGCGAGGTCATGGGCAGCCCCGGCTATATTGCGCCCGAGCAACTTCGCGGCGAGTCGTCCGTCGCCACCGACGTCTACGGACTCGGCGGCGTGCTTTATTTTCTGCTGACAGGCCGGGCGCCGTTCGTCGCCGCCCAGTTGCCCGAGCTGCTCGCCGCGGTGACGGCCGGCGATCCCCTGCCCCCGCGGCGACTTGACCCTTCGCTGCCGCGCGACCTCGAGACGATCGCCTTGCATGCGCTCGCGGCCGACCCGACCAAACGGTATCCGACCGCCGCGGCCCTGGCCGACGACCTCGATCGCTGGCTGGCCGGCCAGCCGATCACCGCGCGGCCGATTTCACCGGCCGAACGAGCCTGGCGCTGGGCGCAGCGAAACCAGAAGCTGTCCCTCGTCACCGCCGCCCTTACGGCCGCAATTGTTCTGGGAGCCCTTGGCGTCGTGACCCAATGGCGGCGGGCGGAAGCCGCCGCGGCCGACCGCCAGTCCAACCTCTACTCGGCCGACCTGCAGGTCGCGTCCAATGCCCTCCTTGGCGGGGACCTCGGCACGGCGCGGCGCGTGCTGGGCGGATGCCCGGCGGCCCTGCGCGATGCCGCCTGGGGTCTCCTTTGGCCGCAGACGGCCGGCGACGCCGAGGGGGAAATCGGCCACGCGAGCTGGACCGTGACGCATCTGGCCGTCTCGCCGGACGGCGCGCTGCTGGCCGCCACCGCGCAGGTGGACCGGGTGCGGCTTTGGGATCTCGCCCGTTCCCGGGAGTTGGGCGATCTGCCCGGCACCGAGACCAGTTGGTGGACGGCGTTCTCTCCGGACGGTCGGGAGCTTTTTACGGCCGACCACACGGTGAAACAGTGGGACGTTGCCGCCCGAAAACTGCGGCGCGAATTCCCCGGGTTGAGCGGCGCACTCTCGCCCGACGGGAAGACGCTCTACACCTGCCGGGGGCACCGCTTCGTTTATGAGGGTACCGCCGGTGTCGTCACCGCCTGGGAAGTCTCGACCGGGAGGATGCTCTTCGAGCTGCCCGGGCCCGCCCGCGCGATTGCGCTCTCGCACGACGGCGCCAGGCTCGCAGTTTCCGACGCTGAGTCGACCATCGCCCTCTATGACGCGCGCGACGGCCGCCCGCTGGCAAACGCCTGGCCATCGCAGGACCGTTTGTGGCACCTGGCTTTCTCGCCAGACGATCGGTTGCTCGTGGCGAGCGGGTGGTCCAGCGTCGTCCGCCTTTGGGACCTCGGCGACCCGTCGGCCGCGCCGCGGCGGCTGGCGCATCCCTTGAACACTTGGGAAACCGCGTTCTCGCCGGACGGTCGCGAACTCGCGGTCGCCTGCTCCGATCGCACCGTCCACGTGTGGGACACGGCCACGTGGAAGGAAAGCCGAACGTTGCGCGGCCACGACCACGAAGCCTGGTCGGTCGCCTGGCAGCCCGACGGCAGGTTGTTGAGTGCGGGCCGGGACCCCCGCGTGCTGCGCTGGCCAATCGTCGCGGCGCCCGCGGAGGCCGCCCTGAGGCACGATCCGCATTCCTACCGGATCGTCTGGCTGCCGGGCGGACGCCTCGCAACGGTCCGGGAGCCGCCCGGAGAAACGTTCTTCACCGAAATCGCCTCAGCCCAAGGAAGCCGCGCGGCCGGGCGCCTTCCCCAGGAGATGCCGCTGGCCTCCGACCCGCATTCCCGCCGCCTCTGGCTCTGGCGCCACCCGCATGAACTGGTCGCCCGGACGATCGAGCCGCTCGACCAGGTCGCCGTGTTGGAATGGCCACAGATGTCCGGAAACCCGCTGGTCGGCGTACCGCACCTGGAGCCCCGGGTCGGCCTGATGTGGGCGGCGCTCGCGGACGGCTCGCTGGACATTCGTCGCCTGGCCGACGGGGGCCTCGTCCGGCACGAGGCGAAGGTCTTTCACCAACTGGACATCATTGCGGCCGCGCTCTCGCCCGACGGCCGCTGGTTCGTTTGGGGCGGCGCTTCCACGGAGCTGCATATTCTCGAGGTCGCCACGGGACAACGCACCTCGCTCGAGGGCCACCGGTACGAGGTGGCTTCGGTGGAATTTGCACCGGACGGAGAGACATTCGTCACCGGGGGCACGGATGGTCTGCTGTTTGTCTGGGAAACGGCGGCGCCGCACCGGCGGCACGAATTGGGCCGGCACATGACGTCAGTCGGGCAGATGGCTTTTTCCCCCGACGGCCGGGTGCTTGCCACGCACGAGGGCGGCCTCGGCATTCACTTGTGGCATCCCGCGACCGGGCGCGAGGTCGGGTTTCTCTCCGTCCCGGACGATGGCAGCGGCCAATGGCTGGGCTTCTCGCCGGAGGGCGACCGGCTGGCGTTGCGCCTCAGCGACGGGCGGATCCGCCTTTTCCCCATCGCGGACCAGACGGCCATGCCGCATTGATGACGGTGCGCCAAGGCTGGTCGAGAGTGAGTTCGTGTTTGCCGCCGCCGCGCACCTCGCTTGATTGACCGCCGACGGGTCGCCACGAATTTGCCCGTTCCTATGCTCACTGGCCAAAGACTTGGCTGCGGACGGCTCGCGAAAGTCACTGACCTCACGGCGGTCACCGATCTTTCGCCCGGATATGTCAACGGGGCCGAGACCATCGGCGCGATGCGGGCTGGCGGTTGCGCGGGAACGACGCCCGTTGGCCGGTCGCGACCGCGGCATCGGGAACCGCCGCTTCCCGCGGGAGGCGTCACTTGAGCGCCACCGACGTCAGCCGCTCCCGGTGGAGTTTGGTGAAGGAGTTGTTCGCCCGAACCTATCCCTCGAGTGTTTCGGTGCTCGTGCCGTTTTGCCTGTTTGCCGTGCTCATCCCCGCCTACCTCGTCATCGGCTCCCATGTGCGGGGCGGGCCATTGCACCGGCCGGCGCTGGCCCTGGACCTTGCCTGGCCCGTGCAGCCGGCCTGGACGCTGATCTACGGCTCGCTCTACGTCGCGGTCTTCCTGCCGATGGTCGTGGTCCGCACCGAAGAACATATCCGCCGCACGCTCT
>Ga0265327_10001949_pt1 | contig 23709 bp, 26 predicted proteins | sample 41621metaG_FD_202089 | JGI IMG/M metagenome (GOLD analysis project Ga0265327, IMG submission 202089) | Rhizosphere microbial communities from Carex aquatilis grown in University of Washington, Seatle, WA, United States - 4-16-21 metaG | ecosystem: Host-associated > Plants > Roots > Rhizosphere...
CGGATGTGGAAAGGTACTTCGCCGCGGCGGACGGATTTCTGTTTCCATCCTACTCGGAAGCCTTTGCGCTGGTCGAGGTGGAGGCCGCCGCCTGTGGGCTGCCGCTCTTCCTGACGGGGCATCATGGATCTGAGATGATTTTGGAAGATGGCCACAATGGTCTCCTTCTTGAATTTGATGCAGACAGCATCGCTGCGGTGCTGGCGAAGTTTGTCTCCGGTCAATGGAAACCAGCTCCGGCGCGCGCGGCCCGCCTTTTGGACAAGGCGACGTACGCGCAGCTTCTCGCCGGTGAACTGAGCAGCATTCTCACGCCATGCTAGGCCGTTGCTTGGCACTTCTCAATTCCGCGTGGGTTTCCCTGCGTACGGGCACCCCCTGCAATCCCAGCAATCGCTTCTACGGAATGCCGGTGCTCATTCTCAAACGTGGGGCGCGCCTCGTGCTGGGGAACCACATCGTGGCGCTGAGCAAAGCCCGGTACAATGAAATCGGCGTGGTTCAGCCAATGGTGTTTTCGCTTTTGACGGAAAGCGCCGTCATCGAAATCGGTGACGGCGTGGGAATGTCCGGCAGCACCCTGAGCGCCCGCCAGCACATCACGGTGGGACCAGGAACGCAGATTGGTAGCGGCGCGTTGATCATGGATCACGACGCCCACGGTTTTCCTCTTCACAGCGCTGCGCAGGTGAAAGTGTCACCGGTGCGGATTGGCAGGAATGTTTTCATCGGCGCACGCGCGATCATTTTGAAAGGGGTCACGATCGGCGATGGCGCCATCATTGGCGCCGGCGCCGTGGTTGCCCATGACGTGCCCGAGGGCGCCACCGCTGTGGGAAATCCCGCGCGTCTTGTGGGCGTCCACGGGGAGACATTTGAACCACCGTCGTCTTTTGCCCTGTCATGAGTTCGCGGGAACAGGCCAATGGAAAGTCACCCGCGAATCACGACCGCAAGCCTTCGCTGCTGCTCATCTCGCACACCTATGTGGTCAAGGAGCACGCCAAAAAGCTGCCGGAACTCGCGCGCCACTTTGATCTGACCTGTGTCACCATCCGTCCCGAAGACCTGGGAACGCTGTATGGTCTCGAAGGGGAACACTTTGGCGGTGACGGAGTCCAGGGTGATTTCAGGTTGGTGGCCCTGCCTGCATGGGGTTCGGTCGCAAGTGTGACGCGTTTTTTCCTGCGCGGCCTCACTTCCATCATCTGGAGCAGAACTTGGGATTACGTCCTTGTGGAAAACGAACCATGGTCCTTTCTGAAATGGCAGACGCTGCTGGCCTGCCGGTTGGCGGGGCATGTGCGCCATTGTGGGGAATTCACCTGGGAGAATGTGAGACGTCCGGGGCTAAAAGGCGCGGTACTTTCGCTCTTTTATCGCGCCACCGCCGGATGGTCTGACTTCGTCATTGCAGGCAATCGGGCGGCCGCTGAAATCGTCCGGCGCTATGGTGTGGCTGCGGATCGGGTGAAGGTCTGTCCTCAGGTGGGAGTGGATGCGGACTCCCATCGTGCTCCGGTGGCATCCGTCAAAGCGGCACTACGCACGAAGTGGTCGCTGCCGGCAGAAGGTTTCGTCGTTGGTTTTGCGGGCCGGTTTGTCGCGGAGAAGGGCGTCAGTGATTTGGTCGGCGCCGTGGAGGGTCTTCCTGCGGACATTCGCGGCGGCGCGCGTGGATTGCATCTCATGATGATCGGCCACGGCCCTTTGAAGGAAGGCCTGCTCAAGCGCACCTCGGACACATGGCTGCACGTAAAGGATGCGGTGCCTCACCACGAGCTTCCCGAGTTTCTCCGATGCCTCGACCTGCTCATTTTGGGCAGCCATCCCGTAATGCGGGACGGCCAGTACTGGGAGGAACAATTTGGCCATATTCTCATCGAGGCCACAGCCTGCGGCGCTCTGGCCTGCGGTTCTACCTCGGGCGCAATTCCTGAAGTGCTGGATGATCCGGAGCTGACTTTCTCGCCCGGCGACGTCCCGGCGATTCAATCCCTTATCGAACGCCATTACTTCGATCGCGCCTTGCTGGAGCGAAAAAAAGGACAGCAGCACGCCCGCCTGATGAACCACTACACCCATGCCGCGGTGGCGGATCGTTGCGCCAAGTTCCTTCTTTCCTTGCCGGAGCGAAATTCAGACACGCTCCCTTCGGCTTTCCCCTGTCATCCATGAAATCCTGCGGCATCCTTTACGCGGCCACCGGGGAATCTCATCTTGGAGAAGCAGCCCACTCCGCTCACAGTGTGCGCCAGTTTCACCCCGAGTTGCCCACCGTCCTTTTCACCTCGGCGCAAGATGACACCAAACACGGCCCCTGGCTTCGCGAGACTTTCACCGAGGTGAAGCTGCATCCCGATCCAAAATTCAGCTACCGGGACAAAATCCATCCGCTGTGTTTGAGCCCTTTTGATAAAACCGTTTTCCTCGATGCGGACACGGAGCTCATCGGCCGGATCGATGACGTCTTCGATTTGCTGGACAGCTATCCCCTTGCCTGCTGCCGGGATACCACCCGCTACAATCTTCCCGCCCGCGATGTGCCCGCCGCCTTCAGCGAACCGAACACGGGCGTGATCGCCTTTGCCAAAAGCGAGGCCACGGAACGGCTCTTTAGACTTTGGCTTCAGAAATATGATGAAGGGTTGGCGCGCCATCGTGCTGAAGTGGGAAGCGCCAAAGGATATCACGACCAGTCTTCATTCCGCGAGAGCCTCTTCGAAACCAAATTCCCTCTCTACGTCCTGGCGGAGGAATATAACCTGCGGGCTTACGCTCTCTGGTACGCAGGCGCAAAGGTCCGCATTCTCCATGCGCGTGAACCGTACCTCTCCCGGGTGCGTCATACCATCAACCGCTCTGAAGACATGCGGTACGGTGACGGCGAACCCCCGCTACGGCGCGGCGTGATCGAACTGAAGCGCTGGATCAAATCCCGCCTCCTGCACCGCGCGCCGGCGTGGCCGGACAAGGAAAACCTCAACAAACGCTATCCCATCCGCTGATGTCCTCACAGCGCATCGACGCGCCCTCGCGCCTCAAGGCCTCCCTGAAGCAGGGACTTCAGCTTCTCGCCAAGAACGACCTGCTCTGGAAAGCGTTGTGGCTCCCGGTAGCCAAATTTGGCCGGCACATGACCTGGCAACGATCGGTCACCGAACTCAACCGCATCGAATCCGAACTCCGCCCCGCATACGAAGTGCAGGCCGGCGTTTTCGCCGGAATGCGCTACCCGAAATTCCAGTCCGTCGGGAGCGCCCTCTTGGCAAAACTTCTCGGCACCTATGAAGTGGAGCTCACTGCAATCTTCGAGTGTCTCGTCCAGACTCCCTATGACGTCATCGTGGATGTCGGCTGCGCCGAAGGCTACTACGCGGTCGGCCTGGCCCTGAGAATACCCAGCGCCAAGGTCTTCGCCTTCGACATCGACTCGCAGGCGCGCGGGCTCTGCAAGGAAATGGCTCGACTGAACGGCATTCCCGACCGTGTCGTGGTACGGGGCGTATGCACGCCCGAGGCCCTTTCGAAGATTGTGGCTGGCAAACGCGCCCTGATTATCTCCGATTGCGAGGGCGGGGAGCGAGATTTATTCGCCCCCCATTGCGTGACCCAACTTCAACATTGCGACCTGCTTGTGGAGACCCATGATTTTATTCACCGCGGCATGTCCATGGAATTGCAGGAGCGTTTCCGTGCCACTCATGAATGCAGGGTAGTGCACTCGATGGATCCATTGGAGAAAGCATCGCGGCACCCCTCCCCGCTCATCCGGGAGAAAAGTTCCGAAGTGCTGGCCTGGCTTTACAATGAAGGTCGTCCCGAAATCATGGAATGGCTTCATCTCGTCCCCCGCAGCGGAACCTGAACTCCACTAACTCATGCCACCGCTGGGAACTCTACGGACCTGCATCGTCATACCCGTTCACGACCGAAAGCGGCTCACCCTGCAATGCCTCGATTGCCTGCGCTGGTGCGCGGATGACAGCACTTGGAAAATCATCCTGGTCGATGACGGCTCCACAGATGGAACAGGTGAAGCTGTGGCCACCCTGCATCCTCATGTGGAGATCGTAAAAGGAGATGGCAAACGTTTCTGGACCGGCGCCATGCAGCTCGGCATGGCCCGCGCCTTGGAGATGGGCGCCACCGAAATTGTTTGGCTAAACGACGATACTTTCCCTGATGAAGCATCGCTGCGCCGCACTGAGGACCTGGTGCGTCGGAATCCTACTTGGATGATTGCTTCCACCGCACTCCTTGAAGGCACTCCCCAGGCGAGCTGCAGCCTTCATCGGCGGGGAGTCATCCCGGAGCGTGGCGCCCTCTTGGATGCGGATGTCTTGGCGGGCTATCAGGTCGCGTTCTCAGCTGACGTGGTGCGGAAGATCGGACTGCCCGACGCACGGCGCTGGCCTCACTACGGGGGCGACAGTTCCTTCACACGAACCGCCCACAACGTTGGCTTTCAACTCAAAGTGGACGGCGACAGCTTCATCGTGCTGAACGAAGCCCCTCCACGTCACGACGTGGCGGACGCCTTTTGGAAGCACGATGAGTCCTTGTCTGCCCGCATGCAGCGTACCTTTTTCTCCACTTCCTCCAGATACCGGCTGCGCTCGCTCTGGCATCTCGACCGGCTTTACCGTGGGATCTTTGGAGCAATGGCAGTTTTCCCGGCGCGGCTGGCCGTTATGGCTTGGAAGATTATCCTTCATCCGCGGTCCCGTCTGCTGTCAGCCACCCATCCCGAGGTCACGGCATGAATCCTGTTCTCAGCACATCCGCAGCGCCACCGGCTCAGGTCGGAGATAGCTCGTGGAAAAGCGCGGGGGCCATGCCGCGAAATCGCCTGATTTTCTCATCGCTGCTGGTTTGCGGGGCGTTCTTTTGGCTCGTCCTCGTGCTTCCCTACGCGGCGGGCTACGGCACTTACCGCAGGACATTGTTCGACTGGATGTGGAGCTATTGGCAGGACCCGACGTGGCAGCACGGCATGATGGCACTTCCATTCGCGGGATTTCTGGTGACACGCCAATGGAGAACATTGTCCCAGATTCCCACTTCGTCTTCGACCGCGGGTTTTTTCATTACCCTTTTCAGTCTGACTCTTTACTGGGCCGGCTACCGGGGAAGTTTGTTTTATCTGGGATTCATCAGCATCCAGCTGCTGGTAGGAGCAGTAATCCTTTGGCTCTGCGGCTGGCAGCGCTTTAAGACGGTGTCCTTTGCGTGGTTCATTTTTGGATTTGCCTGGCCCTATGTCATCTTGGAAGACACTCTCGCGTTTCAACTGCGCTGCCTCATGGTGAACAGCACCTCGTGGCTTCTGAATCACTGCGGAATCGCCACGGTGCGGGATGGCACACGGCTTCTCTCCGCCGCAGTGAACGGACGCGCGCTGGGGCAATGGTTTGACCTCAACGTAGACGCCCCGTGCAGCGGACTGCGCTCGCTCTTCGCCCTCATGATGGTGAGCTCCCTCTACGGCTATTTCCGTCAGCGCGGTTTTTGGCGGCGGACGCTGCTTTTCCTGCTCAGCGTGCCTCTGGCGATCCTGGCCAATATGCTGCGAATTGTGCTCCTCATTGTGTCGGCCATCGTGTTCGGACAGAGATTCGCGGTCGGCACCAGCGATGCCTACACTTCCAATTTTCACCTCCTGACCGGCATTTTCGTATTTCTCGTGGCATTCGGTGGCCTGCTGCTGGCGGAAAAGGTTTTGAACCGCTGTTGTGGAAAGGAAACCCCACTCCCGTTAATGGAGGAATCCAAATGCTGACGCGCAGCATTGCCTTCGTACTGCTCACCGCCACCACAGTGTGGTTGTGCAAAGCTTCCCCGGAGATCCGGAGTAGTGGTGAAACCGGAGTGTCGATGCAATTGCCGGCACGGGTGGAACATTTCGTGGGCACCCCGGGAAAACCGGACCCAGCGGAAGTGGCGATCCTTCCCAAAGATACGGAGTTCGCCAAAATGAGCTACCGCCGCGAAGGAGCCGCACCTTTGCGGGACGACATCGCCCATGTTTCGATCGTCCTCGCCGGCGCCGATCGCCGCAGCATCCACCGCCCGGAAGTATGCCTCCAAGGCCAAGGATGGACCATTCTGGCCAGCCGCGTCCTTCCCGTAAACATGGAAGGAGGACGCAACCTGCGAGTAAAGGATCTCTACCTTTCCAAGGCCGTGCCGTCCCCCGATGGGACCACCACCCGCATCATGCGTGCCCATTATCTCTACTGGTTTGCGGGCGCAGGGATCAGCACCCCCGAACATGCGGAGCGCACCTGGATCACCCTGCGCGACAATGTTCTCTCAGGCATCAATCACCGCTGGGCTTATGCTTCCGTGATGGGGCTGGTCACCGAAGGATTCAGTCCGCAGGAGACCGGGGAGCGTAACCGTACGGATGAGGAGACGGAGGCGATGCTTCAGGAATTGATCCGCGAGCTGGCGCCGAAGTTTCAGAAAGAATTCATGCTTCCCGCGCCTTGATGTCCCTCCATGAGCCCTGATTTGGAAAACAAGATGCACCGCCTCCGCGGTGAACTGGCCTGCCTGCAGCGGGTGGTCGTGGCTTTTTCCGGCGGCGTGGACAGCACGTTTCTTTTGAAGATGGCGCACGATGTCCTGGAGACGGATGCGCTGGCGATGCTAGCCGTTTCTCCCAGCCTGCCGCACCGTGAACGCGAAGAAGCGGTGCGCACTGCGGAACAAATCGGCGCGGAATTGGTGATCATCGATACTCTGGAAGTGGAGAACGCGGATTACGCCGCGAACGCGCCGAACCGCTGTTTCTTCTGCAAGGACCACGTGTATGCCGCTTTGCGCCGTTGCGCGGACGAGCACGGCATCCTGCATGTGCTGGACGGCATGAATGCGGATGACACGCTGGACGTGCGTCCGGGACGCGCCGCGGCGCTGAAGCATGGCGTGCGCAGCCCGTTGAACGAGCTCGGTTTCACCAAGGAAGAAGTCCGCGAAGCGGCCAAGTCGCTCGGCCTGGAAGTCTGGGACAAGCCCGCTGCGGCGTGTCTCTCCTCGCGCGTGCCTTACGGCACTCCGGTGACGGCGGATTTGCTCGCGCGCATCGAGTCTGCGGAAGATTATCTGCATTCGCTGGGATTCGCGGAACTTCGCGTGCGGCACCACGGCGACATCGCCCGCATTGAAGTACCGGTGGCGTTGTTTCAGAAGGCGGTAGTGCGGCAGACCGAGCTGGTGGGCGGACTCAAGGCGCTGGGATGGTTGTACGTGACGCTCGATTTGGAAGGCCTGCGGCAAGGCAGCATGAATGAGGTGCTTCCCGGCGTGACGAACCGGAGAGTCGAAGCTGCGGATTCGATGCTGGCGGCCGCTGTTCCATGAACACCGATGCGCTGCAACGCCTGCTCCAGCAGGTGGCGAATCATGAGTGCACTCTGGATGCCGCGCTTGAGCGGCTCCGTCTTCTTCCCTACACGGAAGCGGCGCACACTTTGGCGGATACGCACCGCGAACTCCGCACTGGTCTGCCTGAGGTGGTCTTCGCGCGAAACAAAAGCCTGGAGCAGATCATGGAAGCCCTGACCGCATTGCACAGCGCCCACGGTCATGCGCTTGCGACGCATGTACCCACCGAGATGGCGGACACATTTCAAAAAACATTTCCCAATGCCACCTATGATTCGGTTTCCAAACTGCTGGCCGTGGGCCGGATGGCGCCAAAGCAAAACGCCGGAACCGCCGCCGTGATCTGTGCCGGCACTTCTGATTTGCCAATTGCAGAAGAGGCGGCGCAGACGCTCGAGTTCGCCGGAATTCCCGTGCAGCGCGTGCGTGATGTCGGCGTGGCGGGACTGCATCGTCTGCTGGACAAGCTGCCGCTGCTGCGCGCCAGCAGCGTGATCATTGCCATCGCGGGAATGGAGGGTGCATTGCCGGGTGTTGTTTCGGGGCTGGTGCCGCAGCCTGTCGTTGCTGTGCCGACGAGTGTGGGCTACGGCGCGGGACTCGGTGGATTCTCTGCCCTCCTCACCATGCTGAATGCGTGCTCCGGCGGCATGGGCGTGGTCAATATTGATAATGGCTTTGGAGCTGCCATGCTGGCCATCCGAATCCTCCAAAACAGCCATCCCAGCTCCCCCTCATGAAGACCCTTTATTTTGACTGCATCGCCGGCGCCAGCGGGGACATGATTCTCGGTGCGCTCATCGATTCAGGTCTCGATGCGGACTGGCTGCGCGCTGAACTCGGCAAGCTGCCCATCGACGGATGGAAGCTGGAAACGAAACGCGCGGACAAAAACGGCTTCACCGCCACAAAAGTGGACGTGGTCGTGGGACCGCAGCCGCATGCGCGTCCTCTACCGGAGATTGAGCGGGTCATCCGGGACAGCGGCATCAGCGAGTCGGTAAAGGCGCAGGCTTTGGAAGTGGTGCGTATCATCGCCGCGGAAGAAGCGCGCATCCACGGCATGCCCATTGAGCAGGTGCATCTTCATGAGGTCAGCGGCGAGGACGCCATCATCGACATCGTGGGCAGCCTGCTGGGCATTGAGCACCTCGGCATCGAGCGCGTCTATTGCAGTCCCTTGCCGCTGGGCCGCGGATTCATCCATGGCGCGCATGGACAGATCCCGCTGCCCGCGCCCGCCGCGGTGGCGATTCTTAAAGGGCTACCGATTGTCGGCTCTCCGATCCAGGCGGAATTGGTCACCCCCACCGGTGCGGCGCTGCTCAAACATCTGGCGCACGGCTTTGGTCATCTTCCCGCCATGCGGCTGGACGCCATCGGCTACGGCGCAGGCACCTGGGACCTGGTGATTCCCAATCTGCTGCGCGTCTTCATCGGCGAAGGCGACGGCACCGGCTATGACACGGATACCGTGTCCGTTCTTGAAACCAACATCGACGACCAGAATCCCGAACAGCACGGACACATCATGGAACGGCTTCTGGAAGCGGGCGCGCTCGATGTGACCATGACGCCCACGCAGATGAAGAAGAATCGGCCCGGCGTCACGTTAAGCGTGCTCGCCAAACCCGAAGACACCGACGCGGTGCGCAACCTCATCCTCACCGAAACGACCTCTCTCGGCGTGCGCGAGCAGTCCATGCAGCGGCGCACGTTGCCGCGGGACACCATTGAAGTGGAGACGCAGTTTGGAAAAGCGCGGGTCAAGGTGGGACACCTGCCCGGCGGCGCGCACAAATATGCGCCGGAGTTTGAAGACTGCCGCGCGCTGGCCCGCAAGACCGGCACGCCACTGCGGGAGATTTACGTAGCTGCTGAGACAGCGGCGCGCATTGTGCATGAGGGTATGCACCCGCACTAACGCGACGCCGGACAAAACCGATCCGTGGTGACAAGACTGGCCAACCTGTGGCACGGCTTCAGTGAGTTGCTGAAGTTCGACAACCGGATGCAGCTTGTCCTGAACCGCCTCCTCTTCCGGCGGCAGGCACTGGTGATCTACCGCACCCGGGGCATGGATGTGCTGGTGGATCACGGAGGCGATGACCAGAGCGGCACGCGGGCCTGCCTGACCTCCGACATGTACACCCGTTATTACCATCTGCTTCCCACAGGCAAGCCCTTAAACGTAATGGATGTGGGCGCGAACGGAGGCGGTCTCCCACTCAGCCTGGGCGCTCATGGTTTCGCTTTCGATACCCTGGCCTGCGTGGAGATGAACCCTTGCACATTCACCCGCCTGCAATTCAACGTCCGGCGGAACATCGTGGCGAAACGCACGCATTTAGTCAATGCCGCCGCCTATCATTTCGATGCAACGCTGTCTCTGAAGCTGGGTCACGGTGGAACCAGCGACAGCATCCACCAATCTGCAGATGGATCCAAAGCGGCTGAAGAGAAAAGTGTCTCCACCCGCAGCTTCGATTCCCTCGCCCAAGAATGTTTTCCCGGCGCGACCATCGACCTCTGCAAGATCGACATTGAGGGCGCGGAATTCGAAATGATTCTCTCTGACGCGGCAACGCGGTTGAAGACGGTGCGCATCATCATTATTGAAATTCATCCGCATCCCAGGAGGCAAAAGACCGAACTGCTTTCGGCCATGTCGCAGATGGGGTTTGAAGAATTGTCAGCCGAACACGAGACGAGCAGCACCTGCAGTGTCCACGTTCTGAGGAATACCGCTCTGTCGTCCATCGGATGAATGACGGCCTGCGAGCAGATGTTTACACGCCCACTTTTGTGATGACCACCACCGTCCGCCTTGTGATTTTCCTGGTTGCCAGTCTCGGCCTTCTGTGGGCGGAACAACCGTTGACCGAGAAAGATCCAGAGGTTCAGAAGTATTTGAAAGAACGCGACGAGGCGATCGGAAAGTTTGAAGCGGAGCATGCTGCTGAAGTCAAAGCGCGGATCGACAGGCTAAAGAAAATTCATGCTGTCATCTACCACTATCTTCTCGAACACCAAGGCATCTGGCCGCAGCTGCCGCAGGAAGTTCGTGTCAACAGTGCCGCCACACGGAATTGGTGGAAAGAGTTGCTCATTCATCATGGACTTGCCTCCGAAGAGTGGGACGCCGACCCACCCGTGGGCATCACCGGTTTTGACTCCGAACCTCTCACTGCCTACCGGTGGCGTGGCCAGCCATGGGTTATGGCCTTTGGCGCCGAATCCTGGCCGACCTACATGATTTTACCGGACGGCAGCATTGCCAAAGATGCACCCGCGTTTGCGAAACCACCTCCGGGGCCATTTGTCATTAACAGAGGCAATACGCCAGCGACCGTCCCCGAGGAACTGAAGAAAGCGGCGGGAGTGAAGTAGTGACGAGGAGCCTGTAAAATGTCGAAGCGCAGCCAATCGCTGAGAACCGCGGCACAAGGCAACGTGTTGGGGACGCCGCTGCAGGTCACCGACTACGAAGGTGCGTTGCGGCATGTTGTTCGCCTGACGCAAGGACCATGCGCTTCATTGGTGGCGGCAGCCAATACTCATCTTGTGGCAGAAGCGGCAGGAAATCCGGAATTTGCCGCCGTGCTGCGCGGGTTTGATTTGGTACTGCCGGATGGGATGCCTCTCGTGTGGGCGTTGCGCCTGGACGGGTTTCGCATTTCGGATCGCGTCTACGGCCCCTATTTTATGGAATACGTGCTCAAGCATGCGCCAGCCCGCATGAGACACTGCTTCTTCGGGGGCACGCTGGAGTGCCTGGAAAAGCTCCGGCAGCGCGCGAAGGAGATGCGGCCTGAGTTGCGCATCACGGATGCGATCTCTCCTCCCTTTGGAAAATGGGACGAAGCGACCGAGACAGGATTGATCGAACGCATCAATCGCGCCGACGCCGATTTCGTATGGGTTGCTCTGGGCGGCGTGAAGCAGGAATCGTGGATGGCTCAAAACCGACAGCGCTTTGCGCGTGGCGTCTTTGTAGGCGCGGGTGATGCCTTTGCGCTAATCGCCGGGCTCAGAAATTACGCCCCAGCTTGGATGCAACGTGCCGGACTCACCTGGCTGCACCGGCTGGTAAAGGAACCGGGACGGCTGCTGCGACGATATGTGCGCTACAACAGCCGCTTCGTTGCCGCACTCCTTGCGGAACGCCTCCGGCGAGCGTGGCACTAACGAATTCCGATGAGCAACAACCTATCGTGGAAGGAAGCGGCGCTTAGTGGCCGCGTGGTGGCTCCGGGGAAAGCGCGCGTGCCGATTGGTGATCGCGTCCAGCCAATAGCGGAAAAGAGCCTGAAAATTGCGGTGCTGGTTCTCTTCACGGTCGGCCTGCTGGCCGCCGGTGTGTTGGGCACGGAAACACGACTGCTCTTTTACTGGCCCGGGGCGGCCCTGATGGCCTTGGGCGCTGTGGCGGCGACTTTGAAATGGCGCTGGCGCGTGGCATCGCCTCCTTCGGAGGTTTGCCTCGGTGCTGCCCTCCTGTTTGCGGCGTATTTTGCGGGGCGCGCCATGACCTCGCCCGTGGTCTCGTGGGCGCGTGAGGATTTTTTCATTCTTCTGGGCTGTGGTGTCGCCTACCTCACGACCACCATCGCCTTGAGCCATCCCCGCTGGCGGCATGCCGTTCTCGTGGTGCTGGTGCTTCTCGTGATGGGAAACATTGCGGTGGGCTGCATCCATTTCTCCGGGCAGTGGACCTTTCATGTGGTGCCGCACTACATGCGTGAAATGGGTTATGCCGGGCGCATCCGTGGCTTCTTCATCAATCCCAATCACCTCGCAGCTCTCCTGGCGGCCATGAGCCTCCTCTTTGTGGGGCAGGCGTTGTTTGGCCGGTTCGGCGCTACGTGGAAGCTGCTGCTGCTTTTCCTTGCCATCGCTTCCGCGATTGGAGTAGCGCTCACCAAGAGCCGCGGCGGCATCGTCGGGCTTGGGGCCGGTGGACTGACACTCGCGGTCATCGGCCTGATCTTGTTGCGCCGCACCATGCCTCATCTCTTTGTAAAGGCCGCAATGGGCATCCTGCTCTTCGGTGGGCTGGCAGCACTGGTGCTCTGGGGCGTCATCAGCACGCAAATGGAGCAGCGCTTCCGCGAAGGGACACTGCCGAGCGCCGGCGAGGATCCGCGTACCATCATCTGGACTTCGGCATGGGTCCAGCACCTGGAACATCCGTGGCTGGGCGCCGGCGCAAGAATGTTTTACGAGGGCGGCATCCGGCTGCGCCCAATGGAAATGCCACCCTGGTCCAAGGATCCCATGTTCGCCCACAATGACTGGCTCCAGGCGCTCGCGGACTACGGCTGGCTGGGTCTGGCGTTGCTTGCTTTCATGCTCGTCGTTCACCTCGGCAACGGCTGGCGTTACCTGAGTTGGTTTGCATCGGAGAAATTCCAGCGCAGCGCCTCGCTGAGCGGGCGCAGGCTGGGCTGGGTGGTGGGCTGCATGGCGGCATTGGCCGCGCTGCTCACCCATGCGGTATTTGAGTTTCATTTTCATGTCCCCGCCGTGGCGCTCACCGCCGCAGTCATGATGGGCGTCCTGGCGAATCCGGGCTTTGAGCGTGGCAGCCATCCATCTCGACGGGTGCCGGGGGTACGAGCCCTCAGCAAAGTGGCTCTGGGCGCCTGCGGATTGGGTCTGATCTGCGGCGCGTGGCGCACGGGTCAGGCAGATTACCTGGTGGAACAGGCCATGATTCTGCCTGCGGACGCCGATGCCACAGCGCGCATCGATTTCTTGAGTGATGCGGTGGGTGCGGACCCGGACAACGACGCCGCCTGGCACGAGCGGGCGCTGGCAGAAATTTCCGCCGCGGGCGGCAAATCCATGCATGAAGCAGCACCTCTGCTCAACGCAGCGGTGTCTGATCTGGAGCAATCTCTCCTGCTGAATCCCTTCAACGGCTATCCCGCCCTGGCGCTGGCGGACGTGTATGATGTCTTGGGCCGCCATGAAGATGCCGAGAAAATGATTCTCCAGGCGGTGCAAACCATGCCGCTGCACGTGACCCCTCGGCTCGCCCTGGCACGCCACTTCCACCGCCTGCGTCGATGGATGGAGGCTGACGAAGCCTATCTGTGGGCCTACGAGGGCAGTGCCTGGACGCCGGAGAATCCCTACAACGCGTACATGGGCATGCTGCGCGACGCGGAGAAGTAGGCAAAACCCAATTTGCGCTGAAGCGGCCGGGAGAAATCCCTGCCGCTTGTTTTATTTTGAAGCGGATTGGTTGATTCGTCGGAGAATCTTGGTTCACTGGACATCATGCAAGATGGGTTAGTTGTCATCAGCGGGTCGGCGCATCCGGCGTTGTCGAAGGAGATCGCCGAGAAGCTTGGGGTGCAGTTGTGTGCCGTGACGCTGGAGACGTTCCCGGACGAGGAGACGTTTGTGCAGATCCGGGAAAACATCCGCGGGCGCGACGTGTTTCTCGTGCAGCCCACCTGCCCGCCCGCGAACCAGAACCTCATGGAGCTGCTCATCATGGTGGACGCCGTGCGGCGCGCCAGCGCCCACCGTATCACGGCGGTGCTCCCGTTTTTCGGCTACGCGCGACAGGACCGCAAAGACCGCCCCCGCGTGCCCATCACCGCCAAGCTGGTGGCCAATCTCCTCGTGGCAGCGGGCGTGCACCGCGTGCTCACCATGGATCTCCACACCGGACAGATTCAGGGCTTCTTCGATATTCCCGTGGATCATCTCTACGCTTCGCCCGTCCTCATCAAGGCCATCCGTGAGAGCGGCGTTGAGGACGTGGTAGTAGTGTCCCCCGACGTGGGTGGCATCAAGATGTCCCATGCCTACGCGCGGGCCTTGGGAGCGCCCTTGGCCATCGTGGCCAAGAACCGCGTCAGCGCTGAAGAAGTGGAAGCCCTCAACGTGATCGGCGAGGTAAAGGGCCGCAACGTCCTGCTCGTGGATGACCTGACCGAGTCTGCCGGAACTCTGACCGAGGCGACCCGGGTGCTTCTGGAGCATGGAGCCAAGGAGGTTTATGCGGGGGTCTCCCATGCCGTCCTGAGCGACAAGGGACGCGAAAGGCTGGCCGCCTCCCCTATTCGTCAAGTGTTCGCCACCAACAGTGTACCGCAAGCTTACGGGCCAAAAGTGACCGCCCTGAGCGTGGCTTCCCTGCTGGCAGACGCCATGAAACGCATCCATCGGGACGAGTCGATCACTTCCTTGTTTGACATCCGGGGCTAGTTGTGTAGTTTGGCCGCCCTTTTCTCTAAACGTCCAAACCCAGCCCCGACTCTATCATGGCCAAGATTCTTGAACTCAGCGCCAGCCCCCGCAGCTCCATTGGCACGGGCTCTGTGAACCGTATGCGCAAGGCCGGTCGCATTCCCGCCGTAATCTACGGGAAGAAACACGCCAACAAGAGCCTTGAGCTGGAGACGAAGGCCTTCGCGAAGCTGCTTCAGAACAGCGCGTCGGACAACATCCTCGTGAACCTGAAGATCGAAGGTGAAGGCGGCGAAGCGCTCGCCCTCGTGCAGGAAGTGCAGCACGATTACCTGCGCGGCGGTATTCTTCACGTCGATTTCCACGCCGTCGCTGCGGACGAAGACATTCACGCCAGCGTGCCGGTGGTGCTGCAAGGCGTGGCCGCTGCGGAAAAGAAGGGTGGCATTGTAGAGCACATCATCCACTCCCTGGAAGTGCACTGCCTTCCCAAAGACCTTCCCGAAACGCTTCCTCTCGATATCAGTTCCTTGGAAGTGGGCGAGTCCAAGCACGTGAGCGACCTCAAGCTGCCTGAAGGCGTGACCACGAAGATTTCCCCCGGACTTGTGGTGGCTCTCCTGAAGGAGCCTGTCGTCGCCGAAGAACCCGCCCCGGTCGCCGCCGCTGCGGAAGGCGCTGCGGCTCCCGCCGCTGGTGCTGCCGCCCCGGCCGCCGGTGCCGCCGCCGCCGCTCCTGCTGCAGGCGCCAAGCCTGCCGCCACCCCGGCCAAGAAGTAACCTCCCGATCGGAGTTTCCTGAATGTGTCCGCGTCGGAGCCATCGGCCATTGTCACGCCTCGCCTGATCGTGGGGCTGGGCAATCCCGGGCGCGAATACGAAGACACGCGGCACAACATCGGATTCATGATCGTGGACGCCCTCGCCGCACCCTTGCACGCCTCATGGACCCAGGAGCGCCGCTGGGACTGCATGCTGGCGAAATTCGCCGGCGGATGGATTTTAAAGCCGCTCACTTACATGAACGGCAGCGGCACCGCCGTGGCCGCCGTCTGCAAGTTTTTCAAAATCCAGCCCCGCGAGGTGCTCGCTGTTTACGACGACGTGGACCTGCCGCTGGGCACGCTGCGCTTCCGCATGAACGGCTCCGCCGGTGGACACAACGGGGTGCGCTCGCTAATTGCCCATTTGGGCGGAGAAGAGTGGCCCCGTCTCAAGGTGGGCATTGCCCCGGCCCAGGCGGGTCGGCCGGATGGATCCCGCATGGTGGGCCATGTGTTGGGCGCCTTCAGTGCTGCCGAAAAGCCCCAGGCAGAGTCCGCCGTGAAACGCGCCGTAGAAGCGATCCAGTGCGCCCTCAAGGAGGGGATGGCCGCTACCATGAACCTTTACAATCGCAAAGAACCCAACGAAAGCCAACCCAGCCAAACATCATGAGCCGCAAATACGAAGCCACCATCGTCCTTGATACCAAGGGCAAGGAAGACAGCGTGGAGACGCTCGTCTCCCAAGTCAGCCGTTCCTTTGAAGAAAACGGCGCCAAGCTCCAGCAAGTGGACAATCTCGGGAAAAAGAAGTTCCCCTACAGCCCGCGCAATGTGGAGTCCGGCGTGTATGTGACGCTGATTTTTGACGCAGAGCCCACCGCTTTGGACAAGATCCAGGCCAAGCTCAAGCTGAACGAAAACGTCTATCAGCAATACTTCCAGCGCCGCTAGACCGCTGCGGCCCCGTGGCCGTGGAATCTAAAGAAAATAGCGGTCGCCAAGGGCGGCCAGTCTGTCTATCCTGCACGCCATGGCTTCGTTGAATCGAGTGATGCTGATCGGGAATCTCACGCGTGATCCCGAAGTCCGCTATACCCCCAAAGGCAGTGCGGTGGCGGACCTCGCGATCGCGGTGAATCGCAACTACACGGCGGAAAGCGGGGAGAAGCGTGAGGAGGTGACCTATGTGGACATCGTCCTCTGGGCAAAGCTGGCGGAACTCGCCGGCCAGTATCTCAAGAAGGGCCGCCCGGTGTTCATTGAAGGACGTCTCCAGATGGACCAGTGGGAGGACAAGCAGACCGGCCAGAAGCGCAGCCGCCTGCGCGTGGTGGGCGAAAACATGCAGTTCCTCGACAGCCGCCGCGACAACGCAGGTGGTGGAGAGGGCGGCGAGGAATCCCACGGAGGCGGCGGTGGTGCTCCCTCTTATTCCAAGAATCGGCCTCCGGCTGGCAGGCCGCAGGGTGCCAAGCCGCAGGCGCAGGGTGGTGATGAATTCGGTGAAGGGCCGATTACGGATGGCCTGGATGACGATGACATTCCTTTCTAAGATTCGCCCTAACCCGATATACGATCATTGAAGGAGCAGGCATCAGCCTGCTCTTTTCGTTTTCGGCGTATCACAAAAGCCGCTGTTCGCGCGTATGCTCAGCATGGGCAAAACCGTTCTCATCACCGGCGCGAATCGTGGCATCGGCCTGGAAGCGGCCCGGCAACTGGCGGCCAGGGGCTTCACCGTTTATCTCGCCGCCCGGGACAAGACCGCTGGCAAAAAAGTTGCCGCTTCACTCAAAGGTGACGTTCATTCTGTGGTACTGGACGTGACCCTGCCGGGCAGCATCCGCAAGGCGACGCAGGAACTGGAGGCGCACTGTCCAGCGCTGGACGTGCTGGTGAACAACGCCGGCGTCCTGCTGGATGAAGATGCGAACATGACCACCCTTGATCCGGCGCTTCTCTACCAAACTTTGCAGACCAATGCCTTTGGCCCCATGCGGGTCTCCCAGGCTTTTCTTCCCCTGCTGCGCAAATCCAAGGAGCCGCGCATCATCAATGTTTCCAGTGCCGCGGGCCAGCTTTCCGGCGGGCTTGGCACCTGGGCGCCTGCCTACAGCATCAGCAAAACCACGCTGAATGCCGTCACCTGTCAGTTCGCCGCGGCGCTGCCAGATTTTGCCGTCAACGCCATCAGCCCAGGGTGGGTGCGCACCGACATGGGAGGTGAGGGCGCGCCCCTCAGCGTGGAGGAGGGCGCAGACGTCATCGTCTGGCTGGCCAGCGAAGCGCCGCAGTCCCTGACAGGGAAATTCCTGCGAGATCGAAGCGAAATTCCCTGGTGAATGAGTCGGCGCACTGGCTAGCCGATCATCTTTTGCAGCATGGGCACCATCTGGAAGTAGAGGCTCTGGCCGCCCATGCGGCTGAGCTGATCCACAATTAATGCGACGTCGGAAACGGAATCCGCGGGAAGCATTTCCTCGTAAATGTGATCGCCGATTTCCACCCTGGAACAGACGTAGTGAGCGCCGCACTCGCGCGTCACAGTAAAGGTCGCTGCCTTTGAGCGGAGGATGATCTTCTGCAGATGTTCCGCGCCCGTGGTTTCCACGAGAGAGACGTTGATCAGGATTCCCTCCGGAGATTGGAGACGAATATCTTTGCCCGCCATGTCCAGGCCGCATTTCATCCGCACGCCAATCCACGCCACCAACAAAAGGGCAGAGAGGCGATTGCCCTTCGAGTAGTAGATTTCGATTCGATTGAGCTTCGGCAACTCCGCCAAAGCCACCACGTCCTGAAAGCAGGCCGCCAGGGCGGTGCGGAACAAGTGCGAACGCAACCAGCTCAAATCATAGACGGCGAAGCGCACACTGTCGTGGGAGAGCGCATTGAGAAGCGTGGTAAAATCCGCGGACGGATTGCTCCATTTGGAGCTGTCGATGAACAGCACGTCGATGACGCTGTAGAGACGCTCGTCGAAATTGGAGGTGAGATTGTCCTGCCACCAACACGCGAGCGGAAGATCGGAGTCCAGGTGGGCAAACACAACATTGCGCACCTGGTTGGCGTTGCCCTGTTCAAGAAGGAAAGACACCTGCTCGCTGCACACTGACTTGTGGCCATCTTGAAGCTGGCAATGGGCCGTAATCCACGCACGCGCGCTTCGCTTTTCCCCCGGAACCGCAAGGATGAGAAGTCCGCGGCAGGCCTGTTCCAGCGTGATTTCTTCCAGCAGCCGGGTGTTCTCCTCCATCGACTCGGCTTTTTCGCTGTAGATGGCGAAATTGAGCAGGGACGCTTTGGTGCGGGCATCATCCTGACCCCACAGTTCCTTCAGCGCCTTGTCCACGCTGCCAAGGGGAACTTCCTGGCCGAGGATGGCATAAGCAGATTCGGATTCGGTACTCATGGCGTCGCTTTCAATCACGATGGATACGCGTCTCACATACGGCGCCAGACGTGGCCGTCGCGCTTGAGCATTTCATCCGCTTCCTTGGGACCCCAGGAACCAGCGGGATATTCGCACATGGGCGGCTGCTCGCCCTCAGCATGCCAGGCGTGTTCGATCTCGTCGATGAACGCCCAAGAGCTTTCCACCTCATCGCGGCGGGCAAAGAGGGTAGCATCACCCGACATGGCATCGAGCAGAAGGCGCTCGTAGGCTTCCGAGCTGGCTTTGCCAAAGCTGGTGCTGTAGCGGAAGTCCATCTTCACCGGCTGCATGAGAAGCTGCATGCCGGGCAACTTGGAAAGCATGCGCAGGGAGATGCCTTCATCCGGCTGGATACGGATCACCATGACATTGCGCGTGCCACGCTGCTGCGCGGTTGGGAACGGCGCTTGGGGCGCGTGCTTGAAGTGGACGGAAATCTCCGTGGCTTTCTTGGGAAGCTGCTTGCCCATGCGGATGTAGAAAGGCACGCCCTGCCAGCGCCAGGTGTTCACGTAAAGGCGCAGCGCCACATAGGCCTCTGTCATCGACTTCGGATTCACGCGATCCTCCTGCCGGTAGCCGACACGGTCCACGCCATCCACGCTGCCCGCGGTGTATTGGGCGCGGATCACGTTTTCAGACACTTCTTTCAAGCCGCGCCATTTGCGCAGGGAACGGATGACCTTGACTTTTTCATCGCGCACCGGGTCAGCGCCGAGATCGGTCGGCGGCTCCATGGCAACGAGGCTGAGAAGCTGGAAGAGATGGCTCTGTACCATGTCGCGCAAGGCGCCGGAGGTATCGTAGTAGCCGCCGCGTCCGCCTTCCATGCCGAGGTTTTCCGCGCAGGTGATCTGCACCTGCTCGATAAAGCGGCTGTTCCACAGCGGCTCAAACATGAGGTTCGCAAAGCGCAGCACCATGATGTTCTGCGCGGTTTCCTTGCCGAGGTAGTGGTCGATACGGTAGGTGTCGCGTTCCGCAAAGACCTGGTCCACCTGCTGGTTCAGTTTCTGAGCGGTGGCGAGATCGGTGCCGGAGGGCTTCTCACACACGACCCGTGCCCATTTGCCTTCCGGGGCTTTGTTAAGCCCGGCGGCACGCAGTTGTTCCAGCACGACAGCGAAAGCATCGGGTGCGGTGGCGAGGTAAAACAGCCGGTTGGCCGGAGCGCCACGTTCCTTGTCGAAATCGTCCAGTTTCTTCTTGAGCGCCTCGTAGCCCGCAGGGTCTTGGAACTCGCTCTTGTGGTAAAATACCGACTGGGCAAAACGCGACCACAGCTCTTCGTTGCTGCCAGAGCGGGAGAACTTCTTGTTGGCCTCCGCCAACTCATTGCGGAACACCTCGTCTGTCTTGTCGCGGCGTGCAAAGCCGATGACCTTGGCTTGGGGTGGCAAATCACCGGCCGCGGCCAAATTGTAGAGCGCCGGAATGAGCTTGCGGTGCGTCAAATCACCCGTGGCGCCAAAGATGACAATGGTGCAGGACTCCGCGCGGTGCCGCTGGATGAGGGTTTCCTGGAAGGGGTTTTGGAGATCTGGCATACAAAAAGGAGAGCAATCCGTGCGCCATGGCGCGGGGGATCAGACTACGAAGGGCCGGACGGTGCGCAACCGTGGAAGCGCCTAGTCTGTGTACGAGAGCGGGCCCTCCGTCCCATGAAAATCATGCATCCTTTTCAGGAAAAGCGGTCATTTGCCGGATGCCGCTGCAGAAATGGGCAAGCCTTTTTGAGAGAACACCGCATGTCGTCAGACTGCTCGTCCCGGTCGCTTAATCTTTTGCCCTCTACCTTAGCCCCAGCTTCCGCATCTCCATCCACCATTCCACGAACTTCGGGATGCCGGTGTCGATGTGGGTCGTGGGTTTGAAGCCAAGCAGCTTGCTGGCCTTGGTCACATCCGCGCTGGTGAGCGGCACGTCGCCGGGCTGCTCCGGCATTTCGTTGATCTGGGCTTTTTTACCGACGGCTTTCTCGATGGCGGCAATCAATTCATTGAGTTTCACCGTCTGGGACCCCCCGAGGTTGAAGATGCTGCTCACGGGAACATCAGAACGGCCTGAGTACGCCAGCGCACCCATGATGCCGTCCACGATGTCGCTGATGAAGGTATAATCCCGCGCGGTGTCGCCCTTGCCGTACCGGTCGATAGGCTTGTCCTCGTGGATGAGGCGGGTGAACTTGGAAATGGCCAGGTCAGGACGCTGCCTTGGCCCATAGACCGTGAAGAACCGCAGGCTGACGGTGCGGATCCCAGCGAGGTGGCTGTAGTTGGAGCACATCTGCTCCCCGGCCATCTTGGTCATGGCGTAGGGACTGATGGTCTGGAGGATGGGATCCTCCTCGGCAAATGGCACTTTCTTGTTCACGCCGTAAACGGAGGAACTGCTGGCAAAGACAAAGCGCATTACGCCGTGACGCTTGGCGGCCTCCAGCAGATAGAAAGTACCCTTGATGTTGGTGTCGATGTAGAGCTCCGGCGCCTCGATGCTGGGCCGCACCCCCGCCCGCGCGGCGAGGTGGATAACTCCGTCAAAATTGCCCTTAGCAAAGGCCTTCTCAGCTGTCGCCGGATCCCGCAGATCGGCCTCCAGCACCGTGATCCGGTCGCGCACGGCACGGATATTTTCACGTTTGATGGCCGGGTCGTAGTAGTCGTTGAAATTATCAATGATTGTCAATTCATGGCCTTCGCTGAGAAGGCGCTCGACGGTATGCGATCCAATAAAACCGGCGCCGCCGGTGACGAGGATTTTCATGAGGAGGAAAAAAGCGGAAGGATCAGCTTGGGGAGCGGGGCGGCTGAGGCAAGCAAAAGTTTCCTCCTCCGTTCGGAGAAAGGCATTGACGCGCCCATCGGAAATTCGTTAAATATTTCCGTTAATCACCGCTCATGAATGTGAGCGGGCATCCATTTTTGTCATGAGCGAAGAGAACAAGACGCAGCCCACCCCACCGCCGACCCCGGTGGCCAAAACCTCGGCCGTACCCCTGAAAAAGGAGACGGTGCGCATCACCCTCAGAGCACGTCCGGGCGCCGGGCTGACCCAGCCGAAGGAGCTGACCACCCCGGTCCCCTCCACCACCGGCACCACGCCTGTTCCCCGCCCCATCACGGTTTCCGTCACGCCCGCCGGCGCTGCTACGGCCCGCGTTCCCACCGCTCCAGTGGTCATCGCCAGCAAGGCGACCGCTCCGATCCAGCTTCCCAGTGCCCCCCTGCCTCCGCCCGCCGCGCGCATGGCGACCACCCAGGTACAAATTCCGCCAGCCCCAATGGCTCCCAGTGGAGCGCCTCGGCCTCCCGGGGGGCCACCCAGGCCTCCGGGCGCTCCTTCGGCTCCTGGCATCCCGCCAACGGTGCCGCTGGCCAAGATTCCAGCCGGTGCTGGAGCCGGTGGTCCTCCTCGTCCTCCAGGTATTGGCGCGCCAAAACCCGCTCCCGGTGCTCCGCGCATGGAACCCGGTGCCACGACGGTTCCGCTTGCCAAATCTCCCCCCGCTGGCGGACCCCGTCCCGGCGCATTTTCGGCGGCCCCTGGTTCAGCCGTCGGCGCTACCCAGCAGCTTCCAAAAGCCACCGTACAGCTCGCCAAGGGCACCACGCCCCTCCAGCAGCAGGCCGTCACCCCGCCCAGCGCGCCGGTGAAGCGCACCGTGGATGAAGCCGATTTGGAAGACGAAAAGGATCCGGAGGCCGGCTTGGCCCCCTTGGCCATTGTCTGTCTCGTGCTCGCCTTGGGCCTGATGGCGGTCAACATGTTCGCCACCGACAAGGTCGTGGGCAGCTACCCGGAAGACAAAGGCTTCATGGCCTCCCTGATGGTGCCGCGCGACAAATCTCCCACTTGGGAAGAACGCCAGCTCGATGGCACCCACGTCTCCAAGTTCAACAAGGTCTTGGACGACATTAAGAAGAAGTTCGAATAACCCTCTGCCCCGCCCTTTTTCATGCCACTAGCCTGGATTATCTTTCTGCTCTCCATCGCCATCTTGGCTTTCAACATCATGGAGAAATATCCGATGTAATTTCATCGGACGGTCCGTTTCACGATCATTGAAGGAGAGGAGCCCTAACCGGCTCCTCTCTTTTTTTCTGGGCGGCTTTTGCTTTTTGCGGGTCTTGGGAAGGCAAGAACGCAAAGAAGACTACAAAGGCAGTCGTCCCTGCCACGAAGAGCATCCACTCCCAAAGAGAGAACCGAAGGAGGATGCTTTCGTGCTTGTGTTTCAGAACGCGCCCGAGTTCGCCGTAAGCGAAGAAACGGTAGCCTTGGGTGAGTAGGAAACCGATCACGCCCCACCATGTGGAGAACAGCAGCGTGGCCACACGGCCAATGCTCATAGGCACGGCTTTGAAGAGGGGCGCACTCCACAGGATAAGCAATGTGGCATACATGCCACCCATAGCGAGTGCTCCAGAGGCCTTGTGCACCAAATCGAACCTTTCACCCTGCGGCGCCAACGCCAAGCCCATGAGTCCAACGCACGAGAGGTGCAGGCAGAATGATCCCATGGAAACGAACCGTCGCGGGGATTGATTTTGTCCCAGTGTGATCTCATGCATTTGCCGGGAGAGATGCCTGACTGGAGGGAACATCATGACCGAAGCGATGCCCATGCCGAGGGACCAGTACCACCATCCTTGAGGATTCAGGGCGGGATGTCCCAGAAAACTGATGTCGTGATTGGGGAACTGATAGTTTGGATAGGCGCGCCAAGCGATAAAGAAGCAACCTGCCCAAAGCACTGTCAGCAGAGGCAGCCAAAGAACGAGGTAGAAGCGCTTCGGGGCACGACCCATGCAGACGTCGCCGAACGAAAGTCGGTGTGGAGTGACGGCTGCGCTTGTCGCCATTGCGAGCAGGCAACGACTTGAGCCAATGCTTCTATCGGAAAGGAGCA
>Ga0265327_10001950_pt1 | contig 23704 bp, 21 predicted proteins | sample 41621metaG_FD_202089 | JGI IMG/M metagenome (GOLD analysis project Ga0265327, IMG submission 202089) | Rhizosphere microbial communities from Carex aquatilis grown in University of Washington, Seatle, WA, United States - 4-16-21 metaG | ecosystem: Host-associated > Plants > Roots > Rhizosphere...
GGAATGATTGGCGGAACTGGATGGGTTTCGACCATAGAATATTACCGTTTGCTAAATACCGAAATTCAAGCGCGTCTGGGTGGATTAAACGCTGCAAAATGTTTTCTTTATTCATTCAATTTTGGCGAAATCGATAATCTCATAAAATTAAATGATTTCGATAAAATTTACCAATTGGTTTTAAACGCTGCAAAATCAATTGAAAATGCAGGAGCCGATTGTTTGGTGCTTTGTGCCAATACGCTCCATCGTTTTGCCAACCAAATGGAAAAAGAAATTTCCATTCCTATCGTTCATATTGCCACTGCTACGGCAGTTGAAATTAATAAATTTGGTATTAAAAAAGTAGCACTTTTGGGAACGAAACAGACTATGGAACTTGATTTCTATAAAAATAAATTATCTGGTGCAGGAATAGAAATGATAGTGCCCGATTTGCTGGACAGAAATTATATTCAACACTCAATTTTTACAGAGTTGTTGTACGAAAAATTTTTAGATTCAACAAAGCAGCGATTTATCGAAATTATTGAAAAACTAAAAAATCAAGGCGCCGAAGGAATAATTTTGGGTTGTACAGAAATCCCTTTATTAATTAAACAAAGCGATGTGGATATTAAACTTTTTGACACACTCAATATTCACGTTTTGGCTGTTGTAAATTTTGTGCTTTGAAAAGAACTTTCGAAAAACAGTTTTGTTAAATCACAATTTTCCAAATAGTTTTTCAGCCAGTAATGCGCAATTTCGGTTTTGTCATTTTTATTTTCGACAAAACCAATAATCCGATTTGCAGACTGTTGCAAATCTTTGTTCAATCGCAAAACTAAATCATCCGGTATATCTTTTTGAAAACCAAATTCGGTATCGAAAACTGCGACGTTTCCATTAAACGCCAATGATTTAATCAAATCGGTATCTGCTGTTGCAGACCATCGACTTGGACACAAAACCAATGCAGCTTTTTGTACATATTCTTTAAAGTTTTTTTCCTGACTATTTTCTTCAAATTTTAAATTTAACAGAAACTGGTAATTAAAATCAGGGTATTTTGTTGCGACTTCATTTTTCGAGAATGGTATTAAAATAGTGTATTGTCTTAAAAATGATGCCAATTGAAGTACGTATTTTATACCGATCGATTCTTGAAGCGCACCAACATATACTAACAAATTTTGTTGACGCTTGATATTCCTTTTGAACGTTAAGTCTGATAATTTAACTTCCCCAAAATCTAATCCAACAATTTTCACATCAATATTATGACCATAAAATTGATGTAACAATTTTTTTTGACTTTCACTTTGTACAAAATATTCAATTTTGTGTGCAAAGAGTTTGAAAAATTCTAAATAATATAAGTTCTTTTTTTTCTTATATTTAACCAGAGACGGTTTACATGTTTCATGACAATCGTTTAAGTCTTTTAAACAACGAAAACATTCTGATTCTTCGGATGTCAAATAATTTTGAGATTGGATGCAAAAATAACTATTATCCGTAACATACATTGCTATTATAGAATTACGTTTTAAAATTCTTTTATAAATGATGTAACCAATTCTTTGCGGATCAATTATAAGGATTCGTGCATTTTTTAACCACCAAACATTTTTAATAAAAATAATTGCGTCAATAAATATTTTAATTAAATGAATAATAGCGTCAAAATATCTCTTTTGCGACACAAATTGTTTAAATAAATTAGTCCTTTTGAAAACACATTTGTAGCTTTTTTGATTTGCCAAAGAAAATATTCTTTTCATCAATTGCCCATCGCCAAAGTTTGATGGTTCAATACCGCTGATTACAATTTTATACATTGTTTATAATTAAAATTTTGTATAAATATTTACTGTTTGTTCAGCGGTTTTTTTCCACGAAAAATTTTCCAACTGTATTTTACCTTTTTGGATTAATTCGTATCTATATTTTTCATCGAAAACGAGATTATTAAATGCAGACTGCATACTTTCAGGTTGATAAGGATCGAAATATTCTGAGGCATCGCCGGCAACTTCGGGCAACGACGATTTGTTGCTGCACATTACGGCACATTCATTTGCGAAGGCTTCCAAAATCGGTATTCCAAAACCCTCGTATTTTGATGGAAAGACAAATGCTAACGCATTATTAAGTAATTTTGATAACATTTTATCGTCAACAGAAAATTGGTGTAAACGTTTTTTTAATTTTAAATCTTCAAAAAGAGAAATTTCCTGTTGCGTAAATTTGTCGCCACCAACGCAAATAATATGTAAGTCGGTTTTGTTTTTTAAAATATCAGCAATTGCCATCAACCAACTGACAAAATTTTTATAACGGTTTCGCGAACCAATATAAATGATATAATTGAAATTTATGTTGAGATTTTCAATTGAAATTTTAATATCAGGAACATTAAAAAACCCATGATAGATGACAGTAATTTTTTCAGGATGAATGTTATACATTTCGATAATATCTTTTTTTGTATTTTCAGAAACTGCAATTATAGCTGATGCTTTCGAAGCTATTTTTCGTTTCCATTCAGCCGATTTATCAAAGGGCGAAAATACGTTTGGAAATTTTTCGTGTACCATGTCGTGAATGGTTACTATGTAAGGTTTCTTTCCAATATTATTCAGAAAATATGGGTCGTAATATGTCGGATGAAAAATACTGTAGTCTGATTTTTTTATGTCTTTTGAACTGTAAAAATTATTTATTTTATTGGCAAGAATTTTTTTTCCTTTGAAATTATATTTCGGAAAAAAACTATTTGTTTTATTCGGATAAAGTTCGTTTAAATAATGGTTGTTAGAATATTTAACTGAAATTTCAGTTTGAATTTCGGTTGGAAAGTTTTTGATGATTTCGATAAAATATCGCGAAATGCCGCCATAAACCTGCATCGAAAATGCTTGATGATCAAATAGAATTTTCATTGATAAAATAATTTATATAAAACTCGACAAATTCCGTTTAAAACCTTTGTATTTTAAACGTTTGATTGATGATTTATTAAATAATTTTTTAAAACCGTCTTCGTCTAACAATAAAAAATCATCATCGGTAAGCCGCAACAAATCAGGGTTTGGTTTAAATTTTTCTTCGGTTGAATCTTTTAGTTTTTGGTTAAATGGACAAACATTTTGACATAAATCGCAGCCGTAAAAAATATTGTTTTCCGCAAGATTTTTTTTTTGTTCTTGCGTTAAATCTGCACGTTGTTCGATTGTCCAATAAGACATACATTTTCGCGGATCAATGTGATGAAATGTTTCGTCATCGGCAATAGCTTTTGTTGGACAATCATCGATACATTTGCGGCAGTTTCCACACGTTTGGCTGACTGGTTGGTCAACTTCTAATTCGATGTCAGTAATAACTGTCCCGATAAAAAAGAAAGAACCTAACGAACGATTGATGAGCAAAGAATTTTTGCCAATCCAACCAAGTCCGGCTTTTTGCGCCCAAACCTTTTCTTTAACCGGCGACGTGTCAACGCTTAACCTGAAATTCGAAAGTGGATATTTTTCTTTTAACCGGTCGATAAATAATTGCAATTTGTTTTTTATTACCTCGTGATAGTCATTTCCCAAAGCGTATCGCGCAATTCGAAATTTGCTTTGTTGATTTGCTTCTTTGTAATAATAACTTTGCAAAACAACAATCATAGATTTTGCTCCGTCGAGCAACAGCGCTGGATTCAGCCACGTTTCTACATTACGCGATAAGTACGACATTTCGCCATTCGAACCATTGTCTAACCAAGATTTCAAACGAGGTAATTCGCTGTCAAGTTTTTCAACTTGTGCAATTCCACAAGCGTTAAAACCAAGTTTCTGTGCTTCCGATTTTATATTTGCTGTTTCTCCTGTCAATCTTCGTTCGTCTTTTTTGAATCAGAGCGTTTTATGATTTTCTTTGGCATTTTCAGATTTTCGCGTGGTTTGAGATAAACCGCAATAATCAGCGCAGTCGCCGAAATGATTAATGCAAATGAAAACATACCATAACGTACATTTTTAAGCGAATCGCCAATTGCGTTGTCTCTGTCTAAAATATACAAAAAGGCAACAAGAATAAATAAAACAGCAACTAAAATTATTAAACAGTCGCGCAGAAAATGTATTTTTTTGCGTAATTTGATTTTTTTCTTCAATAATGCTTCAACTTCCATTGATTTAAATTTTATATGATTAATAATAAATCGAAATACAAAATTAGACTATTTTTTCATATCGTAAAACATTGCACACGTTTTAAATTTTGCGATTAAATCTAAAACCATCTGTCAAAAAAAATGAGAAAATATATTTGAAATTGGTTGGCATATTTAAAAAAATGCGTTTCCTTTGCATCGAAATAAATTCATTTTTAGCAATTAGCGCGATACTGAAAATAATTGCTTTACGTTTTAAAATATATCAATCGATTCATTCTTTTAATTCAATAATAATGAAAAGTAATTTAATAAACTGGGACAAACTTTTTTTGATTTCCGGACCTTGCGTCATCGAAGAAGAAAGCATAATGATGAAGACCGCTGAAAGATTAAAAAAAGTCGCTGAAAAACTTGGGTTGCCGTTGATTTTTAAATCATCATATCAAAAAGACAACCGCAGTTCCTGCGATTTTTATCAAGGACCCGGCTTACACGAAGGTTTGAAAATGTTAGAAAAAATAAAAAAACAATTTGACGTTCCTGTAATTTCCGACGTGCATTATCCCGAACAAGTTAAAGCCGCCGCCGAAGTGTTGGACATTATTCAGATTCCGGCATATCTTTGTATGCAGACAACATTGGTAGTCGAAGCTGCAAAAACCGGTAAAATTGTAAACCTAAAACATGGTCAGTTTATTTCGCCGCAAAATATGTCAAAACCTGTTGGCAAAGTAGAATCGTGCGGCAACTTCGATATTTTGCTGACAGAGCGTGGTTATGCTTTTGGATATAACGACCTTGTTGTTGATCCGCGCAGTTTTTTTGACATGGGACAATTGGGCTATCCGGTAATTTTCGACATCACACATTCCATTCGCAAATACGGAATTCCGAGCGCCGATCCAGCAGGTGGTTTGCGTCAATACTTGCCGTCGCTGGCAAGAGCCGGTGTTGCGGCAGGCGTCGATGGAATATTTATCGAAGCGCATCCAAATCCACCCGAAGCTTTGTGCGACGCCGCCAGTCAGTTGCATCTCGATGCTGTCGAAGAATTTTTAAAACCTCTAATCGAAATACATCAAATAGAAAAACAAAATAGAAAAAATGGAATTATATCTTGATTCAGTCAAAATTGACGAGATAAAAGAAGCAATGTCTTTGGGTTATCTCACCGGTTTAACAACCACACCAACATTCATGTTCCGCGATGGAATCAAAGACATCGACGGAGCAATGCTCGAAATTTCGAAAATGGTAAACATTCTGCAAGTTGAAGCGTTGGGCAAAAATGCTGACGAAATTATTGCCGAAGCGCACCGTCTTGTTAATATGGGATTAAATCCTAAGAAAACGGTTTTCAAAATTCCCATTTCGCTCGAAGGAACAAAAGCGTGCAAAAAATTAATTGACCAAGGATTGATGGTTAATTTGCATTTGGTTTACACGTTACAACAAGCATACATGGCTTTCAGCGCCGGTGCTACTTATGTTTGTCCGTTGGTTGGTCGATTGCAGGATCAGGGACATGACGCACTTGGTTTGGTAAAAGATTGTGTTGACGTTGTTGCAAAATATCATTATCAATCAAAAGTTATGTTTTCGTCGGTGCGACATATCGAGCACGTCAAAAATGCGTTGACCATTGGCGTTCACACCTGTACTATTCCTTGGAATGTAATGAAACAATTGACAGAAAATCATTTTACAAAAATTGGTACCGACGAATTTTTCCGTCACACCAATTTACTCAGCACCACAGTTGGCGACATTACCAGACGCGAAAGCACGATTGTCAACGCATCGTCAACATTGGCAAATGCGTTGATCGAAATGACAAAATCAAAAATCGGTGCAGTTATTGTTTTGAATAACGATAAATCTCTTCACCGCATTTTTACCGATGGCGATTTGCGCAGAACAATGGAAACCAAACACGGAAATGTGTTGGATATTAAATTTTCCGAATTAGATTCCAATTCGCCATTTTCAATTTCTGCAGACGACTCTTTGCTCGACGCACAGAAACGTTTTAAAGAAACCAAAGTCGATACATTAGTTGTAAAAGACGGCAACGAAATTCTGGGTTTGTTGGACATTCAGGACGTTATTTAATGCAGGAAATAAGTGATATTTTCACACAAACCGGTGGTACTTTTTTAGTTCCGGCAGACGAAATTGCAATAGCTTTGACAAATATTAAAGCTTTTATTTTCGATTGGGACGGCGTGTTTAACAACGGCAGCAAAAGTTTCGAAAAAGGAAGCGAATATTCTGAGCCTGACGCAATGGGCATTAATATGCTGCGGTTTAACTATTGGCTGATGCACAAAAAAGTACCACCGGCTTTTATTATCACCGGCGCAAATAATACTACTGCCATCGAAATGGCGAAAAGAGACAATTTCAATGCAGTCTATTTAAAGTTTTTAAATAAACGGATTGCCTTGCAAAACATTTCCGAGAATTATGGAATTGCTTACAACGAAATGGCTTTTATTTTCGACGACATTTTAGATGTTGACGCTGTCAAAAAATGTAAACTTGCTTTTTGCGTTAGACGCAACGCCAGTCCGATGTTTACGAAATATGTCATCGAAAATAAAATTTGTCAATATATTACCGGACACGAAGGTGGTAGTCATGCAATCCGCGAAATAACTGAATTGTTGATTGCACTTACAGGAAATTACAACAATACCATCGGCAAACGCATTGAGTTTGGCGACGATTATGTACAATATCTGGCGGATAAAAAACTAATTAAAACCGAAATAGCCACTTTTAATATTTAGCGTTTATCAATTATTAGTTTTGGCAACTAATTTGTATCATATATTTTTGTCATAATGAAACAAAATATTTTGATGAAAATAGATACAAATAATATAATCTCAATTCTTAAACAACACGTTCCGGCAGCGAAATGGCTAAATGACTATTCCAAGAAATTTTTTATTATTGATACTTTTTCCGGATTAACTTTGGCGGCTTATGCCATTCCGGTTTCGCTGGCGTATTCGACACTTGCAGGATTGCCACCGCAATGCGGAATTTATGGCTATTTAATTGGCGGAATATTTTACGCATTGCTCGGCTCAAGCAAACAATTAGCCATCGGTCCAACATCTGCAATATCGCTGCTTATTGGTACAACGCTGGTAGGAATGTCAAACGGAGATTTGCAACGCTGGGCAGATTTAGCGTCGCTTACAGCGCTTGTATTTGCTGTGATGAGCGTTTTGTTTTATTTCTTGCGAATGAGCAGCATTATTAACTTTATTAGCGAAACTGTTTTACTCGGATTTAAAGCCGGTGCTGCCATAACAATTGGAATGACGCAATTACCAAAACTGTTTGGTGTTGCTGGAGGTGGCGAAAGTTTTATTGAACGTTTGGTGAAACTCGTTCACCAATTGCCGACCACAAATTATTTTGTATTAGTTTTTGGAATCTTAGCTATTGCCATAATAAGTGCAGGCGAAAAATATTTACCACACAAACCGATTGCAATTTTTGTCGTGATATTTTCAATTATCATTATTTCACTAACTCCTCTGGGAACGTTAGGATTTAAAATTGTAGGAAATATACCGTCCGGTTTGCCAAAGCTTCATTTTCCGGCATTTAATTTATCCGACGTTGGAAATATCGTGCCACTTGCGGCTGCCTGTTTTTTGCTGGCGTACATCGAAAGTGTTTCGTCGGCAAAAGCATTGGGGCAGAAAAACAGTTATGACATTGATGCACGTCAAGAACTGTTAGCGCTTGGTGTAGCAAATCTGGCAGTTTCTTTTGGTCATGGTTATCCGGTTAGTGGAGGATTGTCGCAGTCGGCAGTGAATGACGGCGCAGGTGCAAAGTCGCCAATGTCCTTGGTTGTAGCTTCGGCAAGTATAGCTATTTGTCTTTTATTTTTAACCGGACTTTTGAAAAATCTCCCGACTGTAATTCTTGCATCCATTGTGTTGGTCGCCATTGCCGGACTGATAGATTATAAAGAACTTGAACGGTTATTCAAAGTAAACAAAACTGATTTTGCTATTGCAATAATTGCATTAGTGAGCGTTATTATCTTTGGTATTTTGAAAGGTGTCATTATTGCAGCTATTGCATCATTATTAATAATTATTAAAATAGTTTCGAGTCCACACGTTGCTTTTCTGGGACGTATTCCGGGTACAAACCGCTATTCCGATTTCAACCGTCATCCCGACAATGAATTGCTTCCCGGTTTAATGTTGGTCAGAATTGAAGCACCCTTATTATATTTTAATGTTTCGAATGTTTACAATTCCATCTGGGCAAAAGTGCTGGAGTCCGACCAGACTTTAAAAGTTGTAATACTCGATTTAAGTTCGTCGGCATTTATTGATTCGAGTGGCGCACGTTTTATAAAACGTTTATATTTTAATTTAGACGAATTGGACATTTCGTTAAAAATTGCTGAAGCACATTCTGAAGTACGCGACATTTTGCGTTTTGAAGATATTGAACATTTGCTCGGTCATGTCAGCCGACGCGACGCAGTTCACGAAATTGTTGTACATTCGATTAACGAAATAGAACCTGTAAGAGAAGTTTAGGTTTAAAAAATTAAAACGCATTTTTAATATTTTATCCGTTTTTATCCGCGTTGCTTGAATCAGTTTAATTCGCGTTCCAATATTTGCTCCCAAATACAGTATTGGGGAAAAGTATGGTAATAATTAAAAACCAGAAAATAGCCGGTAAAACGACTGCCATATACTGTAAAACAGTGGAAATTGAAATAAAATGCAGGATTATACGGATAATTCAGAAATGAAAAGTAAACGTATGCAATATACCGAAAAAGCAAGAAAACCAATAGAAAATATGTCTTTTTGTCAGTTTTTCGTCGAAAAACAGCAAAATAAGGACATCCATAGCCCATTCGCACTTGCGAATGGGGTTTTGAAGTACTCCAACAGCATATCCGGCAATGCAAAACCGACGATGGAGCGGTACAATAGCTCATTGCGCAACGTAAATACGCCTTGGGAGTACTCCTTTAGTACATTTGCACTATGCAAAACCGGTTTTGGAGCGCACAACCGACTATTTTGCACAAAATTTATATGACAAAATGTCTGTCATTGGGTCAACCGCACTTGCGAATGAGCCTATGGAGTACACCCTAACGCCATTTGCACGGTGCGAAAGTACTAATGAAGGACTTCAAAAATGCAACCGCAGTGTGCGAATGAGCCTATGGAGTCCTTCCTACCGTCATTTGCACGGTGCGAAAGTATTAATGAAGGACTTCAAAAATGCAACCGCAATTGCAAATGAGCCTGTGCAGTCCTTCATACCGTCATTTGCAGCGTGCGAATGTGCGTGTGATGTTTATCAAACCGGCATTTGCAATGTTCGAGTAGCGTTTTAAAATGTTTATCATTTTTAACGCTTCCATGTCCTGCGGACGATGGAAGGTTTGACGACGAAAAACTTTCCATCGTCCGCAGGACATGGAAACGTTTAAAAATTGAAAAAAAATCATTAAATTTGTAAAAGCAATAATTCTACTTATACCATTGGAAAAATTACCGGCAGCATGAAAAAAGTATTAGATGCAACCAATACCTATTTATACACAGTTACTTATTACGACGATTACGGCAGAATAATAAAAACAATTAGCGATAACCAAAAAGGCGGCTGCGAAATTATTGCAAATATCTATAATTTTAGCGGACAAGTATTGAAAACTACGCACAAACATATTTTACCAAATGCAAGCGACATATATACAACCTACCGCTACGTATATGACCACCGCAACCGGTTGCGCGAGGAATATTTAACAGTAGGCGCTAATCCGGCAACTGACCAAGAAGTATTAATATCTGCAATAGAATACGACGAACTGGGGCGTGTGAAAAATGAGAAACTGCACTCGGTAAACCAAGGCAAGTTTTTACAAAAACAAGATTACACCTACAACACACGCGGCTGGTTGAAATCCTTAAACGGTGGCGACCTGAGCACAAGCGGCGACAACGATTTGTTTGCCTACAATTTATTTTATGATAAAGTTGATCCTTTAACAGGTAGCACACCTTTATTTAATGGCAATATAACAGCCATGACATGGAACACCAACCTGAACAAAAACCAAGGGTACAAATTCGATTACGACAATATTAACCGTTTACTACATGCCAATTTTAAACAAGGCGGAACCAATACATATAATGTAAATGCCTTTAAAATGGATTTAGATTATGACCAAAACGGTAACATAAAAACACTTTTCCGTCGGAATAATATAGGCGCATTGACCGACGAACTTTATTATAATTATGCAACCAATGACAACCGTATTGCTTATATTGCAAAGCCTGATAATGGAGTTCCTTTAAGTTCCTTAATCTTTAATTACTATGCCTATGACCAAAACGGCAACATGATTTCGGATAATTTAAAAAACATAAACAATATAACATACAACTACCTAAACTTGCCCGAAAATATTTACCTTACACTCGGCAGATCCATTACGTACAAGTACGATGCTACCGGCGCAAAACTGCGCAAAGAAGTGTATGTAAATAATGCCTTGCAGGATGCGCAAGATTATGTAGGCAATTTTGTTTACGATAATAATGCCAACCTTTTATTTATAGGCATGGACAAAGGCAGGCTTGTTCCTTATAATGGAACTTACCGCTTTGAATATTTCCTTAAAGACCATTTGGGCAATACGCGCGTAACTTTTACTGCCGCAGGCGAAGGCATACCTTTAGTTTTGCAGGAAGACCATTATTATCCATTTGGAATGACCATGCCTAACCTTAGCTACTCAGCATTAACCACCAATGCTAACAAGTTTATGTATAATGGTAAGGAGCTGCAAAGTAAGGAGTTTGGTAGTACGGGGTTGGATTGGTATGATTATGGGGCAAGAATGTTTGATCCGATAACTGGGCGTTTTTGGGTAATTGACCCAATGGCAGTTTTTACTCCCGGCATTAGCCCATATACCTATGCGAATAATGACCCAATTGATAAAATAGATTATTATGGCTTAGGCCCAATATCAGATTGGATTAAAAAGCATATTTTACATAATCATAGTTTGGCTTACTATAAATCATCTTTTATCAATTCAAAATTTATGAAATCAATAGATAAACATTTAGGAAATATGGATGCTGCTGGTAACGTAGCATGGGGTGGCACTCATCATAAATCTCCAAATTCAAATCATTTTATTAGCTCTCCAAGTGCAACGCATCCATATGACCATGCTGACCCTATAGCGTCCAGAAGTGCGCTTTTGCAAACGGAAGAAGTAGTTGAAGAATTACAACAAATAGAAATTAGACATTCTGATCCTCCTGTTTTTAGAGATCATGTAATACCGCCTGGAGGTAAGTTACCATTTACGCAAGATATAAGTTATGTAGGAAGTTCAGATAAATTCTTCAACCAACCTTTAACAGATAAAATATTGAAAGATTTAGTAAATACATTAAAAGATTATAATCATTTGAAATTATTTATACTTGGCAATGTTGATATGAATACTAAATTAACTGGTAATACACCAGCGGCTCTAGGACAAGGGATACGATACAAAGGACGTGATAAAACAGCAGGTGAATTAATGATTGGCCGTGCACAAGCCGTTTATAATTATTTAATCAGTAAAGGTATTGATCCTGATAGATTAGACTTTGGTACGGGCAACGTTTTTAATACAAAAGACAATTCGGGTATGAGAACATCATTTATATTAAGTAATCCTAAATAAATATTATTTATGCTTATGATTAGAGTATATATTTTATTAATTATCATACTATCATCGACCAGTCTATGTGTATTAGGTCAGGTCAAAAAAGATACTATCCTATATTGGAATAAAAATAGAAAGTTAGAATACAGTGATTTTCAAGGGAAAGTGCCAGATAGCACAGGTTTTAAAGTTGCAGTTGCACCAGCTGAAATCATTGTTAAGGGTTTTTTTGAAGATGGCATGCTTAATTTTAAAGTGGAAGTATATTTTCTTAAAAATATAGCATGGATGATAGATTCTTCAGAAAACACAATGATTCATGAACAATTGCATTTTGATATAGCGGAACTTTATGGCCGTAAAATTAGAAAAGGAATATTGGAATTACGAAAAACGCATCAAGCTTCCAGTGAAAAATGTAGTAAATTAATCCAAGAATTATTAGATGCTCGCAATATGAAAGACGTGCAGTATGATCAAGAAACAGCACATGGAGTTTATATTAACAAGCAGAAAGAATGGAATAAGAAAATTAAGCAAGAATTAGAAGAACTTAAAGAATTTGCAATTGATTATGATGAAAATAATGAAAAATAGTACAAAACTGACTCTAATATGTGTTTACAAAGATTTTAATCTTCAATGTGGTAAATATAAATAAATTTTAAATTATTGATAAATTGATATATAATAAATATAATTAGATTTGTTAAAGATGATAGTAAACATATTATAAAATAAATTAACGACAATATTTAGAAAACTTATGAATTCAATTAAAATAAAAACTTTGATAATGAAATATATTTGTTTGATTATAATGCTTGCTTTAAATTATGGAGTAATTTTAAATGCTCAATCGCTAAGAACTGATTATACAATGCCAAGTCCTACAGCAGCTTCATTAGGTAAGTTTGGTGTAATTCCTGTTTCACATTTTACAGGTTTACCATTAATTGAAATCCCAATATATACATTACATGAAAAAAATATTACCGTTCCAATATCGCTAACATATCATGCTTCAGGTATTAAACCGGATGAACACCCGGGTTGGGTTGGATTAAACTGGAATTTAAATGCTGGTGGCGCTATTACGCGTGTCGTAAAAGATTTGCCCCCGTTCGGCTTAGGCTGTGCCTAAGTCGAGTGCATCTGAAAAGGCTTTTGCCTGTTTTATAACAAATTAAAAATATATAAATGAAATTAAAAGACAAAAATAGATGACAACTGAAAAATTTAAAATAGAAAAGCGTAAAATCGAATGGCGAAGAAGATATTTTTCTTGCAAAACTGATTGATTGCAGTAAACGCAAACTATCTATTAAATGCGATACTGCTTTTTGCACCGGCAACTCAGTTAATTTGACTGCAGGAAAATCTTATCAGAATTACAATTGGAACAATGGAACTGCTACCTCGCAAAGCATCAAAGTTGATCAATCTGGCTTATATACACTCAATGTAATTGACGATTTGAATTGCGAGTTGACGGATTCGTTGAATATAACCGAAAATCCTAATCCTTTGGTATCGTTGGGACATGACATTGAAATATTTCAGAATGACTATTATCTTTTAAAACCAGACCGCGAATATGCTATTTATTTGTGGAGCGATGGTTCTGCAAAACCGCAACATTTTAAAAGCAATGGAGATGAACATTTGGAGAAAATTATTATTGAATAGAAATTGTGAAAAACGCAACCTAAAAAATAAATCAAAAAAAATCCACTTCACGAAGTGGATTTTTTTTGTCTATTTTAAAACTATTAATCTATTCTCTCAAGTATTTTCTTGGTTGCTTCTTCAAATCCGGGTTTACCCATCAATGCAAACATATTGTTTTTATACGCTTCAACGCCGGGTTGGTCAAACGGATTGACATCTAAAATATAACCACTGATACCGCAAGCTTTTTCGAAGAAGTACATTAATTGTCCCAAATAATATTCATTCAATTTCGGCAAAGTAATTTTGATGTTCGGAACACCACCGTCAACGTGCGCAAGCATGGTTCCGATTTCAGCCATTTTGTTAACTTCGTCGATTGCTTTGTGTGCCAAAAAATTAAGTTTATCGTGATTGTCTTTGTCTTCCGGAACATTCAACGAATGATTCGGTTTTGCAATTGAAATAACAGTTTCAAAAATATTGCGTTGACCGTCCTGAATGTATTGTCCCATTGAATGTAGATCGCTCGTAAAGTCAACCGATGCGGGATAAATTCCTTTGTGTTCTTTGCCTTCGCTTTCGCCATAAAGCTGTTTCCACCATTCTGCAATATAATGAAGTTTTGGATTGTAGTTTACCAGAATTTCAGTCGTTTTTCCTTTTGCATACAAAGCATTTCTGACAGCAGCATAAACCGACGCCGGATTTTTATCAGCAGGAGTTTCTTCGCCGGTTAATTTCTCCATATCGACAGCGCCTTTGAGCAAAGCTTTAATGTCGAAACCGGCAACAGCAATTGGTAACAATCCGACCGGCGTCAAAACAGAATACCGACCACCAACATCGTCAGTAATGATATATGTTTTGTAACCTTCCTGCGTTGCCAATTGTTTTAATGCGCCGCGTGAAGCGTCGGTTATTGCAACAATTCGTTTTTGGGCTGCAACTTTACCAATTTTTTCTTCGAGATTTTTTTTCAGTAACCGGAAAGCTATCGCAGGTTCAGTTGTCGTTCCCGATTTAGAAATGACAATAATCGAATAATTTTTGTCTTTCAACATTTCGAGCAATTCGTAATGATAATCTTCGCCAATGTTTTGACCGGCAAATACAATGTGCGGATTTTTTTGATTTGGCAACAACGTACTAAAACTATGCGACAATGCTTCGAGTACAGCTTTAGAACCAAGATACGAACCGCCAATGCCAATAACAACAACAACTTCCGAAACCGATTTTAAATATGCGGCGGTTTTTTCGATGTCAGCAATTTCTTCGGTAGTAATGCTCGAAGGCAAATTTATCCAGCCAAGAAAATCATTTCCTTTACCGGTTTTGTGATGCAATTTCGCGTTGCTTTCGTTTGCTTTTGTCAGCAACGTGTTTATTGCGCTTTGGTCAACAAAACCAAGCGTCTTGCTGATGTTCAAAGTTAAATTTTCCATTTTTTTATTATTTATTTAAACAAACAAAATTAGATTATTTTTAAACGACAGCAAAATGTTTTTTGACAATTGATTTTTGGCGTGTTTTGAATTTATTGTCGAAAAATATTTAATTTTGAAATTGTTTTAATGAATAAAAATGTCAAAAGGAAAAGATACAAACCCGCACATCGGAATTTACGGACGCCGCAACAACGGCAAAAGTTCTATCATCAATAAATTAGCTGGTCAGGAAATTGCAATTGTGTCGCACGTTGCCGGAACAACTACCGATCTGGTTAAAAAATCTATAGAAATTTCCGGTATCGGAGCAGTTGTTTTGATTGACACTGCCGGAATCGACGACGCAGGTTATCTGGGCGACAAACGAGTTGACAAAACGCTCGAATCGATTAAAACCATTGACCTTGCGATATTGGTGCTGGCTAATAATTATTTTGACATATTCGAAGAAAATCTTGTAAAAGAATTCAATCAATTTGATGTTCCGTATTTTATCATTCATAATAAATCTGATGTCGCACCAATAACTAAAGATTTTGAGACAGCGGTTCGCGAACGTTTTGCCGTCGAAGTGATTGATTTTAGCGCCGTCAATTCGCAAAACGTCGATGAAATAATTAAATTGATAAAAAGTACAATTCCGGAATCAACGTTCAAAAAGACATCACTCGTTGGCGATTTAGTAAGTTATGGCGACATTGTTTTATTGATAACACCAATCGACATCGAAGCGCCAGCTGGACGTCTGATTTTGCCACAGGTTCAAATGATTCGCGATGTGTTGGACAACGATTGCATTGCCGTCGTTTTAAAAGAGCGCGAAGTCGATGCGTTCTTGCGCAAAACGGGCGTCAAACCAAAACTTGCCATTACCGACAGTCAAATATTTCTAAAGGCAGACGCTGCTGTTCCGAAAGACATTCCATTGACAAGTTTTAGCACCGTGTTGGCGCGCATGAAAGGCGATTTTGATAATTATTTATTAGGCACACCAAAAATTGCGGAACTGAAAGACGGCGACCGCGTGTTGATGCTCGAATCATGTACGCATCAAGTCAGTTGCGACGATATTGGACGCGTAAAAATTCCGCGTTGGATTTCGAATTTCACAGGAAAAAAATTAGAATACGATGTCGTTGCAGGTCTTAATAAATTGGAACGCGACATTAAAGATTATGCGCTGGTGGTACAATGTGGAGGTTGCATGATAACGTCCAAACAAATTAAAAACCGACTGAAACCTGCCATTGATGCCGGCGTGCCGGTTACAAATTACGGAATGACAATTGCGTTTGTGCAGGGTATTTATAAACGCGCTGTTGCACCCTTTGTTAAAATTGATGTTGACGAAAATTATTTATAAAATCCAAACCAATGAAACCAATCTTAATTATAATTGCCGTGTTGACTTTGGCTGCATGTCAGCCAAACGATAAAAAAGTGAATCAGGAAAACCAAGGATTTGGTTTTTATGTCGGAACTTATACAGACACAATTAGTCAAGGAATTTACAGATATTTATTGTTGAATGACGGAACATTAAAACGAATTTCGTTGGCTGCAAAAACTGTTAATCCTTCGTTTTTAACGATGACGGCAGACAAAAAATATCTTGTCGCTGTAAATGAAATTAATAAAGATGGCGCCGGAACTGTAGAATCGTATTTAATTACCGGCGACAGTTTATCTATTATAAGTCGCAGTTCGTCGGGTGGCGCGCATCCATGTTTTGTCAGCGTGAATGATGCAAATTTTGTACTTGTTGCAAATTATACCGGAGGAAATATGGGTTTACTTCGCTTGAATGATAAAGGCGAGTTAACAAACTTACTTGATGTTGAACAACACACCGGACATGGAACAACAGAAAGACAACAATCGCCGCATGTTCATTCGGCTTGGTTTTTGAAAAATTCGAACAAAATTATTTCGGTTGATTTAGGAACGAACGAACTTTGGTTTTCTAAATTAGACGCGATTGAGCAAAAGTTAAAATCTTTAAATCCACCGACCTTAAAAATGAATGACGGCGCGGGTCCGCGTCATTTGACTTTTCATCCGAACAGAAAATGGATTTATGTGATCAATGAATTGGATTTTACGGTTACAATGATTAAAAAGAATGACGACGGAAAATATGAAAAAGGAAATTCTGTATCAAGTTTGCCGGTTGGTTTTACCGAACCCAACACCAGTGCAGATATTCATATTTCTTCGGATGGGAAATTTTTATACGCATCGAATCGCGGACATAATAGTATTGCAATTTTCGAAGTTAATTCTACAGACGGCTCATTAAAATTAATTGCCAACGAATCCACACGCGGCAAGGCTCCACGTAATTTTTCTTTATCGCCCGACGAAAATTATTTGTTGGTAGCCAATCAACTTACCAGCAATATTGTTTCTTTTAAACGCGATAAAAATACAGGTTTGTTAAGTTATGCCGCTCAAATTGACGCACCAACACCGGTATGTATTTTGTTTAATTGATAATTTAACTTTAAAAGCTTATATTTTCGCAACAGGTATATCAAGCGATATAATGTACCAATGTTATTTAATATATTTTGGTATGACAAAAATCATATTTAAGGGGAGGGTGAATAAATATATTTGTCAATCAGAAAATAAATAAATGTGCCAACAAACATTAACCTATTTTCCAAAACTTATTAAAATTATAACAATTTATTTTTAAAATTAAATTTCATTAAATAAATACTAATGAAAGAATTTCTTATAATCAATATATTAATATTGCTATTCAAAATAACATTTGCCCAAAAAAGTACAATTTATGGTACAATTAAAACTAATGAAGGAGAAGAATTAATTGGTGCATCAATCTATGTAAAAGAACTTAAAACAGGAACAACTTCAAATAATTATGGAGTCTATTCATTGAGTATCCCACAGGGCAAGTATGAATTAAATTTTTTATTTTTGGGATATAAATCATTAAAAATAAATATAGAACTAAAACAAAACACTGTTTTAAATGTCGAATTAGAAAACCAAACTACTGAAATTAACGAAATAACTATTAAGGACGACAAAAAGGATATTAATATCAATAATGCTGTACTGGGTCTGCAAAATTTGAATATCGCAACAATAAAAACGTTACCAGTTATAACAGGTGAACCAGATTTACTTAAATCAATTCAATTATTACCCGGAATACAAACGGCAAACGAAGGAACGACAAATCTTTCTATAAGAGGAGGTTCTTACGATCAAAATTTAATTTTACTTGACGAAGCTCCGGTTTATAACGCATCACATACCTTAAGTCTTATTTCAATATTCAATTCTGATGCGATAAAGAATGTTGAAATTTATAAAGGACTATATCCACCACAATATGGTGGGAAAGCTTCATCAGTTGTGGATATTCGGATGAAAGAAGGGAATAATAAAAATATTTCAGTTAGTGGAGGAATTGGTCTTATTGCAAGCAGATTAACAATTGAAAGTCCGATACAAAAAGAAAAATCTGCATTTATAATCTCTGGAAGATACAGTTACGCCGGTTTTATTGTTAATAATATGGGCGATTTAGGAAAGACATTAAATTTTAGCAGCTTAAAAAATTTCAACGACCAAAATGAAATTAATTTTTACGATATTAATGCAAAACTTAATTTTCAAATAAATGACAAAAATCGTTTATTTTTTTCTATTTATTCAGGCAATGATCATTTCTACTATTTTGACATTAATAATAATAGCAGCATGGATTGGGGAAATATTACAAATACATTACGGTGGAATCATTTTTATGGTAATAAACTTTTCTCAAATCTATCAATAATATATAGTAAATATGATTATTCGTATATTTTAAAAGACGATGCAAGACGTTTTAAATGGTCTGCTGGCAGGCAACTGTATAGTTTTAAATACGATTTCGACTATTTTTATAATCCAAAACATAGTTTCAAATTTGGAGTAAATGTAGATTATAATTCTTATCGACCAGGGAAAATTGAACCGCGTGATAGTCTTTCTATTACCAAAGAATTTACGCTAAATAATAAGCAAGCTGTAAATTTATCAACATATATTTCTGATGAATTTAAAATGATGGATAACTTTACCATTATATATGGCTTACGGCAAACAATTTTTTTTAATATTGGACCCGACATTGTTTATACATATTCTAAAGATATGAGTACTGCAATAGATTCGACCAATTACAAACAAGGAAAGATTATCCAATTTTACAATGGATTAGAGCCTTATTTAACATTCAGATATCTGATAAGTAATCAAAGTTCTTTAAAAGCAGGATATAGTCGCAAATTTCAGTTTGAACAACTTATAAGCAATAGCACAATTGGCTTGCCTACAGACGTGTGGTTACCTGCCGATAAATATATACAACCGATTAAATCTGATAATTTTAGTATTGGATATTTCAGAAATTTTTTGAATAATACTTATGAGTTTTCTGTTGAAACATATTATCGTAAAATAAATCAGATTATTGATTATAAAGATAATGCTGAACTATTTTTAAACGCGCAAATCGAAACACAAATATTAAGTGGAAAAGTAGATGCTTATGGTTTAGAGACATTTATTAGTAAAAAAACAGGCTGGGTTAATGGTTTTATTAGTTATACCTTATCAAATGCTACGCAGAAAATTGATGGCATAAATAACGATAATGCGTATTCGCCAAGTTATAATAAAAGACATAACTTATCTGCAAACATGAATGTTGAATTAGGCTCAAAATATAATTTATCATGTGTTTTCAAATATATCTCAGGTGGTTTTGTTACAATACCTGAAGGAATATTTAATCATTATGGAGCATCATTTGTTTATTATTCCGATAGAAATGCGTATGAATTACCTCCGTACCATAGTCTGGATTTATCAATTAAACGAACAAATACATCAAAAAAAGGATATTATAGCGAATGGATTTTTACAATTAATAATGTATATAATCGAAAAAATATTTTTAGCCTGTATTTTAAACAAGATGATGTAGATTTGAACACTATAAAAGCATACAAAATATATCTTTTCGGAATATTTCCTTCAATCACGTATAATTTTAAATTTTAAAAATAGAATGAAGTACTTGATATATATATTGGTTTTAATCACCTGTATTTGTTCATGTAAAGAAGAAATAGATTTAACAATAGGTAATAGCACGCCACGTCTTGTTGTCGAAGGTTTAATAACTAATTTGCCTGGTCCTTATTATGTTCGTCTAACTTTAAGTAAACCTGGACTAAGTGTAAATGCAACTGCTACAGAATTCGGGAACGACAATTATATTCCGGTTACAAATGCCACAGTGATAATATCTGACAATATCGGAAATATTGATACTTTAAAACCCGCCCCGACACAATATTATTATCAACATATTTACGATTCCCACGGTAATGTTATAGATAGTATTGTTCAAGAATATGCTGTTCAGACCAATATTGAACGAGGGTATTATCAAACGAAAAACATACAAGGTATTGCAGGCAGAAATTATTATTTAAAAATAATAACCGGCGACAATAAAATTTATACCGCAGTATGTTTAATGCCGGTTGTTCCTAAGATTGATTCTATTTCATATTTGATAAAAGATTTAGAAATAAAGAAAATAAAACAATTAGTGCCGCTAATTTATTTTGGTAAGCCAAATAATAACGAGAATTATTATCTTTTTCAAATGTCCGACCCTTCAAATATACCGATTTCAACACCTGTAAATCAAATCTGGCAATTTTCAATTATTGATGACCGTTTTTTACCCGATTATGTTTTGGGTTTGAATGTCGAAGCCGGAATATCACCCAATGGTTTTGAATATTACATTTATTCCAACCTTGATACGACTGGTAATAATGGAGTTGTTGTGAATATCTCAATGTCTGCGTTGACAAAAGATGCTTATTATTTCTACAAATCGCTTATCGAACAATTTAATAACGATGGTGGAGCTTATAAACCGACTCCTGCATCGCCAGTAGGAAATATTTCGGGAAATGCGCTTGGTTTTTTCAGAGCTTCGTCAGTTTCAGGTATAACCAAAACATTCTATGTTGATATGAAAAAATAAGGTAAATGAATTCTGATTTAATAGAGTATTTTATAGTTATGCTCAAAAAGATACTTTCAGAATTCATATTCATTTAAAACGGAGCACAAAAAAAGCGGGTTTGAAAAATATTTAGCCAAGTTTTATCGCGTAAAATATAAACCAAATAACTCCAAACCCGACAAATCTTTAACGTAAAATAAAATGAAAAATTATTGGATTAGATTAATTAGTGGTCTATGTATTTTAGCTGTCATATTTATTGTAGGTTGTAAAAAGGACGATTTGAAACAAGAAAATCAACAAGAAGTAAATGTTACTGCAACTATTCAGAAAATAGAAACAACCTATACCGAAGGTTGTAACAAGGTTGAAGCATATAACCCAAATTATGTAAAAATTGAAACTCAAGCGAGCGAAGAAACAAAACACGAAATTCAGCAAAAATTAGAACAAAGCTATTCTAAAACAGTTGTTTTGAAAAATGGAGGTAATCGTGTTGGTGTTTTCAAATCCGGTTCATGTGCAGGCTATCAAACTTTAGAAGTGTATATGGATTGTGAAGATGATAACGGACAATCAAGTAGTTCTGGATGGAAAGGAGATTGCTATGTTGCTAATAATGTTACTTTGGAATTTTGTATTGTTGATGGAGCATACTTTGATGTAACCGGTGCTGATTATGCAATTTTGAATTTAAGTTCATCAACGAACTGGGGTAGCGCTCATGGAATAAGAAGATATTTTGATAATGAAGATAACGGTAATGCTAATCATACACTAATAAATGGACAGTCCTTTTCAGGATATTATGGCTTTAACTCGTTTGGTAACAATACTTGTTTGCAATTTTATTATTACAAAAAATATGGAACAGCATTGAATTTCCCAAATTTAGGAATTAGTTATGGTACTTTAGGTCGCTATGGTAGTAATCAAGGGTGGATATTTTCAGATGACGAAGATAATGGTAATGCTAATTGGGCATATTATTATGAAACGTCTCTTTCCAACCCAGTTTCAACTGGTAATATTCCAAATATCATGGATGTTGGTAGCAATACAAGACTTTATATTAGCAAAGCTTGGTAGTGAAAATTTTGCATGCCGGAATTTAATTTGAAATTCCGACTTTCTTTTATTATTTTTAATGAAATGGATTTATATGATAAAAAATATATATTTATTACTTTTGATAATCATGATTTCTGCGTGCTCGCAGAATAACAAGTCAGTTAAATTTAATTCAAATAATCAAAATATTGCAGCATCAATAAATGATACTTTAATATCCTTGCAAGAATTAGATAATACGGTACAGCAAGAATTGTATGACGAGTTAAATCGTATATATTTTATTCGTAAAGTTGCACTAGATTATTTAATTACTGAAAAAATATTATATATCGAATCGCGAAAAGTTGGTTTATCTGTTGATAAATATCTTGATAAGTACTGTAAAAATAATACGTCAGATTTAAAGATCGCACAATTTATAAAACAAAACAAATTAGAGAAAGGTATAATTGATGTAAAAAGAGCTCTAAAATATGTTGATATACAAACTTTAGAAGGTAAAGAATTATTAATTAAGGAATATCAAAAATATTTGAAGAAAATATTTGTAGATTCGTTAAAAAATAAATATAAAATCCAATATAATCTTGCTCCGCCCCATTCACCAAATTTTTCGTTAGAAAATATATCACTTCATTATAGAGGTAATTTACAGTCAAATGTAACATTAGTAATTATTTCTGATTTTGAATGCGATATGTGTAAAGAAGCCTATCCGACTTATAAAGAATTGTATAATAAATATAAAGATAAAGTAAGATTTGCAAGTAGCTATTTTTCTTCCTATATTTCTTTATCCGGTATTGCTTGTGAATCTGCCGGGCGACAAAATAAATATTGGGAAATGTATGATTCTATATTCTCCAAGAAAAATATTCCAGATTCCATCGGAATTTTCCGAATTGCAAAAAATATAAAACTTAATATGGAATTATTCAAGAATGATTTTGCCGACAAATTATTGATTAATTCGATTGAAGACAATTTTAAAAGAATACATGCAAAAGGAATATATGCTACACCTACAATTGTAATAAATAATAAAGCAATTTTAAATTCGAAATCATTTGATGAAATTGAAAAAAAACTAATAACAGAAATAGAAAAAAAATAAATTACCGGATTAATTCGTTTTTTCTCCCCGAATAATATTAGCAATTCCACGAATAATATTTGGCTTTCCGCGAATAATATTTGCAATTCACTGAATAATATTTAGCATTACACCATTAATATTTGGCGTTACATGAATAATATTTGCAATTTCATCATTAATATTTGGCATTCCGCGAATAATATTTGCAATACACTGAATAATATTTAGCATTACACCATTAATATTTGGCGTTACATGAATAATATTTGCAATTTCACCGTTAATATTTGGCATTACACGAATATATTTGCAATTTCATCATTAATATTTGGCGTTACATGAATAATATTTGGCATTACACCATTAATATTTGCAATTTCATCATTAATTTTTGGCATTACACGAATATATTTGCAATTTCACCATTAAT
>Ga0265327_10001951_pt1 | contig 23694 bp, 19 predicted proteins | sample 41621metaG_FD_202089 | JGI IMG/M metagenome (GOLD analysis project Ga0265327, IMG submission 202089) | Rhizosphere microbial communities from Carex aquatilis grown in University of Washington, Seatle, WA, United States - 4-16-21 metaG | ecosystem: Host-associated > Plants > Roots > Rhizosphere...
AGGGTCATCTCCTGGAGCGACGTCGGGCCCAGCTCATCGGCGGTCATGACACAGTTGGTGAGCGTCTCGGGAATCAGGCCCTTGCTGACCAGCTCGGTGGGGCTGATCTCGTTGAGCGGAGGCTGGTAGCCGTTGAAGTTGATGAAGTTGCTGTACGCGTGCCCGTTGTCCAGCATGAAGTTCAGGAACAGGTGGGCAAGCACCGGCTTCTTGGTGCCCTTGCAGACGCTCCACATGTCGTTCTGGATGGGGCCCTTGCCCTTGGGCGGTGACCAGAAGCGGAGGAGCTTGCCGGTCGCCTTGTTGGGCAGGTAGTAGAAGGTGGCCGACAGCATGTCGCCAGACCAGGCCTGGTTCAGCCACGCCTTGTCCTCGGGGATCGTCTGGTACTGGACGTCGCCGACCTTGATGTTGCAGATGCTGTAGAGCTGCTTCAGGTCGGCGACCGCCGCGTTGACCAGCTTGGGATCCTCGGTGTTGACATCGAGGTGCCCCTTGCGAAGCAGCGCCATCGCGATCGTCTCGCGCACCTCGCTCAGCAGCGCCACCTTGCCGGCGTATGCCTGCGACTCCCAGAAGATGTCGAACGGCTGCGGCATGGAGGGGATGTCCTCCTTGACCTGGTCGGTGCGCCAGGCAAGGCCTGTCTTGTAGACGGTGTAGGGCACTCCGTACTGCGACCCGACGTCGTAGAACGGGCTGACCAGCTCGGGCCAGACGTTCTTCTGCAGGTTGGGGATGTAGTCCAGGTTCAGCGGCTGGATCAGCTTGCCCGCGACCACCTTGTCGAGGTTGTCCGGGGTCATCTCGGTGACGTCCGGCGTCACGGCGCCCGATGCGAGGCGGGCGATGCCGGAGCTGATGTCGTCGAACGGGGTGACCTGGACGTTGACGTTGTACTTCTTCCCGAACTCCTTGAGCAGGGAGCCGTAGATGTAGTCCGGGTAGTTGAAGACGTTGAAGGTGCCGCCGGTCTCGGGCTGCAGGCCCGACTCGATCGGCTTGTTGTCGGCGTAGATGGGAAGCTTGACGCGCCGGTCCGGCCGTGCCAGGGGAAGGCCGCCCGGCCCGACCGGCTCGCTGCCCGCTCCGCTGCTGCCGCCGGCCGCGTTGGTGCTGTTGCTGCAGGCGGCCAGGATCGCGCTTGCGCTGCTCAGTCCGAGCGCTGCGCCGCCGCTTCGACAGAGGAACTCACGCCTGCTCCAGGCGCCCCAGCCGGGTGGTCGTTCCTTCGGATGACGCGCCATGTATCCTCCCTGCTCAGGATCCTGACTGACTGTACAGTCAAACAAAGCCGTGAGGGGTGACTGTAACCACATGAGCAGCCAAGTCAAGTGCCAACTGCACCCAGGACCTGGTATGCCCCGGCACCGGCGTGGAGGCATCGCCGGCTGACGCCGTCCGTGCTGGAGCGGGATCTGCGACGTCCGGCACGGCTCTCATGTCACCATCCAGCGTCTGATGCCTCGCGATCTGACTCCCCTGTTCGCTCCCTCGTCGGTCGCCGTTCTCGGCGCGTCCAACGACCCTGCCAAGTGGGGTAACTGGCTCGCCCGCGGGGCGCTCAAGGGCGCGGGGCGCCGCCCCGTGTACCTGGTCAACCGCAACGGCACCGAGGTGCTGGGGCAGCCCACCTACCGGTCGGTGGAGGAGCTCCCCGGAACCCCGGAGCTCGTCGTCGTGGCGGTGCCGCCGGCAGGCTTCGACGAGGCCGTCGACGCGTCGCTCGCCAAGGGTGCGCGGGCCTTCGTCGGCATCACCGCCGGCCTCGGTGAGTCGGGCGAGGAGGGGCGGCTGCGTGAGCAGGCGCTGGTCGAGCGCGTCCGCGCCGCCGGCGCGATCCTGCTCGGCCCGAACTGCCTCGGCGTCTACGACGCGTCCTCCGACCTGGGGATCTGCTCCAACGAGTTCCCGCCCGGGTCGATCGGCCTCATCTCCCAGAGCGGCAACCTCGCGCTCGAGCTGGGCATCCTCGCCCGCCCCTACGGACTGGGCTTCTCACGCTTTGCCTCGGTTGGCAACCAGGCGGACGTCGACCTGGCCGAGCTGGTGGCATCGTTCGGCGCCCACGAGCCGACGAAGCTGATCGCCGTGTACGCGGAGGACTTCCGCGACGGCCGCGCGTTCGTGGATGCGTGCGCCACCGCTCGGAAGCCCGTGATCGTGCTGTCCGTGGGCCGGAGCAAGGCAAGCGGCCGGGCGGCGCAGTCGCACACCGGTGCGATGGTGTCAGACGCCGACGTCGTCGAGGCCGCCTGCCGCAGCGCCGGGGCGCATCTGGTCTCAACTCCGGCCCAGATGATCGACCTGGCTCAGGCGCTGACGACGCCGCGCCGGATGAAGGGCAACCGTGTTGCCGTGTTTGGCGACGGAGGTGGCCACGGGGCGATTGCCTGCGACGTGGCGACGGCTGCCGGGCTGGACGTTCCCGAGCTGTCGAGCGAGCTGTCTGCAAAGCTGGCGGCGATGCTGCCGCCCACCGCGGCGACTGCCAACCCGGTCGACCTCGCCGGTGGTGGCGAGCAGGACTTCAACTCCTACTCCAACGTCGCCCGGGCGCTGCTCGAGTCGGGCGAGGTGGACGGCGTGCTGATGACCGGCTACTTCGGCGGCTACAGCGAGTACTCGGACGAGTTCCGCGACATCGAGGTGAGCGTCGCGCGGGCGATCGTGAAGGCGGTGCACGAGACGGGCCGCCCGGTGGTCGCGCAGACGATGTACCACGACACGCCGACCTCGGTCGCCCAGCGCGAGGGCGGCATTCCGATCTATCCGACGATCGAGTCCGCTGCGGCCGCCGCTGCCGCACTGGTGGAGCGTCCGTCACCGCCCGGGGCGCCCGTGATGCCGCTGGTAAAGACGGGGCCGCTCGACGACAGCTACTACGGATCCCGGGAGCTGCTGCAGGCCGCGGGCGTGCGGTTCGTGGAGGCCCGGCGATGCGCGACACCCGACGACGTGGTCGCCGCCGGCCGCGAGCTGGGCTACCCGGTAGTGCTGAAGGCGCTTGGCATCCTCCACAAGTCGGACGCCGGGGGCGTGAAGGTCGGGATTGCCGACGAAGCGGCGCTGGCGGACGCAGCAGCCGACATGCACGCCCGGCTCTCGCCGCCCGAGTTCTCGGTCGAGCGGTTGGCTCCGCTGGGCGACGGGGTGGAGCTGATTGTGGGCTCGAGGCGTGATTCCCGCTTCGGCACGGTTGCTCAGATCGGGCTCGGCGGCATCTATGCGGAGGTGTTCAAGGACAACGCGGTTGGGCTGGCGCCGCTCAGCGTCGAGGAGGCCGAGCGGCTGCTGTCGATCCTGCGCCACGCGCCGCTGCTGGGCGAGACCCGCGGCCGGCCGGCGGTCAACCTGCGAGCTGCGGCCGAGACCGCGGCGGCGCTGTCCCACCTGGCCGCGGCGCGGCCGGACATCGCCGAGATCGAGATCAACCCGCTGCTGGTCACGCCCGAGGGCGCCCTGGCCCTCGACGCCCGTATCATCCCCGCGTAACGATGCTCATCCCCGGGAGCTACGACGGCAAGGTTGCGCTGGTCACCGGCGGTGGCAGCGGCATGGGTCGCGCGATGGCGGTGGAGTTCGCCCGCCTGGGTGCGGCGGTCGCAGTCGCCGGCCGCAGGCCCGAGCCGTTGGCCGAGACGGTCGCCCTGATCGAGGGGGCCGGTGGGCGCGCGGTCGCAGTGCCGACCGACGTCCGCGATCCCGACCAGGTGGACGCCATGGTCGCCGCTACGGTGGCCGCGTACGGGCGCCTCGACGTGCTGGTCAACGACGCAGCCGGCAACTTCGTGGTCAAGGCCGAGGACCTCTCGCCCAATGGTTGGCGGGCCGTGGTCTCGATCGTGCTCGACGGCGGCTGGCTGTGCACGCGGGCGGCAGGCCGGCAGATGATCGAGCAAGGTGAAGGCGGCTCGATCCTGTCCGTGATCGCCAGCTACGCCTGGACCGGCGGTCCAGGCACGGTGCACTCGGCGGCGGCGAAGGCCGGACTGATGGCGATGACCAAGACCCTGGCGGTCGAGTGGGCAACCTACGGCATCCGGATCAACACGATCTGCCCCGGCCCCACCGACACCGAGGGCGCGGGCGCGGCGCTGTGGCCGTCGGACGACGACCGGCGGCGGGTCGAGGCGACCGTGCCGGCCGGCCGTCTGGCGACGGTCGAGGAGATCGCCTGGTGGACGGCGGCGCTCTGCTCGCCCTACGCCTCCTACGTCACCGGGGCGAATCTGACGATCGACGGCGGCCACTGGCTGGAGCCGGAGAGCTACATGCCGTCGCTCGCTCCGCGCGCCTGACGGCTCATCAAGCCCGTTGAGGCAACGTTGAGGGGTCGCGCTTGGCTTTTGAGCAGCGGTTGAGCGGGCCAGATCTACGCTCGGTGCATGAGAATTCACCTGCATACCGAGACTGGTGGCCACCCCGCACGCTCGTTCCGGCCGCACGTACCGGTGCTTGCCTGGTACCGCCCGGTGCTGCCGTATGCGGCGATAGGAGCGGTGCTGGTGGCGGGGCTCGCCACGGGAGTGGTGCGGCAGTCGCTGACTGGCCCCGTGCTCTTTGCGATTGCGGTTGCATGCGCCGGAGCGGCAATCTGGGGCTACGCGCACACCTTCTGGCTGCGCGACCAGGCTGACCGCTCGATCCGCGGCGACGGCGCCGCCGGGACCCCGCCCGCGGTCGTGACCGCGCGCGCCCGGGAGCTGGTCGGAGCCAGGCACCGGCACATGCTGTCATCTGGCCTCCGCCGTGTCGTCGACGACATCGACCGGCCGGCGCTGGTCTCGGCCCGCGTGCCGATCAATCGCCTGGGGATCGCGCTGGAGCATCACAAGCTCGAGCGCATCTGCGCGCTGCTCGACGACCCGTCTCGGTCGGTCACGCCCCGCAGTGTTGCGTTACTCGAGAATCTCATGAGCGACCCCGGCAGTCCTCTCTACAACGGAGGGGGCAGGTCGGGGGGCCGGCTCGATGAACGGCTTCGCCAGATCGTCTTTGAAATGGAGGCGCGCTCTTGATCTCCGTTGCCAGATTTGCGGATGGCTACGCATCCGCCTTACGCGTGCCCACCGATGCGACACGCGTCCCCGAAGGGCCAGCATCAGCGCCTGTGTGCCTGGATCAGGCTCTTCACAACGTCTACTCCGAAAGAGGTGCGTGATGCTCGACCTGTTGGCGCTGGTGCTCCTGATTGGAATCATGGCCGCCATGTTCGGCGTGATTTCCGGATTCGACAGGCTGTGATTCGATGACCGGCAGTGACGCATTCCTGTTGATCATCTCGGTCGCCCTGTTCGGCTACCTCGTATACGCGCTCGTCCGGGGTGAGAACCTATGACCAACCTCACCGCATTGAGCTGGGGCCAGATCGCCGCCTACTCTCTGCTGCTGCTCGCGCTGACGCCGCTGCTCGGCGGATACATGGCACGCGTCTATGAGGGCGAGACGGTGTTTCTGGCGCGCTGGTTCGGATTCATCGAGCGCGCGTTCTACCGCCTGCTTCGCACCTCGCCCGAGGACGAGCAGGACTGGAAGCAGTACGCGCGCAGCGTGATCTGGTTCAGCGTGCTGTTTCTGGTGCCGCTGTACGTGCTGATGCGCGTCCAGGGGCACCTACCGCTGAACCCCGACAAGCTCGCAAACGTCACGCCCGGGGTCGCCGCGAACACCGCCGCCAGCTTCGTCACCAACACGAACTGGCAGTACTACGGCGGCGAGTACACCATGAGCTACCTCAGCCAGATGGCAGGGCTGGCGGTGCAGAACTTCATCTCCGCCGCGGTTGGCATGGCCGTGCTGGCCGCCATGATCCGCGGCTTTGCGCGGCGGCAGACCAGCTCGCTCGGGAACTTCTGGGCCGACCTCTACCGGACGGTCGCCTACATCCTGCTGCCGATCTGCCTGGTGGTCACCGTGGTCCTGATCTGGCAGGGTGTCCCCCAGACGTTCAGCGGCCACGCGGTCGCCCACACGGTGCAGGGCGGCACGCAGAGCATCGCCCGCGGGCCTGCCGCGTCGCAGATCGCGGTGAAGCAGCTCGGCACCAACGGCGGCGGGTACTACAACTCCAACTCCGGCGTCCCGTTCGAGAACCCGACCGGCATGACGAACCTGCTCGAGGATCTCCTGATCCTGCTGATCGGCTCGGCGGAGGTCTACATGTTCGGGAAGATGGTGCGGGCGACCCGGCAGGGCTGGGCGATCCTCGCCGTCATGTTCCTCCTGATGCTGGTCGGCGTTGGAATCGCCGGCCCGGCCGAGCAGCACGGCTCGCCGGTGCTGCACGATGCCCACGTCAACCTGGCCGCAACGGGCTCGCAGTCCGGCGGGAACATGGAGGGCAAGGAGGTGCGGTTCGGGATAGCCGACTCCGCGCTCTGGGCGGGCACGACCACCGACGCCTCGAACGGCTCGGTGAACGCCGGCCACGACTCCTTCACCGCGCTCGGCGGGGCCGTCCCGCTGACCAACATCTTCATCGGCGAGGTGATCTTCGGCGGCGTCGGCTCCGGCCTCTACGGCATGCTGATGCTGGTCATCATCACCGTCTTCGTCGGCGGCCTGATGGTCGGCCGCACGCCCGAGTACCTGGGCAAGAAGATCGAGTCGCGCGAGATCAAGCTGGCCGTCATCGGCTCCATCTGGGTGCCGGTCGTCGTCCTGATCCTGACCGCGATCGCGATGACCACACACGCGGGCAAGGAGTCGATCTTCAACGCCGGTCCTCACGGGTTCACCGAGGCGTTCTACGCGTACACCTCGCAGACCAACAACAACGGCAGCGCGTTTGCCGGCTACGGCGCAACGAACTTCTCCACGATGCTCGGGGTCGTCGCGTTGCTGTTGGGCCGGTTCATCCCGCTGATCGTCGCACTTGCAATCGGCGGGTCGGTGGCGGCCAAGAAGATCACGCCGCCGTCCCTCGGCACGATGCGCACAGACGGGCCGACGTTCGTCGTGCTCCTGACCAGCGTCGTCATCCTGCTGCCCGCCCTCACCATCCTCCCGGCACTGGTGCTGGGGCCGGTGGTCGAGGCACTGACAACCCGACTCTTCTGACCCAAGGAAACCACTGATCATGCGAAAAGACATCACACGGTCGCTGATCACGATCGTCGTTGCCACCGCGCTGCTGGGGTTCGTTTACCCGGCCGTGATGGTGCTGGTCGGGCAGGTCGCGTTCAACAACGCGGCCAACGGCAGCCTGATCAAGCAGAACGGCAAGGTGATCGGATCGAAGCTGGCCGCCCAGGGCTTCACCGGCCCCCAGTACTTCCACCCGCGGCCGTCCGCAACCGCCCCGGCATACAACGCCGACGGCACCACGTTCTCAAACCTGGGGCCGAACAGCAAGGCGCTCCAGTCGGCCGTGCAGGCGAACCTCAAGGCCGTCCTCAAGCTCGAGGGCCCCTACAACCCCGGCCTGACCGCGAAGGGCGTACCGGTCGACGCCGTGACGACCTCCGCCTCCGGAATCGACCCTGACATCTCAAAGGCCTACGCGAACCTGCAGGCGCCGCGGATCGCCGCGGTGCGGCACCTGTCGCTGTCCACCGTTCACAACCTGATCAACGCACACACGGACGGCCGCTTCCTCGGCTTCTTCGGTGAGCCGGGCGTGAACGTCCTCGAACTCAACCTCGCACTGGATGGGATGCACTGATGGCAAGGGAATCGGCAAAGCTGTTCACGCGCGAGATCGTCACGCGCGCGACCATCGACTCGTTCAAGAAGCTCGATCCGCGCATCCAGATCCGCAACCCGGTCATGTTCGTGGTCGAGGTCGGATCGGTCATCACCACGATCACGTTCCTCGCCAACCTGATCGACGGCGGCGGCCAGGCCCTGTGGTTCACCGGCGACATCGCGATCTGGCTGTGGCTGACGGTGCTCTTCGCCAACTTCGCGGAGGCGATCGCCGAGGGCCGCGGCAAGGCCCAGGCAGACGCGCTGCGAGCGATGCGCACGACCGCCATGGCCAACCGCCGGCGGGCCGACGGGACGCTGGAGGCGGTGCCTGCCCCCGAGCTCCAGCGCGGCGACGTCGTCGTGGTGGCGGCCGGCGAGCAGATCCCGGCCGACGGCGACGTGATCGAGGGCATCGGCTCGGTGGACGAGTCGGCCATCACCGGCGAGTCCGCTCCCGTCATCCGCGAGTCCGGCGGCGACCGCTCGGCAGTCACCGGCGGCACCCGGTTGCTCTCCGACCAGCTCGTGGTCGAGGTCACCCAGGAGCCGGGCAAGTCGTTCCTCGATCGGATGATCGGGCTGGTCGAGGGCGCCGCTCGGCGCAAGACGCCGAACGAGATCGCCCTGAACATCCTGCTCTCGGGCCTGACGCTGATCTTCCTGGTTGCGGTGGTCACCCTCCAGCCGTTCGCGCTCTACGCGCAGAGCGGCGTGTCCAGCACGGTGCTGATCTGCCTGCTGGTCGCCCTGATCCCGACCACCATCGGCGCCCTGCTGTCGTGCATCGGCATCGCCGGTATGGATCGGCTCGTCCGCCGCAACGTGCTGGCGTTGTCCGGCCGTGCGGTCGAGGCCTCCGGGGACATCGACGTTCTGCTGCTCGACAAGACCGGCACCATCACGCTCGGCAACCGGCAGGCGGTCGAGTTCATCGCCGCGCCCGGTGTCTCGGATCATGACCTCGCCGAGGCTGCACAGCTCTCGTCGCTGGCCGACGAGACGCCGGAGGGCCGCTCGATCGTGGTTCTGGCCAAGCAGTTCGGCGTGCGCGAGCACACGCTCAGCAGCGTCGAGGCTGAGTTCGTTCCCTTCTCGGCGATGACGCGCATGAGCGGCGTCAACATGAACGGCAACCAGATCCGCAAGGGCGCCACCGACGCCATCAAGAAGTTCGTCGAGGAGAACGGCGGCCAGGTGCCGGCAGAGGTGGACGCTGCGGTCGACCGTATCGCCCGCGAGGGTGGCACTCCGCTGGTCGTCGCCCGGGACAACTTCACGCTCGGCGTCGTCTACCTCAAGGACATCGTCAAGGGCGGGATCCGCGAGCGATTTGACGAGCTCCGCAAGATGGGCATCCGCACCGTGATGATCACAGGCGACAACCCGGTCACCGCCGCCTACATCGCCAACGAGTCAGGGGTCGACGACTTCCTGGCCGAGGCGACGCCCGAGAACAAGATGGCGCTGATCAAGGAGGAGCAGGGGAAGGGCCGTATGGTGGCGATGACCGGCGACGGCACCAACGACGCTCCCGCCCTGGCGCAGGCCGACGTCGGCGTGGCCATGAACACGGGCACGCAGGCCGCCAAGGAGGCCGGCAACATGGTCGACCTCGACTCCAACCCGACCAAGCTGATCGAGATCGTCGAGGTCGGCAAGCAGCTCCTGATCACCCGTGGCGCCCTGACCACGTTCTCGATCGCAAACGACGTGGCCAAGTACTTCGCGATCCTGCCCGCCATGTTCGCCTACACCTACGCGTCGCACCCCGGTGCGCACGGGCCGCTGTGGACGATCAACATCATGAAGCTCGGTACCCCGGAGAGCGCGGTCACCTCGGCGATCATCTTCAACGCAATCGTGATCCCACTGCTGATCCCGCTGTCACTGCGAGGCGTCAAGTACCGCGCAGTCGGGGCGACGTCCCTGCTCCGGCGCAATCTGTTGATCTACGGGCTCGGCGGTCTGATCGCCCCGTTCATCGGGATCAAGCTGATCGACCTGGTGATTCACAACGTGCTCGGCGCATGACGGTTCGCCGCAGGTCGTAGCATCTGCCCATGCGGGGCCGATACCGGATACTGCTGGGAGCCGCGGCGGGGGTGGGCAAGACCTACCGGATGCTGGAGGAAGGCCGACAGGCCCTCGACCAGGGAGTTGACGTGGTGATCGGTTATCTCGAACCGCACGACCGCCCCGACACCGTCGCCCTGGCCGAGGGCCTGGAGGTTGTCCCTCGCCGCAAAATCGAGCACGGCGGCGTGACCCTCGAGGAGATGGATGTGGAGGCGGTCGTGCGGCGGGTGCCCGAGCTGGCGCTGATCGACGAGCTGGCGCACACCAACGCGCCGGGTTCCCAGAACCAGAAGCGCTACGAGGACATCGAGGAGGTGCTCGACGCCGGGATCGACGTGATCTCGACGGTCAACATCCAGCACCTGGAGAGCCTGAACGACCTCGTATTCGAGCTGACCGGCGTACGGGTGCGGGAGACGGTGCCCGACCGGGTGCTGGACGAGGCCGACGAGGTGGTGCTGGTCGACCTCACCCCCGACGATCTGCGCGAACGGATCCAGGCGGGCAAGGTGTACCCCGCCGGGCGGATCGAGTCGGCGCTGCAGAACTTCTTCAAGGCCGACAACCTGTCGTCCTTGCGGCAACTTGCCTTGCGGGAGGTGGCCGAGGACGTCGAGGCCAGGCGCTCCGTTGTCACCTTCGACGACCCGTTGGCGAGGCGCGCGATCGGCGACCGGATCCTCGTCCTGGTCGAGCCGGGACCGTCCGGCCAGCGCTTGTTGCGCCGTGCATGGCGCTCCGGACAGCGGCTGGGAGCCGACATCGACGCGCTCTGGGTGCATCCGCCCGGCGATTCCCTGTCTGATCGCGACCGCACGGCGCTGGCCGCGCTCCGCCGGCTGGCCGTCACGCTCGGCGTGCACTTCCTCGAGGAGGAGGACGGCGATTTCGTTGCCGCCGTCAAGCGCGTTGCCGGCGACCGAGGCACGACCTACGTGTTCTGGATCGCCCCGCAGGAGCGCCGTCTGGAGCTGGCGCTGGGCCGGTCGCAGCTGTACCGGTTGATTGAGGCGCTACCGGGCATCGACATCCGGCTGAGCGCCGACCGGCCCCGCGGACGGCAGGAGCCGCAATGAGCTTCTTCGGGTTGCGGCGCTCGCCGAAGGCCGGCTCCGACCGCCGGGTGCTGGTCGCGTTCTCCGGGCGGCTCGACCCGGTCGTGCTCGCTGCCGCGCTGCGGATCGCGCGGGCGGAGAATGCAGCCCTGGTGCCGGCGTATCTGATCACCGTCCCTCTGAGCCAGCCCTTCGACAGCCCGCTGGTGCGCGAGGTCGGACAGGCGCTGCCGGTGCTGGAGGGGATCGAGCACGAAGCCAATCGCGCCGGGATCGAGGTCGACGCCCGCATGGAACGCGGGCGCTCGTTGCGCGACGGGCTGGCGCGGCTCTGGTCGGAGGAGCACTTTGATCGGATCATCCTGCCCGCAAATCCCGAGAGCCGGCACGGCTTTTCGGAATCCGACCTAGCCTGGGCGCTGATGAACACCCCGACCGAGACGATCGTGCTGCGGCCGGCGCCCGCGGAGGCGGCGTGAGCACCTGGGGCATGTCGCTCTCGTCGAGCCGGTCGATGAGGCGGCTGGCCCGGCTGGAGGGGTGGCAGCGCCACGCGCTGGCGCTGGCGTGCTCGGCAGTAGCGGTCGGGGTGGTCACTGTTGTGATCCAGCTGCTGAAGCCGGTCGCCCCGGTGATCAGCCTGGGCGTTCTCTACGTCTTCGCCGTGCTCGCTGTCGCGGGTGTGTTCGGGCTGGGCTACTCGGTGCTCGTATCGGTGGCGAGCATGCTGGCGTTCAACTGGTTCTTCCTGCCGCCGACCGGGTCATTCACGCTCAGCGACTCGCGTAACTGGCTGGTGCTGGCCGTGTATCTGACGGTGGCCGTCGTCGTCAGCACGCAGGCGACGCGGTCGCGTAGCCGGGCCGACGACGCCGAACAGCGCGAGCGCGAGACAGCGGTGTTAGCGGAGCTGGCGACGGCGCTGCTGCAGGGCGGCAAGATCGCCGATCAGATAGACGAGATCGGCCGCAGGGTGGCGCTGGTTCTGGACGCCGACTCGGCCCGGATCGAACTGGGGCCGCCACACCCCGCGGGCCCCCACGAGTCGCCGCTCCCGCTCGCCGCGGGAAGCCGGGCGGTGGGAACGGTGTATCTCCCCGACCAGGCGAACCCAAGCCTGCGCGTGCGGAAGCGCTTTTTGCCCGCTCTGTCGTCGCTGTTGGCGGTGGCTGTCGACCGTGAGACGCTGGCCGCCCAGGCTCTGCAGGCGGAGACGCTGCGCCAGTCCGATGCGGCCAAGACGGCGGTGCTGCGTGCGGCGAGCCACGACTTCCGCACGCCGCTGACCTCGATCCACGCGGCCGTCGAGGCGCTCGAGGCAGGGTCGATCGAGCTCTCCGAGACCGATCGGCGCGAGCTGATGACCACGATCCGGGTCGAGACCGAGCGGCTGATCCGGCTGGTCTCGAACCTGCTCGATCTGTCGCGCATCCAGGCCGAGGCGGCCGCCCCGATGCAGGAGCTGTGGACGCCGGACGCGCTCGTGGCTCAGGCGATCGCGGCCCTCGGTGGCAACGCCGGCGACCGCATCCAGGATCAGGTCGCGACCACGCTGCCGCCGGTACGCGTCGACCCCACACACGCCCAGCGCGTGCTGGTGAACCTGATCGAGAACGCGCTGCGGCACTCACCCGACGGTGAGCCGGTCAGCATCCGGGCAACGAACACCCGGCGAGAGGTGATCTTCCGCGTCATCGACCGTGGCCCTGGCATTCCGGCCGACCAGCTCGAGGAGATCTTCGAGCCGTTCCACGCCGGGTCGGACGGCGGCGGCGCAGGACTCGGGCTGGCGATCGCCCGCGGATTCGCCGAGGCCAACGGCGGCCGGGTCTGGGCCGAGTCTCAGCCCGGCCAGGGTGCCACCTTCGCGTTCGCGCTTCCCTCGGAGCAGCCACCAGAGTGAGCGACTCCGGGCGCATCCTGGTGGTCGACGACGAGCGGCAGATCCTGCACGCGCTGACGACCATCCTGCGCGGGGCGGGCTACGAGGTCGACGTCGCCGCGACCGGCGCCGAGGCGCTGGCGGCGGCGACCATCCGCCCGCCGGATGCGATCGTGCTCGACCTGGTGCTGCCGGACATGCACGGCACCGAGGTGTGCCGGCGGCTGCGCCAGACAGGGGACACGCCCATCGTGATTCTGTCGGCGGTCGGCGAGGAGCGGCAGAAGGTCGAGGCGCTGGACGCTGGTGCAGACGACTATGTCACCAAGCCGTTCGGCATGGAGGAGCTGCTTGCGCGGCTGCGAGCGGTACTGCGCCGCGTTGCGCCGCCGGGGGAGCCTCTGCACCGCATCGGGGAGCTCGAGATCGATGTCGAGCAGCACCGTGTGACCTTCGGAGGGAAGCTGATCACGCTCACACCTACCGAGTTCTCGCTGCTCCGGCTGTTCGCCGAGAACGAGGGCAAGCTGCTCACCCATCGCACCATCCTGAAGCGGGTCTGGGGGCCCGCATACCAGGTCGAGGCGCACTACCTGCACGTCTACATCTCCCGCCTGCGCCAGAAGATCGAGCCCAACCCGGCACGGCCGCGCTACCTGGTCACCGAGACCGGTGCGGGGTACCGGTTGGTCAATCCAGACGATCAGTAGCGGGCCAGGATGACGACCACGAAGAGGACGTACATGAACACGAGTGCGGCGCCGTCCTTGCGTGTAAGGCCCGGCGCCCGCGCCAGTAGCACGACGCTGAGAACGGTCATGTAGAGGGCCCAGAGCGCCGTCAGCACGCCCAGGTTGTGCGATCCGTGGAGCCCGATGATCGCCGCCGGCAGGCAAAGCCCGGCCAGGACATTCGCGCTGTTGGAGTTGTATGCCTCGGCCACGACGGCCGGTCCCCGGTGGTGTGACGCGAGGCGGAGCGCGGCCACGACGTTGGGGATACTGGTCAGGATCGCCAGGACGAGGGTCCCCATCACCGCGTCCGAGACCGACCAGTGACGGCCGACGCGCGTGGCCGCGTGCACCATGCCCACGCTGCCCAGGATCACCGTGACCGCCGCGGGCGGGATCAGCAGCACGCTCCAGATGCCTCCGGCAGGCGGAAGGTGGTCAAGCCGGGCTGCGCGATGACCCTCGGTGACCGCGTGGCGCATGAATGCCTGCAGCTGCGGCGTCGGCAGATGAGGCAACTGCGCGGGCCGGATGCTCGCCAGCAGCGCATAGGGGGTCAGTACCACGACGCACAGAGTGAACGCGGCCCACGCGTTGACCCAGCCGATCGCCAGCGCCACCGCGATCAGGGCGACCGTGGTCGCCGCGCTTCCCTCCAGGAGCGCGGCATGGCGCCCCATCCGAACGCCGCCCGCGATCAACGCGCTCAGTCCGAGCAGGCCTGCCAGGTTGAACACGTTGGATCCGAGGACGACTCCGACGCCGATCGAGGTGTTATGGCTGAGGACGGCCACGGCGGCCGTCGAGATCTCCGGGGCATCGGCGCCGAGCGCCGTCAGGATGCCGAGGAGACCCTCGGTGATGCCGAGCCGAACGCCGATCCGGTCGAGCTCGCGGGACAACAAGAAGCTGGCGCCGATGCTGACCGCCAGGCTGACCGCAAACAGCGCGAGCTCAGCCGGCAACGCGGCACCCGTGGGAGTCAGGGGGCGCGTTGGGAGGCGGGGGCGGCAGCGGCATGGTGAGCGACGCCGACCAGGCTTCCCGGCACACCAGCGGCGAGCGTACCACGCACGCAAGAATCCGCGCCTTCACGGCGAACTACCGAGGGTGCGAAGCTCTCAGCAACGGTTCGGCCTGCTTCTCCTGGCGCTGATCGCAACCTTCTTCTTCGAAGGCATTGCCGGTCCGGGCGACGTCCAGCGGGCCTTCGGCACGATCCTCGTCGGCATCACGCTGCTGCTGGCGCTGGAGGCGGGCGAGGTGCGCCGGCCGGTGATGCGGGTCGCCATCGCGCTGATTGCAGCCATCGTCGTCGCAACTGTGTTTGCTTCGTTCTCCAGCAATAGCGCACGGGTCGAGGGGCTGACCTCGATCGCCAATGCGTTGCTGATCGCGGCGGCGCCGACCTCGGTTGTTCTCGGTCTGTTGAGGAACATCCGCCGGACGCGCACGGTCACCCTGACGGTCGTCGCCGGGGTGCTCTGCCTGTACTTGCTGCTGGGACTCTTCTTCGCGTCGATGTACGTGGCCATCGACCGGCTCACCAATCATGCATTCTTCGCCGGCGGCGCGCCCGCCACGCCTTCGAACGCCGTCTACTTCAGCTTCATCACGATGACCACCGTGGGGTATGGCGACTTCACGGCGCAGACGAATCTCGGGCACACCCTGTCGGCGTTCGAGGCTCTGATCGGGCAGATCTACCTGGTCACGGTGGTGGCTGCGATCGTCAGCCGCCTGGTTCCAGTGCGCCAGGCGGACGCTCCTGAGCCCGAAGATGCAATCGGCGGCTGACTCGCGCTAGGATTGGCGGTCCGTCCCGAAGCGGACGTCGGGCGGAGAAGGGACAGCTGGAGTGAAACGGGTGTTGCTGGTCGTGATGGGGATCGCGATCACCGTGATCGGAGCGTGTGGAGGTGCCGCGGTTGGCTGGTACGGCACCTTCCTGCTGCGCGGCGCCGCGTCCGGCGACCGTGCCGTCACGGGCGTCGCCGTCGGCGTCTGCCTGCTGCTCCTCTTCTGCCTCGGCCTGCGCTGGATCTGGCTTCGTCTGTCGGAGCGCCCACAGCGTGAGCGGCACGCTCCCGTGGCCAGCGAGGAGCTCGCCACCGTGAACCTCTGGGACGTGCGCCCGCCCCAGCCGCAGGACACCGAGCCGGGCCGCGCAGCAGCATCCACGTCGCGCTGACGCGGGACGCCGCCGGCACGCGGCAGGGTCGTCGGCCCATGCCCGTGACCGCTGGCGATTCGATGTGACGGAGAGGGAGGGATTCGAACCCTCGCTGGAGGTTTACCCCCCAGACCCACTTAGCAGGCGGGCGCCTTCAGCCACTCGGCCACCTCTCCATGCCTGCTCGCCTCGTCGGCGCGAGGCGCGCTTCCTCAGTACGATACCGCGCCATGTGGCGTCGCGTGCTCGTGCTCTGGTGCGCCAGCCGTGTCGTCATCATCGGGCTGGGCGTGTTCCTGACCAGCCAGCTCGGGTGGCACCGGACGCTGGCATCCTGGCAGCATCAACCGTGGGTCGCGCTGACCGGCTGGGACAGCGCCTACTACATCAAGATCGCACACCACGGGTACTCGGCAGGCCGCACGGTCGCCTTCTTCCCGCTCTACCCGATGCTGATCCACGTCGTCGACGCCGGCGGGGTGCTGGGCAACGCCGGCGCCGCGCTGCTGGTCTCGAACCTGGCCTGCCTGGCGGCGCTGTGGGGCATGTTCGTGCTCGGCCGCGACCGCCTCGGCCAGGAGCGCGCGTGGCGCGGGGTTCTGTACCTGGTGCTCTCGCCGTACGGGTTCGCGCTGGCGCTCGCCTACAGCGAGGGAGTGTTCCTGGCCCTCGCGGTCTGGCTGTTCGTCTGCTCTGACCGCCGCAAGGACTGGCTCGCGATCCCGCTCGGCATCTGCGCCGGGCTGGCCCGCGTGAACGGGCTGGCGCTGATCGTCCCGCTGGCCCTGGTCGCCTGGCGCCGGCGGACATGGGGGTCGGCTCTGGCGGCCGTCGCGCCGGCTGTGGGGGTGGCCCTGTACGCGGGCTGGCTGCAGCACGTGGTCGGAGATCCCCTTGCGTTCGTCCACGCCCAGAGCCGCTGGGGCGGCCATCCGTCGTTCCCGCCGTTCGCTCTGGGGGACGAGATCTACCAGTTCGTGATGACCGGCCGCCTGACCCACCTGATCAGCGCGGTCACGGTGATCACCTACCTCGCCCTGCTGATCCCGATCTTCCGCCGCCGCATCTTCGCGGCGCACCGCTGGGAGGACGTGACCTACGTCGCGGGGATCTTCGCGCTGCCCCTGCTGGCCGGCGTCCTGCAGTCGTCCGGCCGGTTCGGCCTGCTGGCCTTCCCTGTCTTCTTCGCTCTGGCGGACATCGGCATCCGCAAGCCGACCATCCACCGCGCGTTCATCGTCTTCGCACCGGTCGTGCAGGTGATCGCGTTCGCCTACGTGGCGCTCGGATACCTGGTCCCCTAGCGACTCGCGACCAGGCTCCGCCCGGCGATCCGCTACTGCTCTGAGAACTGCGCCTGGCCGATCAGGAAGCCGTCGGGCTTCGCTGCGGTGTAGGCATACAGGTAGACGAAGTAGGACTGGCCCTTCGCGAGGGAATGGCTCGATCCGCCGTAGCTCCAGCTCGCGGGAACCTGGTAGGAGAGACCCGTCGGGAAGACGACCTGGATCGTCTTGCCGTTCTGCTGGAGCAGCACCGAGTACTTCGCGCCTGAGGCGTAGGAGAGCCAGTTCACCAGCGGCGTCAGGTCGGTCGTCTCGCCGTGGTTGCGCGGGGCGCAGATGTAGCCCGTGTGGCCGGAGCCCTGCACCGCCTTCGCGTAGACCAGCTTGGAGGCGTCGTTGTACCACGAGTACACGTCGTAGGCCGCGTAGTAGAACGTGTGGAAGTGCGTCATCCCGGTCTGCATGACGTACCCGTTGGGATGAGCGAGGCTGGTGCCGTCGGTCGGCGACGTCGGTGCGTGGTCGGGGTTGATGAGGACCTTGATGCCGTTGAACTGGACCTGCCCGGTCGGCTGCGTCCACGTGATCTTCGAGGAGTCGCAGCCGAGCGCGACGGTCATCGAGGTGGCGCTGGGCGGCACATCGCCGGTTCCGGCCATCGACACGTCAGCCGTCTGCCCTGAGTTGTTCGGGATCACCAGGTCGGCCGTGTGGCTCCCGGCACCGGCCGGCACGAAGTTCAGGGTCACGACGCAGGTGTTGTTGACCCCGATCGACTTGCCGGTGCAGGTGTCGCCGGTGCCGGTGCCCTTGAGGAAGTTGGTCGGTCCAACACCCCCCAGGGTGATCGTCCCGATCTTCAGGGGGGCGGTCCCGGTGTTCTTCACCGTCACCGTCCTGGTCGGGCTCTTGACGCCGATCTGCGTCGGCGAGAACGCCTCGGATCCCGGCGTGAGCGAGATGCCGGGCACGAGGGCGGTTCCGCTCAACGCCTGCGTGTGGGGGCTATTCGGTGCGTTGTCGTTGACGGCCAGAGTGGCGGACTTGGGGCTGCTGTCGCTGGCAGTGAAGGTGACGTTGATGACGCACGTGTTCCCTGCCGCCACCGACTGACTCGCACAGCCGTCGCTCGACTTCGCGAACGCTGTCGGGTTCGCCCCGCCCAGCGTGACCGTGGTGATCTTGAGCGGTGCATTCCCCGTGTTGTGCACGGTGATCGCCTGCGGGCTGCTGGTGGTTCCCACGGCGGTGCTGAAGGCCGTGTTGCCGGTGATGCTGACAGACGGCTGGGTGCCGGTCGCGGTCAGGGTCACCGGCGTGGTGCCGGAGACGTCGGGATCGTTGCTCGAGACCTGCAGCGCGCCCGTGGCCGATCCGGGGTTGGTCGACTGGTAGGCGACCGTGATGTTGCAGCTCTGGTTCGCGCTCAGCGTTCCGTTGGCGCCGGCGCAGCCGTTGTTCGCCACCGAGAAGCCGCTGCCCATCGTGCTCACCGCACCGACCGCCAGCGTTCCCTGGCCGGTGTTGGTGACCGCGACCTGCTGCTGGGCGGTGGTGCCTACCGGCACGTTGCCGAAGTCGACGACGTTGCCCGGCACGCCGATCTGCGGGGCGGTCGCGTTGCCGGTCAGCGTCGACGGCCCGGGCATGCTTGGTGCGTTGCCCGTCACCGAGACGCTGGCGTTGCGGGTGCCACGGACGCCGGCCCCAACCGGCGGTGAGAAGACAACCTGGAAGGTGCAGACGGCGCCACCCGTGACGTGAGCGGCGGTGCAGTTGTCGTTCTTGAGCGCGAAGCTGCCCGGGTTGGCGCCGCCCAGCGAGACCTTGCCGACGGTCAGCGTGGCCGTGCCGTTGTTGGTGACGGTGAAGGTCTGCGGGTTCGAGCTGCTGCCCTCGAGCTGCGACCCGAAGTTGTTCGAGCCGGGGCCGAGGTTGACCGGGCCGATCTGGGTGCCGGTGCCGGTCAGGGACACCGACGCGGGATTGGGCGAGTCGGGGTCGTTGTCCGTAATCGTGAGGCTGCCGTTCGCCTGGCCGGGAGACGACGGGTTGAACACGACCGTGATCGAGCAGCTCTTGCCGGCGGTCAGCTTGCCGGCTGTCCCGGCGCAGCCGTTGGTGCCGACCGAGAACCCGGCCCCCGTGATGTTCTGGAAGGCGACGTTGAGAGTCCCGGTGCCCGTATTTTGGATGGTCACCTTGTTGGAGACCGGCGTGCCGACCAGGGTGCTACCGAAGCCGAGGCTGTTCGGGATGTTGAGAGTCGGGGACGTCGCCGTGCCGGACAGCGGCACGGTCTGCGGCAGATCAGCGCCGCCGTTGACCGTCACCGACGCGTTCTGCGCGCCGCGGGTGCCCGCAGCCACCGGTGGTGAGAACGCGACCTTGAAGACGCACGACTTCGCCGCGCCCAGCTGGGTCAGGCTCGCGCAGGTGTTCCCCGAGAGGGTGAAGCTGCCGGGAGAGGCGCCGCCCAGCGAGACGACCGGAGCCGGTCCCAGCGCGACCGGCGCGGTGCCCGTGTTGGTGACGGTGAACGTCTGGGCCGCCGAGGTGGTGCCCTCAACCTGGGAGCTGAACGTCTTGGTGCCCGGAGTCACCGTGACCGGGCCGGCCATCGTGCCGGTGGCGCTCAGCGACACCTGCGCCGGATGGGCCGCATCGGGGTCGTTGTTCGGCACGCTCAGCGTCCCGCTCGCGGTGCCCACCTCGGTGGACTGGAACTGGACGGTGATGGTGCAGGAGTCGCCGGCGGCCAGCAGACCGGTGGGAGCCGCGCAGCCGTCGGTGGAGACCGAGAAGCCCGGCGACGTGATCTTCTGCCCGGTGACGTCGAGCGTGCCCGAGCCGGTGTTCTTGACCGTGATCGCGTGCGTCGCGGTCTGGCCGATCGGGACGTTGCCGAAGTCATAGCTGGCCGGGAGGCTGATGGTGGGAGCGGTGGCCGTGCCCGACAGCCCGAGGGACTGCGGCAGCCCGGAGGCGTTGGCCGGTCCCGAGACGGTGACCGTCGCCGTCTGGGGGCCACGCACCCCGGCGCCCTGCGCGGGTGTGAACTCGACCTTGAAGGTGCACGACTTGCCGGGATTCACCGTGGTGCCGGAAGGGCTGCAGTTGTCGGTCGTGATCGTGAAGTCGCTCTGGCCGCTGCCGCCCAGGCCCACGCTCAGCCCGGTCAGGGGTGCCGTGCCGGTGTTGGTGACGGTGAACGTCTTCGGCAGCGAGCTGCTGCCCTCGACCACCGATCCGAACGCCGCCGACGCCGGTGAGATCGTCACCGGACCGACCTGGGTGCCGGTGCCGGTCAGCGAGATCGAGACGGGGTTCGTCGTGTCGGGGTCGTTGTGCGGGATCTGCAGGGTGCCGGTGGCGGCGCCCGTCGACGAGGGCCGGAACTGGAGGACGACGCTGCAGGTCTGGCCGGCGGTGAGGCCGGTGTTGGAGCAGCCGTCGGTGACGATCGAGAAGCCGGCTCCGGAGGGCGCGCCGATCTGGCCGATCGTCAGGGCGCCCGCGCCGTTGTTCTTGACCGTCACGGTCTGCTGGCCGGGCTGGCCGCCGACCGGGACGTTGCCGAAGTTGACGGTGGAGGGGACGGAGATCGCCGGGGCGGTGGCCGTGCCGGTCAGCTTGACCGTCAGCGGGCTGTTGACGAAGCCGCCGGTCACCGACAGGGTCGCACTGCGCGCTCCGCGGACGCCGGCTCCCACCGGCGGGCTGAACGTGACGTCGACCGAGCAGGTATCGCCGGCGCCGATCGTCTGGCCCGAGCAGCCGTCGTTGACGGTCGAGAAGTCGCCGGGGTTGGTGCCGGTGAGGCTGAAGGTGCCGGGCGCGTTGGGGAACGTAACGCTGTCTCCACCGGTGTTCGTGAACGTGAACGTCTGGGCGGAGGAGCTCGATCCCTCGGCCACCGAGCCGAAGTTGTTCGAGGTCGGGGTCACGGTCACCGGGCCGGACTGGATGCCGGTGCCGGAGAGCGGCGCCAGCTGCGTGCCGCCGGCGCCGTCGTCCTTGATCTGGAGGTTGGCGGCGCGCTGCGCCATGACCGTCGTGGTGAACGAGATGCTGACGTCGCAGCTGTCACCGACCTGCAGCGTCTGGCTGGTGCAGCCGTCGCCGGTGACGGCGAAGTTCGACTGGTTGGTGCCGTTGATCTTGACCCCGTTGCCGGGCCCGGCGATGGTGAGCGGCGCCGTCCCGGTGTTCTGCACCGAGATGGTCTGCGAGGGGCTGGTCGTGCCCAGGTGGGTGGTGAACGTGAGGCTGGTCGGATCGAACGTGACCGCGCCCTGCGTCCCGGTGCCGGACACCGGCACCTGAGCGCTCGGGGTGTCGGGATCGTTGCTCGGGACCACCAGCGTTGCGTTCTCGGCGCCGGTCGCCGAGGGCGTGAACACGACGTTCACGTTGCAGGAGTCGCCCGGGGTGAGCTGGGCGCCCGCGCCCGTGCACGTCGTGCCGGTCGGGCTGACGGTGAAGTCGCCGCCAGGCGATGCCGGGGTGGTGACGTCGAGCTCGCCCTGACCGTCGTTCTGGACGGTGACGATCTGGCTCGAGCTCTGGCCGAGCTGGACGGAGCCGAACGGCAAGCTGCCGGGAACGTCGATCTGCGGCGCCACTGCCGTGCCTGAGAAGTCGACTTCCTGGGCGTCGTCGCCGGCGGTGTCGCCGACGTCGATCAACGACGTCTGGACGCCGCGTTCACCGGCGCCGGACGGCGGGTTGAAGACCACGTTGAAATCGCAGGTGTCGCCGGAGTTGAGCGTTGCGTTCGAGCAGGCGTCGTCGGCGGCGGGGATGCTGAAGCTCCCCGGGTCGGTTCCGGCGAGGGTCAGCTGGTTCAGCGTGATCGCAGCGGCGCCGGTGTTCTGGATCGTCAGGGTCTGCGGGGTCGAGGCCTGACCCTCGAGCACCGAGCCGAAATCTGCCGGCGGCGTGATCGTGATCGGGATCGGATCCGCCGCGGCGCTCGACGCCGCGACCGCTACCAGCGCGGTGCACGCGACGATCAGGAGAAGAGTGCGTCTGCCCATGGTGGTGACGGCTACCGGTTGAAGGCGTGGCCCGAGCGGCCCTCACGTGACCGTCGGAACCGGATGCCGGATGACGCGATCACCACACCTGTGGCGATCGCGATCAGCAGTCCCCCTCCTGCAAGGAACATCCAGTAGTAGCTTGACGTGGGCGCGTCGGCCGCGCTCGCCGTCTTGGTTGGAGCCTTGGTCGCGGCGATCGCCGCGACCTTGGGTGCCGGAGGGGGTGCCGGCTGCCACGGGTGAACCGCGGCCAGATGCGGATGCACAACGGGCCGTGGCTTGGCCTTGTGCGGTGGTGGCTTCTGCTTGTGGTGGTGCTTGACGGTGGTGTGGTGCGTCGGGGGCGGCGTGTAGGTATGGGTTGCCGGCGGCGGTGTGTAGGAGCTCGTCGGCGGCGGTGTGTAGGAGCTGGTGGGAGGTGGCGTGTAGGTGCTGGTCGGCGGCGGCGCTGAGGTGCTCGTCGGGAAGCAGTTCGGGCACGTCGGAGGTGGCGGAGGATTGGAGTCGGCGAATGCCGACGCCGCCACCCAACCGAGCGGAGCCAGTGCGATGAGCGAGATGGCTGTCAAGATGCGAAGAAACATGACCCGAGAGACCGCGCCGTGGTCATCCCCCGTGGCGCGCTCCCGGTAGGTTTACCACTTTGAGGGTACTTGTGGAACCCCCTGCGTCAACCGATTTCGAACGTCCGCTTTAGACCGGAGGAGTTTCAGCGCAGCCCGCGGGCGTGGAGGTCGGCCAGGATCCCGGTCCGGAGAGCCCAGGCCGCCTTGTTCACGGTCAGGAATGTGGCCAGCGAACGGTCCTCCGCCGGGTTGGTGAGAAAGCCCACCTCGGTCAGGATCACGGGCACGTTCGACCAGTTGAATCCGGTCAGGTCGCCGCGGGCGACGAGCCCGCGGTTCGGCCAGCCCAGTGCGCGCACGATGTAGGGCTGCATGATCTTGGCGGCCTGCAGGCTGCGGCTGTAGACGTCGTCGGTCCACCCCTTGTGCCACGCCGGGTAGAGCATCGAGGTGCCGGCGGTCGCGTGGTTGGTCGATCCGTCGGCGTGGATCCGGACGAACAGCGCGGCGTGGTTGTGGTTGGCGATCTCGGCCCGGTAGATGTTGCCTCGGCTGACGCAGCAGGTGGTCGTCCGTGTCATCACCACCCGGACGCCTCCGGCCGCCAGCAGCAGCGTGCGCAGGCGCAGCCCGATCCGCAGGTTGACGCTCGCCTCGCTTTGGTGCGTGACGACGCCTGAGGTTCCGCCGCCGTCCTTGATCTTGAGCGTGCGCGAGCCCGGCCCGATCGGCTCCAGGCCGAGGTTCGCATAGCGGTTGTGGCCGGGGTCGATGACGACCGTGACCGGAGTCGACGCGTGCGGCACGGGTGCCGCGGCACCGCTCCGTGCTGCGGTCGGGGTCGCGGCTACGAGCAGGCCGGCGACCGCGAGCAGGGTGGGGCTAGTGCTAGCCCACCACCTCGCCTTCCAACACCTCGTCCTCGCGGCCGTCGTCCACGCCATCGGGCGTGAGGATAACCGTGTCCGCCCAGAAGAACTGGCGACTGAGGGCTGCGAACACGTCGACGCCGCCGTCGTCATCGCGGTGGAGCTCGCAGGGGTGGGCACTGACGACGATGCGATCGGGGGTAGGCATGCATCCACCATACGGGGGATATGAGTGTCAGGGAACCCTCCTGGTACTCTTCAGGTACGGGCGGAGTGCAGCCCCGTGAGGTTCCAGTTCCTGGCGAGATGGTCGCGGGAGAGT
>Ga0265327_10001952_pt1 | contig 23679 bp, 21 predicted proteins | sample 41621metaG_FD_202089 | JGI IMG/M metagenome (GOLD analysis project Ga0265327, IMG submission 202089) | Rhizosphere microbial communities from Carex aquatilis grown in University of Washington, Seatle, WA, United States - 4-16-21 metaG | ecosystem: Host-associated > Plants > Roots > Rhizosphere...
AGTCCATCAGCCGTGACCGCCACCAGACCCACGAGGAGGTCGGATGGGCGGTGAACAAGTACATCCATTTCTACAACACCCGGCGCATCCATTCCGCCGCAGGCGGCATGTCGCCCAACCAAGCCGAACAACGCTTTTTGAAACAGGCTTAACCGACTGTCCTAATTTACTTGACCATTACACCGCTCGCGCACCTCGTCGAAACGCTGGCCGAGGCGGCAGGCCCACCCGTCGGCCACTGCCGTCAGGCTGAACGAATGCGCCACCACCATGCCCAGGCTCCACAGCGCCCAGCCCCCGCCAGCACGGGACGGCTGAGGCCGGGGAAATGTTTGGCAATCTGTTCTTCCCATTGGTAAAGTTCAGGCGGGCGGGACATGGCGGCACCTCGGCAAAATGATGTTCTCGTCACTCATCACTTTACCGCAACGCCTTGTCCCGCCGCCTCATTTCAGACCATTCCCGCAAAACCTACACTTGTAAAGGGGGCCGCCATTGCTCGGAAAAAGCGGACAGCTTAACCCATGATAATCAAACAGTTAAGATTTTATCTTGTATCTATGGCTCTTACAATCAAGAGACGGCCATTCGGCTGGAATTTTCTGCCGTTCGTCGCTTTTCACTGTGCCGCTTCACAAAAATAATGTACAAGTCCAAAGCATGAAATCATCGCATCCCAAAGGATTTACTGTTATTGAACTCATGGTCACCGTGATGGTGATGTCTATAACCGTGATGATCGCTGCTCCTGGTTTAAAGCAAACTATCCAAAATAATCGTGTAACTACACAAGCAAACGAGCTTCTTGCCGCACTAAACTACGCACGGAGTGAAGCAGTTAAACGTGGCGTTCAAGTAACCGTCTGCAAAGCCAATCTTGCAGCTAATCCTGGTCAATGCGATAAAAACGCAAATGTTTTTTGGGAAAGTGGAAAGATTGTTTTTGTCGATCAAAACACGCTTGGAGTCATTGATGCTGGTGGAGGTGGGGCTGGCGCAGATACTATCCTTCGAGTATATTCGGGTATGCCTTCTGGTTATACTCTGCGTAGTGGGGCAACGTTTGCTAATTGGATAGCTTATTTACCTAGTGGTGCTAGCCAAGGCAGCAGCGGGCTTTCAAATGATACTTTTCGGATGTGTCCTCCAAACCATGACGTGAAACAAGCCCGGAGTATAGTCTTGAATGCGGCAGGACGCCCCATGGTTTCTAAAGGAGCAACCCAATGTCCTTGACGAGAAAACAGAGTCTGAAAGTTGCCGGTTCCGTTTCGGGCTTTACTTTGGTCGAATTGATGGTATCGGTATTAGTGCTCGCTATTGGCCTCCTGGGTTTAGCTAGTTTGCAGGTCACTGGCTTAGGTAGCAATCATAATGCTTATTTACGCACGCAGGCGACGTTATTGGCGCAGGATATGGCTGATCGCATGAGGGCCAATCCGGCGGGTTTGGCTACTTATTTGGTGGCAGGGGCGATTTCCTCGTGTGGGACTAGTTGCACACCTCAGCAAATGGCTAAAAACGACCATGGCTTATGGGATCAGTCATTAGCCGCACAATTGCCGGGCGGATCTGGTGCGATAACCAGCCCTGCTATAGGTATCTACAATATACGTGTTACTTGGGTTGAGCGTGCAGACAATCCAAACAAAACCAGCGCCAATATCCAGCAAAACTTTGATATGAGTTTTCAACCATGAAAACATGGAATAAAATGGCAGCAGTTGGTTTGTTATCGCATTTCCAACAGGGTGTTTCGCTAGTCGAAATCATGGTTGCCTTAGTTCTCAGTTTGATTCTAGTGGGTGGCGTAGGGCAAATCTATCTTGGTAGTAAACAAACTTACCGGGTACAAGATGGGCAATCCCGATTGCAAGAAAATGCTCGCTACGCGCTTGAAACACTAAACCACGACCTTCGGCTTTCAGGTTATTTAGGTTGCCAGTCCTCTAATTCATCCATACCCGTAATTGTTATTGCTAACGCCCCCTTAGTTGCGCCAAATACCGCTACTGCGTTTCCTGCCAATGTTGTCGCCGCTGCCGCTGTTAGTGGCGGTACGGGTGATCAAAACACGACCCAATGGGTTAATCCAAGCCCGGCACTCTCGAGTGCGCAAAAAAATAATGTCGTTGGCAGTTCTGATGCTATTACAGTCCAGTTTGCGGAGTCCTGTGGCGGCGTGACCACCGCTGATATGTCCACGGCGGTCATCGCCAACGCACAACTGGCGGCGACAAACACTTGCGGTGGCACTGGCGCAGCCTTGGTTATTGCTGATTGTCAAAAGGTAAATATTTTTAGGGCTGCTGCCAACAGCGTCGATACGTCACAAAACAGTAGCGGCGGAAATGCGACAAGCTCACTATATGTGAGAGATCTCTCTGGCAAAATAATTCCTATATTAGCACCTAATCGTGGATTTCGTGCGGGATCGGAAATTTTTCGATTTCGATCTTACACGTACTACATCCGTTTTAATTCTTCGTCTAATGAGCCTTCCTTATTTCGGTTTGACAACACCAGCGCGGCGGGAACCAATAATCCTGTTGAATTGGTGGAAGGCATTGAAAGTATGCAAATCCGGTACGGGGTAAATACGTTGGGAACAACGCCAAGCTCTGCCAATCAATACCTGTCGGCAAACATGGTAACTGACTGGGCGCAGGTGGTAAGCGTGCAGATCACCTTGACTGCCCGTTCAGTCGGAGAAAATGCCGATAATTTGACCGCCACGCCCAATTCCCCGCGTGCCTACGACAAAAATCTCTATTACGGAGATGCTTCGAAAGGTTTTCCGCCGGATAGGCACTTGGTCAGAAAATTCAGCGCCACTATCAGTCTGCGCAACCGTTTGCAATGAGCCTGCCGCTATGAATGCAACAATCACAATCGACACCTCCTGGCGACGCGCTCAAACTGGGGCCGCCCTGATCGTCAGTCTGCTGTTCTTACTAATTCTGACAGTCACGGGTATAACTGCTATGCTGGTGAGTTCGCTAGAAGAAAGGATGAGCGGTAATCTGCGCAGCCGAAATTTGGCTTTCCAAGCGGCGGAAGCGGCCTTGCGGCAAGGCGAGTCGGATCTGGTTGGAATATTGAGCTCGGCTGCATTTGCATCCACCTCAGCGGCAACATTTGGCTGCACGGGCAGTGTCACTTACCCTTGTGTTTTATTGAATATTAGCGCCGCTTCAGACAGTTGGAACGATACCACAAGAGCGGTTAGCTACTCCGCCAATTTTCCAAATATATCGGTCAACCCGAAATATATTATTGAAGTGTTGACCCCGCGAGGCGTGACTCGACCCGGTGTGATTTTTATACCCGGAGAACCAAGGACGCCCTCCAATTCCGACTGTGTCTATCGCGTCACCTCGCGCGGAACGGGCAGTTCGTCTGTTGCCGTGGCTATTGTGCAATCGACCTATCGGTATCCCTTTAAAAGTACCCCTGCTGGAGACTGCCATGGATAACGTATCCTTTTCACTTTGCCGCTCTGCGAAATTCTGGCAGACCGCCGTGACCGGAGCGATGATGTTCGGCTTTGTCGTAAACGCTACGGCGGGCGTTATCGCTACCACTCCCCTGTCTGCTTATCCGGTAGGCCCGCACTATATTCTGGTAGTCTTGGATACCTCCAACAAAATGGATCAGGCGGTAACCAGCGGTACCAATGGCGGCAGCAACAATGCCACCAGCAAATCGGCAGTGGCTAGACAAGCCATCATCGATGATTTGATTTCGGCATATACTGGGCAGCCAATGATCAATTTGGGATTGATGACTTACGGCGGTTCGGATAGTACCCACAGCCCGCCCAGTCTCCAGTCAGGGTTTCTGCAGTCTGATGGCACTGTCAGCGCCACCCCAGTGACCAGCTTTGCTGCTTGGTACTATAATGCGCCCTATTCTGGCATGGGGTACCTGCAAGTTCCGGTCAAGAGTTTGGACTCTACCCAGGCATCCACACTCAAACAAAAGCTGGCCTGCAATGTGCCCGGCAATGCTGCTTCCTGTTCCTCCAATGGTGCTCCGAACGCGGGCACTACCCCATTGCCAGGTGTTTTGACTAGTGCCAACACGTATTTAAAAAGTCCTCCTCTGAGTAGTAACGAGGGCGGCGGTAATGCGTCGGGCTCGGTTCCCGCTTACTGCGGCGATGGCATAACCACCAGTTATAAAACCGTCATTGTGCTCAACGGCAGTCTGCCAGACACCTCGACAAACGGCACACTCTACTCGGCAGATCTGACCTACGCGAAGAATACAGGCAACGATCCAAAGACCTATGATCCGGCTGTGGCAGCGGCTAGCGTCTTAGGTGGCGACACTACTCATACCTATCCTTTTTTTGTGGGCTTTACTTCTGCCGCAGGGACTGCCAGGACAAGCCAGACGGTCTCTGCGGTTGGGACTATAGATGAGTTGGCAATGAAAGGCTTGCACTCAGCTGATGCCGCCGCCGCTTATACCACGGACAAAGCCTCGCTGGATGCGGCATTGAACAATATCATGTCGTTGGTGACTTATGGAGTTCCCTTTGTGCCTAGCGGGGCATCATCTTCCTCTTCATCTGCAACTGCGTCGAATGCCCCCGGTTGGCAAGCAAGTACGCTGATTTACCAGGCTGTGTTCAGCCCTGGAAATTGGTATGGGGACTTGAATGCCTACGAGATCGATCCCAGTACTGGGAAATTAAAAAATAGTGGTTTGCCGGTATGGCGCGCCTCGGATACGATGGGGAATAATACAAGATATATTTACTCTTACGATCCGTCGAAGTCAACTAGCAAGGGTATTGATTTTACTTGGAGCAACCTTAACACTACCGGTGGCACGGGCCAGCAATGGCTTTTGGGTTATAATTTTGACAGCGCCAAATGGAGTGGCTTGTCCACGACGGATAAAAACACTTTAGGCACTAATCTGGTCACTTATCTGAAAGGCGATATGACTTTTGATACCAAATCAGACGCAACAAGATATTTTCTTCCTGGCAACAAATCCTTGCAAAAAGTTCGGGCGCGTTCTGGAATGATCGGCGATTTTGCGAATTCCGATCCGTTGTTCGTGGGGTCAGATGACTATGCTTATGATCTGTTGCCCGAGGGCGCGCCTCAAGCCTCTGTGCAGTCGTATGCGAGTTTTTTACAAGCCACAGCAGTCCGTAAGCGGGTGGTTTACGTGGGTGGCAACGATGGCATGTTGCATGCGTTTAATGCGGGAAGCTATATTGCTAAAACCGCCTCCAATCCAGCGCATTTTGATAATGGCGATGGCACCGAGCTTTTCGCCTATGTGCCTAATTCTGTCATTGGCCCGGCCATGGCCAATTTGGCGAAAGCCCCCCGCCCTTATTTTAGCCATTATTACTTGGTGGACGGTTCGCCGAGCGTCGGGGACGCCTATCTGCCGGGTACCTACCCCAGTTCCCCGTGGAGAACTGTTTTACTAGGCACTACGGGCGCGGGCGCACGCGGGGTGTTCGCCTTGGATGTCACCGACCCAGACCCAACGGATGCGAGTAACCCGAACCATTTTTCGGCATCCAAAGTATTGTGGGAAATCAGCGACGGCGATTCGCTGAGTGCCACCGTTGCGATGGGATCGGGGGAGACCAGCGACGCTCCGAAAATTCATGGGGATTTGGGCTATACCCTGTCAAAACCCAGTCTGGTTCGGCTGAATGACGGGCACTGGGGGGCGCTCGTTGCCAATGGCTACAATAGTGGCAACGGCCATGCCGTCCTGTTCATCTTTAATGTCGATACTGGGAAACTACTCGCCAAAATCGACGCGGGCACCGTCAATAGCGCCACGAATGGCCTATCGACGCCAACAGCCATCGATATTGATGACAACCGCACCGCCGACTACGTCTATGCGGGCGATTTGACCGGCAACTTGTGGAAATTCGACATAAGCTCCACCGACAATACCAAATGGGGCATCGCCAACGGCGGCAAGCCGCTATTCGTAGCTTGCGCATCGACTACGACACCCTGTGCCTTTGGCAACCGCCAGCCAATCACCACCAAACCTGCGTTGGGTGCGCTGGGCAGCGGCCAAAATGGTATCGCGATGCTGTATTTCGGAACTGGAAAATATTTTGAGCTTTATGACAATTATGTTCCGGTTTCGCCCTCGCCGCAGGTACAAACTTTTTACGGACTATTGGATAATGGGAGCATTATCGCGGATGACAGCAGCAGCAATGCCGGGCGCAAAGGCTTGATACAGCAGACGATCGATCCGAGTAATCCGAATGGAGTCGCCTCGGGCGGCAATACTTTGCGGACGACTTCGGAGAATTCTGTCAATTACGCCAGCGGCATACGGGGTTGGTATATGGACTTGCCCGCGTTGGGTGAGCGGGTCATCGCTACGGCGACTGTGTTACCACAAACTGGGCGTGTGGTTTTTGAGACCCTGATCCCGGCGTCTTCCTCAAGCACGGTTTTGGGTAGTTGCCAAATCGGCGGAGACAGTTGGATCATGGAGTTGAGCGCGCTGGATGGCAAACACCTTGCCGGCGCGCCTTGGGATCTCAACAAGGACGGCGTATTCGACAAAGGCGACTATGTGAATGGGCAGGTGCCTGCCGGTCTTAAATCATCGATTGGCATTGTCAAGTCGCCGGCGATCATTTCCGATGGAACCACGGAAACCAAAGTATTTATTGGTAGCGGAAATCCTTTAACGAACAGTACTATTGCGACTGTCCCTGAATCGACAAACCTGCCTACAGTCAGCGGTAGGGTTTCTTGGGGGCAGCCGCAGTAGGCCGTCCACATTTGTGGGGGAGGCTGTTTCTTCATATTCAACCGCTTCCCTGCCAGCGATGACTTGCGATGGGATTGTTTGCTTATCGGGTGGAACCATTCATGCCGGTGTGAAAAAATCGGCTAGGCTTGCTTTCAACCATGTCGATCCGAAGGCCGTCATTCGGCAGGGATGCCGGAATCCTCCAGCCACAGGGAGGTGAATCTGCGGGCTGGCACTGTGCCTGAATCAAACGCTTGGGCAACCGGCGCGTTACCGTCTATAGCCCTGGATTCCGGTATCCCTGCCGGAATGACGGGGCTTCGAGCCAAAATGAGAATTGCTGGCGCGGGTAGCTTGGCATCAGCGGAGTTTTGCCTAACCACTCTTTAATGTGTGAGGTTGTCTGTTCAAGATACCGCATAGGCGGCCCTTCACGGGTTGGCCTATGCGTAAAGCGTTGCGTCCATGCCTACAGTTTTCCCTCGCCATGCGGGCCGCTTAGGTGCCGGATTTCCCGCAAGGGTTCGAGCGCCGACGACGTGCGACGAGCGTGCCCGCCGCTCCCCAGGCAAGCAGAGCCAAGGTTGTCGGTTCTGGCAGTGTCGTAGCGTCCGGGGCAACGAGATTGGTGATATCGAGTATCCCTGGTAATAAATTGGTGTTGCTGGAATATACGTACCAACCGAATACATCGCCGGCATTGACGAACAAGGTGGAGCTGTGGCCGTTAGCGGGATCTTGGGTATTGTTGGCGAATTGATTCCGTGAAACTATGTTGCCGGTTTTGATGAAATAGCCAGCGGTGTCTAGATTTCTCGCATCGTTGCCGGAATAAGACCAATCGAATGTCCAAAGGCCGCTCGTCAATGCGACAATTCCATAATCAAAGAAAGTGGCGGTGTTAAGCGTCGGCAGCCGACTAGGCCCGGTAATTTCAAGCGTTTCTGCCTGGGATACCGAGGGATCGGCTGCGATGTAATCGACTGCCGCATTATAGCTCTTGCTGGCGCTTCCGCTGCTTGAGCATTGCGCATTCCAATTTCCTTCCGCGCCAGAGACAGGACATCCTGATTGGTCGGCTATGTAGGCACTGCTGCCTGTCGCGTAATAGCCGGTGAAGCCGAAGACGGAGGCTTGCGCGGCAACAGGCCCCATGAGCGTGGCCGAAACCGCCAAAAACCCCCAAAGCTTTGACGGGGTGGCTGGGTGGGTAGGCGTCCGGCCAAGCGCTCGCCCGCTTTCGCGAGGTCTTTGAGCGAGTTGAGATTTCATTTGTGTTTACCTTAATGATGGGTTGATGAAGTTAGGTTGCCTGGATGGGTGGCAAGGCATGGCGTTTCCCTGCGACTCTCCAGAATTCCCCGGCGCAAGATTCGCACAGCGTATGCATATGGCCAGCGTCGAAAAAATCACGTAATTCCATTGATCTGCGAGCGGAAATCGCTGCGTTGCTTACGTTTTTGAGATTCTGCCTGGCTTGCCATGGGGAGTGTGATTAAAATGCATGGTTCCCATCCCCAGTCGATTGTAATCGACCCTTGACGGAACCGCAATTATGATTTTGGCGGGGCGCGCCTGAGTGCCGGTGTTTCGCCGATTCCTTAAAGCGGGTTTGGAAATAAAGTTGCTGCGGCGGCGAGATTTCGTCGAAACGGACAGGTGGATGGTATGACGGGCGAAAAATTGAGAGGCCATTGCATGCATCGAGGCATCCAGTTCTTTGTTTTAGCCTCGCCCGGGACGGGGGGAATTAAGCCGCTTCGGAAGCTGAAGGCGAGCCGCGTTCCATGAGAACAGTCCCTGGTGATGCGGAGCGTGTCCCGTTTCTAGTGCTGACGGGTTTTCTAGGCAGCGGCAAGACAACGTTGCTCAACCGTCTGCTGCGGGAGGGGGGGAGGTGGCTAGTACTGATGAATGAGTTTGGCAAGGAGGCTTTGGATCAGGCGTTGCTGGAGCGACAGGATATTCCGCTGGCTTTGTTGTCCGGCGGTTGTGTTTGTTGCACGGTGCGCGGCGCGTTAGCGCCGATGCTGAGAAATCTCCACATGAGTCGATCCGCAGGCACCGTGTGCTTCGACGGGGTAGTCATGGAAACCAGCGGCGTGGCTGATCCAGGCCCTGTGTTGGACACTTTGCTGCAAGATCGCTGGCTGGCGGCCCGCTATCGGCTGCTTGCCATTGTGACCGCCATTGATGCGCAACATGGATTGGAACGTATTGAAAACTTCCCGGAAGCGGCGCGGCAGGTGGCTTTGGCGGATAGTTTGTTGATTACCAAAACTGACCTGGTCGGGCCCGGAGCCGTGGAGCCACTTCGGCAAAAGCTCAGGCAGATGAACCCTGCCGCTGAAACCGTTATTGCTGCGCATGGAGAATGGGAGGCTAACACCTTGCTGGTTTCTTCCGGCACCGCCCCTCGCAAGGAATTAGCCAGGCGTTTGGTTTTGCCCGCTGGGGGCGGTACTGCGTTCGAGTCCGCCGCACGGGTTTTCAATGAGCCCTTGCGCGGGGATGTCTTGAGCGTGCTGGATTGCTTGGTGGCAGGGGTCGGGCATTCGCTGCTGCGTATCAAAGGTGTTTTGGAACTCGAAGGCGAGCCTTGCCCGGTCGTGGTGCATGCGATGGCGGGCCACCTCTATCCGTGCGTCCGGCTGGCAGCATGGCCTGAGGGTAAGCGACGTAGCCGCTTGGTGACGATTGGCTTGGCGGCGGATCGGGACGTGATGCGGGCGTTTTTTAACGAATTCGAGCGGCTTGCCGGCTGTGGTAATTCCTCGTTGCAGGTTTAATCCGGAGCCAGCTTGCCACCGCCGGCGAACAGACGGTAAGCGGGATTGCCGGTTTCTTCCCGGCATGCGTAGCCCAAGTCATCGAGAAACGCTCGGAATGCCTTGCGGTCCTCCTTAGGCACTTGTATCCCCATCAAAACCCGTCCGAAAGCGGCTCCGTGGTTGCGGTAATGGAACAGGCTGATATTCCAGCGCCCGCCCAGTAGTGCGAGGAATTGCAGCAAGGCGCCAGGGCGTTCGGGAAACTCGAAGCTGTAGACGTGTTCGTCTAGCAACTGCGGCGCATGCCCACCCACCATGTAGCGGATGTGTTCCACTGCCAGTTCGTTGCCGGTCAAGTCAATGGCGGAAAAGCCTTCGCCGCGCAGCGCCTTGATTAGCGCCTCGCCGTCGCGTCGGCCGTCGCAAGTCTGCACGCCGACGAAAAGCGGGGCGTGGGCGGGATCGAAGTAGCGGTAGTTGAATTCGGTGATGCCGCGCCGACCCAGGCAGCGACAAAATTCCAGCAGGCTGCCAGGCCGTTCGGGAATGGTCACCGCCAACAGCAACTCCTGCTGCTCGCCTAGCTGGGCGCGCTCGGCCACATGGCGCAGGCGGTCGAAATTGATGTTGGCCCCGCTTTCGATGGCAATCAGGCATTGCCCTTCCAGGCTTTTTTCATCAGCGTATTTTTTCAGGCCGGCTATGCTCAAAGCGCCAGCCGGTTCGGCGATAGAGCGAGTGTCGTCGAAAATATCCTTGATGGCGGCACAAATTTCGTCGGTATCCACTGTCACCACTTCGTCCACATATTGATGAGCGATGCGGAATGTTTCTTTACCTATTTGTTTGACGGCGACGCCGTCGGCGAAGAGTCCGACTTGCTTCAACGCCACCCGGCGGCCTGCTTTTAGCGCCTTGTTCAGGCAGTCGGAGTCGACCGGTTCGACGCCGATGATTTTCACCTTGGGGGCCACGAACTTGACATAAGCGGCTACGCCGGCGATCAAGCCGCCACCGCCCACCGGCACGAAGATGGCGTGGACGTTGCCGTTGTGCTGGCGGAGGATTTCCATGCCGATGGTGCCCTGTCCGGCGATGACTTCCGGATCGTCGTAGGGGTGGACGAAAGTCAGCTTGTGCTCGTGGGCCAAGCGCATCGCGTGCTCGTAAGCCTCGTCGTAGGAGTCCCCGTGCAGCACGATGTCGCCGCCCCGGTTGCGCACGGCGTTAACTTTGATGGCCGGCGTTGTGCCGGGCATGACGACCAGGGCGCGGATGCCCAGTTTGCCCGCCGCCAGGGCCACGCCTTGGGCATGGTTGCCGGCGGAGGCGGTGATGACGCCGCAATTTTTCTCGTCCGCGCCCAGCGAGGCTATCTTGTTGTAAGCTCCGCGCAGTTTGAAGGAGAACACGGGCTGCAAATCCTCGCGCTTGATGTATACCCGGTTGCCCAAGCGCTTGGACAGCGCAGGCGCGAAGTCCAGCGGGGTTTCCACTGCCACGTCGTAAACGCGGGCGCGCAGGATGCGCTCGATGTATTTGGCGATCATGTCATTGTCTTAAGAGAAAAGGGTGGGGGCGGGTGCTTAAAGGGCATGACAGCCCGGTGTTTGACGCGGTATTATCCCACGTTCTTAAAAACTAGACGGGGTATCACCATGAGTGCGCAAGACGATCTCAAGAAAAAAGTAGCTGAAGCCGTGCTCCAATATATCAAAGGCGTGACGGTGCTGGGCGTGGGCACCGGTTCTACGGTGAATCATTTGATCAACCTGCTTGCCGACCACAAGGGCGACATCGAAGCGGCGGTTTCAAGTTCGGAAGGCACCACCGCTCGGCTGAAGAGCGTCGGCATACCTGTCATCGAATTGAACGACGCAGGCACCTTGGACGTGTACGTGGACGGTGCCGACGAAGTGAACGCGCATTTCCAAATGATCAAGGGCGGCGGCGGGGCGCTGACGCGGGAGAAGATCATCGGCGCGGCCAGTCGCAAATTCATCTGTATCGCCGACGAATCCAAATATGTCGATGTGCTGGGCAAATTCCCGTTGCCGGTGGAAGTCCTGCCATTGGCGCGCAGCTATGTCGCCCGCGAACTGGTGAAGCTGGGCGGCCAACCGGTTCTGCGTGAAGGCTTTATTAGCGACAACGGCGGTCAGATTCTGGATGTCCACAACCTGGAAATCCTCAATCCCGTCGAGTGGGAGAAGACCATCAACAACATCCCCGGCGTTATCACCGTGGGCATCTTCGCCCTGCGCCCCGCCGACGTGGTGTTATTGGGTTCTACGACGGGCGTTCGGACTCTTTAAAAAACGAGAAAGTGATCGGGCCACACGCCCGGGTTGCCCAATCATACCCAGGCCGGGCAAATTCAACACGAGGAGATGTACCATGGCTTTTCATGAGGAACTGGAAAAACTGAAGGAAGGCTTGCTCCAGCAACGGGACGAGTTGAGGGTTAAAACGAGCCTGGCCAAACTGGAGGCCAGGGAGGAATGGGAGAAGGTCGAGGGAAAAATCGACCAGTTATTGGCCAAGTTTGAAGGGTTCGGCGAGGAAGCGTCGGAGGTTTCCGAAGACGTATTGGAGAAAGCAAAGTTAGTGGGCGATGAAATCAAGGCTGCTTACGAGCGGATCAAAGCGCATCTGTAATCTACAATCCCGGCGCTGGCACGGAAAACGCGGATGGCGCGTCCAGCCTCCGCGCTTTTCCGGTGCCGATGTTTTCGCCGACGCCGGAACAATCGCCGCTTTTGCCGTTTGCCCGCGCTGTCTTGACTAGCGCGGCGCAAACGTTTAACAGCAGCGCCTTACCCCGTTCCACTTCCTCTCTTGTTCTTGTTTAAAAAAAACCTCCCGGTTCAAAGGTTTGCCGCCTTTTTGGGCGTGATGTCCATGCCAGTGGGCCAGGTAACGATCATAGGCGTCGTCGCCACTGACCGCTCGCAAGCCCAGCCAGCATGTCTTGATAAATGTCACAGGATGCATTGTCACGACTCCTCTCAAGTCAAATTTTCACTCTTCCGCGCCTTCTTCGTCTTCGTCGGCTTGTTCCGCCGGTATTAATTCTCGCAAATATTTGAACAACAGCCGGGCTGATCGCGGCGGGGTTACGTTTTGCTGTTCCTTGCGAGCGTCGCGGGTTAATTGTCTTAGTTTTTGCCGGTCGGCATCCGGGTGTTCCGCCATCAGCGCGTTGAGGTCGTGGTCGCCGCCTATGAGCAGGCGGTCGCGCCAACGCTCGATGACATGCAATTGCCGCGCAGCCTGGGCAGTTTGCTGGCTATGCCGTTCCAATTGTCCACGAATCGGCTCGACGTCCGTGTCGCGCAACAGTTTGGCGATGAATTTGCGCTGGCGCTTGAACGCGCCATGGTGCTTCTCAATGGTTTGTGCCAGTCTCACCGCTTCCAGCAAGCTGGTAGGCAAGGCGAGCTTGTCTAGGCGTTCCTTGGGCAGGGCAATGAGCTCCACGCCCAGTTCCTCCAGTGCGGCGTTTTCACGCTTAATCTCCGATTTGTTGGGGCGGATGGCGTAGTGCTGTTCGAATTCTTCGAGGTCGTCGGTTTGGGTCATGGATAAATGATGGGCGTATTCAGGAGGCAAGGATCAGGAAAAACACAAATAAGGCCACCAGCGCCAAGGGGATCAACGCTGCGCCCCAATCTGCTTCGGCCTGTTTGCCGCGTGCCATCGCAGCCTTGATGCCGGGGCTGAACCAAAAAATGACTACAGTAGCGATCAGGCCGACCAGAACGGCTTCCCAGATCGAGTGGTTTTCCACGGCGTTTCCCTTGGAGGCTTGGTTTCTTGAAGGAGCATACTAACCGATTGCGGGCTGTGCTGTCTTGGATTTCAACGGACTCCTATGCCCGACACCATGTGGGTTCTGGCCGATGCCGGGAGCGGAAGTCTAGGCATCTATTGCGGAACGGGATACGGTTCGCCTATGATGACGAGACCCGTCGGTCGCGGAACACTCTAGAACCTGTCGAAGCATGAACTGAATGGGTTTTCGATGCGCCCTCCAAACTAAGTGCTTTAGGCATGGCCCGCCCGATTCTTGGCTTGTGCGTATAGGGCTGCGGGATGTTTCCGTGGGGGCGTTCTGCCGGATTTGACTAGGCTCACGAGACGCAATGGCTAATATACTAATTATTTACTCGACTACAGATGGGCATACTCTGAAAATCTGTCATAGACTACGGCAGGTGATCGCATGGCAAGGCCATGATATCACAATAGTTTCTGTCGAGGAGTGCGAAGACGCCGATTTGCCGCTGTTTGATAAGATTGTCATTGGTGCCAGTATTCGCTATGGCAGACACAGTCCGCGACTTATCAGATTTGTCAATAGAAATGAGCATATTCTTGACAGCAAACCCAACGCATTTTTTTCCGTGAATGTAGTGGCACGTAAGCCGGAAAAAAATCAACCAGATAGTAATCCATATTTTAAAAAATTCCTTAAGAACGTTGGCTGGAGGCCTAAGAAGTCGGCAGTATTTGCGGGAAAAATTGATTATCCAAGATATCATCTATTTGACCGCTTCATGATACGGCTCATTATGTGGATGACCTCCGGGCCTACGGATCCCTTGACGGTTGTTGAATTTACCGATTGGGGGCAGGTGGAAGACTTCGGGCATTTGATTGGTGAAATGTAGCAGTTTCTCAATCACCCGCAGCTTAATGGTTCGAGTCCTTTTTCCAAAACTGCCCACTGTCCGTCAGGAGATCCCAGGCTTTCGGATTTTTTTCTTTGGTGCCGTCCAGTAAGTCTTGCAGTTTAATGATGCAGGGTTCGCGCCAGCCGTGATAGTCGGTGACCGGGCCAATAGGGATAAAGTATATGCCGAGACGAGTGAAGTAGCGAACCAGGGCCGGCTCCATGATGGCATACCAGTGGGTGATGCCGTTTTGCATGCTTAGGCGGACAAGGCACGCGATCAGTGCCAAGGTAAGAAACGGAATAGTGCGCCTTTCGGCCTCGGTGAAATGGTATTCACCGACATCCTGCGGAATGCCTGCGACGGTTCCTTGTTCGCCGGGGCGCCGTTTAAAATCCTTGGATATGCAGAAGCGGGAAGCTTCGGCAAGCTCGGGTCTTGGTATGGTTTCCAGGATGTCTCTTCGCTTAATTTGGCTATGCTGTTCAATCGGAAAAAGTCGGCCTAAGCTTTGCGTGTCTGGCAGGATGAGCCGTGTTGTGGCGGCATAGTATCCTGTTTTCAAATGCTGGATGAGGTAATGTGCGGACAATTCATCGTACTCGTCTTTTTCCTGCCCGTCAGGAAAGTTTGTCGATGATTCGAATCCGGTTTCTACGCAGTACACCTGGTAGCGAAGCCTGTAAACCACCTCTTTCAGTTCAGGGGTGACTGCGGCGACCATTCTGAAATGGTCGCCTATAGTTTCGACTATATTTTGAGACATATTGAGAACCTGTTAACCTGCTTGATGTTTGTGGCATACCGAAGCCAATCGCATTAAGGTTCCATAATTAGCTTCTATCATCAGCCTATGATTGATAAGACTGGCAAGCTGCCGACATTATACAGGAGGGCGTGCGAAAAGCACAAGGAAAGCATTGCTATTTATTCATAAGCAATGCTTTGAAATCCCCGTCGAGGGTGGCGGAGGGGGCGGTGGCGGTGGGGCGAAGCTGATAGGCGGAAAACGCATGGGTTTGGGCAAAGCTAGATTATACTGGCCGCTGAAGGCACCCAAAGTGACGAGCTGGCAATTTGAAATGGCAAGTCGCTATTATTGCTGTCTTGACGGAGATGGCCGATTTAGGATCAAATGGCAACGTTTTAGCATAATGCCTTAGTTAGCCGCTTTTGTACATGTCCTGCGGAGATGGCGATAGTGGCACGTTTCCTGTCATGAATGTGATATAGATATAGAGAGCGCAAAAACCATGGATTTGCAGACCCGGATCAACGAAATCGAGGATTTTCTCCGTTATGCCGCCGAGCAATGGCTGGCAGTGAGGCCGACTGTCAAGGACGAAATCGCTCAGCGCTGCGGGCGGTGCATTGTTTCCGAGCGCTACGCCCCCCTCATCGATGGCATCTGCTCCATCTGCCTTGAGGAGTGCGAGCCGGGATTTTCCACGGCGGCTGAACCGCGCCAGGACAACATGCGCATGGCCTCGGCATTGGCCGAGATATTAAGGCAAAGCGAGGGCCGCGGGCGTTGCCGTTACGACGCCTTGGTGCTATTCAGCGGCGGCAAAGACAGCGCCTATCTGGTTTATCGGCTTTTGCAAGAGCATCCCCGCCTCAGGCTGCTTGCCGTCACCATTGACAACGGCTTTTTCAGCCAAGTGGCGATGGCCAATTGCGTAAGCATCCTAGAGCGCATCGACAAGGTCGATCATATCGTTTTCAAACCCAAGCCCGGGCTTTACGTGCGGACGTTCCGCCACGCGCTGACCCACCTTAACCCGGGCGGCTGCTATACGACGGTGGATCGCATGGATGGCGACTTGGCTTTCGATTGTGGCCGCAATCTTGCCGCCTCCCTGGACATTCCGCTGGTGATCGCTGGGCTGTCGCCGGGCCAGGTAGAACGCATCTTGGAATTGCGCTGGTTCGAGACCCGTCGCGAAGTGGAACTCAGCCGCCGGGTCGAGTCCGCCGGTTTCGACCTGTCGAGCGTCTACAGTCCGGAAGATTTGTCTTACTGGTGGGACGGCACCCGTTGGCCCGAGGATCGTGTTCCCCGCGTGCTCTATCCGTATTACGCTTGGGGTTACAATGAGGAATGGGTGCGTGGCGAGGTTGTGCGCCTAGGGTTGATCGGCCACGGCAATGACAATCCCATCATCACCAACAACGACACAATTCCGGTCATGTTGGCCGTCGATAGCGCCGTCATGGGTTACTCTGGTTTCGAGCCGGAGTTTGCCGAACTGGTGCGCCACGGTCGTGCCGACCGGAATTTTTGGCTCAACGTGTTCGAGTCCCTGGAATACCTGACTAAGCATGGCCGGTTTCTGCCTCGGTGCATTGATGACACGCTGGGGCGGTTGGGGCTGACCCGCAGCGAAGTGGGCATCCCATGAGTATTGACCCTCTCCCTGACACCATCGTCGAACTGTTTCAATTGCGCGCCGCCATGAGCCCGGATGCGGTGGCGTCGCGGCAGATCGCCGCCGGTGGCGAATGGGCCTGCACCACATGGAGCGAACATTATCGGGAGGCTCAGCAAGTATGCGCCGCTTTCCGCTCGCTCGGGCTGGAAAAGGGTGATCGTCTTGCGGTACTGGCCCGCACCCGCCGCGAATGGCACATTGCGGAGGTGGCGGGGCTGTTGGCGGGGGCGGCGATAGTCGGGATCGACCCCCAGGCGTCTGCTGAACAAATCCACTTTGTGCTTGAGCACGCGGGCGTTTCTTCCCTCGTCGTGGATGGCTCGCACCAGCTTGCCGTCGTCGGCGAGGCGATGGCGCGGTTGAAGTTCGCCATTGTCATTGATGCTCCCGCCGATGGCACGCCGGGACAGGGCCGCGCCGTCCATTGGAACACACTGCTGTGCCAGGCGGACAGGGCGTTTGCGCCGCCGGTCGAAGTTCATCCCGACGATCCTGCCACGTTGATCTACACGGCCGGCACGACCGGCGCTTCGAAAGGGATCGAATACAGCCACCGTAAAATCATGGCAGGTTGCAAGGCGCTTGCCGCGACGTATTCTGCGCTTGGCGAAGGCGAAGCGACCCTCTGCTGGCTGCCGATGGCCCACCTCTATCAGCGCATGATGAATCTGCTGGCGGTGGTCTATGGCATGACGATCTACTTCGCGGAGCGGCCGCAAGAGGTGTTGAGTGTTACCGCTTTGGCGAAGCCGACGCTGTTTTTCGCGGTTCCCAGATTTTACGAAAAGTTGGCCGAAACGCTACGTCAGTCTCCCGACAGCCGTTTGGCCCTGCGTGACATCATGGGGGGCAATGTTCGCTATGCCATCACGGGGGCGGCCCCGGTGCCGCTGTGGGTGATTGAGTGCCTATGGGGCGCGGGGCTGCCCTTGATCGAAGCCTATGGGGTCAGTGAAAACCCCGTCCCTATCGCCACTAACCTGCCCGGCGACCGCCGCCTGGGATCGGTTGGCAAGCCGTTTTCCGCCAATGAAATCCGCCTCGCCGAGGACGGGGAGGTCTTGGTACGCGGGCCGGCGCTGTTTTCGGGCTATTTCCGTGACGAGCAGATTCCCCTGTGTTTCACCGACGAGGGTTATTACAAGACTGGGGATCTAGGCCGTTTTGATGAAGACGGGTTTTTATTCTTGGAAGGTAGAAAATCCGAGCTGATTAAAACCTCGACTGGGCGGCGCATCGCCCCGGCGCGAATCGAGGCCGTCTATGGGGAAAGCCCTTATCTGGATCGGGTCGTTGTGTGCGGCAATGGCCGCAAACATCTGGTTGCGCTTGTCAATCTAAACATCGGCGCAATTGCCGAAATCCTCGGCACCGAGCTGGCCTGCACGGCGGACAGCGCACCTAAAGTGCGGGAGTTGATCCTAAAAGAGTTTGAATGGCGCGGTGAAAAACTGGCTCCCTACGAGCGTGTCAAGGCATTCGCTATTCTGCCGGAACCGCTCAGCGTGGCCGAGGGAGAACTCACCCCCACCCTCAAACTTAGGCGCAAACAGATCGAGAACCGCCACGCCATGCGGATCGACCGGCTTTATGAGAACGAAAGGATGCCGGAAGGCGAGGGGAAGCAATGACATGTTTTTTTGTGACTGGCGCGACCGGTGCCATCGGCAGCGCCCTGGTGCCCTTGCTTCTGGAAGATCCGGATAGCTCCGTGCGGCTTTTGCTGCGCGCCCGTTCGCAGCAGGAGGCTGAACAGCGACTGGCCCAATTGTTTGAGTTTTGGGGCCTTGGGGCGGAGGAGGCCGGACTGCGTGCGCGGGTGCAGGTTTTGCGCGGCGATGTGGGCGAGCCGCTCCTGGGGGTTGATGAAGGCGCGTACAGCAAGCTTTGCGCCGAAACCACGCATATGGTGCACAGCGCCGGCATAGTCAAACTCAACCAAGCGCTGGCCGAGGCGCGCAGGAGCGCGGTCGATTCGACCCGGCATGTGCTGGCGTTTGCCGAGGCGGCGCGGCGGCAGGGGCCGTTTGAAAAGCTGGAATTCGTCAGCACAGTGGGCGTCGCAGGCCGTACGCAAGGCTTGGTGCCGGAGGTGATGCCCCTGGCGGCTGCGGGATTTCACAACACCTACGAGCAGGCGAAATCGGAGGCCGAGCGCTTGGTCGTCGCCAAGATTGAGTCCGGGCTTCCGGTGACGGTTCACCGTCCTAGCATGGTGGTGGGCGACTCGAAAACCGGAAAGATTATCCATTTTCAGGTTTTCTACTATTTAGCCGAGTTTTTCGCGGGCCGCAAAACGTTTGGCATAGTCCCCGACACTGGCGAGGTATTGCTCGACATCATCCCGGCCGACTATGTGGCCCAGGCGATCCACGCCTCAAGCGGGCTGCCCGAGGCCGCAGGGCGGGTGTTCCACCTTTGCGCAGGGCCTAGCCATGCCCCGCGCATCGCCGATCTCACTGTGCAGCTCCGGGCAATCTATGCCAGCCACAACCTGCCGCTTCCCCGCCTGCTCAAATTGCCTTTCGGCGTTTACCGCAGGCTGACGCCAGCCGCCGCCCGGTTTGCCCCGCAGAAGTTGCGCCCGATGCTGCGCAGCCTTCCGCTCTTCCTGGACTACCTCGCTGACCGCCAAGTCTTTGACAACGCGAACACAACGGCTTTTTTTTCCCGGCACGGGATTGATGCTCCCTGCGCCAAGGAGTATCTGGGACGCATCATGGGTTTTTACTTTCAATCCAAGCTTCAATCCGAACGGCGGGGCCAAACCCCGGCGTGATGTCATATACAGGAAACGACAATGAGCACAACAAACGAGCAAACCGTTTCAGGCGAACAGAGTCGCGTCGATATTGACGCCGCATTTTCGAAATTGAAGGAGATCGTCGGCGAAGACCATTTGATTGTCGATGCCGCTGAGTTGGAAGTGCGCTCGCGGGACACCATCCCCTCGGTCAAGCAAGCGCTGGCTTTCGTCTATCCGGGGAATGTCGAGGAAGTTCAGGCCATCGTCAGACTGGCTAACGAATTCAAGATTCCGCTGTGGCCCTTGAGCACCGGTCGCAATTGGGGCTATGGCGGTGCTTCCGCCGCACGGCCGGGGGCGCTGGTCGTCGGCCTGTACCGTTTGGACAAGATCATCGAAGTCAATGAGGAGATGGCTTACGCGGTGATCGAGCCCGGCGTCACCTACCGGCAGTTCAACACGCACATCAAGGCAATCGGGGCGAAGCTGTGGACTGACTCCATCGACGGCCCGCCTAACGGTAGCGTCACCGGCAACGCCTTAGACCGAGGGATGGGGGTGACCGACTATTGCGACCACTTTGGCAATGTGTGCGGGATGGAGGTCGTGCTGCCGACCGGCGAACTGATGCGCACGGGCGGGGGGAAATTCGACGATTGCAAGACCTGGAACGTCCACAAATGGGGGACGGGGCCTTATTTAGAGGGTTTGTTCACGCAGGGGAATTTTGGCATTGTCACCAAAATCGGCATCTGGATGATGCCAGCGCCGGAAGCCTTCAACGCCTTCGCGCTAGAGTTGCACGACGACAAGGATTTGCCCGCCTTGGTGGACGACCTGCGCAAGCTCGCGCTGCGCCGCATCCTGGCCGGCGGCTGCCATTTTTACAACGATGTCGTCGCATTTGCGATCTTGACCCAGTATCCGCCGGAGCTAATGGCTTCGGGCGGCAATCTTTCGGATGAGATGCGCGCTAAACTGCGAGCCCAGTATGGCATCAGCCATTGGGCGGCTGGCGGGGGCACCTCGGGAACGCGGGCGCAGGTCAGATCCAATCGGGCCATCATCAAAAAAACACTATCCCGCTATGGCCGGATCGAATTTCTTGACGAGAAAAAAGTCGCTCTGGTTAATTTCGCCCTAGGCTTGGTTCGCAAGGCCAAAGGCTCGCCGTTTTGGACTAACGCGCTGACAAAACTGGCGTCCATTGCCACGGGCGGCAAATCGATAGAAGCAATAGAAGTCGTGCCGCATCTTTACACCGTGTTGACAGGCAATCCTAGCGAGTATTTCGTTCGCCACGGCTATTTCAAGAGCCCGGTGCCAAAACCCGACAGCGGCACAGACTCCGCCCGAGACAATTGCGGGATTATGTGGTTCGCGCCCATCGCGCCGACGACGGGCAAGAATGTGCAGGAACTCATTGATCTGTGCGAGCCTTTGTTCAAGCGGTACGGCTTCGATTTTTACGTCGCCTCGCTGATGCAGAACCCGCGCGCGGTGATTGTCCTCATGTCGATCATGTATGTGAAAGCCAATCCGGAGGAAACAGCCAGAGCTCAGGCGTTGTACAACGATCTAGCCCGCGTGACGGAGGAGGCGGGCTATCAACAATACCGCACCAGCGTCGCCTACATGGATCGCATCCTTGATCAAGCGCCCGAGTTCAAGGCTTTCGCCAATCGGCTGAAGGCGGCGGCCGACCCCAACGGCATCATGGCACCGGGCAAATACGGCCTAGGCTAGGGCAAGCAAGCGCGCCAAATCGACTCAACGCCTCAACGGTGTCTAGGCGCTGAGTCCTTACCGCTCTAGGCAGGCTCGGTGCCGCCGACCAATTGCCCGACCAATTCGCAAAAGCTTGTTTCCGCGTCCATGCCTTTGATTTCTGTCCGCACCTGCTCGGCGGCGCTGCGATAGCTGCCGCTGCCTAGCAATTTCACCACTTGCTCGCGCACCCGAGCCCCCGTCGCCTCGACGCTGCGGATTAAGAGCCCAGCTCCAAGATGGCAAACTTCTTCCATCGCCAGGTATTGATCCATGTTGGCCGGAATACCCAGCACCGGCTTGCCTTCGCGCAGGATTTGCTGGACGGTGGGGCTGCCGCCATTGCAAATGACCAATTCGGACTTTGCCGTGCACTCCGCGCCTGGCAGGTATTCCGCCGCGAAAACATTGCCTGGCAGGGTGTTGGGATCAATGTGCCCGGCCGTCGCGACGAGCAGGTTGGCGTCGATATCGGCTAGGGCGTTAGTAATACCAGGCAGCAACTGTGCTTTCCCGGAAGATCCCAGTGAAATATAGATGCAAGGCTTGCCTGGGTTGATAGTGTCCCACCAGGCTGGCAAGGCCACAGGCGGCGACCAAGGGATTGTCCCGAGGTAATGGTGGTTGGGTGGCAACGGCACCGTGGGGGCCAGCGTGGGGACATCCGCGTAAACCACATGGTTGGCATCAGTGTAAACTTTCAGCCAACCGTCCAATGTTGGCAGCCCATATTTTTTTCTGACGTGGTTGACTGGCCAAGCGTGAATATGGGAGACCAGTGGCCAAATAGCTTCAAATACCGGCTGGCATAAGCGAGCACCCAACAGACGGGTCACTGGAATGTCAGGAATTGGAAACCTGCGCCTCGCTGAATAGGGGCTCCAATAGGCGTTCGAGATGGCGATATAGGGTGTTTTCCTCAGCGTCGCGCTCACCGATAGGGAAAGGCGCTGATCACCTACGATCAAATCGGGCTTGAGATTGTCGATGATCGCCAAATCCTCTTGAACCTGCTGATCCAAGGTCTTCGCATCGAACAATGGCGCTCCCGCGTCCACTCTTTTCATGAACCGCTCGAAGGTGGTGCTCGTGATGTCGATGCGTTTAAAATTCGTGCCCGTGAAACAAAACTCGTAGCGTTTGTCGGCGGGGCTGGCCAGGAAAATATCGTAGTTCTCGGTTTTCTGCAAAGCCGTAGCCAAAAACACGGGCCTTACTAGATGCGCTAGAGTGACCGCCTCGCTAAAAAATACTATACGTGGCCGCGCTTGTCCTGGATTGTTTTTCTCGCTCATTAGATGTCTTTGGCCTCTTGATTATATTTGGGAATGCTGAACGCAGTTAAAGTGCTTCCTCGCGTGGTCGGGGCGGCAGGTTTTTCACCTGTTCCTGCCATGGTTTTGCGCGTTTTACCATAACCCACCGCAAAAAAATAGCGTCGGCCAGCCTCGACCGATATTTGAATTTGCCTTAACATGCATTAGAGGGTTGGGCTGGCCTCGGACTCCAGCATAAGGCACCGCTGAACCTGCGCCCCCCATTCGCTTGCCAACGTTTGCAAATCGTCAGGTGGCGTGTTGTCAGGCACAGATGCCAGTCCGTCGTCGGCCTTGTTCAGATTGCAGGGGATTTTCTCGCTTTAAGACGCTAGACTGGCATTTTTACAGCGACAGTTCAGGATTCGTATTAAACCTAACATGAGGGCATGGCCGTGATTTTAGAGCATGTTTCTTGCCGCATCTGCGGCGCTGATGATTCAAAATGCCTCTTTGAAACGAACGATGCGTTGACCCGCTCAGGCACCGTGTTCACGATTGTCCAGTGCAATGGCTGTGGCATGGTCTATTTAAACCCCCGCCCAAAGCTGGAAGACATATCGTTTTACTACCCGCAGGAATTTAACGCCTATCAATTTGAAATTAAGTCGATAGATAACACAGGTGTTAAGGCCCGCTTGCTTGCGTCCATAGTCAGAAGCTCCGCATCGGATAGGGTAAAAGCGGTAAAAACCTTGCTAAAAAATCCCAGTGCGAGCGTTTTAGATATCGGTTGTGGAAAGGGCAGCTTCTTATCAGTTTTAAAAGAAACAACGGCGATGAAAGGCATAGGCTTTGATTTCGACCCGGCGAGCATTGAGTATGGCAGAACGGTATTAAACCTGGACGTGGTTGATGGTTCCAGCGAAGCGCTTGAGCAGTGGGATGAGAAATTTGACTTGATTACCATGTGGCATTTTCTAGAGCATAGCTACGATCCATTAACGATATTGCGTCAATGCAGGCGGCTGCTCGCTGATGAAGGCGTTTTGGTGGTCGAGGTTCCAAACGCCGATAGTTTAGAAAACCGCTGCTTTAAAAGCAAATCATACCTCTACGACGTGCCGCGCCATCTGCTCAATTTCTCGCCCACGACGCTTTGTCGTCTCTTGGAGGCCGCAGGGTTTAAAGTCCAGCAGACCAAGTTTCAAACCTTTGCAGGAGGCTGGCTTGGGTCGGTGCAGCAACTTTTGTCCGGGGGAA
>Ga0265327_10001953_pt1 | contig 23662 bp, 22 predicted proteins | sample 41621metaG_FD_202089 | JGI IMG/M metagenome (GOLD analysis project Ga0265327, IMG submission 202089) | Rhizosphere microbial communities from Carex aquatilis grown in University of Washington, Seatle, WA, United States - 4-16-21 metaG | ecosystem: Host-associated > Plants > Roots > Rhizosphere...
ACTCTGTTATTAATTTAAATAAATTAACCTATTTTAGTGGTTGTAGTAGCCCCTGCTATATAAAGACCAATCCCTGCGCCATAAGAAGCATTGCCATTCCAGAATATACTACCACGTGTGAAATTAAATTTACTTGCATCTATACTGACAGTACCATCACTATTTAACATATTAAGAGTATTACCAGCGGTGTAAGTAAATAATGATTGAGTTACTACGCCAGTACCATTACTACCCCAACTACTTGCTGTAAATAAAGTACCAACTGTGTTTGTAGATGGAGTTTGACCTGTTAAAGGCGTTTCAATAAAGTAATTACCATTGATAGCAATATAAGGTTCTGGAAGAGACTCATGCCAGATATTACTTAAGTTGAAATTAATAGTTACACCTGAATTCCAGATGTTAAAGAAGTTAGGCACATTACCATATTCATAAGCATCTTTAATTCTGACATTGTTCATATTTATCACAGTACCAGTGGCTAGTGCACCAAATCCATATCTTGACCTTATTACATCAACATTATTTAATGTAATAACTGGTTGCCCAGAGCCGGATGAGCTACTCTCTTCTACGATACAATAGTTTCCATAACCTATTATTTGCGTATCAGAAATATTCAACCTTGTAAATCCACTAGCAACATTTGCTTTACCACCATTGGTATTCTCAGATAAGAAGTTAATTTTACAATTAACTATATCTAATTCACCAATGTTGCTACCTGCAGTATCTGCAGATCCAAATATAGTCGGACTTCCTTTAGTCATGCAATAAATATTACTATTTGATATTTTTAAATGATTTAATTGGCTACCAAGACTTACAACTATTAAAGGTCCATTAGATCCAGTAAATCCAGCAACCCTAAGGTTACCAGTGCTACTTGTTGGTAACTCTGATGATACTATCCATCCACTGCTGGGGGAATATCCTTGGACATATGATCCAGCTGGTAACATAGAACCAAATAAAGATTGTCCTTGATATATTGGAAGATTAGTTAAATCATTTTGAGTAAACAATTGTTTATTTGTATTACTTGTTATCCTTAGTAAGGTATCTGGTATTTCATTTGTAAGAGGTGGGTTAATACCTTCTATTTCTACAAAGTTTACATAGGAATTTTGTACTGCAAATATTTGACCAATACTATTACCATATGTAATATTTTTAATATGAATTTCATTAACATAACTTTGTGATACTATTTTTAAATTAACATTAGTAGCTGTAGCTGTTGCATTGTTATTAATAGTAACATAAGAAGCAGTATAGTTTTGTGTTCCAACAGTAGAAGTAGCACTAAGGTTATAAGTACCAATACCACCATTGCTAGGGCCACCGCTTAAAGTAACGCCACGTGTAATCCCCGTGCCAGTAACAATACTCATTCCATTAATAACAGTGCCTAGCGAGGCACTATTAATCGTTATAGTATTACCCCCGGCATTAACAGTGCCAATAAATGCTGCATAAAGATGATTAGTAACATAACTATCATCAGGTATACCACTTCCAGTAATATACATAAATATAGCATCACTGGTATAATAACCATCTGTATTTAAAAATCCTTTTAAAACATTACTACCAGATGTAGTATTAACCGTGGCATTTAGATCAGTCTCACCAATTACATATACTGTTGGTGAATCACCATATTTTTGCTCTATACCATCTATATAGAAATTACTAAAATTTATTATTCCATTAGGATAAATATTAATAGCATTACCAATGCCAGTTACTTTAACATCATTAATAAATACACCATCTACATCACCATTTCCATAGTCTGGAACTATAAATGAAGAATAGTCTTTTGGTGTAAATACTATCATAGTGGCTTCAGTATTACCTCTGATTTCTTCAATCTTAATATTACTAAGAGGAGAATCTAAATGTATACAGTCAGATCCAACTCTAAAACTAAGATTTTTAAATTCAGAATCATATAAGTTAGCACCACTGATTCCATAATTACCAGCATCTTCAATTCTTCCATTCAATACTGATAATCTACCTACTTTATTAAAACGCATTAAATGTGAGTTTTCATTGCCAACTTGTTCAGATAAACTGCTAGCTACTAATCCACCAATTAATGTACCTTGAATATCAAGAGTAATATCAGCATCTGCTTTAGCTAATGTTAAACCGATTCTATTATTACTATTAAACACACCTTGTGGCATAACTGTGCCACCATTAGCTGTGCCAGAAATAGTAGAAGCATTATTCACAGTTAAAGTAAAACCAGATCCCCAGCCACTACCACTTACTGCAGTAATATAAGTATTTACTGGAATACCACTACCACTTATGTATTGTCCTACATATGGGTTTGCACTATATGTTACACCACCAATAGCAGCTAATGTAATAGTAGTTGATGCACTAGCAGAAGCTGTAGCAGTCCAACCTTGGATACCTGTAGTTTGGAAGGTGACAGTATTGCCACTAACAGCAGATACCTTCCATACTCCATTATATACTTTTAAAGTATCACCTTTAAATAGTACATAATCACCAACACTATATCCTGGGCTACTAGCTAAAGTAACTATTATATTCCAGTAGATATCTGCGCTGGTACCAGCCCCTGAAACATGAGTGGTAGTAGCTTCCGCCATATCTATACTTTGTATTGGGTAAACAGTACTAGCCCAGCAAGCATTTGTAAACATACTAACAATAGTTCCACTTAAACCAGCTTGAATAAGTGTTACACCTTTACCAATTGTTAATTTTGTATCTTGATTAATAGTAAGGGTACCGGCATAATAATAAGTACCTGGGGTAAGTATATTAACAGCCCCTTTATTATTTAATGCATATTGTATAATAGCCGCGTTAGCTGCTGCTGTAGCATAGGTAGAAATATTAGCGACTAGATTACTTACATTATAACTAACAGAGGTTAAAGTAGTACCATTGGTACCATTTGGTCCTGTAGCACCAGTGGCACCTGAGTGACCAGCCGCCCCTTGAATACCCTGTGAGCCTATAAACCCACGTGGGCCCGTAGCACCGGTCCAACCGGTAGGTCCTGTTATTCCTGTAGTCATAATTTATCCTTATGAAAAATAGTTTATTTTTAATTATTTAGTTTGTAGCTCTAATTCCACTGCACTTTTAAATAAATCATTATTTAATAAATTTTCCATAGTTTCATGGAGATTAATTACTTTCTTAGATTTTCTACCAGCTGGTATTACATATTCCCAAACGATCTCATATATACCTTTATTATTATACATTTGATCTAATAAACCTTCTATCTCAGTATGACTATCTACGTATACTTGTTTTTGCTCTCTAGATAAACTCTTATCTTTTAAAGCAGCATTGATTTGTAGTTTTATTTTTGTAATACGCATTTTAATTGGATCATAATCAGCATTCATTGGATTACCTGCAACTAAGAACACAACGAGAATCTCCATACTTAACAAAACAGCAGCTAATGCTGGTCCAAGCGTTAGTACTTGTTCAACTACATGTAAAATAAATAATACAGAACGTATTATTGTATAAAATATATGTACACCTGGTTTTAAGTATGCTTTATCACCATACATTTTGTATAACTTATTTAAACCAGTAGCTAATGGTTTACCATAACCATGTCTAGATACAAAGTTATCAGCTAATTGCTCAAAAGCTCTAGCGTCATAAACATTTAGATTTAATTCCTGTTCAGATTGTTTTACTAATGTAGAGAGAATAATAACTCTATATGCACTTTGAGATTTCTGTTTAATTACTAGTTGTTCTTTTTCTGGTATTTTAACACCAGTAGTTTCTTCAATATCTTCTAGAATTAAAATCTTTTGTTCTTTTGTATTAGCATTCATTAAACGCTTAACGCCTTCAGATAAGATATAATTACTTTTAGTAAGTCTACCTAACATTTCAAAGTATACTAAAGCATGTCCTATCTCATGCATTAAAATAGCAGCAGCTTCAGCTACTGTCATTTTACTATGTTTACAGAGTAAATCCTCTCCAATACAAATGCTAATTATTATCTTACTAAAGTCACCACTAACCATACCAGTGGTTAAATTAACTGTACCATCTATAAAGTGTTGCTCTTTAAATAAAGCTTCTGAATCTACGTTTGCATAATAATTAGCTCTCCAACCAGACATTACATTATTCTTATCCAAATCAGGAACATATACATATGCATTATCTCCCTCTTCTGTAGATACCACAACATTCATGCCTGTATAATTCTTAATAACCTCTGCTATTTTAGAATTTTCAATAATAGCTTTTGTAAGCACTGAATACTTTCTAAAATTAGTTAATTCATCTTCTAACTCTTTACCTAATTTAGAATCATGCTGAAAATCAATACCTTCCAGTGAATAATCTAAATCTTCAATCAGTTCTATTCTCTTCATTTTACTTTTCCTAGTTAATTAGTATAGTATTACATAGGATTTCAAATAAAAAAAGAAAAGAGAATAAATAGTAGGATAGATACCCGTTTGGGTATCTATCCTGTGCATTCTATGCTAATAGCATATTAGCATATTTTTGAAGATGTAGATATTGTTTCATTGCTTTTTCTCCACTTACTAAAAACCTGGCGGCTGTACCAGGGGTTTTGTCAGTTTGAAATAAACTAACAATTACAGCTGGCCAGGAAAGGTATGCATTTAACTGGCTTTCAGAAACACCAGCAGCAATTAACTTATTGTATAAAGGCCCATTTATAGGACAATAACTATAAAGATAATTAGCTAACGTGTTTATATCTTTTTCACCAGCTATTATTTTATCCACATAACCAGCTACTGGATTTACTAAAGAGTTATAACAAAGAGCAGCGAACTCCTCCGGTAATGAATTAATCCTAGCACATACGTCTAAAGCTGTTTTTCTATTTTGTGCATCTGTTTCTGGGTTAGTTTCTATTTTTGGTATATGATACCATATATAATAGATAGCACCTTTAACTGCCAAGCTGCTGCTATAACATTTGTTCTTTAGCAGCAGCTTATACCCATACTGCATCTGAAAAATTGTTATAATGGTTTTAACAATTAGTAAAATATCTTGAATTAAGTTTTTCATTTTCATTCTCCTATTTAAATTAAAAAAGATATTAGAACAACATAATACTATCCTAATATCAAATCTATGATGTGTATATTCAAAAAATTTGAATCTAAATAACTAATACATATGTTGTTTAATAACTATCTCTATAGGTCCTCCAATTCTTACTATCAATCTTTGACTAAACACTATTATGTTTAATGTTACTATGTATAACATTATCAATGCTATTGCTAATATTAATATCGATAAGATTAAATGAAGGAGCAACCACCTTTTTATATACAATATCTTCTACAGTTCTATCGGCAAAAGAATTAACAATAGCGTAATTAAGCGCGCTGCTTATATGTATATCACACATACTTTCTTCAATTTTATTCACTATAAACATTTTATTCTCCTATTTATATTAATATCTAATAAATAATATATGTCTGAATAAATTTTGAATATGTAAATAAAGATAAATCTCACTTACTTTATGTCAGTTCTAATCTTATAATTAATTATGAATAATACCTCTCAAATAAAACGTGAGTTTATACATGCGGTACAAATTACTTCTAGACTTAATAAATCTGAAGATTGTTTATTTGTCAATGAGTTACTACACCATCCAGATGGTAGAACTAAACGTGTTTTTAGAACTATTAAAAATTATCAAAGGAGTTTTTATACTACTAAATCTGAATTTAGAGATCATACTCAAAAAAAAGAATTTGAGCACTTAGCTAAGTTAGATATACATTATACAAATCAAGCTAATTTAGCTAGAGATGCATATCAAGCAATTTATAATAAGAAATTGTTTGGATATGTTAGTATGAATGAAGTAGCAGATAGTCCTTTCTTATATGGATCAGATATTACACCACCAGTTCTATTAGCAAATGAATATAGAGAAAAGTGGCCTAGTTTAATATCACCTAGAAGAATAGCTATCATGGACTATGAATGGGACGTTAGTAAGGGAACTGGTGAATTATTAGCTGGTGTAATATCATGTAAGGAAAAAGTACATATAGCAGTTACTAAAGAGTTTTTAGGTGAATATGCACATAACGCTAAGGATACTATTATAAACGCTCTTAATATCCATCTACGTGAGTATATGTTATCTAGAAAGATAGTACCACAGATATCAATAGTGGATAGTCCAGCTAAAATAGTAATAGCTTTAATGAACTCATCTCATAAATGGAATATTGACTACTTATGTTTCTGGAATATGAGTGGTGATATTAAGAAAATGATAGAAGCATTACGGAATGAGGATTATGATCTAGCTGATGTATTCAGTGATCCTTCTGTCCCTGATGAATATAAATATTTTAATTTTAAAGAAGACCAGATGATTAAAAAGAAATCATCTGGTGAGACTAGTAAGAAACACATAGCTGATTTATGGCACACTGTAACATCACCTAGTAAGTTTCAATGTGTTTGTATGATGGCTTTATTTAAGACCGTTAGAGCTAGAGAACAACAAAGGACTAGTTATTCATTAGATTCTATATTGCATGATTATTTAAGTCTAGGTAAATTAAAGTTTGATTTTTTACCAGAGAATATCACACAATTAGAATGGCATATTAACATGCAACAATACCATAAAATTGAATATATGGTATATTTAGCGTTTGATGGTATATCTTGTGAATTATTAGATGAAAAAACAGGTGATGTAAGTAATACATTATCAGGTATTAAAGGAGTATCAGAATTATCTAAATTAAAGAGTAATCCTAAACGATTATGTGATGATATGTATTTTACTCTTTTAGAAGATAAGAAAGTATTATGTAGCACAAATGGTAATATGACAGAAGACCTGGATTCTCTCGTTCCCTCAATTAATAAATGGATAATTGCATTGGCTTCAGAATTAGAATATAAAATTGGAGTTAATTTAATTAAGGAGTATCCTGCTTTATCAACTAACATTACTACACATGCTTTTGATTCTGATGTAGGTAGTGCATATCCTAATAGTACTATAGTTGGTAATGTTAGTAAAACTACTAGAATATTAGAATTGTGTAAAGTGCCTGGTTTAACTACAGATGAGCAACGCAGTATTGGTATTAACTTAACTAGTGTAAAAGCTAATGCTTTAAGCCTAGCTAGTATGATGTATGGTATGTCATCTTTAGATACTTTATTAGATGATTTTAAAAAAGAAAAGAATATAACATAAGAAGAGATAGTAGCTGACAATTGTCAGCTACTATCTCTATGTATTATGTATTACTTACTTATTCTTTTTCCTCCTGTATAAAAACATATATCATTAGATTTAAATACTTTACCTGGAAACTTAGTACCTGAACAATTATTAAAATGTTTATATCCAGATAGAGTTCTTGTTTTTCTTTTTAATTCTTTTAAGGCTACTGGTTTTATTTTAGTCTCTAATAGATTATGATCTATTTTTGTAGATACTCCATCCCATTGCCAAGTATATATTTTAGGGGCATTTAGATGCTTACATAAAGAGACTTTAGATTGTTGTGCCTGTTCTATAGCGAAAGATGCAACATGTGTCTGAGTAAGCTCAGGTTGATTTCTAGTCTCCATATAAACTATTATGGCCAAACAATGTAATTCTAGCATTTTTATTCCTTACTTTCATTAATATTTTTAGATGTATTAAAGCGCACATTAGTTTGTTCAATACTAATAAAATTCATACTTTATTTCCATTTGATTAAAATCTTCTTTTTTGACATATTAAAATAATCAGCTAGCTTATCTAATATACCGCTATTTAGAAAATGGTCTTTATTATGACCATTTTCTAGATTAGATATAGTACCACTCGATACACCGATAGCTTCCCCTAGTTGAATTTGTGTCATTTTTAATTGTTTCCTTAACACTGAGAGATACTGTGGTGTTTTAGTTCTAATCTTTGGTTTAGATATTTCCTTTTTATCACGCTTAACTATTATTAATTTATAAATATAAGTATTTGATTTTAATAATCTATTAACTAATAATACCTCATCCCATTGTTTAAAAAGAGGACTATATTTTATCACACTTTTAGCTCTGTTACTAAATAGATGACTCCCACAATTTAAAGTATCATTATATGGTTTATGTTTTTGTACCCAGGTAATAGCTTCTTCCTTTGTTAGTTCTTTTACAGTATATATACCTGAATCAGTCATATTAACTTTATTAGTAACTAATCTTACTTTATCAATATCTGCCATTATTTATTCTCCTATTTTTAAATTATCTAGACTACATTATATCAATGTATCCATTTAGTAATATATGTATGAATAAATTTTGAATATTAATAATAGGTATGGTTTCCTAGGAAACCATACCTATTATTAATATTTTAATTTTCTTCTGGATATTCTCTATTACAAATTAATACTAAGTCAGATGATAAAGTTTTACTTAACTCATCATTATTAACATAATCATTTTTTAACTTAGTTTTTAAATGGTTTATCATGTGTTTTTCTAAAGGTAATAATAATTCCACTAATATTAACTTTAATAAAGTATGTATAACTTCATAATTATAAATATGTGTAATTGTTGACTTAGAGTTTTCACTAGATATTATAATAAAATTAAATATTTCAAGAATTAGGTTATCAATGAAATTAGTTTGCTGTAGTGATAATTGATAATGCCCATAAAAAGATGACAATAAACTATGATAATCTGAATATTTAACTGGTATAACATTTCCATTAGATGATAGATTAAATATATCTCTAAAATAGGCTTTTTTAAGGTAATCAAAAGTACTCTTTATATAATCACTTTTATATAATAACTCTAGATTAGGTAATAAAATATAAAAGACTTCTCTTAATTTACTTTGTATTACAGAATAACTGCTATTAGCCAATAGTTCTATATCTTGAGTGTTAATGATTTTTTCATTTAGATAATCTAATCTAAATGTAAAATTATAAAAATCTTCAGAATTAATAGCAACATCAAATACTTTATAAGTAAAAGATGGTTTTGTGTTTTCTATCTCAGACATGTATATTAGTTCCTATTTTTAATTTAAAGTGGATAATATATTTATTATCTTATCATAAGTTAGTTTTAATATCATTTTAGTCCAATTAATAGCATCCTCTAAAGTAGGTTGTGCTAGTATTATCTCTATACTAGTATTAAATGCAAAATAGACATCATTTAACCATTCTTCACTATAACCAGCTTGATATGCTTTATATATAAAGTATCCATCTAAATCAAATAACTTCTGTACACTATCTAAAAGTTCATCTGTATTTATTAACTCTTGTTTTAAATCAGATATTCTTTGTTTAAATAGAATCACTAAATCATTTACTAAATCATCTTTACCATTATAATTAGGCGAATTAAGCCAAACTATATACTTTTTAGTAGAAGCTGATAGTGCATCAATGTTAATTAATAGATCACCATATGAGTGAATAACTTCTGGTACTTTAACTCTTTTATTATATAATAAAGTAATTACCTCTATTACAGATAACATAGCCTCGTTATTATTTATTTCAGCCATTATATATTCCTTAATATATTTAATTAGTCTATAACATAAATTAAATATATCATTTATTACTAAAAAAATAAAATGGTTAAAAAACAGATAGCTTAGCATTTAGCTAAGCTATCTGTAAAAAAGAATAATATCTTTTTAAACCAGCACCAGATCTTAATTAAATAGGAAAGGTTCGCAACCAACCGACTTTCATAATCACATATCCATAGATCCGAGATAGAAAACCAACTGCGGTATTGTCATAATTATGTTTTTGTGTTTTACTCCATCGCAATAAGGTGTGGGATAAAATTGGCAAAAACAACAACTGCTGTCGAAACAGCACTAGTAGCATCACAAAGAATACTATACCAGCACTAATCATCATAATGTCAATAGTTGAGCTAGAATTAATAACTGCAGTTTCCGTTGACATTGTTGATTCAGGTTGGTATAGCATTGGGGCAAATGTAACACTTGCCCACAATGCTAATATTTCTTTTTTCATGAAAAAACTCCTTTTTAAGGAATAGTTAAAAAAAGAGATTATTGCTAATCTCAGTTTAATATTAGTAAGTACTTACTAATATATTTAGGTTATTGAACAATAACCTAAATTCTCTCTGTTACAAATAGTAACATTAAAGGAACACCTCTTAGCAGAATGCATCTTTGATTATCAGTCAAAGAACTTTAAATAAATATCGACGCTTGAATATCAATGATGGTGAGTCTACCGAACGAAAAAAATTGATAGGAAGCGAAATAGGAAAACGCTAATCAATTTCTCCTGCTACTTTACCTTGAGTATTTCAGCTTATTTAAATATCCAACTGTTAGCAATTCCGGGTCATTAATAACAAATGACGAATAACAATTGATTGCGTGATTGCATTAAACTAAGAGATGTTTCTTTAATATTAATATTTAATATTAATATTTAATATTAATATTTGTACTTCGAGTTATCTAGAATCAGGTTCACCTGATTACCTATTAAGTAATATATATATTCAAAAAATTCGAATTTATAAAAATGGTACCTGAGGCCGGACTCGAACCGGCACACCTATCGGTATAAGAACTTAAATCTCACATGTCTACCAATTTCATCACTCAGGCATCATTTAACTTAACATAATATTAGATAATACTAATATTTTTTTACTTTACGTTATAGAAACTTTTTAATCTAGTAATAATAGCACCGCTGAAAGTAGGTGCTAATTGATTTCTTACAGTTTCCCAATTAATAGCTTTAGCCGTAGCATATCTAGTTTCAGGATTGGCAGTATCTACTAGAATACCTAACAGAATATGTGCTTCTCTTTCTTGCTCGCCTGTTAAACCTTTTAATTTATGAAATCCTCTAAAACATTTAGTTTTATGAAATTCATGATTTGATCTACCATGAATATAAGTAAGTAAATTATTTAAAAAGACTTTAAATTCACTATCAGATTTTCTAACTAAATATCTATTAAAAGCATTATATAATGCGACTTGTGCTGCGGCTGCTGTATCATCACTTAAGATATCACCACGTAGATTTGCTAAAGCTCGTTCTACTCTAGTATCTGTCAAGGGTTCATCTGGTGCAATACCTTGACCTAAACTCAAATCTGGTAATGCTGTATCACTAGTAATAGCATCAACTACGGTTATAGGGTCAGCTACACTAGTAATGTTAGTATCAGATTGACCAACTGTTACTTTAGTATCAGTGGCTGCTACTGCTATAGCATCAGTATTAGTTGTATCTACGGCATCAGTCACCGCATTATGAGTAGCAATAGTAGCTTCTGTAGTAGTAGCTATTGTATCTTGAATTGTTAAATCTAATGAATCTAAAGCAGCTTGGTCATCTGCAGAAAGTGCACTATTATTATCAGTACTAGCAATGCTAGTGTCGGTGGTTGCTGTGGTATTTGTAGATATAGACATATTTACCTTTTTATGTGGTTCAAAATGATAGGGGTTATTAGATTTCTTATTTTTCTTAGCCATATTAATGATAGCAGTTTTAAATATATTTTTTTACTTTTAGTAATAGCATACATAAATTGATAAATATTACATTTTAAATCTAATAATGTTTTGTTATTATCAATTATGATATCAGCATGTTCTTTAGTTATAGTCATTGACGTAATAGGCTCTAGTGGTTTTCTTTCACTAGCATCTACCCAAATAATATAATTAAAAGCATTTATTTCTTTTAGTGCATAAAACTCTTCTATGTTTCTTAATCCACAATATAAATCATGTTTAGATAAAATTAATCTACCTAATCTAGCTTTATCTGGGGTATTATATTCTTTTAATAAAGTAAACCATTCTTTTCTATGATTACTACGATCATTAAAGCATTCTTCTACTGATTTATATCCATATAAATCTTTTAACTTTGGATAAATTACTTCTTCAGCTAGAATCAAAGAAGAACTAACAAATGTTAAATTTAGATTTTTACAAAGAATTTCACTAACAGTGTCTTTTCCATGCCTAGCATGTCCTATTACTAGAAATGTTTTTTTCTTTTCCATTATTATTACCTTTTTAATATATTATATTTTCTCTATAAAATATAGTATATTAATATTTAAGTAATTCTATCTAAATAGTTATACTTATGTGTGGTAACACCAGCTGTATGCATTACAGCTAAAAATAAAGATAAGAAAGTACTAGAAATAGCAGTCATTAATGCTGTTACCCCAATGCCAGATTTAGCTATATTATCACCTATACATTTATAACAATAATTAGTCTCTTCTAGCACACAATACATAGGTGATCTAATAATAATAGTTTTACCAATTAATTTTTCTAAATCATTAACTTCTAAAGGATCTTCTTTACCTAATAAATATCTACCAATAAAGTTCTTATAATTTAAACTATTAATATTTACAATAGCTCCGTGTTTAGTACCACAATCTTTATCAACAAAATTATAATTTTGATAAATACGAGCGATTACTTTAGTTTCATAACCAGCTAATGCTGTTTGTGCACCACGAAAGAAAGACCCACCACGAATTGTGTTATTTAACATAGGTAAATCTTTAATTTCCCAACCCTCTTCTAAAGAATTAGTCATCACTGATATTTTACTTTCATTAGTAAAATCTTGCTCAGCGCCAAACATACCTTTAGTTCTTAGTCTAGCCATTTCAGATTTCTTTTTAATAAAGAATCTTTCTGCTGGATCTCCAGCTAAGTAGTCTTTATCCATCTGTACTAAGATAGCCTGTAATTCAGCGACAGCAGCTGGATCATTCATTCTATCTTTATATTCTTCTAATAATTTAGGTTTTACTTTAGCTATTTCTGGATTAGGAGTAATTGCCTTTAATGAAGCAGATGGTACTACTGTTTGTGATAAAGCAGTTAATGCAGATATACCATTTTCAAATCGTAAATGCATATCAATAGAGCATTTATTTGACATCAATGCATTATAAGCTATCTTATTAATTTTACTAGGGGTAAATTCTTCATTAAGATATTCTACTAAACCTTTATAAGGATATTCAATTAAAATTAGATTTACTAATAATAATCCATAGGTAGTAGTAATATTAGATCTAAGACTATGTAGTTGTCCAGCTTTTAGCTCTATTTTCTCATTTCTACCAAATAAAGGTTTATCTACTATATAGTCTTCTATTTCTACTACATTATCATTATTTAAATTTGAGATCTCTAATGTAGCGGTAGGTTTACTAATATTATTAGAACCTATAGATGCCATTAACTTATATGGGTGTTTAATATCGTTAGTCTTTAATATATCTAATCCAGCTAATCTTAAAGAATCCGAATGTTGTTCTTTTGGTAAAATACCTAATACTGAGAGTAACCAGGCTCTCTCTCTATATCTTTCAGTTCGTATACATTCTAACATGTATTCTAATTTTTTCATGCAATAAGTTCCTATTAAGAATATATAAATATAGATTCTATATGTAAATATGATTGCTATTTAATTTATAGTAAATTAAATAGCAACATAATGGGTTAAATTATTAAGTTAATTTAGTATTTCTAAAAAAAAGGAAACGACATCACCAAAACCGTCGTCCCATTCCCGGCAAATGGCCCAGCACTGCATTCATTGGCGTTTAGTATGCTCATCTACAGTAGGTAAACTCATTTTTTACTCCAAAAAATATAATAGGTAATATCTATAAACAGATATTACCTATTATATTATTATATTTAAATATTAACTTTTTCTATTTTAAATCTTCTTATTTCCCATACTGATGCGCCAGTAGTTGTAAAATAAGGTTGAATAAAAGCATAAAAATTTACAGGACCAGATGCACCAATAACAAAATCTTCAGAAACAAAGACACCATTGGTAGCATTTGGATCTGCTATTATTGGTGAGTTACCACCTGGATTTACAGCATTCAATATTTGAGCTATATCTACAGAACCGGCAGATAATTCAAATGCTACTTGTATAGCTGCTATATTAGTTCCTGATACAACTCCTACTTCTAAATAAAATCTGTATTTATCACCAACAGTTAAACCACCAGAAATATATTTATTAAAGGCTACTCCTGGACCAACACCTGGTGTTGATAATCCTGCTGAATCTGAACACTGTATCCAATTTCCAATTCCATCTCCAGCTGCTACTAGACTAGTGGTTAAACTAGTAGTAGCACTCCATTGTAACCATTGTGCTGGTAATACAGAACCAGAGTGTAATCCTGTTACAGAACCAGTATTAGTTTGAAATAATGGATCTGTATTCATTAAGTTAGTAGATAAATTAGACCTAATACCTAAATCTTGTGCTGGTAGATAAGTAGATAATAAGTTATATAATGCAGTGCCAGCGGTTCTACGTAAAATGTCATTTGGATGTACACCATCATACGCCAATGCAGTTACTACAACAGCAGTGCCTGCTGCTATAGAACTACCTATTGGTACATAAACAGCATATGTACCATTGTTACTACCAGTACCAGTTGAACTTTTAGTTCCAAAAGATAGTATATATGCACCAGTGGGAATGCCAGCACCAGATATTACATGCCCAGGTCTAATAGGGTTAGTTATACCACCGGTAACAGTTATATTAACAATAGAATTACCAGCTACAGAAGTAAAATTAGTTAAAGTTGCAACAAAAGTAGTATCTGCAGCAGGACTTCTCATAGTATTAGTTATTACCTGACTTCCATCTGGATTATTAGGATCTAATACTAATTGCTCATAATCAAATAGTAAAGCACCTAAACTGGATGCATTTTCTCTACGCCATTGATTATGTAGATTTGTATATTGTGGGCTACCGCTCCAGCTTGGTGGAGTTGGTGGTAGTGTCATTAAAATAGGTATGCCTCCCCAAGCTTGAATTTGTGCACATTTTGTTGTAATCCATACTCTTAGTGCTAATTCGGCTGTTGGTTCTGCTTGTCCACCATTTAAATTATTAAATCCAATTTGAAGAACCACAAAGTTAGATTGCAAAGCGGCTACTCGTGCATTCCAAATAGTATCTATATCTGTGGTAGTCCATCCTGCTACAGCTGTTCCAAACTTAGTAACATTATCAAACCAAAGACCATTATTAAGAGCCCCGGTCACATGTCTTAATACACCTTTTGATTTAGCACAACACCAAGAAGTTATACTATTATATATAGTTTGTGTTTTAGCAGTCATTACAATACTATCACCCACTATTTGTAATGTAAATTTACCACCATATGTAGGTTTAGCTTTTGTAGGATATGTTAAAGTAGTACCATCATAAGTATAGAGAGTACCGCCTACTCTATAGGTACCTGCTGGTACTACACCAGCATTAATATAGTCTATTAACCCCGTGCTGCCATTTTGATATACATCAAAATAACCATCTGCATTAAAATCGTTTCCATCATAGATAACTGAGATATTAACCCCATTACCAATTACAGTATAAACTTTGGTGGCAGTTAAATCTGATAAAGCTTTGTCAGCATATAAAGCGGCTAGTGTGGTATAATTAATAACAAATGCTGAGTTAATAGAACTTTCATTATAAGGCATCCATTCTGAACCATTGAATTGATATTCTAATAAAGTATCTTGCGCAGTAGCACGCATACCTCTTCTTAATCTACTCGGTGATAAACCAGCCAGAGATGCAGATGTTGGTACTTCTATAGCCCCACCAATACCATACCTACTATCATGAGTGGGATATGTGTCTTGATCTGTATAAGGTACAATCATTGATGGTACTCTAGTACCTGTTAAATTTGCCATAGTCTTTTTCCTATACGAGTATTATTTTATATTATCTTTAAAGTATTTATCTACTAATATATTAGCTGAGATTTGATTATTAGCACCATCAATAATATGCTCTATAATTTCACTGATAGTTAATCTTAAAAATGAATCTGGTGTATCTGATCCTAATACTAATAAAATAATTTGATTTACTTTATCAGTTAATGATTCTATATTAGATAATTCCTCACCATATTGCATTATTAATGTTTTAATGCCATATCCAAATTTATTAATATTTTTAATAAGTTCAGGTACTAAACCGGTTTTAGTAATAGTAGAAGATCTAAATCTTTCTTCAGCTCTAATTGCAATATTATTAATAACAATAGGAATAGGAGTGTCATGGTGTAAATAATCTATTACATCTGGATTAACACTAACTATTAAATCTAATACTTCTATTAAACTTAAATTAGACATCATTGAAATAATATTAGCAAAGTAACTATCACTAGAAGATTCAAACTCTTTGTTTTCACTATCTACTAATTCATGTACTGGTAAAATACCTAATAATGTAACGCAAGCTAATATTTGTACTATTGATGATAATTTTGCTATAAATGGATCTGCTAAAAAGATACCTTGAATAGATAATACTGCATTAATATGTTCTCTATAACAAGACATTACTAAGTTAGCTAAATCTTTATTAGAAAGATCTCTAGTATCATTTAAAATAAAATCAATATCATCTGTGTGATTTTCATAGTTTAGTTGTAGAAAAGATTTTTCTACTGATACTAATGAGTTAATTACATCCTCAGAAAATAGATTAGAAAATAGGTTAAAGTAATTAGGTAAAGTTAACATTATATTTCTCAATGAATAATAAAAAACAATATACATATATTAATTGTCATAGGATAACTCCAGTTTACAATTAAAAAATATCAAAAAAGGCTTATATGGACACATCACAAACAAAACCACAAACCTCTTCTCTGAAAGAATCAATTGCAGAAAGAAAACAAAAAAAACAAGAGAGAAAAGCTAATACTAAAAAAGCTTATTGGGTAGACATTTGGAAAATGACTAATCAATTAAAAGCTTTATTATTAGAATTTACCAATCTTGGTATATATGTTAATAATAAAGTAAATGAGCTATCTGATGAAGAGAAAGTAAAAGCTTATAATTTATTACAAACTTTAGTAAACGATATTAATACCTTTAAAGGTATTATTAGTGTAGTAGAAGCTAGATTTAAATCTCCAGATACTAAAGTATCAATTGATATTATGCCTACTTATTTAGAGTTATGGGTAGATATCGATAATATCCAGTCTGATATAGTAACTGTATTAAGTCCTACTAGTTTTGCTTTAACTGAATTAGTAGATAAGAAACTAGCAGCTACAGCAGTTGCCTTAGAAGAAATAAAGGAAGAAATCAATGAGTAATGAAATTATCACTGAAGAGCAAGACCCATTAGCAGATAATAGTGAAGATACTACTAATTCTACACCAGTGGTAGAACAAGAATTACCAAAGGTAGAACCAGTGGTTGCTCCTGTTAAAGATACTAAAATCTTTGATACATTTAAAAACATTGATGAAAGTAATATTTCTAAGTTAGATTTACCACAATCACTACCTACTTTAATTTTATCTGATGAAGATTTAATGAAGTATGTAGATCTTTGTGAGCAACAATTAAAAGCAGCTAAGAAAGATCCTATAAAAAGAGCTACTATCAAAGATATAATGAATGCTTTCTTACAGGTTAGCATTAATATTCATGGCTCAGCATATGAAACATTCTTTACTAAAAACGTAGGTAGTTTAGTTCAATATATTCAAGGTGAAAAAGGACAAATTAAAATTAGTTATCCTAAATTCACAATTCAAGATGGTGCTGAATTAAATGGCACTAGTGCTAGGCGTTATTTGAATAAGATTACTAATTCTGGTAATGTAACTAAAATACCTTTATGGCATAGTGGTTTAATATTAACAATAGATACATTTGCAGAACAGCAAATGTTAGATCTTAATATTCTATTGACTAGAAACCAAACTACTTTAGGTTTAATGACCAGAGGTGCTAGTTTTACCGGTGATGATATTAATGCTGCTATTCCCATTGTAGACTTTATATTAGCTAATGTAATTGAATCTAATTTAATAGATCATAAAAGATCTAATTTAAATAAGTTAATTGCTGCCACTGATATACCTATATTAATGGCTGGTGCATTAGCTAGTATTTATCCTACAGGTTATCCAATTAACCACGCTTGTATTACAGCTGACCCTGAAGTATGTGATCATAATTTAACATCAGAAAGATTACCATCTGGTGAATTTAAACCAGATAGTTTATTAGACTTTACTAAAGTAGTTTGGGTAGATAGAGATTCTCTTACTAATGAAGATGTTCTACATATGTCATCTAGTAATAAGTCTACTACTTATGAACAAGTAATCTCTTATCAAAATAGATTAAAAGCTAGAACTCAGATGGATCATAATAAAGCTGTTATTTGGGAGAAAGATACCCCAAATGGTAAGCTTACTATAACCTTTACCTTTAAAACTCCTAATTTAGCTGAGTATAATATTACGGCTAGTAAGTGGATTAATGATGTACAAAGAGCAGCTGAGTTAGCTTTATCTAAACAAATAGATGATGATTTATCTACTAGAGATAGAGAAGAAAAACGCAATGAGTTACTTAGCTCTTATGCTAAAGTAACTGATTTAGTAAAACATGAGGGGTGGATAGATCATATTACTATTGATGATCCTGACTATGAAAACCCTATTTTAATTACCACAGCTGAAGCTATTCGTGAATCTTTAGAAGCTAATGTAAAAATTGAAGGTTTTAAAGAATCTTTAGAATTAGCAGTACAGAAGTATAAGGAAAATAGTATTATAGCTTGGACTGGTATTTCTAACTATAAGTGTCCTAAGTGTGGAAATAGTCAGACACCACCTGATTCTAAAACGCCATCGTTGATTCCTTTAAATATGACTGGCATTTTTTTTTCCATTATGGTATCGCGGCATCAGACCCGTCAGTAGATAATAAAGAAGAAAGAGAATCAAAAAAAATAGGGGTTAATCAACTAGGCTATACTGCTAGTTCACAAACTACTCTTAATTTATGGAGCTCTTTTTTTAAATTAGATTCATTTGATTCTATTAGTAATCAAATGTTATTAATGGAAAAGTATGAACAAGCCTTTAATATACAACCTGACCCATTAGTAGCTCATCCTATTTCTTTAGTTACTATGAATGAAGAATATGATGTTTATACTGATAGTCCTTTAGAACAGACTATATTTACTTTAATTAGATTAAAGATACCTGAGGCTACAGGTATGAGTGTTAAAGAATTATTAGCTTTACCTACATATGAATTAAAGATGATATATAGATCTGTTAAAAAGGCTAAGATAATAGAAGGTGAGATAGCAAATGCTATTACCTAAAAAAATAAAGATAGTAATATTTAGTAGTGATCAGCATAATGCTGATCACTACCATTACTTAACCCCTTAAATCATACAAGTGTAACTCCTTTGGAATAAAGATTGGGGGTTGCCCTTCTGGTGCCCGGTTGGAGTTTTCGAAAACTCCAACAACGAAATAGGGCGCTAGTGATAGCGCTGCTCCCGGGTCGAAGACCACTACCCCTTCGAAGTCGCCTTTATCATCTACCCAAGGATGGGTAAATGAAAAGCCATCGGCATCCCCAACTACAACTAGCTCAATACCTTTGTTGGCAGCGATAGCTCTTTGTTCATCAGTAGGTTGGTGTCTACTGATGAAAGCAAATTTTTTGTTCATGTTCTTACTCCTATTTAAATTAAAAAAGATATTAGAACAATACAATACTATTCTAATACCATTTCTATTATATATATATTCAAAAAATTCGAATTTATAGGTATAGTAGGCATGGTACATATGTACCATGCCTACTATTTATTATATTATATTATATTATATTATTTAATACCACTACTACCATACCCATTGAGTCCACGGGTTGTTACACTTGCAAAATCATTTACTACTTTTAATCTAGGTTGTTCTACTGGCATAATTAATAATTGTGCTATTCTATCACCAGGGTTAATAGTAAATGATCCTGGATTATTACACCCTAGCTTATCTTTGATTTTAAATTTACTAAAAAATTTATCTTCATTATTTTTAAACTCATAATGGGTATAGTCAGAATATTTCATTTCTGATATATGACCATCTAACCACCATATTAAAATAGTATCATCACTTTCAGCTACTGTTGATATAGTTTCATAATCATACCAATAGTTATTCATATCTGAATGATTCCAAGTAGCTACTTGTAATTCATTTTGATAATCACTGTCGATAATACCTATCAAGTTTTTTAAGCCAATGCTATGTTTTATAGATAATCCACTTCTTGGTACTAATATTCCAACTAATTTAGGGTCTTCAATAAAGACTGCAAACCCAGTTGGGATTAAATGGGTTTCTCCAGGTAGAAGAGTAATGGGTTTATCAATACAAGCCCTTATATCTAATCCAGCACTACCTTCTGTAGCATAAGTAGGTAAAGGAATAGTATCTCCTATTCGTTTATCTACTATTTTTATTTGTAAGTCTTTCTTTCTGGGTGAGAGTTCTATAAAACTGTTTTTATAGTTTTTCCATATTTGTTTTATTGGGTATTTTATATTATCTAAAAAGTTCATTTGTTTTTACTCTATTTGCATCGAATGGTATATAATTAGTACCTCTTTGAATACTAATTGATTCAGTGTGTACAACCCGAAAGTTAATCGATCTTTCTTCAAATTTTAAAGCAACTGAATCAGAACTTATCTGCCAACATTCAGTGGGTTTCATTTTGTCTAACGTTGATACAACATTTGAGTTATTGGTAAGAGCTATTAAAGATGGTAATATATACAAAACAGCTTTATCAATTATTTCACATAGTAAATTATATTCTTTTGATAAAGTAAACTGATCCTCATTTATAATTAATGGTAAATTTACTATTTCATCATAAAATAGCTCAGGTTTATTTTGTCTAGCTGCCTCTAACCAAAAAGGGATTACCTCTACAATCATTGGATAAATTGATTTTGCAGTAGCTATATTATCAATTCTAGCTACAATAACAGAAGTATTTGGTTCTTTTTCAGTTCTTGTATTGGTAAATTTACTATCTGGAAATAAAGTATGAATTTTCTTAGCATGTGCACCAATTATAGAATTTCTACTAAGTTTATCCATATCTTGTTGATTAAAAGAAAACATATATTTTCCCCTCTATTTAAATGTAACTGTAAATATAGTATCAATTTAAACTCATTATTCTATTATGAGTCTTAGATACTATCTGTTCAAGTTATTAATACCAATCATATCTATTCTTTTCATGTTTATACCTATTTTTTACTATTAAATTATTTATAATCATTAGTAATATTAATTATTGACATTTTATTTTTCCTATTTTTAAGTTTAGTATTATAAAGGTACATACTTTAAGTTGTATTTGTTTAAAAAAATATAATAAATAGTGAGGATTGGTAATTACCAATCCTCACTTAGTCTTTATGCTGCTACTTTACCTTTACCATCAGAGGCTTCACCATGGATAATGCCTAACTTTTCAATTGCATATTCAGTCATAACAGGTAACCCCTCTAAAGCCCTCCATTCATTATATAGATCTACTAAAAAGCGTTTAACCATATAACGACAAGCCATAGTATGCCTGTGTGGTTTAGTTTTACCAATGTTAACTAACTTATAAAGAATACGATTCTTTTTATCTGGTGCATCATCAAATTCTTCATATGTAACAATTCCATTCTCATTGGGACCTAAGTCATCACCTTCAACAAAGGTTTCTACTTCAACTGGTTTACGCAACACTCCCCCTGTAGATTTAACAAGCATCTCTAACTCTTCCGTATAATAGAAATTAGCTTGATCATAATCAGAAACTAATACCAAACCCTTTTGTACTAGGTCTTCTAAAATTTCATAACTTTTTAATTCTTCTTTTAAAAGTGCTTTTGTTTCAAATTGTAAAATACTTTCATAGTTAGGATTATCCAATAGATCAACTATTGATTCTCTTATGCGATTCTCACAAAGAGTGTAAAAGTTAGTTACATATTTACGTGTGTAAATCTGTTTAGGTATTTTTCCCAATACTTCTTTACACTTAACTATATTTAATGCAATAAAGTTATCCCTGTGTTCTGGATGATTCTCCAATCTATTCTTATATGAATAGTACATTTTGGTGTATGGAGATTTCTCCCCACATCTTAAGAATGAAGAAGCTAACACTCCCATTAACTTCGTTTTCAATAAAGGTTTAAAAGTAATAGAAGCTTTCATAGCTACTTTACCAGTTTTATCGATATATTCTTTTTGTACCAAATGATTTTTTCGTTTAGACCTGCCTTTATTATCCCAGGCTACATCTAATCCAGCTAATCTCCATAGTGCGGATGGGTAAGTAGCTTTTTCAATATCAATTTGAGAAATAATAACACCACCTAACGCTGGACCAATTCCATATACTTTCTCCAGATACTCAGTCCAGATAGGAAAGTTAGATAATACAGTTTTGATTCTTTTAAACTGATTTTCTTCAGCTTTTTCTAAATCAAAATACTGCTCTAACATACAAAGCTCAGTGTAAGAATCAATTACTCCTGTTGCTTTAAATTTCTTATTAGTTGGAAAGTTAGTAATTCCATCAGTAATGATTTTATAATCATTACGAATCTTATCTAAAATATCCTTCATTTGCTTTTCTAAGTCTTTTTCACTTGTACCAGGAGCTTGTCCTATTTTTACTTTAAAATTACCAGTAATTCGATTACCAGTCTGAATGCGTAGTTTTTGTGTTTGATATGCACCAGCTACCATTGTTTTTAAATGATTTTTCATAATACTATTCCTATTTAATTTATTAATTTGAGATTTGATACACTATAACTAATTGTGTATAATTTTATCTAGAGGTTCACTTCCTCAAGGTGGATATAATGCTGTTGCTTGATTCACTTTTTTCCTATGGTTGTAATTAAAAGTTATGATTCACTAATAGTTATTGAGTTTATTTTTATTTCTTGGTTCACTTCGTTATACTGGGTATGATAGATTGCATTGATCCACTTAACTATAATGAGTTAATTTAGTTGGTTTGGTTCACTTCTTAATAATGGTTTTATCTAATATTAAGATTCACTAGTTCTTATTGAAATTATTTCTCCTTTAGATTCACTTATTTATAATGAAAATTATTATCTGCATAGATTCACTTATGTATAATGGGATTACTAAATTACTATGATTCACTAATAAATTTTGGGTTTGATTTTGTGGCTAGATTTGTTTTATTAATTATGGGTATTCGTAAAAGCGTATGGGATTAGAGTAAGATGTCGTTTTCATCCACCATTTAGTTCAGTTATTACAAGATAATCTTCTTGGTTCATTTTTATTTCCCCTATTTATAAATATAACTGGTCAAAAGACATATAGCGTTGATACTCAACACTATAGTCAATTTGTATGGATTCTAACTCTATTCCTAAGTCTATACCTAAACTCCATGCATCAGTTAAGATATAGTTATTAGCAAAGACTGGTAATAAGTAAGCATGACATAACACTTGTAGATCCTTATGACAAGCTAATGCTTTCTTATATAACTTAAAGTATTCAGTTTCTTTGTTTGGATCATTATCTACCATCTCCTGAATACTTAACTCC
>Ga0265327_10001954_pt1 | contig 23661 bp, 20 predicted proteins | sample 41621metaG_FD_202089 | JGI IMG/M metagenome (GOLD analysis project Ga0265327, IMG submission 202089) | Rhizosphere microbial communities from Carex aquatilis grown in University of Washington, Seatle, WA, United States - 4-16-21 metaG | ecosystem: Host-associated > Plants > Roots > Rhizosphere...
GGTCCTTTGGGATCAAAAAATACTATGGTGGTGCATAGAGGTGGTTTTAATCCAATTCAGCAATTGTTATTTGCGCGCGCGACGCTTTTTTCCACGGTATATCATCACCACAAAGTTCGAGCATGTGACTGTATGATTAAGGCGGCATTCGAGCGGATGCACGATATAGGGAAAGGTTTTTCTGGAGGGCAAGCTCTTAAGAGAAAGCTGGACCACACAAGTGCGGCAGACTTCCTTTACTTGACGGACTTTTCGTTCTTTGCAGAAGCCTCAATTCATGATTTGGATTCCATAGAACATGATCTATTGCATGATCTTCTTTACAGAAGATTGTTGAAAAGAACCGTGACGGTTTCGGCTAATACCCTAGAGGGGTTTCATACCAATCCTGATGAGATCCGCGCGGCCTACTCACAATTTTACAACAAACGTTCTAATCCGATAGAGGTCAGAGAGCTTGCGATCCGGATTCATGATGAGGCCGGAGTGGAATGCACAAAATATCGTGTTTGGTTAGACCTTCCAAGCACTCCGAGCTTTGAGCAAGCAGGCCGAGCCTTAATGCGAATTTCGCAACGTGGTGAAGATATCGAAGTCAAGCCACTGGCTGACTTTATACCTGTGGCTGAGTGGGTTCAGACGTATAGGCAATATTACGCCCAGAGCTTCCTTTTTGGCCCTCCGGACATAGAGCAGCGAATAAAATTAGCCGTGGTCACGCGAAGAATCTTACGGGAAGAATTTGGATTGAATCTTAAGCCCAACTCTATGCCAGATGATATTCGGACTGCAGTCTTGGATCTGGAAAAATAGAGGACAGATCTTAAGACCGGTGGTGCCGCGAAATCCATTTGATCAAAATCCGCCCGCCTGCTAGATCTCCCGCGTCATGATCTTCGCCAGCGCGCACTCCTGATTCTCCGAACGGCCACACCCTTGGCCGTTCGGTCTGTCGCGCCTGATTTTTAGGCGCGCTGTTTTGGCAATCTGCCTTTAGTCCGGACCTGATTGGTTCCCGACTGAGTGGGCGCGGTCTGCCGTTCCCAAATTCCGGAACAGGAGAATCATCAGGTACACTCATCTCGACTTGCAGCAGTCGCACGCGTCCGTGTCCATCATCCTTGATATCATTTCTCACGAATTTCTAGGCACGCCTTGAAAGGAATATTGACCGTGTGGGAAAAATACTTCAGGAAGATGTCCATACAAATGGAGAAAATAAAAATAAATGTTGTTACAATAGGACGCGTCCCTATCCAATTTAAGCTATTGGAGCTTGAAAATTGGAAGTCTGAAATATTTGAAATTGTTGGGGTGGAAAATTATGGATTAACGGGTAACTCAGATCGGCCAAAATGGCGATTTTCGGACGAATTTTTTAACAACCAACTTCAGAAGAATTTTGTCGGAGATTTTCGATTTGTAATTGTGAACGTGCCAATTAGATATAATTTCTATTCTAGGAGAATTTCAGAAAATTGTATTGTGTTCACTTTTCACGAAATAGCTAATTTTCTTTTCGCGGAAAACATTCCACTGCAAAATGTGGTCCTCCGATTGCTTTACAGCTACGCTCTTCTCTACCAAGCATGCGACCAGAAAATTCCAACGAGCCAACAGGAATATCAATTCGCGCACGACGAGACAAGGGGATGCCTGTTCGATATGAATGGCATCAAATCAGAGATAATTGAATCTTGTAATCAACCTATAATTTGCGAAGAATGTGCTGTGCATTTACAAAGAAGTCGGGTCCCAGTCAGTATGATAAAAGCCGCCTGTGGCGAATCTCGAAAAATCAAAAAACCTCTCTATTATAGATTGTTGGATAGCGTAAAAACACATCCCCTCCTCGCTTTATTTATATCGAGTGGTTTCGCAATTCTGCTGGGGATCGCGGGCTCCTTGGCTGCATCTTTTCTGTACGATGCGATAAGGCCGCCGCAAAGAAGCACCCAGCATATTCCCTAGTTAGTATGGGGCCCTCTTTTGGCTGTCCTTAAAGAAATTTCCCAGTTTATAGCGAGTGGTCCGCCACTCTCCTGTTTCCTGTGGCGGAAAAGTGTGCTTGGTTGTCCTGAAACCGCCCAGCCATTCGTCGGGAGGGAGAAAGGCGCGTTCCTTTCGCCAAATTCAACGCTCAACCATCCAACCCCGCCATCCCATGATCTCGAAAATCAAGCCCTGCCTGTGGTTCGACAATCGCGCCGAAGAGGCGGCCAATTTCTACATCAGCGTCTTCCCGAATTCGAAGATCCTCAATATCTCGTATTACAGCGGTGAGGGCAAGGAGCAGCACGGCCACAACGAAGGGGACGTGCTGGTGGTGAACTTCGAGCTCGATGGCAGCCCGGTCATGATCCTGAACGGCGGCCCGCATTTCAAGTTCACCGAGGCGGTCTCGCTGGTGGTGGAGGTGGACACGCAGGAGGAGCTGGATCATTACTGGAACGCCCTCTCCTCCGTCCCGGAGGCCGAGCAATGCGGCTGGTGCAAGGACCGCTACGGCCTCTCCTGGCAGATCGTGCCGAAGGCGATGATGGAGTTCATCCTTTCCGAAGACCGCGCCGCCACGGACCGAGCCATGGCGGCCATGATGCAGATGCACAAGCTGGACATCGCTACCCTGAAGAAGGCGTTTGCGGGGTGAATGGCCGATTCTGATCGTCATGGGATGAAAGCTCGGGGTTCTCATGAGCGTCTCCTCCTGCCATGACGCTCATTGGCAATCATCCGGCACGCCACCTCGGAAGGGTCGTGGCCTCCGCCGTCCTTAGCCTGACCACGGCCTTGCTTCACGCCGGGCCTTCGCCGGTCGTACCGGTGGCCCAGGGTGGCATGGGGCCGCGCCATGCCGAGAAGGTCGCCGCGGCGAAGGCGGGCAACCACGACCTGCTGCTGATTGGCGATTCGATCACCCACAATTTCGATCTCCCGCCTTACAAAGCGGTCTGGGACCAGTTCTTCGCCCCGCGCCATGCCCTCGATCTTGGATACAGCGGCGGCCGCACGGAGAACATCCTGTGGAACCTTCAGAATGGAGAGCTGGAAGGCCAGCACCCGAAGGCGATCACCCTCCTCATCGGCACCAACAACACCGACGATGCGAATTTTCCAGTCGCCCACTCCCCCGAACAGGTCGCGGAAGGCACCGCTGCCATTCTCAAGCTGCTGCGCCAGCGCTGCCCGGAGGCGAAGATCCTGCTGCTGCGGATTTTCCCCCGCACCAATGTTTACAAGAAGCCGGATGGCACCGAGCGTGGCAGTGAGGAAAAGCGCTTCGCCGCCAATCTCCGTGCCGGCGAACTCATCGAGGCCCTCGCGGATAACAAGTCGGTCTTCTTTCTCGATGTGAACCACGTGTTCCTCAAGCCGGATGGCACCATCGACCCGGCCTTGATGCCGGACCTGCTCCATCCCTCACCGGCCGGTGCCCTCGCGTGGGCGAAGGCCATGGAGCCGACCTTGTCCGCGCTGATGGGAGACACGCCGCTTGCGCCGGCACCCGCGAACAATGCCATCGTCCCGGTTTCCAAGTTGGAAAACGATTCCTATGACTGGTTCCGCCGCCACGAGGATGTGCTCCACGCCCAGGCCGGGGCGAACCCGGAAGTCGTGCTCATCGGTGACTCGATCACCCACTTCTGGGGCGGCCAGCCGCAGTCGCCGGGCAGCAAACCGCGCGGACCAGATGCCTGGCAAAAGACCTTCGGCAGCAAATCCGTCCTCAATCTCGGGTTCGGCTGGGATCGCACCCAGAATGTCCTCTGGCGCCTCGATCATGGCGAGTTCGACGGCCTTCATCCGAAGTGGGTCGTGCTCAACATCGGCACCAACAACTTCTCCGGCACGCCCCATGCCCGCGCCAGCACCCCTGCCGAAACCGCCGAAGGCATCCGCGAAGTCATCCTTCGTCTCCGTGCGAAGTCCCCTTCTTCGAAGATCATCCTCATGGGCGTCCTCCCCCGGGGTAACAAGCCCGACAATGCCTTCCGCAAGCCCATTGAGGAACTGAACGCGATCCTGCGCGAGACCTACGCCCGCGTCCCCGGCATCACCTTTCTCGACCTCCGCGATGCCTATCTCCAGCCCGACGGCACCCTGCCCGCCGAGCTCATGTCCGATGGCACCCATCCCACCGACAAGGGCTACCTCATCTGGGGACAGGCGCTTTACAAGCTGATGCAGTGACGACCGAAGGGGAGTCTTCAGGGATTTCATCGCATCTTCGATCCTGAAGGGATCGGCGGAACTTCGCCCCGGGTCAGCGAGCCTTGGCGAGTGCCACCCGGGGTCTTGGCCGTCCCTCATGCACCCTGGAAGGGTGCCGGAATGGCGGCGAAACTGGCGGGCTCGGTTGACGGGAGACACTCCACCTCCCATCGGCCTTCTGCGACGCCCTTCGGGGTCGGCGAAAATAAGGAAGGCTCATTTCCGGAGGTCGCTTCGCGACGCTCCGGCTATGTTCCGCGATCCCTGGCGGGATCGAAGACGCACATTGCCCAATCGGGATTCGATTGCCCATTGCCGCTCACGCCTTTTCCTCGTCGATCAACCGCTTCAGCGCGGGGGCGAAGCGGTGGTAGAAGAGGCCCAGCAGCACCAGCGCCAGGCCGAGGGCGATGAAGGAAACCACCCGCATGAAAGTGGTGAAATCCCACACGTCCACGGTGAAGAGTTTCAGCAGGGCCAGCGCCAGCAGGATGAAGCCGGTCTTGCGCGAGGTGATCCGGTTGAACACCAGCCCGAAGCTGACCAGCCCGAATCCGAGCAGGGTCCACAACACGGCCACGCCCTTCCAGCCGAACTCATCCACGGTGATGTGCGTGCTCCACAGCGTGACCATTCCGCAGGCCAGCCAGGGCAGGGATTCGTCGGCAGACCGCTGCAGGCTGGCGGGCAGTTTCGGAGTCCACATCGCGATGCCGGACAGCAGCGCCACCAGTCCGAGACCCTCGAAGGCAAAGCCATGGAACCGCGATCCCGTGCCGTCCCCCAGCACTTCCAGGTAGATCAGCAGCGACAACAAGGTCCAGCCCCACGCATCCACCGGCGCTATTTGCTTTTTCTTCCAGGCCACCGCGAACGCCGCCATGGCGGACAGCGCCATCAGGTCGATGAAGCCGGTTGGCACCGCGAACATCAGCGCCGCCGCCCACGCCACGAACAGGGTGAGGCGCGTGATCATCACCTGCGCCAGCAGGGGTGCGTCACGCTTGTACGAGACCAGTAGTAGAATCACCGCCGCCGCCGCGGCCGGGGTGAAGGACAGTACCTTGGAGACGGACGCATTTCCCTCGATGATCGCTTGGATCACCAGCAGCAGGGCTCCGATGTTGAGAAACGGTGCCGTGATTTCCAGGCGGCCCGCCTTTGTCGCCCTTGCGATCGCCACCAGGGCGGTCGCGCCGATGGCCAGCGCCACGATGTGCGTGGTCACCGGCAGCGCTTCCTGACCTGCCATTCTCAGGAAAATCGCCGGCACCAGGCCGGCGAAGAGCCACGCAAAGGGCTGCGGAGTTTCGAACGGATCGGCCTTCAACTGGGAAGCCGATCCCTCCGGCAACCGGTGCCACAGCACGCACGAGCCCAAGGTCGCCGCGAGCGCCAGCCCCTGGCCCCACAGCGGCCCATGCTGGTCCAGCAGCGGAATCGTGAACAGGCCGAGAATTGCCGCGCCCCAGGCGAGTTCGGGCATCCAGCGCCGGCGGTCCACCAACAGCGACACCGCGGCGAAGGCGGCCGAAAGTCCCGCCGCCACGGGCAATTGCCATGGATCCGGCAGCCGCGCGCCCCAGCCGGCAATCAGGATTCCCAGCGACGAATACGCCAGCAGGGAAGCGCCAAGCCGCACCTCGGCCGGCCCGGGGTCCTCCGTGCGCTCCACATTCCAGCGCACCACCACCGCCGCCAGCGCCACCACGATCGCCGCCAGAGCCCCGCTCCAGAGCGGCACCGAACCATACTGGGGCAGGTGCAGCGCCAGGGACATCACCGCGGCGGAAGCTCCCGCCAGCAGGGAAAACACCAGCTCCGCCCACTTCCGGAAACGATGGAAGGCGAGCGCCAGCGCCAGCGATTCCCCGGCGAGCGCGAGGGCCAGATGATAGCCTTCGAATTTCAGCACCAGCGCCAGGCTCAGGCACGCCAGCGCCTGGATCACATTGGAGGCCGCGGCCGAATCCTCACGCTTGCGGCCCACCATGCCCATCCCCAGCAGCACCGCGCCGAAGACCGCGGGCACCTGCCAGAAACCCACCTGACCATAGCAGTTCACCCAGATCATCGAGAAGATCAGCAGGAACGCGCCATTGTTCGCCGCCGTGAAAAACGCCCGCCCTCGGTCCCCGATCGCTTCGCGGAAACGGCCGAGCATTCCCGGCACCGCGAAGATTGCCCAACTGCCGGCCAGGAAACACAGCGTGGCCCTCACGTCGCCTGTGCCATGACCGGCCGCACCCAGCACCTGCCAACCGCTGAAGGCGAGATACGTCCCGGCCAACGATGCGATCCCTGGGGCCTTCCAACCCGGCCGCAGCATCAGGCCGATCCCCATCGCCGCCAGCATCAGGTTCGATCCCGCCGCCAGCCAGTCGAGCGGCTGCACCATCGTCGCATACGAGGCGAGCACGATGCCCATCACCGCCGTGGCCGGAGAATTCCGGACCCATGACACCGCCGCGATCAACCCCGCCGCGCCGAACAGCAGCACCGCCGCCGTCACCGGACTCTGGATCACCCGCAGCGCCTCCACCTGATGCGCCGCATACGTGCAGTAGTAGAAAAACGCCAGCCCGCCCGCCACCAGCACTTCGCCATAACGCTTGTAGCCATCCTTCCGTGCCAGCCACAACCCCGGTCCGCCGATCAACAGCGAGCACACATACAGAGCCGCCAGTTTCGTCCCAGCGTGCAGGTGATGGATCCAGTTGTGGTAGGCCCAGTTCGCACCGAGCACCAAGCCCGTCAATAGCAGGCCGATGCCGATGCGTGCCACCCACACCTGACCGAACTCTTGCTCAAAGTTGCGCTTGGGCCGCTTCGCTTTAGGCACCGGTGGCTCGAGCCGCACCTGGGCAGAAGGGGGGGGCGTCGGTGGCAGCGGCGGCGGCAGGGCCTCGCGTTTCGCCTGCAGCAGGGCCTTCAGCACCGGCACTTCGCTTACGGGCTCCTCCTCCACCACGCCGACCTGGGTTGGCACCGGATTCGGAATGACCACCGGCCGCATCTGCGGCTGCGGCAAAGGAGATGACACGCGCATCTGCAGGGCTGCCAGTTCCGTTCGAAGTCCATCTATCACTTGATCGTGACGAAGATCCGCTTGGTCGAGTCGCTCCTGCAGCCGCCTCAGGGCCGCCCGGATTTCCGCTGTTGCACTGTCTTCCATGGGAGTGGTGAATCGCTTGGTTGGACCGATCCAGAGCCTGGCAGACAGTCCATCGTCAGGTGAATCCTAACGCTGGACCGCCTTTTCAGCGAATCGATAGAAATTGTGGGAACATTGGGAAAATCGATGGGTTAGTTTCCTGGCAATGGCGAGATTCTGGACGTTTCCGCCTTCACCGAGATGCTTGATTTTGCCGTACCGGTCTCGGTTTGCTGGATTAAGGAATCCATTCCCACTGGTACCGTGGTCGATCCGGATAACTTGAATCCGGGCAATTTCCCGGTAGCATGCAGAAGACCTTCGTATCGGAAGTCGATGACTGAATCGGTATTTCCGACGGTGGGCTCGAAAAGCCAGCGAACCAATTCGGAGACTCCTTCTTGGCAAGACAAGACCGCCTTCCCGCCGGAGAAGACATGGAACAGCGTCTTTCGATCCGTCCGGGAAGCCATCGCTTCGTCAATGGCATCAAATGAGATCGTCACTAGAGACGGACTCGTATCACCACCTGCCAAAAGAACATCCAGCATCTCGAAAATTCTGGGTTTTGAAGTTGCGACGAACAGGCTGTCCGTCGATTGGCAATAGCCCGCATAGTCTCCAGGCTCAAGCCTCACCCCGGCCCGCAGAAGCGCAGGTTTGGCATCAATCATGGGAGTCTGAACTTCCGGCCAAAGTTCCGGTGGCCGGGCCAAAGCTTGCCATGGAATGGACTCTCCGCCGCTGTCGTCTGCCATCTCCTCCTGAAAATTGGGAGGAACCGAATAGGTTCGGTATTTGAGTTCCAGCCCGTTTACTTTCATCGATGGATCGAGGACTTGAAATAGTTCAGCGGGAAGAATCCAGATGGCGGCAGGTTGCGCCTTTCCATCGGCTTCACGCCAGCGCGCATCGCTCCACAAGGTGCCGTCGGTCAGTTTATGCTGGCAGGATGTGATCACCGTCCAACTGCGGCCCGTCGGAGAGAAGGTCCGTAACATCACATGTGGCTCCGGCTTCCGGTCATCAAACTCATCCTGCGCCCCCAATGACCATTGCAGGGTGCGATCGCCATCTTGCTCGGTCCATTTGATCATGGCATTCAGGTGTGTGCCGAAGATTTCGTCGCCGATGGTTTCGTCAACTTCGACGTGAACGCCGGGAATTGCTCCGTCGCCTTGGGCTTCGGCAATTTGAAGCGCGCCACTTATCCCATGCAGCACCACATGCCTTTCAGACTTGAGCCCGGCAGGAATGGCGCTCGCTTCGACCGAGGCAGGATACCAGTCGAAGGACGTGAACAGGATCTTGTCTTGCTCCCTGAAACCGGAGCTCTGTTCCATCGTCAGAAGTTCTCCAGCCCTGCCGTGACCAATCAGCAGATGTCGGGTTTCGTTCCACACCAGCCAGGTTCTATTGTCGGCCTTTGTCCATGCCCGGAAGGCTTCGCTGAGGTCCACGAGGTGGTCGCCCTTTCCAGCAAAGACGGTCGCCGTTGGGGTGTCCGCGATTTCCTTTCCTTGCTGAAGGTCTTTGATGTTCCCGCCTTCGCTTTCAGGGGCGGAAATGAAATTCTTGGGGTCGAGAATGGGTCGCGTGACGAAATGCCAGGCCATCGTCGCCTCTTGGGCTCGCGCCGGAGGAGAGAGAGTCAGCAAACAGGCGAAAAGTCCTGCGACTCTATGGCTTTGCGTGTGCATTGAGAGGAGCAAGTTCAGCCGTTTTCTTTACGCGATCATTGGGGCCGGTATGTTTCGATTCCGAAGCAGCCGCACCTCCGAGCGGAACGTTCAAGATTGCCTTTTCATCGAGGGCGGAGCTTTGGTCGAAACCGTTCACGTTAAGCTCATAATTCAGAGAGACAGCGGTCCAGTCGTAGTTCAACGTTGGCTCGGCTGAAAGCTTGAGCCTCGGATTGGCATGACCGGATTCAATGCAGGTTAATAGGGTTCGCTGACCCACGCTCCCGGAAAGGCGGATGCCACGGACGATCCCAACCTTGTCATCGGGTGCCGGTCTGATCTGTGCTCCGACGATCACGTTGGGAGACGGCGGAAGATAGCAGCCGGAAAACAATTGCATCACCTTCTCGGTCACTTCGGGACGCGGGGAAAAGATCAGCAACCGATGAGACACGGGTTCGTAGCCAGCGAATCCCGTGTCAGAGAGGTCGACTCCGAGGGCTTGGAGGGACGGCCTGAAATCAAACATCGGCAAGGGGGCGATTGCTTTCAGTTCAGGGAGAGTCACGGCGAGTGGACAATCGAAGCGCGGCTCGTCGTCACCCGGGGAAAATCCCGGAGCAAATGGATCGCGGGAAGCCTCCAACTGGGGCCGCTTTCGGAGACTGAGACCCGGGTAGTCATCCAACGACCGGAAGTCCATCAGATCACCATCTTTGTCATTCACTTTGAGCTTTGGACCACTCTTTGGCAGGGGAGGAAGATTCCCTCCGGGGATCTCCGCCACTTTGCCGTCGAGTTCAATTTGGCCGCGCGCCTCCAAGGCCGAGGTGCCATCGATCAGCAGCGGCTGGCTCAAGCAAGTCACGGTCCAGGATCCGCCCGCCGGAGACGAAGCCTGCATCACAATACTGGGAGCGAGAGGATAGAATCCGCAATTGATCGAAGTCAGACAACGCCACGTAAAAGCCCCACCGCCCTGGCTCTCTATCCATTCGAGGTCGAGCCGGGTTGTGGCGGAATCGAGTTCTTCGCCCACCACCGTCTCGCACTCGGAGCGCATTGATGCCGGAATTGCGGGCGCGGGGAAGGACCATGAACTGCTCTGCTTTTGAGCGAACCGGTTTCGTATCTCCAGTCGCCGGACGGGAACGGCATCGGCTGGAACCGGATCACCGGGCGTGAGGCCCTGATACCAGGAAAGGATTGTCGAAGCGATCAGCGGCTGTTGGTCGGGCTGCGCCTTCCACATGACATAGGCGGTCGCTCGGGCATCGCCATGAACGACGAGCAGGTGGCGTGTGTTGTTCCACACCAGCCAACTTTCATTGCCCGCCTTGGTGGCGGCGCGGAGTCCGGCGCTCACATCGATGAGCTCGTCACCTTCGTTGGCAAAAACCGTCGGCGTCGGGGGGGCCGTCAGTTTGAGCGGAAGATCGGTGCCGATCAGGCGCCCGACGGGTGAGGCCACAAAATGCCACGCCATGGTCGTCTCCTCCGCTCGTACGGACGAGGCGAGCGCGAGCAAGCCGATCAGGCAGGCAGCCGTTTTCGGGAAGGTGGTCTGAGGAGTCATGGCGGAGGTTCAGGAAGGTGGAATTCCACGACGTTTACTTTGACTGAGACAGAGGTCTTCAGGCTTGCGGTCTCGTTTTGAAAAAGCAGTGCGGCGATTCCATCACTTGCCGTGGTCTTGCCTTCTGCGGTGAGTGTGGAGCTCTTTGTCATCGGCACATGGTAGTCGTAATGCAGGTCGATGGTGCGACCGTCTTCGCCGATTGTTGGCTCAAACGTCCAATGAAGCAGTTTCTTGTCTCCTTCGCCTTCGCCTTTGCAGGTCAGTTCAAACTTTCCGCCGGACCTTCCGGTTGCCGCGATTTCAATCGGCGGTGATGCGTCGGGCCCCTCCTGCCGGATCTCCAGGGTGGTTCTCAAATGCTTGGGAAGCAGATTGCCAACGGCGCAAGTGCCAGCAAGCACACGGGGACGAGAGCCTTTGACATGACTCCCTTGTGACAGACCCGCGCGCGCTCCGCAAGGACGGTCCTTTTCGTCGTGGAACACCCTCAGGCCGGACGCTTGCCGCCCGCGCCTGAGCGAGGGCGGTTGAAGGGAGGACGTGATGGAAGTCAGACGCCCACCGATTCCGCCAGACCGGCGCGGACGAGCAGCGGCTCCAGTTCCGGATCGCGGCCCATGAAGCGGCGGTAGAGCTCGTCCACCGGTTCCGAGTTGCCCTTGCTCAGGATGTGCTCGCGGAAGGCCCGACCGGTTTCAGGATTGAGCACGCCTTCCTTCTGGAAACGCGTGAAGGCATCGGCATCGAGCACTTCGGCCCACTTGTAGGAATAGTAGCCGGCGGCATAGCCGGTCGGGCTGCTGAAGAGGTGGCTGAAACGGCGCACCATCGACGGCGCGTTCGTCTTCATCGGCGCGCGGTAGTCCGCCAGGATCTCGCGGTCGATCTCATCCAGGTCGCGGCCGCGGAAGCGGTCCAGGTGCATGTGCAGCTCCAGGTCGAGTTTTCCGAAGGCGAGCTGGCGCATGAAGGTCGTCGCGCTCAGGTAATTCTCCGCCGCCTTCATCTTCGCATAGAGGTCCTGCGGGATCGGCTCGCCGGTTTCGTGATGGCGGGCGAAGAGGTCCAGCGACTGGCGGTCCCAGCAGAAATTCTCCATGATCTGCGACGGCAGCTCCACGAAGTCCCACGGCACGTTGGTGCCGGACAGCGACTTCACCGGCACCTCGCTCAGCAGGCCGTGCAGCAGGTGGCCGAACTCGTGGAACACCGTCTCCACCTCGCCATGCGTGAGCAGCGCCGCCTTGCCATCCACCGGTGGCGACATGTTGCCGATGATCAGCCCCAGGTGCGGCTCGTCCGGTCCGCCGGTGTGCAGCGAGTTCATCCACGCGCCGCCGCGCTTCGGCTCGCGCGGATGCCAGTCGGCATAGAACGAACCGAAATGGCGGCCGGTCTTGGAATCGTGGATGTCGTAGAAGGTCACCTCCGGGTGCCAGACCTCGATCGCATCCTCCGGCGCATCCGCCGGGCGGCTACCACGTTCATAGTACACCGTGTCCTTCTGCGTGATCGTGATGCCGAACAACCGGGAGGCCAGCTCGAACATCCCCGCCATCACGCCGTCCACCGGGAAATACGGGCGCAGCGCCTCGTCATCGAGATCGAAGTTTTCCTTCCGCTGGCGCTCCGCCCAGTAGCCGAATTCCCACGGCTGCAGGTCGTCCGCGGGGGCCTGGTTGGTGGCGGCCTTGTAGGCGCGGAGTTGCTTGTACTCCGCCAGGAATGCCGGCTTCACCCGCTCGTGCAGCTCGGCGGTGAAGCGCAGCGCGGATTTGCCGTCCTTGGCCATCCGGCGCAGCAGCGTCAGGTCCGCGAAATCGTCATGCCCGAGGAGGATCGCCTTCTCATGGCGCAGCTCCAGGATCTTCCACACCAGCGCGGTGTTGTCCTTGTCCCCCACCGCACCGACCTGGCAGGACGCCTCCCACACCTGGTGGCGGATCGCGTCGTCATGCAGGTACTGCATCAGCGGCCCCATCGATGGCTGCTGGAGGGTGAAGCGCCACGCCGGCTTGTCATCCGTCGCCACGCCCTTGGCCTTCGCATTCGCCAGCGCCGCCGCCTTCGAGGATTCCGGCAGCCCGGCCAGCTTCGACTCATCCTCGATGATCATCTCCCACGCATTGGTGGAATCCAGCACATGCTCGGTGTACTCCTGCGTGATCTGGGAAAGCTCCGCCTCGATCTCCGCGGCGCGCGCCTTCTTGTCCGCCGGCAGATCCGCTCCGGCCTGGATGAAGTCGTGCATCGTCTCCTCGACGAAGCGGCGCTTCACCGGATCGAGCTGCGCAACCGCCGCGCTGCGACCGTAAGCCTTCAGCACCGTCCACAGCGTGTCATCCAGCGGGATCGCGGCATAGAAATCGGAAACCTCCGGCAGCATCGCATTGAGCGCCGCCCGCTGTTCCGGCCCGCTGTTCACCGAATCGAGGTGGTTGAGCAGCCCCCAGCCGCGCCCCAGCGGCTCCGTCGCCTTTTCCAGCGCGGCGAAGGTGTTCTCATAGGTCAGAGCGGAAAGGTCGGCCGCCCGGATCGCGTCGAGGCTGTCCTTGGCCCGTGCCAAAGCCGCGCGGATGTCCGGCTCCACGGATTCGGGCGTGAGGGTGGACCAGCGGACGTGGAACGATTCGTCGAGAAACGGATGCATGCGGCCGTTTTTGAAGGGATCGGCTTGGTAGCACAAGCATTCCTGCTTGTGAGTACTGGGCTGAGTTTTTTCGAAGAGGTCGAAAATCTTCCCTCGGTCTGCCGCCAGAAATCGCAAGCAGGAATGCTTACGCTACGACTTCACCTCGAACCGGCCCGCCTCGCGGTTCTTCCGCACCTTGCCGGCCTCGAAGATCGTGCCGTTCATCGCCAGGTGTACGCCTGGTGGCAGCGACTGCACGGCACCCAGGGCCAAGCCGAGATTGAAGATCGCGTCCGTGGTCCTGAAGCGCGCGGGGGCCAGGGCTCCGGTGAGCACGATCGTCTTGCCGGGCAGGTCCATCAGCTCCTCCGCGGTGGCGGCCATTGTGTCCGTGCCGTGAGTGATCAGGATACGGGATTCCGGGGCTTCCGCGCAGGCGGTGCGGATCGCCTCGCGGTCGGCGTCGGTCATTTCCAGGCTGTCCTTGCGCAGCAGTGGCAGCAGCCGCCATTCGAGGGCCACCCCGGCTTCGCGGAAGACGACGGGCACCGTCGGCTCGCCGATTTCGTATTCGGAGGAGGCGTCGAAATAGACCTTGTCGATGGTGCCGCCGGTGGTGAGGACGAGGATGCTCATTTCTGGAAATAGCCGCGCTGTTTGTCGGAAATCGGCAGGCCGAGTTGTTGCATCACCTCCAGCATGTCCTCCCAGACCTTGCGCTTGTCCTCATTGCCGGACGTACCGCGGAGCAGGTAGCTGGGGTGATAAGTGACGCGCACCGGCACACCTTCGAACTCATGCCACGAGCCGCGCAGTCTGGCCACGGCCTCGTCGCGGCCGAGCAGGCCCTTCGCCGCGCTGCCGCCCAGGGCCACGATGCATTTCGGCCGCACGATTCCGATCTCGGCCTTGATGAAGGGCAGACAGGTGGCCATTTCCGACTCGTCGGGCGGGCGGTTGTTGGTCGTCTGGCCGGGCATCGCCGGGCGGAATTTCACGATGTTCGTGATGTAAACCGTCTCCCGCGGCAGGCCCATGGCCTTGAGAATGTCGTTGAGCTTCTGGCCGGCGGGGCCGACGAAGGGCTCCTGCTGGCGCTCCTCCTGATAGCCCGGTGCTTCACCGACGAGCATCAACTCCGCTTCCGGATTGCCGGTGGAAAAGACCATCGTCGTCCGCAGTGAGCCGAGTGCTTTGGCCGGGGCCCAGTTCTCGGCCTGCTGCTTCAGCGCGGCGATGCGGGCCGCCGGGCTGTCGCCTTCCGCCGTCACGATCGCCGCCGTGCGCACCGGAGCGGGCGCGGGCGCGGGTGTCGGTGAGGGTTCTAGAGAAAGGATCGGCCCGCGCTTTTCGGCGACGGGTTCCGCGACCACCGGCCGCGCCGGAGCTGTTGGAACGGCTGCCGGCCTCGATCCTCCACGCGAACGGGCATTGAGCTCGCGCAGCACCACCCGTGCCTCCTCATCGAGATGCACATGGCTCACCCCGCGAGCCTCCTCGGCGCGCAGGAACTCAATCAGGGCATCGACCGGACGGCTCACGGCCCCACGCTAGCGGGCCGCCCGCGCCGGTGCAACGGTGGCGTCATTCGCGGCGGTGGTTTCCGCTCGCCGGAGCCGCGGGATCCAAGATCCGGTGCCGATGCAGGTGAAAGCCGGCCTGGCCTGCAATGACTCCTGCTTGATCGGCGGGTTGATTTTGTTATTGTCCCCCGATGTCTGTTGCGGAGGGAGAGGATGCGATGGAAACACTTGGGGAGCCCCGCCCGCAGGGTGGTATCAAAGATCCGATTCCCGCGTGGCACGAAAAGGTGCTCTTGGAGCGTACCCGTCTGATAGAATCCGGGGCGGCCAAGTGGCTCACGCTGGAGCAACTGGAAGCATTTTTGAGAAAGTGACTGGAATCTCCACTCGCCCGAAGGCAATGACTCCGGCCACTTTCAGCCGCTCCTCTATCCTCGCGGATGAAACGTCCGGTGGATCGTCTTCAGCCGCTGCGCGTCCACGTGCGTGTAGATCTGCGTGGTGGAAATGTCCGCGTGCCCGAGCAGTTCCTGGATCACCCGCAGGTCCGCACCGCCTTCCAGCAGATGGGTCGCAAACGAATGCCTGAGCAGGTGCGGGTAAACGTTGTGATCGATCCCTGCCGCCGCGGCCCGCTCCTTTACCACCTCCCGCACCCGGTCGGGTGAAAGCGGTCCACCGCGGACGCTCAGGAACACGTGGGAGGAGGTCCGCTTTTTCACCAGCGAAGGCCGCTCGTTCTGCAGGTAATCCTCCAGCGCCTCACGCGCCTTGCCGCCCACCGGCACGATCCGCGTCTTGTTCCCCTTCCCGGTCACGCGGATGAAATGCTCCTCGAAATCGATGTGCTCCAGCCGCGCCTTGCACAGTTCGGAAAGGCGCAGCCCGGAGGCGTAGAAAAGCTCCAGCATCGCATGGTCGCGCCGTCCCAGCGGCTTCGTCAGATCGATCGAATCCAACAGCTTCTTCACGTCCGGCGCATTGATCGTTTCCGGCAGCGTGTGATCCGCGCGCGGGGCCAGCAGTGGCTCGGCCGGATCCATCGGCAGCTTGCCGCGCCCGGCCAGCCAGCGGAAGAACACCTTCAGGTGCACCGTGGCGATCCGCAGCGACGAGGCCGCCAGGCTCTCCGCCTTGCGCGTCGTGAGAAAGATCGAGAGTTCATCCGTGCCGATTTCCCGCAGGCTCAGGCCGCGTTTCTTCATCCAGCCGGCGAGGGCGTCGAGCGTCTGCCGCACCGAAAGCTGGTAGGCGGCGGACAGCCCCCGTTCGGTCGCCAGGTAAAGGATGAATCCGTCGCTTTCCGCTTCCATCGGCTTGGCCGATCATCCCGCGGTACAGGCATTCCAGCAATCTGAAACGACCGACGTTTCCCTCGCTCCAAAGGTCCTTCGCACCGGGATTTTCATTGACTTCACCGGTCGGGTTCGGATTGTCAACGGAACAAGGGAAACCAAGGAGGAATCGTGGATAGTGACCTACTTCATACGGAAAAGATACTCGCCGACCGGAAAACCTTTTTCCTCGATCTGAAGGAAAACGCCCGCGGCATGGTGGTGAAAATCACCGAGGACGTGGGCGGCAACCGTGACACCATCATGGTGCCGGCCGAGCTGCTGGGCGACTTCATCGCCGCCCTCACCGACATCAAGGAAACGGCGGACAATCACGCCTGAGGCTCGCGGCCGCGGATGCGGCCGATCGCCCACGAGGCATGCTCCGCGATCAGCGGATCCCGGTCGGCGGCAGCCGATGTCAGGGCTGGCAGGTCATCGCGGGTGCCGGTATTGCCGAGCGCCACGCAGACGTTGCGCAGGAACCGCGGACGCTTGATCCGCTTGATCGGGGATTTCGCGAACACCGTGCGGAACCCCTCATCGTCCAACGCCAGAAAATCGCGCAGCCGGTGTTGGAAAATACTCTGGCGGGCCAGGAATTTCGCTTCCCGCGATACCTGCGCGAACTTGTTCCAGGGACAGGCGTCGAGACAGGCATCACAGCCGTAAATGCGGTCCCCCATCGCCTCGCGGAACTCCATCGGGATCGCGTCCTTGTGTTCGATCGTCAGGTAGGAAATGCAGCGCCGCGCATCCACCCGGTGCGGAGCCGTGATCGCCTGCGTCGGGCAGGCGTCGATGCAGCGGGTGCACTTCCCGCAGTGGTCGCCGAAGGGGGCGTCGGGTGCGAGATCGAGCGTCGTGAGCAGTTCGGCCAGGAAGAACCACGTGCCGAGCTGGCGGTGGATCTGGAGGGTCGATTTTCCACTCCAGCCGAGGCCCGCATCCGTGGCGAAATCCCGCTCCAGCACCGGACCGGTGTCCACGTAGTAGCGCTGGACGCCGCCCAGCTTCGCCAGCTCCGCGTCGAAGGCCTTCAGGTTTTTGAGGATCACGTCGTGGTAATCCTCGTTCCACGAATACCGGGCGATGCGGTAGCCGGGATCGCCCTCGGGCAGGGGACTACGGCCCGGATAGTAGTTCAGCGCCAGGCAGATCACCGCCTTGCAGCCCGGCAGCACCTCGCGCGGGTCGCAGCGGCGGTCGGGGGTCTTTTCCATCCACGCCATGTCGCCGTGGCACCCCTCCCCCAGCCATTCGCGGAACTCCGCCGCATGCGTGGCCTCCCGGGCCGCCGCGATCCGGCAGTCGTCGAAGCCCAGTTCGCGGGCGATGGCTTTGACGGCGGCGGCGTCCACGGGGAAAAAGCGGGGATCTTCTAAAGATGCCCGGTGAAATAATAGCGCGCGCTTTCCAGGATGCCGGTGGCGATTTCACCGTAGTCGAGGTCCTTCGTATCCACCTCGAGATGCGCCGTCGCGTGATACCATGGCGTCCGCTCGGTGAGCAGGGCCTGGATCCGGTCGCGCGGGTTGTCGGTGTGGAGCAGGGGCCGCTCGCGGTTGCGGCCGGTGCGGTCGAGGATCGTGTCCACCGGTGCCTGCAGCCACACCACGTAGCCCAGTTGGTGAAGCAGGTTTCGGTTTTCCGGGCGGACGACCACGCCGCCGCCGGTTGAAATGATCCGTCGCGGCGCATCGGTGGACGCCAGCTCGGCGAGGAGCGCGGTCTCCATGTCGCGGAAGGCCACCTCTCCCGATTCCGCGAAAATGGCGGCGATCGGCTTGCCGGCGCGCTGTTCCAGCACCTGGTCCATGTCCACCAGAGGATAACCCAGCCGGCTGTGCAGCTCGCGTCCGACCGTGGTCTTCCCGCTGCCCATGAAGCCGATGAGCACGATGTTTTTGGGAACCATGACGCCGTCTGTGATGCCAGCACCGTAGCGGACGGAAGCCGCAGGGCGAACCGTAAAATGCGTTCGCGTTACAAACGCCGGTCGCGCGAAGTTTTGCCAGCCGGCCCATTGGCGGCAATGGTCCCGCCCCATGAATTCCGAGCCTTCCGCCCACGAGCCCGGCAGTGGCCTTCACGAGGAGGAAGTACGCCGCCGTCATATTCTGCCGAAGGCGTTGTTGGTCGGCGTCGTGGCAGGGATCATTGCGTCCGCGTTCCGGTTGGCCTTGGTTTGGGCGGAAAGCTGGCGCAACAGCAGTCTCGCACGTTTCACCGGCTGGCAATCGCTGGTGGGTTGGATCGGCCTCGGCGCGGTGGCAGGTGGACTGAGCCTCTGGCTGGTCCGCCGCTTTGCACCCGAAGCCGCGGGCAGTGGGATTCCCCACCTCCAGTCTGTCCTCCTTGGCCAAAAGCAGTTGAACTGGAAGCGCCTGCTGCCGGTGAAATTCATCGCTGGCGTGATCGGCATCGGCGGCGGCCTGACGCTCGGACGCGAGGGCCCTACCGTGCAAATGGGTGGCTCGGCCGGACTGATGGTGGCGGACTGGTTCCGCGTCAAGGCCGGTGGCGGCGAGCGCAAGGCCCTCATCAGTGCCGGTGCCGGAGCCGGTCTCGCGGCTGCCTTCAATTCACCCCTCGCCGGGATGATCTTCGTGCTGGAGGAACTTCAGGGAAACTTCACCCCGGTCGTGTTTGTCGCGGCCTTCCTCGCTGCCGTGTCGGCGGATGTCGTCAGCCGCCTGCTGGTGGGTGACAAGCCGGTCTTCCACCTCAACGCCATGCATGCGATGGGGGTGAACGAACTGCCGTTCGCCCTGGTGTTGGGCCTGTTGGCGGGAGTCCTCGGCGTCGTGTTCAACAAGGGCCTCATCGGCACGCTGGATACCTTCGACCGCCTCACCAAATCCCGCTGGATCGGTGGCGTCGCCGCGGGAGCCATCGCCGGTCTCGCCGGCTGGAAGATGCCCCATCTTTCAGGCGGTGGCGGCACCCTGGCGGATCAGGCGATTGCCGGAGAAATCGCCGTCGGGCTGCTGCCGGCTCTGTTGCTGGCGCGCTTCGTATTGACCATGATGTGCTATGGTTGCGGCACGGCGGGCGGAATCTTCGCGCCGCTGCTCGTGATCGGGGCTCTGGGCGGCCTGTGGTTCGGTCAGGGCATCGCCCACCTCTCGCCCGGCTGGATGCCTCATCCCGAAAGCTTCGCCGTGCTCGGCATGGGTGCCCTGTTCACTGCCATCGTCCGCGCTCCGCTGACCGGCATCGTGCTGATGATCGAAATGACAGGCCAGTATGACTTCATGCTGCCCTTGCTCGCGTCCTGCCTCGTCGCCTATGGCATCGCCGAATGGCTCGGCTGCGAACCGATCTATGACCAGCTCAGGCACCGTGCCGCCCGGCAGGGCATTTGATCGCCGTTCCCCGGGATGGACGCTTCACCGCCCGGCTGCTAGAACGCCTTCACCGCCGCATGACCGCCATTTTTCCATGAACCGATTCCTCGTGCCCATGAAATGGCTGCTGCGGATTCTGCCGATGGCGGCGGCGGTCGGCTCGGCGTGCGCGTTTTTCCTCTGGAGCCTGGATGCGGTTACGAAGTTGCGCTTCGACCATCCGTGGTTGCTCTATCTGCTGCCCGTGGCGGGCGTGGTCATGGTCTGGCTCTACCAGCGCATCGGCGGTACCGCCGAGGGCGGAAACAATCTGCTCGTCGATCAAATCCACGAACCCGGCGGCGGTGTGCCGAGACGCATGGCACCCATGATCCTCGGGGCCACCGTGCTCACCCACCTCTGCGGCGGCTCCGCCGGACGCGAGGGTACGGCGGTGCAAATGGGCGGCAGCATCGCCAGCGCCTTCGCCAGGGCCTTCCGGCTCGATTCACGGGAACTGCGGATTCTCCTGCTGGCCGGCATCTCGGCCGGTTTCGGTGCCGTGTTCGGCACCCCATTGGCCGGCGCCATTTTCGCACTCGAAGTGCTGACGATCGGTCGCCTCCAGTATGACGCGTTGCTGCCCTGTCTCTTCGCGGCCCTCGTCGGAAATTGGACTTGTGAGGCCTGGGGCATCGTCCACACCCGCTACGATGTGTCCTTCATGCGTGAGGTCACCGTTCCCAGCCAGGGTTCCCATTTCGAGCCATGGTTGTTCGCGAAGGTCATCGCGGCCAGTGTTCTGTTCGGCCTGTGCGGCACCCTCTTCGCGAGTGTCACCCACGGGCTGGGACGATTCTGGAAGCGCGTGTGCCCGAATGTCCTGCTCCGTCCGGTGATCGGTGGCGGGCTGGTCATCGCGCTGGTGTGGATTCTCGGAACCCGGGAATTCCTCGGCCTCGGCGTGTGGTCGGCGAACCCCGCCGATGTGACATTGCCCGGGCTGTTCCAGGCCGGCCGCATCGTCCCCTGGGCTTGGTGGTGGAAGCTGGTGTTCACCGCCATCACCCTCTCGGTGGGCTTCAAAGGCGGTGAGGTCACCCCGCTGTTTTTCATCGGAGCGGCCCTTGGCAATGCGTTGTCCTGGGCCATGGGCGCGCCGACGGATCTCTTCGCCGCCCTCGGCTTCGTGGCCATCTTCGCCGCCGCCGCCAATACCCCGCTCGCCTGCGCGATCATGGGTATCGAGCTGTTCGGCGCCTCCAATGCCGTCTATCTCACCGTGGCCTGCTTCGTGGCCTATGCCTGCAGCAGCCACTCCGGCATCTACAAGGCCCAGCGCCTGGGAGTCCCGAAGCGCTGGGCGTGACGGAATCAATCCGCCGGTGGCGGCCCGATGCTGTCACCCGGCAGCCATTCCGCCTGCACCGAATTCGTCGGCAGCGGCTCCCATTTTCCGTCCAGCCACGCCTTCAATCGCTTGGCAAAACGGAGAATCGGAAACCTGAAACGAGCCAGCGTCGGCAGGTACCACTCCGCGTTGTTCTGGTCGTTGAGTAGGATCAGCGATACGTCCTGCGGCACGGTCAGCTTCAAGTGCTGTAGGAAACACGAAACCGTCACCAACTCCTGCCAGTCCAGCAGCACGATCGCCGTCGGTCGCTCGCGTTTGAACAGACTCTCCATAATGCTCCACGTCACGTCCGGCCGTAGATACTCGCTTTCCGGATTGTGATAAGCTGGAGAATAGGGTGCTCCCACCGCTTCCAAGCGCCGCCGCGCTTCTTCTTTGATCGAAGCGGAGTAGATGGGCGGATGATCGCACAAGGGCGTCACGATCCGCCGGTGCCCCAGATCGATGAGCGTCTGGTAGGCCGTTCCAAGCATGATGGCGGACTTGACCGCGATCACTGGCACGGGCAGACCGTCCGTCGTGCCGCCGAGAAATATCGTCTGGACTCCCCGTTTCAACGCCCACTGCGCCAGACACGACCGGCCGTACAGGGCGATCACCGAATCCCCCGGCTCTGCCCCGATCAGATCATCCCAACTTCGATGCGGCGTCCGGGCGTGGATGTAGTCAAGGGTGCGGAATTCCACCTGCCAGTCGCTATTCGCCAGCAGGCGCTGAAGGTTCTCGACCACCTGGCGGCCGGAATCCGCCGTCTTCGCAATGTCGTCGGGAGTCAGGATGAAAACCCGCTTCACCATCACAGGCAGGCCCCCTGCGGCCTTCCCGTCCCACTTCGTCACCCGGTAGGCCTTGCGTTCGCCGAGAGACTCCAGCGTCCCGTCTTTTGCCAGCTCCAACAGAGCCTGTTGCGCCGTCGGCGGGGAAACGCCGAGAAGGCCAGCCAGCACGCGGGTTCCCGGCAGGCGGTCCGGCCAGCGGCCAGACGCCACCATTTCCCGCAGCGCTTCGGCGGAAGCCTCCACTGCACCGATTCGTTTGATCGCGCCCACGTCTGCCACTTTGACCCGCCCCCTGCCGAATTCAAGTTGGCAGTTGCATGCATCTTTCGGGGAGCGCTGGGTGTGACGGAATCAATCCGCCGGGGGGTGGCCCGATGCTGTCACCCGGCAGCCATTCCGCCTGCACCGAATTCGTCGGCAGCGGTTCCCATTTCCCGTCCAGCCATCCTTTTAATCGCTTGGCGAAACGGAGAATCGGAAACCTGAAACGAGCCAGCGTCGGCAAGTACCATTCCGCGTTGTTCTGGTCGTTGAGGAGGACCAGCGACACGTCCTGCGGTACGGTCAGCTTCAAGTGCTGCAGGAAACACGACACCGTCACCAGCTCCCGCCAATCCAGCAGGACAATCGCCGTCGGCCGCTCCCGTTTGAACAAGCCTTCCATGATGCTCCAGGTCACGTCCGGCCGCAGATACTCGCTTTCGGGATTGTGATAGGCCGGGGAATAGGCCGCTCCCACCGCTTCCAGCCGCCGTTTCGCCTCCTCCCGGACCGTGGCGCGATAGCTGTCCGGCCGGTCGCACAGGGGCGTCACGATGCGCCGGTGCCCGAGGTCGATGAGAACCTGGTACGCCGTCCCCAGCATGACGGCTGTTTTGACCGCGATGACCGGCACGGGCAGCCCGTCGGTCGCTCCGCCCAGAAACATCGTCCGCACGCCCCGTTTCAACACCCACTGGGCCAGCGCCGGTCGCCCGTATAGGGCGATCACGGAATCCCCCGGTTCCGCCCCGATCAGATCATCCCAGCTCCGGTGGGCCGTGCGGGCATGGATGTAGTCCAGCGTGCGGAATTCCACCTGCCAGTCGCTGTTCGCCAGCAGCCGCTGGAGGTTCTCGATCACCTGGCGCCCGGAATCCGCTGTCTTCGCGATGTCGTGCGGAGTCAGGATGAACACCCGCTTCACCTTCGGCGGCGGCGCTGCCGTTCCTTTTCCCTGCTGTTTCGTCACCCGATAGGCCTTGCGCTCGCCTAGGGACTCCAGCAGCCCCTCTTTCGCCAGTTCCCACAACGCGAGCTGCGCCGTCGGCTGGGAGACGCCGAGCAGACCCGCCAGCACGCGGGTTCCCGGCAGGCGGTCCGGCCACCGGCCCGCCGCCACTATTTCCCGCAGTGCGCCGGCCGAAGCCTCCACCGCCCCGATTCGTTTGATCACTCCCACGCCTGCCACTTTGAGCTTCCCCCTAATGAAATCAAGTTGGCAATTGCATGCATCTCCAAGGCGGCGCTGGGCGTCCCGCCCGCCTTCTGTCCATCGCGCGCCGACTGGCCTGTCCACCTTTGAGTGGCCGGATCAGAAGGAAGAGCGGGCTCCTTTGGTTCTTCTCTCTCCTCTTCATCTGGGTTCTGGAATCTGGGCTCTGGACTCTCGGCGTAGCCGGCGCATTGGCTCTTGCATTCCGCCCCCTTCCGCCGTTCTTCTTCCCGCCCATGTCCGAAGCCCATTCCGCCGACCTCCTGGCGCTCGACACCGACGGCCTGAAAAGCCGCCTGTCGAAGCTCAGGAGGTATCTTTGACGTCCCGGCCCTTGAACAACAGATCGCCACGTTTGAAGAAGCGATGGGATCACCGGATTTCTGGAACGACTCCGACAAGGCCAAGGAAGTCAGCTCCACTGCCGCCACTCTCAAAAAGAAGCTCGAGGCGTTCCTGAAGCTGGAAAAGCGCATCGCCGACATTGAGGAAGGCGTCGCCCTGGCCAAGGAGTACGACGACAACGACATGGCCAAGGAAGCCACCCTC
>Ga0265327_10001955_pt1 | contig 23633 bp, 16 predicted proteins | sample 41621metaG_FD_202089 | JGI IMG/M metagenome (GOLD analysis project Ga0265327, IMG submission 202089) | Rhizosphere microbial communities from Carex aquatilis grown in University of Washington, Seatle, WA, United States - 4-16-21 metaG | ecosystem: Host-associated > Plants > Roots > Rhizosphere...
TTAAACAAAGCCCGTTCAGAAGCCTTCTGACCAGGATCGTCCCCGTCATAAACCAGGACCACCCTCTGTGCCAGCCGCTTAAGTAACGTCACGTGCAGTTCGGTCAGCGCCGTCCCCAACGTTGCCACCACGTTCATCAAGCCTGCCTGATGCAGCTTGATGCAATCCGTGTACCCCTCGGTGACCAACACGGTTCCCGTTTTCTTGATGGCCTCCCTGGCCCAGTTCAATCCATAGCAAAGTCGACTTTTATGAAAGACCAGGCTGTCGTCACTGTTGAGATACTTCGGGGCGTCTTTCCAGGAGTGGTCTGGAAGAATACGTCCACCAAATCCCACAGTCTGTCCACGCTCGTCGTGAATCGGAAACAAAACCCGATCCCAGAACTTGTCGTTAAAACCGTTACCGTCGGACCGCTCCTTAATCAACCGAGCCTTGTGCAGCAGTTCCACATCAAACTTTCCCCGCGCCCGTCGCAGCAACCATTCGCGATCGTCGGGGGAATACCCAATCTTACAACGTGAAATGGTCGTTTGTGCAAAACCGCGATCTTTCAGATAGGCCCGAGCCCGTTCCCCGGTCGCCGTGGCCAGCAGACACTGGTGGAATTCCTCCTGAGCCCATTGCAGCACTTCATACAGCCGCGGCTTCTCGGGCGATTCTGCTGGTCCACGTCGCAACTTGGTGGGAAGTTCCAGGTGAGCTCGACGCGCCAGAAACTCCAACGCCTCCCGAAATCCGATGTGGTCATGTTCCATCAGGAACGAAAAGCAGTCACCCCCTTTGTTGCACACCCAGCATTTGTAGGTCTGACGTTCGGGGGTGACAGTGAAAGAGGGGTTATGGTCCTGGTGAAACGGACACAGTCCCTTGAAGACCCGTCCTCCCTGCTGAGGCTGCAGGGTAATCGTTTCACCGATGAGCTGCACAATGTCTGTGCGCGATTTCACCAGTTCCTTGAAATCTTCGGTTGACGATCCGTCCACAAGCCCGCCCCCGCGCGTCGCCACCATTACTCAAAACAAGCACTCAAAACGAGAAATCGCCCGACGCCAATTCGATTGCTGACAAATTGCCGTGACGACCAATCGCTCAGTTTTGCCTTGCCCTGATCGACTTGCCGTTCTACACAGAAAACCGATCTCACCCAGACATCAAAAGACGAAAACCCCCGCGCATCGACCAGGGAATCCCACTCGCCAATCCAAGCAATATCGACAGAAACACCGATCAGTCGACTCGCCGAAGGCGATCCAGAGCGACATCAATCCCGGGCTTTAGCTCGCCCAAGGAGGATTTATCAGGGGTTGACTTTTCTTGCCCGCAGATCCAGTTCAAAAAGCACGTCTGCCCCAACCCGCCAGATTCTAGCCGCGTCACTGTCAGGGTCAAGCGGACAGGATCCATCAGGAGCCGCAATTCCCAAAAGTGCAAATGCAGCCGCCCTGCGGAACGTTTTTGGGAATGCCGAATTGCGATTGTTTCGCCGAAATGACCGCCTATTTCGGTGATTCGGCAACGACCGGAAGACCCCGCTGGATCGTGAGAAATCGGTGAAGTGGACACCTGGTTTTTGGGATTTTCAGCGGCAGAACCACCCCCGAGAACTTACGAAGCGGATGTCGTATCAATCGCATCAAACAGCGGCGATCGGTAGATTCGCAGTTGACGCGCCCAGTATTTCGCCAGGACACCCAGCGTCGATAGCCCGTATTTCACGCTGCGACGAAAATTGATGCTGCTCGCTTCATCGAAATAACGTACCGGTACCGGGATGTCACCAATTTTGAATCCAAAGTGAACGGCCTGTGCCAGGAATTCACTATCGAACACGAAATCATTCGAATTCCGGTTGAACGGAATTGTCTCAAGGACTTCTCGTCGATAGGCCCGGAAACCACTGTGAAAATCGCCCAGGTTCTGACCGAGCGCGATGTTCTCAACCAGTGTCAGACACCGGTTGGCAATATACTTCCATGGAGGCATCCCCCCTGCCAGCGCTTCCTTTCGAGTCCGGATGCGAGATCCCATCACGAAATCGCAGGTTCCCAACCGAATGATTTCCACCGCGATCGGGATCGCCCGGCTATCGTATTGATAGTCGGGATGAATCATCACGACGACCTGCGCCCCATGCTCCAGGGCCAGTTTGTAGCAGGTCTTCTGATTTCCGCCGTATCCCAGGTTCTTTTCGTGCCGGACCACGGTCAAACCGAGTCGCTCGGCAATCTCCACCGTGTTGTCCTTGCTGCAGTCATCGACGACGATTATCTCGTCCACAGCCCCGGCGGGAATATCCTGAACTGTCCGTTCCAAAGTCCGCGCGGCGTTGTACGCCGGCATCACTGCAATCGTTTTCAACCGGGTTGCGGGAATCGCATCAGAGGCTTCAAGTGCGCGCTCCACTTCGGCGTCGTCTCACAGCAAAAGGAGGGTGACAGGCTCTCGGACAGGGACATATCCTGACCGGTTGCCTGCCTACCGTCTATCTACGCCGGAATTCGACGACGACAAACCTGGAACTTCACTCAGAATTCATCATTTCTCAGATTTGCCCGGCAAGTTCACCAATGGCACGACGTGGGGAAGACGCTCAACATTTCCCGCCGCATCCGTCGCAAACGCCCGAAGCGTCTGATCCGCCGGAAGGGAGTCCAGTTTCACCTCCCATTCCGCGTATCCGCTGCGAACGGAGGTTGCCTTGGTTCCATTCACGACCAGTTGGACGATGTCACCGTTGTCTTCGGCCGATCCGCGAATCTGCCAGGCGCTCCCCACTCGACGAACCTGGGTAATGACAGATGCCGGTGGCTCGTCATCCACGGGATGCAGCAACTCGGGAAATGCCACGTCGCGCACTTCTGTCACGCGAGATTCATCTCCTGTCAGAGGCGTCTCCGATTTGTACGCCGCCGCGGACTCAGACTTCACTTCGCCCGACTTCACGCTGACGACCTTCGCATGTCGCCCTGATCCATAGTAGTCATGAACGAACACTGGGACGCTCGTGGACGTCTTCGGCGTCGGCCTGGGTCCGCCACCCAGGTTGATCAAGGCGCGTCGGTTGCCGTCTTTGCGGTCCAGCACCTGAACATTTTTCAGGTGCGTCTCGGCCGCCCCGGTTGGATTGTCGTCGCTGATCTGCACCAGCGGCATGCCACTGTTTTGATGCCCGACGAATTTCAGACCGTCGACCGTTAATGATCCGAATTGCACCGAATCATCGTCATGACCTCGATTGAACGGTTCCGCATCCCCGTTGCGACCCGACTGACTGATGGTCAGGTTTCGATAGACATGCCGGTCGAAGTTGGGATGGTAGACCCCATAGACCGATCGATGGATCTGCATCCCGTCAACCAGCACCGACGGGGATTGCACGCGAAACGCATAGTGGATTTCCCAGATTTTTGTGTTGCGCAGCACGAACGGATGCCGTTCATCCGGCCCCATCCGGTTCACGCCTTCCCCCAGGTTGATCCCGTAAAGTCCGTCGCAGTGAGCCTCGTTGTCCTCGAATCGCACAAACGGCCGCTTGCGAATATCCGTCGGCTGCACCGTTCCATCTGACCCCATGACGGGCAGCGTCATCTTCATTGCGCTCGTTTGCGTCGCTTCAAACCGGTACCCGTACCGGTTGTTTTCGCACGCGACATTGCGGGTGAAGGTATTGAAACTGTTGGCCCACCAGAACCCCGAGCCTTCGTTCTGGTCAAACGGCAGGACCTGCTTGGGAAGTTTCTTCCCTTCCATCGACTGGACTGCCAGGTTTCGATCCAAGATATTGTAGACCTCGGTTCCGTCTTCCAGATAAAAGCCGTGGCCAATGCTCTGGTAACCGATGCAGTCGCGAACGACCAGGTAATTTGTTCCATGGATCGTCAGCCAGCGATTGTGGCTGTCCCAGATGGAAGCCCCCACCACCGAACTTCCCCGCATCGTGTTCCCGACCAGGTGAAAGTGCAGGCTGTACCGGCCCAGCACGTCCTGTTTTCCCAGGTGCCGGAACTCGGCATAGCTGATGGATCCCTCGGAACCGCGATGATACATCGTATGTCCGCGCTGTCCGTCGGGCGCCGCCGATTCGACAATCACATTCCGACTCAAATTCGCAATCTCACCCCGGAATTCGCCGTCCCCCAAGTGCTCGTAGGCCAGCGACTTGTCGAGCGTCACTCGAGAGCCGTCAATGGCGACCACTTGCCGTTCTTCAGTTTGCAGACGATCCGTCCCCTGACCAATGTCGCGCCCCAAGTGGGTGGCCGTGATGATCACCTGATCACCAACCCGCCACCCCGTCACGGCCTCCTCCATGGTGACAGCGATATCACCGACCTTCGCCGTCGCCGCCAGTTTCAGCCAGGTTCGGCTGAGTGGCGCTCCGTAGAACTGCATGCGACCTCCACAGCAGACCACGGCCGGGCAGGACTGCTTGTCCTGGCCTTCCGCGGCCACAAGCCGGATCAGGGCTGTATGACCGGCAGAAATGGGTACTTCCGCCGTTCCCACTTCGAGCGCCGGTCGAGTTGCCCCGGCCATTGGCTCCTGCACATGAGCATCACAATCGAATCCTTCCTCCGTTGGCTGTTCGGTCGCCTCGATCTTCAACACTCCCACATTCAACTGCGTGTCGCGATCAGGAGCGAAGGACAAGATCCCCGCGATGCAGACCGCGCGAATGGCAGCAGCGGATTTCACGTCGTAAACAACCTGGTGCCCTGCCTGGATAAAGACGCGAGATCCCGCGGCCGGGACTTGATCCAGTTCCCACGTGGAAGGATTGGACCAGGCTCCGCTGCGAATCGAACGAATCCACGGCGCCCGCTCAGCGGCATCCCCGTTCACCCCTACCAGGACATGGCCGCACACCAGAATGGCCATCGAGAGCAGAGCAATTCTGCGATTGTGATTCGGAGCGATTCGAGAGCAATTCACGGTGGCCTCCTGAGTAAATTATCGTCTGGATGAGGAATCTGGCGAAATGTCGATGTCTGTTCGCGAGGATGTCTTCACATTTCGATGCGGCTGACAGATTGACCGTCCCTTATCCCCATGGGTGACTATCTGGTGACGACGTTGAGATCGACTTGTTGAATCGAGTTCCGGCCCGATTTGGCAAATGGTCTGGGCATCGGTTGAGCCACGTCATTGGCATCGATCGTGCGGCAGCGAAGATGGTACATCCCGGCCTCCACGGGGGGAATCAGGGCCGCCCAGTGCGCGAGCGTGTACCTCATCGGCCATGGCCTGGGTGCTTGATCAATTCCCAGGACTCCCGCAGGAAGCTGACTATCCGCGATGCCGCCGGACCACGTTTTCGGCGCGGCCAGGATCCTCGCATCGCGCCAGTCTCCCTTCAAAAAATGAGGATCATCGGCAGGGAGGGGTTGATCCGCCCTGTGCAGCCAGTATTGAACCTTCTTCAAGCCCGAGATCCCGACCTGGGCCTGGCCCGTGATGGGAATCGATTGCCCTGAGTGAGTCGACTCGGGATGCGAGACGAATCGGGCAAACGTCTTCATCCAGCTGTCGACGTCATTATTGCCATTGGCATAAGTGTCATTGGCATACGGTGCGTTCGTCAGGACGATACGCTGCAGCCATTTGACGGATTTGAATCCGTAGGCCTCGGGGACAATCATCCGAACCGGGCCGCCCCGCTTTCCCGACAGAAACTCGCCATTCAGCTTGTAGCAGACTATCACCGGGAACTCACCCGGAGGATCTTCCAGAACACGACCGACAGGCAACGAACTCTGAAATCGTTGCTTAGGGTCATCGTTGTGATATCCGTAATAGAACACGCGGCGCAGATCGCTCTCCGGCTTTGTCATCCACACAAGGGCCCTCAGGGGGACTCCTTCCCACAGTCCCATTCCCAATGGGCTGCCACCATTATTGCAAGTCATGATTTTCAGGAACTTGACCGAAGATTTCCCGGCAAGCTCCATCAGGCCATTCCAGTCAAGCGCCGTCCCGGCATCGCGCGACATTGGATTCCCAATTTTGGCGGGGGCGTCGGGATCCGAGACAATCTCAAGCTTCCAGGTTTCACGCGTCATTCCCACTTCCCGAAGCTTCTCCGGGGGATGGGTGTATGGCAAGGGGGTTCCTCGCTCGACCGTGCCAAACGACTCGGGTTTGGTGAGGTACTCAAGCTTCGCAATGGCCGCGGCAAGTTCTGGCGATGTCACGAGATCATCCGCCCCGTGCGCGACAGGAACGGACCTCCAGGCAACCGCGCCCGCGGCCCCCAATCCGAGGAAGAAACGACGCGTCAGGGCGACATGATCGGCGGAGATTGGCGCAGCATCGCTCATGATGACTCCACTCAATGAACCAACAGGAAGTCCCGACTGTTGAACAGCGCCCACATCAAATCCTGGGCGGCCGCCGCGCGATCCATCCCATACGCTTCGAAATGCTTGCTGGCCACCAGGATCTCCTGAGACGTCGGACGTCGGGCCAGGGACCACAAGTACAGGTCCTCGACAAGTGTGTCATTCGTCGGATGCTGTTTTAACAGCTGAGCGACACGACTGTTGCCATCCGTGACTCGACGCAGGATCGAATTGCCATTGATCAGGTGCAGGGCCTGCAACATGTTGGAATCGTTGTCCCGTTCGCATTCGCACGCCTCCATCCGCTGCGGCTTGCCAAACAGCGACAGGAAGTCGCTGGTCACTTCCGCGTCGGGCAGTTGCGCCGCCGTGAATCCACCGGGGGCGCCCCCAAAGTTTTCACGGACTCCGGTGGCCTGAACCAGCGAATCCAGCAGGGCCTCCGCCGGAATCCTGCGGGGAATGGCATGAGAGAAGTTCATCACGTCCACGCGATTGCTGTCGTTGGGTACACTGCTTCTTTGATAAGTCTGCGATGTGACGATTGTCCGCATCAGGTGTCTGAGGTCGAAATTGTGATCAACGAACTCACGAGTCAACGCCTCCAGCAACTCAGGATTGATTGGTGGATTGGTTGTCCGCAGGTCGTCGACGGGATCGATGATTCCCCGGTTGAAAAAGTAGCTCCAGGTCCGGTTCGCAAGGCTGCGGGCGAAATGGGGGTTTTCCTTGGAGGTCAGCCAGCGGGCAAAGTCAGCACGGCGATCCGTCTCAGGCGGAAGCGCAGGTTCGGCGCCGCCCAGGTACCTTGGCGGTTGAGGTTGGCCGGTTCGGGGATTGGTCGAGAATCCATTCGCCGGTTGAACCACGACCAGTCGGGAATTGGGAACGCCCGGCAGCCTCGGATCGGGTTTGCTGGAGACTTGATTGAAGAAGGTATGCATGCCGAAGTAGTCGGCCTGAGTCCAGTTCTCGGCGGGATGGGGATGACAACGGGCACACAGCATTCGAACTCCGCAGAAGACCTGCGCGACGCGTTCAACGGTTTCATTGGTATCCTTGCTGATGGAAAGGAAACCACTGGCGGGGTCATCCGACGCACCGCCGCGGGGCGTCAGCAGTTGTCGGGCGAATTCGTCCATCGGCATGTTTGCCGCCACGGCGGCACGGATCCATTCACGGAACGAATAGACCGCCGGTTCGCTCAACCGAACCCGCGAATTCTGAAACAGGTCACCCCACTTCAACGACCAGTGATCGACAAACTCGGGTCGTGAGAACAGGGCATCAATCTCTTGTTGTCGCTTGCCGGGATTGGGATCCGCGGTGAATCGCCGAACCTCATCCGCTGTCGGCTGAAGGCCGATCAAGTCGATGTAAATCCGGCGCAGGAACTCTTCGTCGCCGGATGGTTCCGATGGCCGGATCTTCAGGTCATTCAGCTTGGTAATGACGTGCCGATCGATGAAATGATCCGCGGGAATGGGTGTTGGCTGAAATTCGGGATTGGGCTTGAGGACGATAAGTCGAGCCGCCGCAAACTTCCGTTCAAACCGCGCCACCACGGCCGATTCCCCGAACTCCTTCGCCGTGGCGACACCAGTGTCGGTGACTTCCGCGACCCCTTCCGTGTTGACCGTAAAGATCCCCAGGCGGGTGACATCACGAGTCGATCCATCGGTGTAATGCGCGGTCAACTGCAGGCGATGTTTCCAGCCAGGTTGCAGGACAAACCGGTCGGGTGTAATCGTGACGTGGTCGACATCCACTTTCAGATCAGGGTCGAGTGTCGCTCCCTGCTCAATCCATTTGGACAGGATCCGATACGATTCGCTGTCGCGCGAGAATCGGGTGCCGCCACGATGCGGCACGTCACCCACGGGCTTGCGGACCAGCAGGCTGGCCGCGGGATCCAGCAGGTTCAGTCGGCGCGATTGAGCATCCGTGGAAATCGCCTGAAAATCCTGGTCTGCATTGGCGCCCCGCAAGGAGAGCATGAATCCCCCCTTGCCTAAAGAGTACCCGTGGCAGGCGCCCATATTGCACCCGCCCCGCGAAAGGACTGGCATCACTTCATGCCGAAAACTGTAGGGACGCTCAGCCGCGGGGAGATTCACCTGGACGGGAATCTCAACCGTCTGTCCGGCGACCTGAATCGTCAGTCGCGTTTCACCCGATGCCAGTGGTTTGACCCAGCCAGCGTCCATGATTGCGATGCTTTCATTGGCCGAGCGGACGACGGCCAGTTCCGTCAGATCGACAGCAAATCCATCCGCCGTTCGACCGTGAATCATTAAGGACCGTGGTTGCCGCACATCCGTCAACTGAATCGCGGCAGGCGAGACGATCAATGGTCCGACAATCGCCGGGGCCTCAGCGGAAACATCCGAGACCAGGCTCCACCCCATGGCGATCACCAGCCCGATCCATCGAATCGAACGCGCGATGCGAGTGGACGGTCGAGCCAGGACGGTAGTACTTTTGAGTTGCATCAATGTCAGACCTTATGGCGCCGGGACTCGATTGATCTTGATCGTCAGCCCGGCCTCCGGGCTCTTGACTGGAATATTGGCCGACAGCGGATCGGGCGGCCCCGTGGCAATCAACTTGATTCCCGTGACCTCGTTTCCCGCGAAGTTCATGGGAATCCGCACTTCGACCGTGAACTCCGTCTGATCCCCTTTGACCTGAACATTGGCGGCGGTGACACCGGCGGCAAGTCCGGCGATGGAAACCGTCACGTCTCCCTTGAACTCACCAAGTCGCTCGATCTGCGCCGGGACTTTGACGACGGTCACCCCCTTCGGATCCAGCGGCGTCTCCAAAGCCGCCGAGGCCAGTTTAATCAAAAGCGGGTTCTGAATTGGCAATCGTTTGATGGGGGAATATGTTGTCCGAACTACGGTATTCTTCTCGGGATTCAGCAATTCCGCTCGCACTGCGAGATCGCACGACGATTCCAGCAGGGTGGAGGGGAAGATTGAGACAAAGTCCACTTTGTAAATCGCCTTGGACTCGGCTTCACGCAACATCGCTTCCGCAGCGGTCCTGGAATTGGTCAGTTCCGTGACACGGGCCTCCGCCGCGGTCTTGGCATCCCCCTGGGCTCCCTGCGCCTGTTTCATCGCCTCTCCCAGTTGCTTTTCAACCGCGGCCAGGGCATCACCCGCGGCTTTCACGGCATTGTCCACCGGGATCTCCACCGGCTTTTCCGCGCGAATTGTTTGAGGAAGGTTGGGTTGACCATTGGCACGCGGGGGGAGTTGCGATGTGACCAGCGACAACCGAATCGGCCCGAATGTGGATGGGGGACGCACCAGTTGCAGAGCCAAGACCGGCTTGGAAGACAATCCCCAGTGTGTCAGCGAGGCTTCGTTGGTGATCGCGACCTGAAACGGGGACGAATTGGCGGGAGTCGTGGCAATGGCGAACGATTCTCGCACCCACGGAGGGAGGCGATCATCGGCCGCCGTTTCCGCCCGGGCGGTGCGTCTCATCTGTCCGTCAGCAGACTGAGCCTGCATTCGTACGACACGCGGTTCCACTGCTGAACCACTGTTGACGAATGACAGCAACGTGCCGCTGTTTCCCGCAGGAATCTCGACTCCCATCGCCTGAGTTCCCGTCGGCAAGCCCGACAGTTGCAATTGAATCGGTCCATCAAATCCCTGTCGCAAGGCAAATACTTCCACGACCTGAGATTCACCCGCCGCAACATTGACGACATCCGGCCTGAAGACGATATCCCATTGCGGTAAAACCGCATCCGCCGGAGTCACCACCAGCCGGTAAATCGATGTGCTGCCCCCCAGTTCCAGATTGTCACGCACGACAATCTCCAGCGACGGCTGATCGGCCGGAACTGTCAATTCCAACCGCGGATCGGTTGTGTTGGCCCCGTCATCGCTCGATGCCAGCAGCACGTTCTTGTCGTTGCGGACTTCGATCGCCCCGTCGATCGGTGAGTTGATCCGCTCGGCGAACAGTTCCATGACCACCTTGCTTCCAGGTGAAAGGGTTAGAGGGAACCGGTCGCGCTGGCCCGGCGCTGTCAACCGACCGCTCACCGCCACGGGAAGACTTTGGAGTGGCGTCGGTTGATCCCCGGCAGTTTCGATCAGTTCCGTCAGGCTGGAAACCAGAATCGTGGGCGGCACTCCGCCCGAAGTCATTGGTGCTGGCCATGGGACGGGGACAAGCCCCGGATCGGTCACCTGCAGCAGGGACGATTCCGACCCATTCCCGATCAGGCTGATCGAAGTTTGCTGTCCTCGAGTCATGGCCGGCGGAAAGGCGAGATCCGCGTATTTCCATTGGCCGATCTTCAGGCGAAAATAACTAGCGCCCGGTGGTGCGTACTGCGAATCATGGATTTCCACCGTATAGATGTCATCGCGTGGAAGCTTCAATCCAAGCCGCGTATCGCCCAATAGAAACGTCCTGGGATTCGCCCAGGCGATCTGGACCCGCCTGGAATCGTAAACATGAATCACCGGCCTTAGCTTGCTTCCCAGTCGCCGGGCTTCCACATCCAGGATCCATTCTTCACCCGCTTTTCCTGGAAAACTGGTACGGCTGACACCACCGCCCGGCACGGAACCATGAACTGCGACGGGGAGGGAAGCGAGTTTCTCTGTCAGTGGCAATTGCGGGAATCGATCCAGGCCAGCCAACTGGCTATTTGAGAATCCCTCCGCAGTCGTCAGGCGCAACGTGCCGATTCCCGGCACAACGGTTTCCGGGACGGAAACGGCGATCACCAGGCGAGCGGCAGTGCTTTGCGGATCGATCGTGGCGTCGAGGGCCAGATCATTCAGGTAAACTCGCGGCGCCGGCAGTAGGTCGGCGCCATCAATCGTCAGAACTGTGGAGGCTCCAATCTGCAGTCCCCGCAGGTTGGCATTCCGGATTTCGGGTGGGCGCGCTGCGCAGTGCGACACGCCCGTCAACAGGGAAACGATCAGCGTCGCGATCAGCAGGCCGGGATGCGGTCGAGGCGTGACGGCATCCCCGGCCAGATCAGTTCGTTGCATCATCAGACGATCCCTGGGTGCTCGATCCGGATCTCAGGAAAAGAGCTGGTGAATCGGTTCCGCTTCCACCAGTCGAATCGGTCGATTACCGGGCCCCGGCATCATGGTGGTTTCGAGATCGATTCCCATCGCGTGATAGATCGAGGCCAGGATTTGCGGAGGCTCAATCGGGTTGTTTTGAGGTCGCGCTCCCGTCTTGTCGGTTGAGCCGATCACTTGTCCACCCCGGATTGGCCCCCCGACCATGAAGTTCGTCCAGGCGCCGGGATGGTGGTCTCGACCGCCACGCGGATTCAGCCCGGGAGTACGTCCCATCTCGCTCAGGACACAGACCACGGTATTGTCCAGCAGTCCCCGCGTGGAAAGATCTTCAATCAACGCGGTGAAGGCCCAGTCAAACTGCGGACAAAGCAGTTGTTCGTAGTCAGCATAGGTATTGTTTAGCCCGCCGCCGTCGGCATGCATGTCCCAGCAGGAAAGGTTGAACACGGTGTCGAAGTGATTAATTGTCACGTGACGGCATCCGCGTTCGACAAGGCGACGAGCCATCAGGCAGCTTTGACCGAGCGTATTTCGGCCGTATCGGTCGCGGAGCTTGTCCGATTCAGTGGCCAGATCAAACGCCTGCTTCGCCTCGGAAGAAGTCAGCAGATTCAAGGCTCGGGCGTAGGCGGTATCGCGGCCCAGTGATGAGTTGGTCTCGGCGCGTCGCTGAACTTCGTCCACCTGGCGCAACAGGTCGCGCCGCGCGTTCAGGCGAAATTCGGTTTGACCGGCTGGCGGTGACAAATCGGCCACTTTGAAGTCAGACCGCGCCGGGTCCGACCCCAGGAAAAAAGGTTCATGAGCACTGCCAAGATATCCCGCCGTCTGGCCGTGAAAGGGTCCCGCTCCGGTATTGCCGATCTTCCCCGGCAGGACCACTGAGGCCGGCAGGGTTCCCCGACTGCCAAACAACCGCGAGACGACCGATCCACAGTGCGGCTTGACGCTGTCAGGGTTGAAGTCGTGTCCCGTCATCATCCAGCGCTGGCCGTTTTCGTGGGTGGCCCCGGTCTTGTGATGCAGGCTGCGGATCAATGCCACCTTGTCCATCATGCGAGCCATCAACGGAAAGTGCTCGCAAATCTGAATTCCGGAAACGTTCGTGTCGATCGGCTTGAACTTGCCCCGAATCTCGGCCGGCGCCTCGGGCTTCATGTCCCACGTATCGAGATGACCGGGCGAACCAACGAGGAAAATCGTGATGCAGTTGCGGATTTCTGCCTTGGCCGCATCCACGGCGCCGGCAGCCTCCAGGGACAAAACAGCCGGGAGACTCAATCCCGCCAGACCCGCCGTCCCCGCTTCCAGAAAACTGCGCCGGGTCATTCCATGACAAACCGGAACGCGAATATCTCCAATTCGCAACATCGTGGAAGCACCTCAAAAAGAGTTCACAACGTCGAGCTCAGGCACCGTCAGTGACGTTTTTCCGAATTGCCAAATGGCACGGGGACGAGTCCCAACTAGATTGTCCAGTTCACCTTGTTCGAGATCTCGATGAACTTGCTCTTGGTATATTTGCCGTCCTTGTCCTTTTCGTACCCTTCATACTGAAACATCTTCAGCACCGCTTCGTACTGGCCTGCCGCCGCATCGGTGGTTTCATGCGAATCGATGGCTCGCGCCGGGATACTGGCGGTCACCTCGCCGTTGCGGCGAATTTCCCAGATCAATTGAGATCCCCAGTCATTCGTCACTTCACCACGAATCAAGCGACGACCTTCGAGGCGAATTTCCGCCTTCGGCTGCCCTTCGAAGCGTTGGTCCATGCAGTCACTCCTTCGCCGATCCCGTGGAGAAACCTCTCGCAACACATCAATCCATCAGCAAGAGTTTAAATGAGATACCAGAAATGGTATGAGGAGTTAAGCGAGAATCCTAAAATCCCGGATTGAAGCCGTTCGGCGGATTCCGTCTTTTCGGATCGTTCTGTCGCTGCGCCGTGATCGTAAGGAACTCATGTGATTCCAGCTTTCCGAATCCCGCTGTCGCATTTCGTCTCCGTGTGCGCCGTTCTCGTGGCGACATGCCATGCCGCGGAAGGACCGGATGATGCTCCCAGAAAGCCCGTGGATTTCGTTCGGGACGTTCGCCCAATCCTGAACCGAAGCTGCCTGCCGTGCCATGGCCCCGAAAAACAGAAGGGAGACTATCGGCTGGATATTCGCGAAGTGGCCCTCAAAGGGGGTGAGTCGTACGCCCCGAATATCGTCCCCGGGAAATCGGCGGATAGCCCGCTGATTCGATTCATTTCGGGATCGGGTGATCTCAAGATGCCTCCGGAAGGCAAGGGGTTGACCGAGGCTGAAATCCGCATCATCAGGACCTGGATCGAGCAGGGTGCCCACTGGCCGGACGAAGTCGCCGGTGAGGTGAAAGACAAGCTCGACTGGTGGGCGTTCAAACCCCTCAAGCGACCGGAGAACTTGCCAGCCTCGGTGACGGGACCGGCGGCAATCGATTTCTTCATCGATTCCACGCTGGCCGCGAATGGGTTGAAGGGAGCGCCCGAGGCGGATCGCCGGACGCTGATTCGCCGACTGATGTTTGACCTGATAGGTCTGCCGCCGACCCCCGCTGAAGTCGAAGCGTTTGTCGCAGATGCATCACCGACCGCCTACGAGGCTCTGGTCGATCGATTGCTCGATTCACCCCGTTACGGCGAACGCTGGGCACGTCACTGGCTGGACGCCGCCCACTTCGCGGAGACTCACGGGCACGACCAGGACCGGATTCGCGAAAATGCCTGGCCGTATCGAGACTACCTGATCCAGTCCCTGAACGCGGACAAGCCGTACGGGCAATTTGTCCAGGAACAGGTCGCCGGAGACGCGCTCTTTCCCAACGACCCCCTCGCAACAGTCGCCTTGGGATTTCTGGCTGCGGGTCCCTGGGACGAAAGTTCCTTAAAGGATATTCGCGAAGACACGCTGGATCGGCAGATTGCCCGGTACCTGGATCGGGACGACATGATTGCCAATGTCATCAACAATTTCACGAGCCTGACCGTCCAGTGCGCCCGTTGCCACGATCACAAGTTCGATCCCATTTCCCAGGCCGATTACTACTCGCTGCAGGCCGTGTTTGCAGGTGTGGAACGCGCCAATCGGTCGTACGATCCGAGTCCGGAACTGGCCGCCCGCCGACGATGGCTTGTTCAGCGGCAACACGAACTTCGCCAGGCCACCCCGAAACAGCTGACGGAACTGAATTCACCAGAGGTCCAACAGCGCGTTCAGGAATGGGAACGCCGACTGGGGACTCAAGGAGTCATCTGGAAAGGGATCGATCCTGAGTCCTTTGTCTCGTCGGACGGAGCAACACTCACTAAACAACCGGATGGCTCCATTCTTTCTGGCGGGACTCGCCCTGAAAAAGATACGGTCACGATTGTCGCGGCAGTTCCTGTTGCACGAGTGACCGCGATCAAACTGGAAGTTCTGACCGACGACAGCCTGCCTCATCGAGGTCCGGGTCGTCAGGACAATGGCAACCTGCACCTGTCGGAATTTGAAGTCTTCGTCGAAGGAGGCGATTCACTGACACTCGTCAACCCGCGTGCCGATTTTGATCAGCAGGACTGGGGGATCGCACGAGCCATCGACAAGTCCGAACTGACCGCCTGGGGAATCTACCCGAAGGTCGGACAGGTCCACGCTGCCGCATTTGAACTTCAATCTCCTCTCATGGTGAACGCGGGGACACGACTGCGATTTGTCCTGAAGCAGCGCCATGGCGGCGGCCACCTGATTGGCCGAATGAAGCTGTCGGTCTCCGACGCAGCGCCGCCGGTCCGACTGGATCTGCTTCCCGAGGCGATTACCGCAATCCTGGCCGTTCGCCGGGAACTGCGAACCCCTGAACAATTGCTGCAACTGACCGTATTTCAACAGACGGAAGAGGTTGAGCAGGAACTGGCGCGGCTTCCGAAGCCTACCCTGGTCTATTCGGCAGCGGCCCAATTCGAGCCCGAAGGAGGATTGCGGCCCCCGCCGGGACCTCGACCGGTCCATGTGCTCCATCGTGGTGACATCAAGCAACCGCGCGCCGTCGCCAGTTGCGGCACGTTGTCGTGCATTCCTTCGCTCGCCTCGCGATTTGAAGTCGATCCCATGGCTCCCGAATCCGCGCGCCGGGCCGCGTTGGCCCGCTGGCTGTCCGATCCGTCCAACCCCCTGACCTGGCGCAGCATCGTCAACCGCGTCTGGCATCATCACTTCGGCCAGGGCCTGGTCGGAACGCTGAACGACTTCGGCCACATGGGAGAAACGCCGACTCACCCTGAATTGCTCGACTGGCTGGCCCTGGAGTTTCGCGACGGCGGGCAATCTCTGAAACGGCAGCACCGGATGATCGTATTGAGTGCCGCATATCGTCGCACGTCTGCAATCCAGGGAGCGGCCCAGAACCCTTCGGGCCAGGGGACAGTGAGTGACGCCTCGGTTGATCCTGACAATCGCCTGGTGTCGCATCGGAATCGGACGCGACTTGATGCAGAATGCGTCCGTGATGCAGTCTTGCAGTTTTCAGGACGGCTGGATCTGCGAATGGGGGGGCCCTCGGACCGGCAGTTCGACTTGCAGCCAGGGATTCACGTTACGCCCAAGGTGGATTATTCCAAGTTCAATCTCGACAGTGATACGGGTCGACGGCGCAGCATTTACCGCTTCCTGTTCCGCACGCTGCCGGATCCCTTCATGGAAACGCTCGACTGCCCGTCCGGCGACCAGATCACACCGTCGCGCACGACGAGTGTCACCGTGCAGCAGGCGCTGGCACTCTGGAATGACGCGTTTATGGCGCGACACTGCGAACATATTGCGGCACGGATCCAGGCCGAGCTTCCTCCGGCAGCAGAGGAATCCTCGGGCCAGACTCTGCGAAAACACGTTCAACGCGCGGTCGAATTGATTCTTGCTCGTCCGGCGTCGAACACAGAGCTGACCGAATTGACGACGTACGCCCGGAAGCATGGAATGGCGAATGTCTGCCGCCTGCTGCTGAACACGAATGAATTCCTGTTCGTCAACTGATGCGGTGAGCGATGAGATGTCGTTCGCCTTTGGCGACACAAGGCCACAATTGGCGATTGGCTGCGAGGACTGCAAACCATGACGATGATCAATCCCAATCTGGAGTTCTCGCGACGGCCGCTGTTGGCCGCCGCCGCGGGTGGGTTTGGCAGCGTGGCCCTGACCAGCCTGCTCAGCCAGGACCGATTGCTGGCTGAGGAACCTCGCCCGGACCTCAACGGCGGATTGCACCACCGCGCCAAGGTTCGCCGCGTCATTCAATTGTTCATGAATGGCGGGGCGAGCCAGATGGACCTGTTCGACTATAAGCCCGAGTTGTATCGCAAGGCGGGCGAGAAATTTGACCCGGGCAACAATGAACGGGTCGAAGCCGCCACGAGTGCGCCAGGGGCTGTCTTGAAGCCCCCGTTCGAAATGCACCAGCGCGGAGAGTCGGGGCGCTGGATCAGCGATCTGCTGCCGCACCTGTCGAAGCATGTCGACCGGATGGCGTTCTTCATGGCCATGAAGTCCAAGACCAATGTGCATGGTCCCGGCAGTTACCTCATGAACACGGGATTTCTGCTGCCGGGTTTTCCGTGCCTCGGTGCATGGGTGGGATATGGACTTGGCAGCCTGACCTTCAATTTGCCCACGTTCGTCGTGCTGCCGGATGCACGCGGGCTTCCCTACAACCAGAAGGGGAATTTTTCGTCGGGCTTTCTGCCGGTCGCTCACCAGGGAACGATCATCAATGCGTCCCAGTCAGAACTGATTGCCGATCTGAAGGCGCCGGCTTCAGCGACGTTTATTACACCGGACGCGGATCGAGATGGACTGGCGCTGCTGCAGAAACTGAATCGAACTCATTTGGCCGCCAATGATCACGATCAGCGTCTGGAATCGCGGATCCGCTCGTACGAACTCGCGGCCCGGATGCAATTGAGTGCTCCCGAGGCCTTTGACCTCGGCCAGGAAACTGCGGAAACGCACAAGTCATACGGTCTCGATGAAGCTCCAAGTGCCGATTTTGGAAAGCGGTGCCTGCTGGCGCGGCGAATGATTGAACGCGGCGTACGATTTGTCCAGGTCTGGAGCGGCGCAGGAGGTCCATCGAACAATTGGGATAACCACAGCAGTATTCTGAAAGAACTGCCGCCGATGTGTCAGTCGACGGACAAGCCGATTGCAGCGCTGTTGACCGACCTGCAGCAGCGGGGACTGTTGGACGACACGCTCGTGCTGTGGAACACCGAGTTCGGACGAATGCCATTCTCACAGGGAAGTGAGGGTCGCGATCACAACGGAGGAACGTTTGTAGGTTGGATGGCGGGTGCGGGAGTGAAAGGAGGAACGTCTTATGGCGAGAGCGATCCATGGTCCTGGCGGGCGTTGAACGACGTCACGACCAACTACGACTTTCATGCAACGGTGCTGCACCTCTTGGGAATCGATCACGAGCGACTGACAGTCAAGCACAACGGCGCGAACCGTCGCTTGACGGATGTTCACGGCCATGTGATCCACCAGTTACTGTCGTAAATCAGGACGGCGGGATGACACTTTTCAGAGTGATCGACCAACACCCCATTTTCCACTTGGTCGCGGGGAGTGGTTCCGTCCGCGGCGCCTGTCGCCGTCTTGGACTTCGGGAGCGACAAAACCGCGAGACTTATCGCGATTATGCATTGCGAGTGTTCGATCGCCGATGGCGCTTTGCAATCACACACCGTTATGGTAGCAAGTCCACAAATCTGTTTTCCGGATTGGGTTATTGGAGTCCATCATGACTGGGCATCGCTGCACTTGGGCAATTCTGATTTGCGTGCTGATTGCAAATCCAGCGTTTGCCCAGACACCAGATTCGGTAACGGCCGAGGACGAGGTTCTGCTCGCGTTTGTTCAATTAGGGAACTTCACTGATCGTGGGATCGTTGCGCAGATTTTTGGGGAGTCAACGATTCCCATGACCAACGCGGAAGTCGAGTCGGACGCAGAGAAGGCTGTCCCGGGCGACTTGCGAGAATTGCTGCAAAGCCGGAAGAACAACCTTTCTGAATCTTCCCCGAATCTCCCTTTGCTTATCAAAGTGGAGGACCATTCGGTCAAAGCGACGTTATATCGGTTTCAGAAGTATGGGCTAATCGAATTATTCAATAATGAAAACTCGAAGTTGCTCGATGCTCCGTTATCACACAGAAAGGAGTTGGCTGCTCGATTCGCGACAATCGCAGAGCAGATATCGAAGACGATCGCGGCAACGTTTACAAAAGATCTGACGGAATCCAGAAAAATCGTCATTGCAGGGCACGCCAGGGCGCTTTCCGTGGAATTGGACCTCGAGATCTTTAAGGCGTTATCCCCCAATGAATGTGTTCGAATTGGGAAGTTACTCTCGCACTTGCTGCCCAATGCGATCGCTGATGCGAAGCAGTGGAATCGGAGAGTCAACTTGGGATCCGCGTTTTTAGACACCAATGAGCGAAATGGACGCCAGAGATAGATAAGCAACCCGCGCCAGGTGCCACCTATAACGGGCTCTGTGACTTCAAGATCTGTCTGCTGTTCGACCACTCGGAACGTGCCACCTCGTCGCAACGTACGACATCGCGCGATTGACTTTATCAAGCAAGATGAGGTCACGAAGGCTCGGGCATTCGGTTTCGCATGGATTGCCCATGGTCAGCGCATGGACTGGCTCGTTTGCTCGGCAGGAGTGGTCGGCTGATGGCACGTCAGGTTAACGACTCCCCCGTTCGGGTCAGCAATATGGAATCGTCGGATGCCCCACGGTTCGTCCGTCAGCGGGTACTCGATCGAGTAACCCCGAGCCACCGCCTGCTGGTGGATGAGATCAACATCCCCCACTTCAATGCTGAGCGACACTGACCGTTCGGCGATGGACGGAGGGTCATCGCGCAGAACGCTCACCTGGGCGGTCGGGTTGTCCGGCGACACATAGGTGGCGAACCACCCCATGTCCATGGCCACCCGCATGCCGCGGAAGTCGGAATACAAGCCACGACACAAATCAGGGTTCTCGCTCACAATATTTCGAAACGATCCGCCGGATCTCCATCGCCGCACACCTCTCTCTTCTGATGCAAACAACCAGGATCACTCGCCCGCGATCAACCAGATTCTCATTGACACTCCATCACCTTGAGCCGTCAATTGGCGCTGATCAGGCCGCCCGCTTCGTTCGCAGATTCTGGTGATTCCAATCTATTCGCGTTGATCCTCCAACTCCATAATCAATTCGACCATATCCAGTGAATTCAGATCTTGCAGTTGGGCTGGTCGCACTTTCGTGCGATCGATCCCCAACCGGGTCGAAATCCAGTCGAGCAGACCCGTCGTCTCGGGATCAAAAAACTGCGGGCCGTCGCGACTGGAGACATTCCACAACAGTGTGCCACACGCAGGGCAGGGAGCTTCGCCAAACGGATCCGAGATCTCAATACGAAACGAATGGCCACAGACACCACAACTGCCTGGTCTTCCCTCAGTCGTCCGCGATGAAATCGTCACTGTCCCCTCCCCAATCGCTGAACGTTCTGGGTGATTTGCCCGAGATCAACGTCGGATTCTCATCAGCACCTCAACGATCTGGAACGCCAACGACTGTGGGTCAAGTTGCCCCACGGTCTAGACCAAACAACACTCATTCGACGCCATTCAATCCGACGGGCGCGATCCGCTTGAATTCAATCGATCAACGTGCACCGGGCAAATCCGTTTACGTGCTTGAGTACGAGCGATTCACAGCGGTTGATTTTCTCAGCGAATTCTCCTTTCGGGTGCTCACTTTGGCATTCCGCCAGAAAATCAAAGAAGGTTATACCCTTACTATCACGCATCCACGGATCCGCTCCGGCACGCAACAATAATTCGATTTTGGCTTCCGCCTCGTATGTCGGTACCGCTGCCATCAGCGTTGTACACCCGGCATTGAATTCGGGCAGCGTGTTCTGAGGCAATGTATCGTTTGGATCAGCGCCGGCTGAAAGGATTGCATCGACTTCCGCCGCTGTCCCCTCGACGACAGCCCGCATCAGAGGAGTCCAGCCGTAGTGTTGTCGCAGGGTAAGATCAGCTCCGGCTCCGACGAGCAACGCGAACACTTCACGACAGATCAGGTTCGCTTCGAAGCCGACGTCAATTGCACAGTGCAGTGCCGAATATCCCTCTCTGGTCTGGCAATTCACTGCAGCGCCAGAATCTAGAAGCAACTGGATGATGGCAATATCGCGATTGATACCTCCCACCGCATGCATCAAAGCCGTTGCCCCTATGCTATCGACTTGATTCAGGAGGAGCGGGTTTGCCTCAATCAACTGGCGCATAGTTGAAACATCGCAATCATCGATCGCTGAAAAGAGCCTTTCAAATCCGTCCATTGTGACTGCCCTAACGATCAAGGTCACCTACCCGCGATTGACGACGGTTTTCCGATCAACACGCCAACAGCTTAAACCACCAGCAACGGGGTGGGGAAGTTGATCGACGTAGTCGGCTTTAATGTTTTTCCCGCGCCTGGATTAATTGTTGGGCGATCTCTTGTGATTCAATGTCAGCGGCCGGATCAGGCGGAACTGTGCTCATGAATCGCCATCCGAGAAGGAAGATCACGCTGCCCCATGACAACGTGAACGACATCGGAACACATTTGAGCACATCGCGCCATTCATAAATGAGCGTCAAGCAGGCCGAGATTGAAATGATGCCAAGAACCGCAATCTGCCAGTGAAAGCGTACATCGTCGAGATGACGATTGATGGTCTTCTTGAGTGAAGGATTTTTCATGAATAAACGCCACTGCACGACTCCTGCGACTGCGCCGAAGATCGTTGCGATCACGCAGATTGATAAGCGTTGCATGGCGAACATCACGTGCCCCAGCCGAATGACATTGATGATTTGTACGCGATGAACAACACTTGGGACATCGCGGGGACTGGCTCTGTCCGTGCTGCCTGTCCCCGTCCTGGTCTTCAAAGCGAAGCAAGGCCGCTACTCGGGTTCAACCTGATCCGCCTGAGGCAGCAGTCGCCCGAGTTTACGGCGTGCCGCACGACAGCGGCGTTTCACGGTGCTTGGGTCGACTCCCAGGATCTCCGCGGCCTCATCGTGTGAGAGTTCCTGGTACCACCAGAGTTCAAACGATTCACGTTCCACTTCCGGCAGAGATCCGACCGCCTTGTGAAACTCCTCCCAAACCGCCAGTTCCTCGGGATTGTACGTGTCGTTGGCCTTGTCAATCCCTTCCATCAATTGGAAGGGGGCATCCCGTTCGCCGTTTCGACCCTGGTTCTTGCGAATCGTATCGAGCAGTTCACGGCGAATCTGCAGGTTCGCCAGACCGTAGAAATCCCGAACTGTGGCCGGGACGGCATCATTCAGCGCCCGGATCATCCGCAGCCGCGCATTCTGGGCGATGTCCTCCGTTTCGGCCCAGCCACCGACCCGTTTGAAATTCGTTCGCTTCATCCGACGCGTCAAGACCGACAGTCGATCATTGACCAGGTCCCACAATTCCTCCTGGACCGTGGCGTCGCCAGCCTTTAGACGCAACAGGCAGGCTTGGAGACGTTCATTGATGGTGGCATCCGACATGACTTGCTCCCGCGCACCGACGTATTCGCGCTTGCTGCAAACGAATCTGGCACGGATCCATTTCATCCTTCGCTCTGCATCCGCCCGAGTGAGCTTTATACCAGATGGCAGGACGGATCGTCGAGGAATTCCCGGGGCCTTACGATGAACCACCCACGATGGCTGGTTCACTGATTCCAATACGGACGGCAAAAGTCGAGGCCAAACCCTTGTCCGTTTCGGGCAACCCCGGCAGGATAACTTCGTCATGATCCCCTGCTCCTGCCGTGGTTGACAAATGATGTTCCAAAAGCTTGTCCTGCCCGAGATTCGTGAACTGATCGAAACCCGGGATGAGACGACTCTTCATGAGATACTGGATCAGTGGCTACCCGCTGAGGTGGCCGCATTGTTGGGGGAATTGACCGACGAAGAAGACCTGGCGGCGATGCGACTGCTGCGCGGGCCGCAACGGGTCCGGATCTTCGAGTATCTGGATCGAGCAACTCAAGAGCGTCTGGTCCTGTCGCTGTCCAATGAAGACGTGGGCTCGCTGTTGACCGACATGGCGGACGACGATCGAACGTCGCTCCTGGAATCCCTGTCGGACGAAGACCGCACCCGGTGCCTGGAACTACTGACCGCCGAGCAGCGGACGCTGGCCGAGTCGCTGCTGCAATACCCACCCGATTCCGTCGGCCGGCTGATGACACCGCATTTTGTGTCGGTTCGTCGGCATTGGACGATCCAGCATGTTCTCGACCACATCCGACAGCATGGTCAGGACAGCGAAACGTTGAACGTGGTGTATGTCGTGGATGACCATCACTGCCTGATCGATGACCTGCGCATTCGGCAGTTGCTGGTTTCCGATCCGCAGCGCCGCATCGAAGACCTGATGGACTCGAAATACATAGCCCTCAAGACCACCGATGAAAAGCGATCGGCGGTGGAGATCTTTCGTCGATACGACCGGACGGCATTGCCGGTCGTCGATGGCGATGGCCGGTTGCTCGGGATTGTGACGATCGACGATGTGATCGACATTGCAGAAGCCGCCGCCACGCAGGACATGCAGAAGCTGGGGGGCCTGGAAGCGCTCGACACGTCGTACGTGGCCACGCCGCTGTTGACACTGGTGCGCAAGCGCGGTGTCTGGCTGGTGGTCCTGTTCCTGGGCGAGATGTTGACTGCGACAGCGATGGGATATTTTGAAGCGGAAATTGCCAAGGCAGTCGTCCTGGCGCTGTTTGTTCCATTGATCATTTCCAGCGGAGGCAACTCGGGTTCGCAGGCCGCGACTTTGATCGTCCGTGCCCTGGCGCTGGGAGAAATTCAGTTGCGCGACTGGTTTTCGGTCCTGCGCCGCGAATTGGCTTCCGGTGTGCTGCTCGGGCTGGTGCTGGGAGTGATCGGATTCCTGCGGATTGCCTTGTGGAGTTCCTTTTCGACGATCTACGGTCCACATTGGATCCTGGTGGGGATCGCCGTCGGGATATCGCTGATCGGCATAGTGCTGTGGGGCTGCCTTGCGGGAGCCATGATTCCGTTCGCGCTGAAACGGGCAGGACTGGACCCGGCGACATCCTCGGCGCCATTTGTCGCAA
>Ga0265327_10001956_pt1 | contig 23626 bp, 25 predicted proteins | sample 41621metaG_FD_202089 | JGI IMG/M metagenome (GOLD analysis project Ga0265327, IMG submission 202089) | Rhizosphere microbial communities from Carex aquatilis grown in University of Washington, Seatle, WA, United States - 4-16-21 metaG | ecosystem: Host-associated > Plants > Roots > Rhizosphere...
ATCGACACCATCCGCCTCTTCGCCACCTTCAGCTTTCCCGACTACGAGGACGATTACACCTTCGTCGCCCTCCATCATCCCGAAGAATACGCCATCGAGCGGGGGCGCATCCGCAGCAACCGCGGTCTCGACATCGCGATCCCGGAGTTCGAGGCGCATTTCGACGAGGAGCACGTCGAGCACAGCAACGCCCTGCACGGCGTCGATAAAGGGCCGCACGGTCCCGCCTACATGGTCGGCCCCTTGGCCCGCTATGCCCTCAACTATGAGCAACTCACCCCGCTCTGCAAGGAGATGGCCATCGAGGCCGGACTGGGGCCGGTGGTGCGCAACCCGTTCAAGAGCCTCACCGTGCGCGCGATCGAGGTGCTCTATTCCTGCCAGGAGGCGCTGCGTCTCGCCGAGGCCTACCGGGAGCCCGAGCGCTCATCGCTGGAAATCCTGCCCGTGGCCGGACGCGGCCACGGCTGCACCGAGGCGCCGCGCGGCCTCTGCTACCACCGCTACGATCTCGACGACGAGGGCCGCATCCTCACCGCCCGCATCGTGCCGCCGACCTCCCAGAACCAGAAGATCATGGAAGCCGATCTCAGGGGCGTGGTGCAGCGGAACCTCGATCTCGCCGACGACAAACTCAAGTGGCGCTGCGAACAGGCGATCCGCAACTACGACCCCTGCATCAGCTGCGCCACCCACTTCCTCAAACTCACCATCGAGCGCGAGTAGGGCGAGGGACGGTGAGGGCGGTGAGCGTTGTCGGGGGAGCGCCGCTCCCCCGTGCCCCCTCGCCAGGGACCGCAGGTCCCTGGACCCTGGGACTTTTTCAGTTCCCCCCATCCCGCGAGAGGTTCCACCTCGAGAGAGGGATGGGGGGAACTGAAAAAATGCGAGGGGTCCGGGGAGCCCGCCGGGTTCCCCGGGCAGGGGTTCGGGGGCGGCAGCCCCCGACAGCTTTCACCGTCCTTGCCGTTCCTCGCTCAACTCGCTCTGGACGGTGCGTTCGGTGTCGCAGGTTTGGTCGATGATCCGGGTGTAGAGGTCGAGGGTGAAGGCGCGGTCGACGCCTTGGGCTTCGGCGCGGTCGGCGCAGCGGGTTTTGACCTGTTCGATGCGCTCCGGCAGCACGACGGCGATGCCGTGGCGCAGTTTGTATTCGGCGACTTCCCGGCAGATGGCGAAGCGGCGGGCCAGCAGATCGACGATGCGGTCGTCGATGCCATCGATCTCCGTCCGCAGGCTGGCAAGATCGCTCATGGCGGCTTCCTTCGGTTGGCCGGGGCTTTCCAGAGTTTTAGCCGAGGGCGGCGGGCGGGACCACAACAAACCGGACGTCGAAATCCGCGCGTTCATTAGGGAAACATTCAGCTAAAAAGCGTGACTTTTCGGATTTTGCGAGGGCAATTTCTGCCGCCTCTCGAATTTTGCGACACTTGGTCGCAGGCGCTTGAAAATTGCAAAATCGTCGTCGCATTTTGCGACGGGGTCAACTCATTGATTTATCGTATAAATATAATTTTACGAGAATTTCTGGCCCAATTTGGCACTTGGCACGCTTGTTGCTCTCCTATCGGGCCAAAGCGATACGGAACAACGGAGATGTTCGCTGGCCATAATGGTTCCGAGGAACCGGCGCAGAACATCCGCCTAAAGGAGTAAGACAAATGCCGAAACGGAAACTGATCGCCCACGTCGTGAACCAGAGCAAGCTGGTTTGTCTGGCGCCGCAGACGTCGGTTTCTGCCGCGTCCCGCAAGATGTTCGAACGCAAGTCCGGCGCCGTCATGGTGACTTCGGGAAACCGGCTGATCGGTATTGTTACTGAGCGCGACGTCAACTTCCGGGTGGTCGCTCTCGGCCGCAATCCCGAGACCACTCTGCTCTCGGACATCATGACCAAGAGCCCCGACGTCCTGCCCTATGACGCGCCGGTTTCGGAAGCCCTCGAGATGATCCAGACCTACGGCTATCGCCATGTGCCGGTGGAAAAGAACGGCGCCGTGGTCGGCGTGGTCTCGATGCGGGACCTCTTCATGGAGGTCAAGCAGGAGCTGGAAGACGACATCCACGAGCGCGAGGAGTTCATGTTCGGCTCGGGCTATTCGGTGCCGGTGGTCGCGCACTGATCGCGCCCGACAAGCGAACCCGGCCCTCTTCCGGTCCTGTGGTATCGGAAGAGGGTGGCGCCCTCCGCGTTTCCAGCCGCGGAGGGCGTTTCGTTTTTCAGCGCGCGATCAGCACGGGCCCCAATTGTCGGGATCGTCCCAGATGATGCTGTTCTTCTCGATCGGCAGCCCGAGATAGCTCTGGCCGATCAGGGTGCCGGGATCGGCGATGCGGATCTGGATGCGGGTGTCGGTGACGGTCTCGACGAAGCCGACCATCTTGGTTTCCAGCATGCCCAGCACCGGACTGCCGACCCGGCAGACCTTGGTGCCGACCCGGCGCACCGAGAGCCGTTCCTCGGTGGTGTAGAGGCGGTTGCCGGGGCCGATGGTGCCGTCGGTGATCTCGGCGACGTAGCGGGTGCCGTCGGCCTTGATGTACATGCCCGAAACCGGCTTGTCGTCCTGGTAGAGCCCTTCGAAGCGGTCGCCGTTGGGCCAGATGTAGACCGCTTTGCCCTGCTTCTTGCCCTCGCGCCATTCGCCCTGGTAGCCGCTGCCGTTGGCCCAGGTGTAGGTGCCCTTGCCGCTGGGAGCGTCGTCCTTCCAGTTGCCTTCGTAGCGGTCGCCCGAGAGCCAGGTGTTGATGCCGTGGCCCTGGGCCTTGCCGGCGGCGCGCTCGCCGATGTAGCTGCCGTTGGCCTTGCCGTCCTTGAACCACAACAGCGTGCCCGAACCGCTGGCGAAGCCGTTTTCACAAGGCCCGTCCCAGGAGATCGATTCGCCGGGCTCGGGAATGCCGTCCCACACCTTGCAGCCGGATTTCTTGTCGGCGACCCATTCTCCGGCCAGGGCGCGCGGAACCGGGACGACGGCCACCGCCAGCACGGCGGCGGCGAGACCGATCAGGACTTTGGATTTCGACTTCATCAGGGTCTCCGGGATACGCCCGGCCGGCCTGCGGAGCGGGCCGGCGCGAGAGCGCTTGTTTCAAGGTGGCGCGGGCGCCGTTACCCACCAAACGGGAAGGATCAGATGATCGGCGGCGGCGCGGTGGGCGGCGGCGGCGGCACCGGCGCCGGAGTCGGCGGCACATAGGCGGGATAGCGCTTGGTCGTGACCTTGCGATAGCTTTTGATGTGCCAGAATTGCAGCTGCCAGTGGGCGAAGCCCAGGCCGACCGCGGTGATGAAGGCGATGGCTCCCATCATGCCGTAGGGATAGAACGATGGCCGCACCCCCTCGAGCAGGCCCCAATCCCACATCACCAGACTGCCGGTGACCACGAAAGCCGCGGTCATGAAGATGCCGATCGGGCCGATCGAGGTGTAGATGATCGGCCAGACCGCGCCGTAGGCGGTCAGCAGGAAGATGGCGCAGGCCACCTTCAGCGACAGATAATCGTTATTTTTGCTCGTGACCCAATGATAGTAGGAGTACCCCGACGGGTTGTAGGTCGCGGTCAGCACGAAGAACGCCAGGAACCAGCGGGTGGCGAACCGGGCTGCCGTCAACGGGGGAAAATGGGCCATCGGATGCTCCCTGGAGACTGCCGACCGCTTGCGCGAAACGGGCCAACGCTTCCTGATATCAAAATTCGGCCGATGAACCAAGCCGCCCGATGGGGGGGGGAGGGGGATCGGAGCGACGCCCGATGAAATTTTCTTTACCTAATCACTCGATACCCCTATACTGCCACCTGGGAACGAGTATGAGTTGACCTGTCCACAAAGGCTTGAGGCTGGAACCGGCCAAAAGCGGTGATTTTTAGACAAGTTTGTCTCAACCGGTCCCGACGGCAGAACGCCGGATCGCCTGAAGCCATGAAGTGGGCCGATGGCGAGGTCTCTGGAGGTAGAAACGCGAAGGTGGCGCGTCAGCCATGTTCATGACTTCGACCGTAACCGCGACATCTGGGTCGGTCGCACCCGTGGAGTTTTCCCAGTCCCGCGCCGTGGCGCCGGCCGTCGGGCACGGCGGTGCCGCGAGTCACGACGTCAAGGCCTCCGAGCCCGCGATGGACTTGGGCGCGCAGAGCCGCGCCGTTGCGGCGGGCAGCGGGGACAAGAGCGGAAAAACCGCCACGGTCAATCCGGCCTCCAATGCGGCCGGTTCGGCTCATACCAACAACTCGGCCTTCAATTTCGATTCCACGACCCGGCGCGTCGTCATGCAGGTGCGCGACGGCAGCGGCTCGGTGGTGATCCAGATTCCATCGGAACAGGCGTTGCGGCAGTACGAGCAGGCGCTGAAGCGGAGTCAGGACAGCGTGACCCAGGACGTCGCTCCGGCGGCCTCTCCGGCCGGCGCGGACCCCGTTTCGCCGCCATCCACCCCCGTGGCCGCATCGTCGGGCAGCGTCACCGCCGGTTTCGGAGCGCGTTACAACATCGTCGTCTGATCGTGGGGCCGATGGCGATGGCCGACTCGGGGGCTTCCGGAGAGCGGCGCTTTCTTTCGGCGTGTTGGTAACAGGGCTTTTGCCGGCGCGGCTCCGCCGCTACCATCGCTTCCGGCGCGGCTGTGCCGCTCCATCGCCCATCGTCTTTTCATCCCCTGTGTGAAATCCGAGATGCCCACAGTTCTGGTGGCCGGCGGCGCCGGCTATATCGGCAGCCATACTTGCAAGGCTCTGGCCGCGGCCGGCTTCACGCCGGTGGTCTACGACAATCTGTCCTCCGGCCATCGTCAGGCGGTGCGCTGGGGGCCGCTGGAGATCGGCGACATCCGCGACGAGACCCGGTTGACCGAGGTGCTGCTGCGCTATCGTCCGCAGGCGGTGCTGCATTTCGCGGCGGTGATCGCGGTCGGGGAATCGGTGGTCAATCCCGGCAAGTACTACCGCACCAACGTCGCGGGCTCGATCGCCCTCCTCGACGCCATGCGTGCCCAAGGCATCGATACCCTGGTGTTTTCCAGCACCGCCGCGGTCTACGGCGTGCCGCAACGCCAGCCCATCGACGAGAGCCAGCCGCGGGCGCCGGTCAACCCCTACGGCTGGAGCAAGGCGATGGTCGAGCAGATCATCGCCGACCACGCCGCCGCCCACGATCTGCGCTGGGCCGCCTTGCGCTATTTCAACGCCTGCGGCGCCGATCCCGAGGGCGAGAGCGGCGAGGAGCACGACCCGGAATTCCATCTCATCCCGCGCGCCCTGATGGCGGTGGCGGGGAAACTGCCCCATCTCGACCTTTTCGGCACCGACTATCCCACCCCGGACGGCACCTGCATCCGCGATTACATCCATGTCAGCGATCTCGCCGCCGCCCATGTCGCGGCCCTGCGTCATCTGCTCGGCGGCGGCGCCTCGGTGGCGGCCAATCTCGGGGTCGGCCGCGGCTTTTCGGTGCGGGAAGTGATCGCCGCCGTCGAGGCGGTGACCGGACGGACGGTGCCGGTGCGCTACGGCCCCCGGCGCGAGGGCGATTCCCCGGAGCTGGTGGCGGATCCCGGTCTCGCCATGCGCACCTTCGGCTTCGCGCCGCAGGTCACCGAGCTATCCGAGATGGTGGCCACCGCCTGGAACTGGCACCGTCCGCGCTGGACGGCCCCCTGACCCTCCGACGGACGGCCCCGTGATTTTTTCCCCTTGAAGCGGGACTGCGACTTTCCAAATAAGGTGCGGGTGGATGCCGAACCGGGTCCACCCGACCATGCAACCGCAGGCGTGGCCTTCCTGGCACGTCGAGCCCGAAGCGGATCGCCGCAAGGGAGCCCGCCGCAATGAGATCGCTCAAAGGAGGATCATCATGCGTACGTTTGATCTGTCGCCGCTGTTCCGTTCGACCGTCGGGTTCGACCATCTGACCCGGGCCCTGGATGCGGCGCTGCAAGGGAACGAGAATTCCCTCTCATATCCGCCCTACAACATCGAAAAGGTCGGCGAGGATTCCTATCGCGTCGCCATGGCGGTCGCGGGCTTCTCGGCCGAGGACCTTGAGATCGTGACCCACGAGGGCGTGCTGTCGGTCAGAGGCAGGGCCAAGACCGAGGACGATAAGACCACCTATCTTTATCACGGGATCGCGGCCCGGGCCTTCGAACGGCGCTTCCAACTGGCCGACTATATTCATGTCACCGGAGCGCGGCTGGAAAACGGCATGCTGTTCGTCGAACTCGCTCGTCAGGTGCCCGAGGCGCTGAAGCCGCGGACCATCGCCATCACCGCCGGCCCGGCCAATACCGGTCCGACCGTCGGGGTGACCCAGTTGACCAGCAAGGCGGCTTGAGCCGCTTGAAACGGCTGTTTGCGGAAGGGACGGCGGCTTCGGCCGCCGTTCTTTTGTGTGCGCCGTTCCGATCGCGGAACTGAAAGGGAAGTGCCGGCGCTTCTGTTCCAAGGCCCGCCGGCTAGCCCGTGCCTAGTTACGCCGCGAGGCGCAGGTCGGCAGGAGCAACGATGTTATCGTTCGCACCTAGAGTTTTGACCCGATAACGGCGGTATCATGCCGGGCAAAAGTCCTGTCTTTACTGAATCCCGTCGAGCCTGTTTCGCCCCCCTGACGCCGGACCGGGGTTGCCGGTGCGGCGGAATTGGTGGAGGCGCCGGGTACCGCCCCCGGGTCCGAAAAACCTATTCCACAAGCCGTTTATCGCCATAGTCGGCTGTGACGCCGACGAGCGGAGTGTGGCACGTCCCGGCGCGGATTGGTAGTGCGCTCCGACACATGGCCGTGCCGCTCCGGGCGTTGTCGCCGGTCTTTCGGATCGCTGGCCCGGACTACTTGCCCGGATCGCGCAGGCGTTCGGTCCAGAATTGCCAGCGGTCCTGGAATTCGTGGGCGCGGTTCTGGAACCAGTCGCTGGTGTCGCCGGCGCGGTTCCTGACCCAGTCGACCGACGAGGTCCAGCCGTTGCCGATGGCGGTCAGGGGCGGCCGCAAGGTGGCGTCGACGGAGTCGATGGCGCCGGGCAGCACCGCCGCGCCCTTGAGATAGAGCCCGTCGGCGATCAGGCCGCCGGCGAGACCGCTGAGAACCACCGCCGCCGCCTCGAAGCCGCTCTGGCTGTCGAAGTCCTGCACCAGTTCGAAGGCCTCGCGGCTGCTCAGGCTGCTGTTGCTCATGAAGGCGTCGACCACCCAGCCGTCGATGAAGAGGCTCATCGCCCCCGCGCCCGCCAGCACGCCGGCCGAGGTGGCGACGATGCGGTAGATGCCGCCGGAGGCGTTCCACTGCTCCTCGAGGGTGAGCGGCGGCGGCGCGGTCGGCTTGGCGGTGGCGGTATCGGCCCGGCCCGGCGACGCGGTCGCAATCGCCGAGGCGATCAGGCCAGCGAGAACCAGAATGCGGAGTGTCGTCATGGGAGAGCGATCCGAGCGGGCGACGGCTGAGAGGGTGCGATGGCGGGTTCCCGCCAAGGATGGCCCGCCAAGGATGGAGTGTATCAATTACTTGCACCGGTTGGTACAGGAACCGCTGCGGTCGGATGTTAAGATTTGATGCCGTCGTTGAGCCGCCGTCGTGGCGGCACCAAGCCGTCCTTTGGCAGTCATTATGCCGTCATAAAGCCGTTATGATCGCGGCAAGAGCCGCCACGGCTTCGGCGTGGCGGCGGTGGAGGCCGGCGGCCAGGGCGCGAGCGGCGGCGGCGCGGACTTCACGCGCGGCGGGATCGGAGAGGGCCGCAAGGGCGGCGTCGATGGCGGCGGGCGCGAGGGTGCCGTCGGGACGCTCGGCGATCAGCCAGCCGGCGCTGCCCAGCTCCCGCCAGGTATCGGCCTCGGCCGCTCCGGCGAACAGGAACGGCCGCCCGAGGCAGACCGCGGTCACCGCCTTCGAGGGCACCGAGAGATGGGTGGCCCGGCCGGAGAGCGAAACCAGATGGGCGGCGGCGCTCGCGAGATCGGCGGTGGCGAGGCGGTCGTGCCAGCTCACGGCGGGATGGCCGGCGAGGGTGCGGCGCAGCCCGGCGGCATGGCGGCCCGAAACGGCGAAGACGAAGCGGAAGCGGGTGGGATCGGCACGGCCGACGATCGCCGCGAGGGCGGCGGGATCGTGGGCTTCGCCGAGATTGCCGGCATAGACCAGGGTCGGCGGCGCGTCCGGGTTCGGCGGCGCGGTTTCGCCGAAGTGGGGCGGGGTCAGTCCCACCGGCAGGATCACCGAAGGCGGCAGGGAGCCGCGCCGGGCGGCGAGGCGGGCGAGCTGGCCCTTGCCGAGTCCGATCACGGCGTCGGGGCTGAGGCCGGCGTCTTGGCGGGCGAGCAGGCGATAGAGCGGGTGGCGCTCGGAGACCAGACCGGCGGCGGCGAAGAAGTCGGGGTAGCGGTCGAGGGTCCATTCGATCCAGCGCCGGTTCCAGCGGCGGCAGGCCGGGCCGACCCACAGCGAAAGCAGGGGCGGATCGGTGAGCGAAATCACCACGTCCGCCTCGCGCGCGGCGCGGCGGGCCAGCGCCCGGCCCTCTAACAGGCTGGCGATCAGCCGGGCCGGCGGCCACTTGCCGGCGTAGAGCGAGGCGACGCGCCGGGTCGGCGTCTCCGCTGCGGCCATCGGCTCGAGCGCCGGAGCGGCGCCGGGGCCGTAGCTCGCGCAGGAGGCGTAGAGGGTGATTTCGGCCTGGGGCAGGGCGGCGGCGAGGTCGCGGGCGAGGCCGGCGGCGGCGGCGGCGGTCGGCGCGCCGTCGGGCGGCGCGAAGCGGTTGAGGATGGCGATGCGGAGCGGCCGCGCATCACCCTCCGGCCTCATTCCCGCCCGTCCTCTAACAGGTCCAGGCCCGGTCCCGAGAGCACGATGCGGCCGCGTTCCAGCACATGGGCGGAATCGGCGAGGCGCAGCGCCGCCGGAGCGTTGCGCTCCATGAGGATGATGGTCATGCCCTCGGCCTCGAGGGTGCCGATCAACTGGAAGAGCTGGCGGGCCAGTTTGGCCGAAAGGCCGCGCGTCGGCTCGTCGAACAGGATCAGCTCGGGGGCGGCCATCAGGCAGCGGCCGATGGCCACCATTTGCTGTTCGCCGGCGTTGAGGGCGCCGGCGTCGATGTCGGCGTATTCGGCCAGCCGTGGAAACAGCGCGAAAATCCGCTCGAGCCGTTGGCGCCAGCCCGGCCGGGCATGGGGCGGCGAGGCGCCGAGTTCCAGATTCTCGCGCACGCTCATGGCGGCGAACAGCTGGCGGCCCTCGGAAACCTGGGCGATGCCGAGCGAGGCGATGCGGTGGCTGGAAAGGCCGACCAGCTCCCGGCCGTGAAAGCGGATGCTGCCTTTAGTCGGTTTGACGAGCCCGGTGAGGGCGTGAACCAGCGAGGTCTTGCCGGCGCCCCGGGTGCCGACGAAGGTGGTGGTCGAGCCCTGGATCACCTCGAACGAGACGTCGTCGAGCGCCCGCACCGGGCCGTGGTCGAGCCCGAGGCCGGCGACGGTGAGCAGCGGTTCGGCGCGCGGCGAGGCGTTGGCGGGCGGCGGGACGGGGGCGAAGCTCATGGCGGCGCCTCCGCGGGCGCGCCCGGGTCGGGCTCGAGCGTTCCGTGCTCCAGGGCGAGGACCCGGCCTGCGAGGGCGGCGACGGTGTGGCGGTCGTGCTCGGCCAGCAGCAGGGTCAGGCCGTCGCGGCGGGCGAACTCCCGCAGCGTTTCCGCGAGCGCCGCCGCCTCGTCGGGCGAGGCTTCGGCCAGGATTTCGTCGAGCAGCAGCAGGCGCGGCCGGGTGGCGAGCGCCCGCGCGAGGTCGAGCCGTTTGCGTTCGCCCGGTTGCAGGCTCGCCGCCGGCCGGTGGCGCAGCGCCGCCAGTCCCAACGGCTCGAGCAGCGCCAGGGCCTGACGGCGGGCCTCGGTAAGCGAGCGTTCGCGGAGCAGGGCGCCGACGACCACGTTGTCCTCGACGCTGAGGGCCGGAAACGGCCGGGGCGGGTCGAAGGCGCGGGCGATGCCGAGAGCGGCGACGCGCTCGGGCGGGAGGCCGGCGATCTCGCGGCCGTCGAAACGGATGTGACCCTGATCGGGCCGGAGGGCGCCGGCGATCAGGTCTAGGAGGGTGGTCTTGCCGGCGCCGCCGGAGCCGACCAGGGCGACGCTCGCGCCCGCCGCCACCGTCAGCGAAACCTCGACCACGGCGGCGACGCCGTCGAAATTCTTGGACACCGCCTCGAGGCTGAGGAGTTCGGTCATGCCGCGTCTCCCCGCTGGTCGGGCGGCGGTTTCAGCAGGCCCAGCCGGCGCGCCAAGCCCGGCCACAGACCGCCCGGCGCGGCCACCGCCACCAGCACCAGCGCCAGACCGGCGGCCAGCGGCTTCAGGGCCGAAAGATCGTGATGGCTGCGCCCGATCAGCCAGGTGAGCGCCTGATCGGCCGGCACCACCACGAAGGCGCCCAGCACCGGCCCGACCAGGGTGCCGATGCCGCCGAGCGCGGCGCCGAGCACCGGCCCGAGCGAGCGGGAGAGCGACAGCGTTTGTTCGGCATCCACATGGCGCAGGTAGAGCGCGAGAAAAACTCCGGCCGGCGCGGCGAGCGCCGCCGAGATGGTCGCCGCCGCCACCCTGGCCCGATAGGGATCGATGCCGGATGCTGCCGCCGCGCCTGGGTCCTCGCGCAGCGCCAGCCAGCGATAGCCCAGGCGCGAGCGCAGCAGCAGCCGGACCACCACCAGGGCCAGCCCGGTCAGGATCAGGATCGCGTAATAGAACGCCACCGGTTTGCCGGCGGTCGCCGGATGGGGCAGGGCGAGCCCGGCGGCGGCGCCCAATCCGTCGAGATGGAGGGCGCCGAGACGGACGGCTTCGGCCAGAATCAGGGTGACCAGGGTGAAATGCACGCCCTTGAGACCGGCGCGGCAACCGAGGGCGCCGATCCCGGCCCCGGCCAGGGCGGCGGCGGGCACCGCCAGCAGCGCCCCCGGCCAGGGTCCGAGGCCGCCATGGAGGGCGAAGGCGGCGGCGAGATAGGCGCCGATCCCGATGAAGAGGGCGTGTCCGAGCGAAAACAGGCCGGCGAAACCGGCCAGCAGGTTCCAGGCCTGTCCGGCGTAGGCCAGCCACAGCACGGCGATCATGGCGGCGACCAGCGGCGTTCCGCCCCAGGCCGGCAGGGTGGCGAGCGCCAGCAGCACCAGCACGCCGAGCGTCTTGCCGCGCCAGGTGGTGGCGTCGACCCAGTCGCGCCACAGGTCGGCGGCGCTGCGGGCCAGCCGGCCCGGCGCGGTTTCGATCAGCCGGACGAGGTCCTGACGCTTCGGCATCATTCGCTGTGCCCCAGCAGACCCTGGGGACGCAGCACCAGCACCAGCAGCACCACGGCGTAGCCCGCGAGGTCCTTGAGCGGCGGCGCCAGCAGCGCCCCGCCCAGGGACTCGGCGACGCCCACCGCCACACCGCCGAGCAGGGCGCCCTCGACGCTGCCGAGACCGCCGACCAGCGCGACGATCAGTCCGAGGGCCAGGAAGTCGGAGGCCGAATGGGGCCGGACGCTATCGCTCTGGGCCAGCAGGCAGCCGGCGATGCCGGCGATGGCGGCGCCGAGACCGAAGGTGGCGGCCTGGAGCCGTTCCAGATTGAGACCGACCAGCCGGGCGCCGAACGGATTGTCGGCGCAGGCCCGGATCGCCTTGCCGGTGCGGCCGAGATTGAAGAACAGCACCAGCAGCGCCGTCACGATTCCCGCCATCAGGGCGGCGCGCAACTCGATGCGGTCGAAGAGGAACGGCCCGAAGGTCAGGCCGTCGCCGGTGGGCGAGGCGGCGGCGGCCACGGCGGCTCCGGGCGGGGCGGTTGCGGGCAGGGCGGCGAGGCCGGCGCTCAGAATCAGGGCGAGACCGAGGGTCGTCAGGGTCCGGAGATGCTCGGGAGCCGCGGCGACCCGGCCGAGCAGCAGGCGATGCAGCAGGAAGCCGCCGAGAAACAGGCCGGCCGCCACGACCGGCATGGCCAGCAGCGGATCCGCGCCATGACGGGCGGCGAGCGCCGCCGCGCCCCAGAGGCCGAAGGCCATCAGGCCGCCATGGGCGAAGTTGACGATGCGGGTGACGGTGAAGATCAGCGACAATCCCAACGCCGCCAACCCGTAGACCAGTCCGGTCAACAGGCCGCTCATCACGATGTTGAGATAGAACGCCAGGGACATCTCTCCCGCCGCCGCCCGGAACCTGTCACCGCATATGAGCGCGCGGGTCGCGAAACCGCAAGGGACTTGGTGCCGCGCCTATTTCGCTTTGCCGATGCCGAGAGAGTCCGGCGGTCCGGCGGGGCGGGCCATGCCCGCCGCCGCCCGGTAGGCCTCCTCGTAGACCTCCTTGGCGCTCTTGCCCGACGGCCCGTGCGCCAGCCGGTGCTTGAGCACGGCGATGTAGGCCTTGCCGGCGATGAAGGGCTCGATGGTCTCGTCGAGAGACTCGGGGGCGCCGTCGGATTGGGATGCGTTGCTCATGGTCGGGATGTCCTTCGTACCGCGGCTGGCCGCCCGGTAGGCCTCGTCGAAGATATCCCTGAATGTTCTGTCTGATGCGCCGTTGGTCAACCGGTGTTTCAGCACGGCGATGTACGCCTTGCCGGCAAGGCAGGCCTCGATGTCGGTTTTGCTCCCGTGGGCGGGGAAATCCATTCGCGAAAGATCGTCCACGATCATGCTCTCACCTCGGTCGCTCATGACGGCTCAGTGAGAATACATGATGTGGCGGGACCGGCGCCTCTGTTTTTTGCGCGTGGCCCGCTCTACAGCAGTCCGCAGGAGAGCCGGCTCAGGCCCTCGCGGACGTACCAGACCGGCCAGCCGGGCAGGACGTCGCGGGCGTCCCAGAAGCTGGCGTGGAACTCGTGCCAGCTTTTCCGGCCGCCGAGCATGCGGAGCCGGCGCACGGTTTCCACCGAGAACCAGCGGCAGGCCATGCGGCGCAGCTCCTCGGGGCTGTCGGGACGGACCAGCCAGGTGCGGGCGAGGGTGCGGTGTTCCTCGTGGAGGCGGCTCAGCTGGGCGGGCTTGGCGGTCAGCGAGCCGGCATGCTGGCGGTGCTGGTAGATGGTGCGCTCCAGCGGCACCGTGCGCATGCCGAGAATGACGGAGCGGATCAGAAAATCCCGGTCGGCGGCGAGGCGGTAGCGCGGATCGTAAAAGCCGGCCCGGCGATACCAGCTGCGCCGAAAGAAGCGGGCGCCGCTGATCGGGTTGCCGAGAGTGAGCGGCCGCCAGTCGGTCAGGTGCTTGAGGCGGTCGCCTCGCAGCGTGCGCAAGGTCTGGCTGCTGCCGTCGGGGGCGAGGCGCACCAGCTGGGCGCCGCCGCAGGCCGCCTCGGCGGCGCGGTCGCGGGAAAAGCCCTCGGCCACCGCGGCGAGGGCGCCGGGCAGCAGAATGTCGTCGCTCTCGAGATGGCCGATGATGTCGCCGGTGGCGCGGCGGATGCCCTTGTTGATGGCGTCGAACGGGCCGCGGTCGGGCTCGCTCTGCCACTGGATGCCGTGGGCGTGCTTGAGGACGTTGAGGGTGCCGTCGGTCGAACCGCCGTCGATCACGATGTGCTCGACATCGGGATAACCCTGGAGGGCCACGCTGTTGAGGGCATCGGCGAGCAGACCGGCCCGGTTGAGCACCGGGGTGATGATGGTGATTCGCGGCGGGGCCAAGCGTCCGAACCCTTGTTCTGGGAGTGTATTGAGAGGGAGGCGCGCGCGGGGGGCGGGTTTCGTCCCCCGCGCGATCCGCGCTAGCGATTGATCAGCAGGTGGCCGAGCAGACCGCCGAGAACGGCGCTGGCGCCGATCGCCGGCAGGCTGAGGCCGGTGCCGGCTTCGAGGGCTTCGGCGAGCGGCACCCCCTCCAGCATCAGGGAGCCGGAGATCAGGGCTCCGGCCACGGCGCTGGCCAGCACGACGCCGGTGACCGCGCCGGCGATCACCGCGATCACCGGATGGATGTTGAGGTCGGTGCCGACGGTGACCGGGGACGGACTCGTCTGGGCCTGGGCGGCGGTGACGGGCAGCCAGCCGAGCAGGGCGACCAGAGCGATGAGGATCAGCCGGCGCATGGAAGCGTTCTCCCTTCGGGGACTCACGATGACATGGCGAAGATGTTACACCCCGGCCCGGAGCCACTCAACAGCGGCCTCGTGAGTTGAAACGTCACGGCCCCGCTCCGTCCGGTGTCACGGCCCGGCGTCACGGCCCGGCGTCAGAGGTAGCGGCTGCGGATCGCCTCCAGAATGCGCGGGCTGGCCTGACCGTCGCCGTAGGGCGAGACGCCCTTGGCCATCGCGCGGTAGAGCGCGGGCTCGGAGAGCAGGGCCTGGGCCTCGGAGACGATGGTCTGGTAATCGGTGCCGATCAGCTTGGCCACCCCGGCGTCGATGGCGTCGGGCCGCTCGGTTTCCCGCCGCAGCACCAGCACCGGCTTGCCCAATGCCGGCGCCTCTTCCTGGACGCCGCCGGAATCGCTGAGGATCAGGAACGCCTGCTTCATGGCGGTGACGAATTCGCTGTAGCGCAGCGGCGGCACCAGATGGATGCGCGGATGGCCGGCGAGCAGGCGATGGGCGATGGCGGTGACGTTGGGATTGGGATGCACCGGCCACATCAGCTCGACGTCGGGATTGCCCTCGACCAGGGTGAGGAAGGCGCGGCAGATGTCGTCGATCGGCTGACCGAAATTCTCCCGGCGGTGGACGGTGGCCAGAATCAGCCGTTTGGCGGGATCGAGGCCGTAATCGAGCGGCTGGCTGCGCTCGGCCATCCAGTAGAGGGCGTCGATCACCGTGTTGCCGGTCATGACCACGGTGGCGGCGTCCACGCCCTCGGAGAGCAACTGCTGGCGGGCGCCCTCGGTGGGCGCGAAGTGCAGCGCCGCCAGTTTGCCGGCGACGATGCGGTTGAACTCCTCGGGAAACGGGTTCTGGAGATCGTGGCTGCGCAGCCCCGCCTCGACATGAAGAAACGGCAGGTGGCGATAAAAGCAGACCATCGCCGCCGCCATCACCGTGGTGGTGTCGCCCTGGGCCATCACCAGATCCGGCGCGATCTCGCCGATCACGGCGTCGAGATGGGTGATGGCGCGGGCGGTCAGGGCCGGCAGGGTCTGGTTGGCCTGCATCAGGTTGAGGTCGTGGTCGGGCTTGATGCCGAACAGCTCCAGCACCTCGTCGGCGAGTTCGCGGTGCTGGGCGGTGGCCACCACCACCGTGCGCGCCCAGGGCTGCTGGCGAAGGGCGAGAATCACCGGCGCCATCTTGATGGCTTCGGGACGCGTGCCGATGATGCACGCGATGGTTATGGTCATCGGGGAAGCGTCCTGGGAGGAGGGAAAAGAGGCGGGATCACGGTCCCTTGGTCAGCACGAAGGTGGCGTTGGGCACGATGCCGACGTCGATGTCGACCTCGGAAAGCCGGTAGCCGTCGTTGCGCACCGCGTACACCGATTCGGCGGCGTTGAGCAGAGTCATGATGATGCTGCGCTGGATGGTGCCGACCACGCCCGAGGCGTCGGTGATCTTGGCCATCAGCGCGGCTTTTTCCGGCTCGCTGAGGCGGCGCTCGAAGGCGAGGGCGAGGCCGATCTTCGGCACCAGGCTGGCGCCCACCGAAACCGAGGCGACGCGGAAGCCGGCTTGGCGAACCAGGGCCTCGAAGGTCGAGAGGTCGGTGTCGATGATGTGCTTGAACTGGTCGACCTCGTCGACCACCGCCTTCTCCTCGTGGGAGATCAGGCCGCCGACCCAGTGGGACAGGCTCTCGAACGGCCAGAGCGCCGTCGCCGTCCAACTCCAGGAGCTTTCGGCCGGAGCGGCGGCGGGGGCGGTGGTGTCGGCGGCATGGGCGACCGCGGCGGCGGACAGCAGGACGGCCAGCGCCAGCGCCGGAGTGCGGTTCGGCAGGACGGTCTTCGGCATGTGGTCGGGGTCCCCACCCGCGGGATGTCTTGGAAAGAAGAACAACTATAGTGTCTTGGGAAAGGAGATGGAAGCACCGCTCCGGCTCGTCGCAAGGCTCGCGGCAGGCGAACGTTCGCGGCAATTTTCAAGCCGGACCTGGATTTCCGACGCTATTTCAACGATATGTGAGGGAAGGAGCGCTGTCAAGCCCGCCCCCGGCCTTTTGCCGCTTGACCTGCCGCGAGGATCGCAGCACTGTGCGTTTGCTCTTGGGGCCAGCCCTTGTGGCGACTCGGGACAATCGGCACCGTATGGTGTGAGGATAATATGAGTCTCAGCTCCTATCTGAACGAATCCATCGCCCTGATCGAGAAGGCGTCGCAGCTGATCGACGACGAGAAGATGACGGCGGTGGTCGAGGTGGTGGTTCGGGCGCTCAGCGCCGGCAAGCCGTTGCTGGTCTGCGGCAACGGCGGTTCCGCCGCCGACGCCATGCACATCACCGGCGAACTGGTCGGCCGTTTCCTCATCGAGCGCCGGGCGCTGAAGGCGATCTGCCTCGCCGACAATCCGGCGGTGCTCACCGCCTGGAGCAACGATTACAGCTACGAGACCGTGTTCTCCCGTCAGGTCGAGGCCTATGGCGAGCCGGGGGCGGTGTTGCTCGGCATCAGCACCTCGGGCAACTCGGCCAACGTGGTCGCGGCCTTCGAGAAGGCCCGCGAGATGGGGGTGATCACGGTGGCCATGACCGGCGAAGGCGGCGGCCGCATGGCTTCGGTCTCGGATCATCTGCTGGCGGTGCCGTCGCGGGTGACGCCGCTGATCCAGCAGTTGCACATCTGCCTTTACCATTATCTGTGCATGGCCATCGAACGGCGGATGGCTGAACCCGCGTGAGCGACGACGCTGTCGGCGATGGCGAAGGCCGCCTGACCACCGATCTTTGGGTTTCGGCCCATCGGCGCGTGGCCGAGGCCCAGGGCGTGCCGATGATGGTGGTGCGCCGGGGCGACCGCGAGCGCGGCACCGTGCTGCTCAAGATCAACCGCCTCGACGGCACCTCGTCGGTGCTGACCCAGATCCGCCACCTCGGCCAGTTGGCCTGGAGCCGCGGCACCGGTGCCGATCCGGTGCCCGAGGCCGAGGCCGACCGCTACATCGAGCGCCAGACCCGCTTCGATCCCGATCTGTGGGTGATCGAGGTCGAGGACCGCCAGGGACGCCCCTGGTTCGAGGGTCGGATCGTCTGATACCAGCGCGCACTGAGAATGACACATCGGTGCGCTGGTATCGGGCCGCGACCGCGGCGGCGCGCCCACGTGGGCGCGGCCTTGATGGGTCAATATCAAGGCACGCCGATATGATTCCGGAGGGTTAGGCGGCCAACCGGTCGTCGAAGGGGACGACGCCGGCCGAACTCAATAGCCTGGATACCTCGCCCGGCGCCTTCTCGGTGCCGCGGAACAGCCACGAGCGCACCGCCATGCCCAGTTCGCTCAGGCTCCGGTTCGCCTCGTCCGCCAATCCCATGGCCTGCAATTTGGCGAGAATCGCCTCCGGCACGGCGCTTCGGAACTCTCCGGTGAACAGGTCGGCGCGGCGCATCAGAGACACGATCTCGAACGGCAGGGGGTAATAGCTGATCTGGCGGGCCATCGTCGTCTCCATGATAATCATAAGATTGGGAATTACTAGAATTCGCGACCATTTTTCGGGGACGCTTGCCCCTATTTCCTGTAAGCAAATAATATGCCGCCCGGCGTTGTATAGTAAAGTTGGGGCTTTCCGAGGGGGGCTCGTCTATTGAATTAATCCCATTGAATTATGTAGCTCCATAGACGCAAAATTGTGCGATTTCCTTCCGAAATCGCATTGCAGATTGCGAAAAGAGCGAGGCGGGAGGCCGCCGTCTGTGGGAGCTGGGAAGATGTCCGGCCGGTCACGCCGTCAGATTCAGCGCCTCGCGCTGCATCTCGTCGGTGGTCTTGAACACCGCGAGGTTGGCCTTGTAGGCGTTGCTGGCGCTGGTCAGGGTCAGGAGTTCCCGGCCGGAGTCGAGGTTGGGGGCGGCGACCAGCCCCCGGGCGTCGGCGTTGGGCGACGAGGGATCGGCCGAGGCCAGCACCGCCGGGGTCACCGGCCGGTAGCCGGTGACGGCGCCGCCGCGGGCCTGGGCGACGGTGGTGGCGACGATCGGCTGGTAGGCGGCGGGTTTGCCGGCCGGCAGGGTGCCGTCGGCGGCGGGCAGGGCGCCGGTGCTGCGCTGATTGGCCAGATTCGAGGCCGCGACCGCGACGCGGTCGCTTTGAGCGAGCGCTCCCGAAAGGGCGATGGCGGCGGAGGCGATCATGACGGCCGGCCTTCTGACCAGAACATCCCCAAAGATACGGCGAAACCGGCCGATTTTCAATGAAGCCGCCACCTTGGCCGGCCTGCGTCCGGATGCGGCAAGGGCGGAGTGGCCGGGGCGCTTTTTTCTCTCCCTGAAGGTTCGGACGTTTGTTAAAGTGCCGCCAGCACCGGTTCACTTGACCGCGAGAGGGGCGCGAAGTCGTTCCCGGCCGGCAAGTCAATCCTATTCGCTAGAGTGAGGCGCGTCGTATCCCAGGGTCGTTCCGGGCCGGAAAAATGCCGGCTGAAACAGGCACCGGCCAAAATAGGCACCGGCCAAATAGGCACTGGATAGAGAAATTCTATACATAAGGTCTATAGATAAGGATCGTCCATGACCTCTCCTCCAGCTTCAGACCGACCGGGCAGCGAGGCGAGCAGTATTCCCGCCACGGTTCGTCTTTCGGACGCGTCGTCGGATCAGAATTCCCTGGCCAAGGCCTCCGAGCGGCTGATTCAGCGCTTCGGCGGCATCCGGCCGATGGCCAACAAGCTGGAAGTCCCGGTCACCACGGTTCAGGGCTGGAAGAAGCGCGGCGCCATTCCGGCGACGCGGCTGGCCGATTTGCGCCTCGCCGCCCAGCGCCACGGCATCAAGCTGGACGAAGCCGAACTCGACGCGGTCAGCCGCTCCGACGACCGTCCCGCCGGCGTGCCGGTGGCCACCGCTTCCCCCGTCGCCACCCCGCCCGTCAAGGAGCCGCCGGCGGCCGAGGCTCGCGGCGCGCCGATTCCGGTCAATACGCCGCTGCCGGTGGAGCCGGTGCTGCCCCGGACCGCCGAGGCGCTGCCGCCGTTCGAACTGGCGGTGGAGCCCGAGCCGGAAGCCGAAGCCGCGCCCGGCGCCATGCCCGAGCGGCTCAGCGCCGCCCGCGAGCGGCTGGTTTCGGTTCAGGCCGCGATGGCCAACGCCAGCCAGCGATTCGTGGTTTCGGGCGCGACCCGGCTTTCGCTCGCGGCGGCCCTGATCGCTCTCGTCGCGGCGGGCATCGCGGTATGGTCGCCGCCCTCGGCGACCACCACCACCGCCTCCGGCACCGCCGCCTCGCCGGTCTCCGAGCGCCGCATCGGCGATCTCGAGAGCAAGGTGGCGCGAGTCGCCCTCGAGCAGGGCTCCCAGAGTTCGGCGATCGAGAAGCAGATCACCGCCCTCGATTCCCGCCTCGCCCAGGCCGCGACCCGCTCGAGCGCCGAGGAACTGGCCGAGCGCGTCGCCGTGCTCGAGCGGGACCTGCCGGCGCTGCAACAGCGCGTCGCCTCCCAGGGCATCGGCGCGCCGGCGCTGGGCGTGCTGCTGGCGGCGACCCAGTTGCGCGGCGTGCTCACCACCTCGACCCCGTTCGTCAACGAGATGGCGGCGTTCCGGCTGACCGGCTTCAACGATCCGCCGCTGCGCCAGGCGCTGGAGGCCATCGGCGGCCGGGCCGCTTCGGGCATCGCCACCGAGGCCTGGCTGATCGGCCGCTTCTCCACGGTCCAGACCAACATTCTGCGCGCCGCCTCGATCGGCAATCCCGGCGCCCGCATCGCCGACGTCTTTCTCGACACCCTCTCCGACTGGCTGCCGCCGGTCTACCGCCTGACCGGCGCCTCCGAGGGTGCGACGCCCCGCGCCATCGCCGATCGCGCCCAGGCCGCCATGGCGGCGGGCGACTTCCCGCGCGCGGTGGACATCCTCGGTGAACTCTCCGGCCTGCCCGCCGAGGTCGCCGCGCCCTGGCTGGCCGAGGCCCGCGCCCGGGTGGTCGCCGACCGCTCGCGCACGCTTCTCGCCAAGCACATGCTGACGATCGCCTCGCCCAAGTGATCGGACGCGCCCTCTCGTTTTTCTCCTGATCGTTCTCAGTTTTCCTCAGCCACGAGGCGCTTCCGCGACCATGAACCCGAAGAAATCCCTGCTCCGCCGTCTCGAAACGCTGGAAGCCCATCTGCGTTCCGAGCATCCGAACCTGCTGGCGGTGATCCCGACCTTCCGCGCCTTCGACAAGGTGCTCTATCGCATGGGGCTCCTGACCCAGAGCGAGAGTCTGGCCATGCGGATTCCGTGGTGGCCGATGATCAGCGTGCTCGGGCTGTTTTCGGCGGGTAAATCCAGCTTCATCAACAGCTATCTCGGCGCCGATCTCCAGACCTCGGGCAATCAGGCGGTGGACGACAAGTTCACGGTGATCTGCTTCGGTCCCGACCGCAAATACGACGCCCTGCCCGGCACCGCGCTGAACGCCGATCCGCGCTTCCCGTTCTACCGCATGAGCGACGAGATCGAGAAGGTGGCGGCCGGCGAAGGCAAGCGCATCGACTCCTATCTCCAGCTCAAGACCTGCGCCAGCCCGCGCCTGAAGGGCAAAATCCTCATCGACTCCCCCGGTTTCGACGCCGACGATCAGCGTCGCTCGACCTTGCGCGTGACCGACCACATTCTCGACCTCGCCGATCTCGTGCTGGTGTTCTTCGACGCCCGCCGGCCCGAGCCGGGCTCGATGCAGGACACGTTGCAGCATCTGGTCTCCCACACCGTCAAGCGCTCGGACGCCCGCAAGTTCCTCTACATCCTCAATCAGATCGACACCTCGGCCCGCGAGGACAATCCGGAAGAGGTGGTGGGAGCGTGGCAGCGCAGCGTGGCGCAAGCCGGCCTGATCAGCGGCAAGTTCTACGGCATCTTCAACCGCGACGTCGCGCCGCCGATCGAAGACCCGATCAAGCGCGCCCGCTACGAGGCCAAGTGCGACGAGGACCTCGCCGAGATTCACGCCCGCATGACCGAGATCGAATTCGGCCGCGGTTATCGCATCGTCGGCATCCTCGACGCCCTGGCCAAGGAGCTGGAAGGCGAAGTGGTGCCGCGCATCCAGGAGCTGGTGACGAAATGGCGCCGGCTGGTGCTGTGGGGCGACGCCGCCGGTCTCGTTCTGCTGGCGCTGATCGCCGGCCTCACCGTCTATCTGGCCGGCGGCGACGCCGTGGGCAACGGCCTCTCCTGGCTGGTGCAGGACAAGCCGGCGTGGTTCGACGGCCTGCCGGTGCGCCTCGCGGCGGCGCTCGGCGGTCTCGCGGCGGTGTTCGGCGGCTGGCACTATTTCCTCCGCGCCCTGGTCCGGCGCAAGATGGCCGAATCCCTGCCCGAGCGCTTCGGCCAGATGGATTTGAATCTGCGCAACGCCTTCCGCCGCAACACCGGCTTCTTCCGCTGCCTGTTCCGGCGCAAGGCGGTGGGCTGGAACGGTCGCACCCGCAAGGACATCTTCGTCGTGCGCGAAGCCATCGCTCACCATGTCCAGGTCTGGAACGACAGCTACACCGATCCGGCGGGCGCCAAGCTCGATGGCCGCATCACCAGCGAGCAGGCGGCGGCGGCGGTGGGCACCGGCTATCGCTTCGAGGCCGCCGGCTACCGCGCCAATCAGGCGTGAGCGAGGCGCGGTAGCCATCCTCTCCGTCATGCGCGGGCTTGACCCGCGTATCCACGCGGTCCCTCACGCTCCGGCGCGGATGGCAAGGCGTGGATGGCCGGATCAAGTCCGGCCATGACGGCGTCAACACGGGGGCGACGCCGACGTGCCGAAGCTGCTCTATCTGGTTACCGAGGACTGGGCCTTCTGTTCGCACCGCCTGCCGATGGCGCGGGCGGCGCGGGCGGCGGGGTTCGAGGTGGTGGTGGCCACCCGCGTCGAGGCGCACCGCGAGCGTATCGAGGCCGAGGGCTTCCGCGTCCACGCCCTCGACTGGCGGCGGCGGGGCAACGGGCCGCTGGCCACTCTGCGATCCGTGTTCGACATCGCCGCCCTCTATCGCCAGGAAAAGCCCGACCTCATCCACCATGTGGCCATGAAGCCGGTGATCGTCGGCGGGCTGGCGGCGTGGCTGGCGGGGCGGCGGGCGGTGGTCAACGCCCTCACCGGCCTCGGCTACGTCTTCATCGGCGAAAGCCTGTCGAAGCTGCCGGTACGGGCGGTGGTCCGCTTCGTGCTGAAACGGCCGGGCAGCCGGCTGCTGCTTCAGAATCACGACGACGCCCGCTTCCTGGTCGCGCGGGGCTTCGCCGATCCGGCGCGCCTCACGGTGATCCGCGGTTCGGGCATCGACATCGAGCATTACGCGCCGCTGCCCGAGCCGGAAAGCGGCCCGGTCACCGTCGCCTATGTCGGCCGCATGCTCGAGGACAAGGGCATCCCGACCTTGGTCGAAGCCCATCGCCGGGTGCGGGAGCGCGGCGTCGATCTGCGGCTGCTGCTGGTCGGCACCCCCGATCCCGAAAACCCGACCAGTGTCACCGAAGCCACCTTGCGCGAGTGGACCGCCCGCCCCGGTCTCGAGTGGCGCGGCGCGGTCGCCGACGTGCGCACGGTCTGGCGCGACGCCCATTTCGCCGTGCTGCCCTCCCGCCGCGAGGGCCTGCCGAAAAGCCTGCTGGAAGCCGCCTCCTGCGCCCGCGCCCTGGTGGCCACCGACGTGCCCGGCTGCCGCGAAATCGCGCGGGCCGGCGAAAACGCCCTGCTCGTCCCCCCCGACGACCCGCAAGCCCTGGCCGAAGCCCTCGAGACCCTGGCCACCGACGCCCCCTTGCGCGCCCGCTTCGCCGCCGTCAGCCGCGCCCTGGTGGTTTCCGACCTCGCCGCCGGTCCGGTCGGCGCCCGCACCGTCGAGCTGTACCGGGCGGCGATGGGCGAGCAGGGGACTGCCGTCCCCTGAACCCGGGGAACCCTTGGGCTCTCCGGACCCCACGGGGGTTTTTCTCTCCCCCCATCCCACGGCGATTGCCGTAAACGGTGTTGGGATGGGGGGAGAGAAAAAAGTCATAGGTTCCAAGGACCCGCGGTCCTTGGCAAGGGGGCCAGGGGGAACGCCGTTCCCCCTGCTCGCCCACCGCCGCCCGGTTCAGGCGCGGGTATTGGTCGGCTTGTGGCCGCCCGGCGGCGGGACCGGCTCGGGGGCGGCTGCCGCTGTGGGGGGCGGCGTCATCAGGCCGCCGGCGATTTCCCGGTTGATCTTGATCAGCACATCGAGCTTTTCCGGCTTGGGGTCGGCGATGATCTGGGCGGTGTGCTTGTCGACGAAGTTCGAGAGGCCGAGGATGCCGTTGCGCAATTCCTGCGGCAACGGGCAGTCCGGCTCGAGCAGACTGGCCTGGAAGATGGTCCACAGGCGCCAGTTGAGGCGCACGGCCTGGAGCAGGGCGGCTTCGTCCACCGGTTCCCGCTGGGCGGCTTTCATGCGCAGCGCGGTTTCTGTCAGCGCCCACCCCTCGACCTGACGGGGGTCGGCGGCGACGGTGGGAACGTTGCTGTAGGGATTGGGCCTATTGGGGGGCGGCATGCTCCAGAATCTTTCTTTCGTACTCCA
>Ga0265327_10001957_pt1 | contig 23594 bp, 23 predicted proteins | sample 41621metaG_FD_202089 | JGI IMG/M metagenome (GOLD analysis project Ga0265327, IMG submission 202089) | Rhizosphere microbial communities from Carex aquatilis grown in University of Washington, Seatle, WA, United States - 4-16-21 metaG | ecosystem: Host-associated > Plants > Roots > Rhizosphere...
ACCGAAGTTGGCCGACCGTGGACGGGGACGTCCGGCCAAGCGGTATCAGTTGACGCCCAGCGGCCGCGGTCAGCTGCGCCATGGGTACGACGATCTCGCGGTCGCGGTGTTGCGCCGCCTGCGTGACGTCGGCGGCGAAAGCGCGGTCGAGGATTTCGCTCGCGATCGTGTCGAGGCAATGGTCGGCAATATCCAGCGCGGCGGAACTGTCGAGCAGATCGCCGATGCGCTCACGGCCGCCGGGTTCTCCGCGACCACGCGGCGGGTCGGCGCGGGCGTGCAGATCTGTCAGCACCACTGTCCGGTCGCGCATGTCGCATCGGAGTTCCCGGAGTTGTGCGAGGCGGAGACGGCGATGTTCGCCGAGGTGCTCGGCACGCACGTGCAGCGGTTGGCGACGATCGCCAACGGCGACTGCGCATGTACCACCCACGTACCCATCATCGAGATCGAAGACGTAAAACCCGTTGGGACACAGCCCGTCCCGGCGGTCGAGAATAACCAGGAGGAGGAGCGATGACGGCCACCGAACCAGTGCGGACGCAGCCGCTGAGCCAGACCGAGACGATCGATTCGTTCGGCAAGTACGGCTATGGTTGGGCCGATTCCGACGTGGCCGGTGCCAGTGCCCAGCGTGGTCTGAGCACGGCCGTCGTCGAGGACATCTCGGCCAAGAAGAACGAGCCCGAATGGATGCTCGAGCAGCGGCTCAAGGCGCTCTCGATCTTCGACAAGAAGCCGATGCCGAACTGGGGCTCGAATCTGGACGGAATAGACTTCGACAACATCAAGTACTTTGTGCGCTCGACCGAGAAGCAGGCCGAGAGCTGGGAAGATCTTCCCGAAGACATCAAGAACACCTACGACAAGCTGGGTATCCCCGAGGCGGAGAAGCAGCGCCTGGTCTCCGGCGTTGCCGCGCAGTACGAGTCCGAAGTCGTTTACCACCAGATCCGCGAGGACCTGGAGGAGCAGGGTGTCATCTTCCTCGACACCGACTCGGCGCTGCGGGAGCACCCGGAGATCTTCCAGCAGTACTTCGGCTCCGTGATTCCGGCGGGCGACAACAAGTTCTCAGCGCTCAACACCGCAGTGTGGTCGGGCGGATCGTTCATCTACGTGCCGCCGGGCGTGCACGTCGACATCCCGCTGCAGGCCTACTTCCGGATCAACACCGAGAACATGGGTCAGTTCGAGCGGACGCTGATCATCGTCGACGAGGGCGCCTACGTGCATTATGTCGAGGGCTGTACCGCGCCGATCTACAAGTCGGACTCGCTGCACTCGGCGGTCGTCGAGATCATCGTCAAGAAGGGCGGTCGCTGCCGCTACACGACCATCCAGAACTGGTCGAACAACGTCTACAACCTGGTGACCAAGCGCGCCAAGGCCGAGGCCGGCGCCACCATGGAGTGGGTCGACGGCAACATCGGCTCCAAGGTCACGATGAAGTACCCGGCGGTCTGGATGACCGGCGAGCACGCCAAGGGCGAGGTGCTGTCGGTCGCGTTCGCGGGTCCGGGCCAGCACCAGGACACCGGTTCCAAGATGCTGCATCTGGCGCCGTACACCTCCAGCAACATCGTCTCCAAGTCGGTGGCGCGCGGCGGTGGGCGGGCGTCGTATCGCGGTTTGGTGCAGGTGAATCCGGGTGCGCACGGCAGCCGTTCGACGGTGAAGTGCGACGCGCTCCTGGTCGACCAGATCAGCCGCTCGGACACCTATCCGTACGTCGACATCCGCGAGGACGACGTGACGATGGGCCACGAGGCGACCGTGTCGAAGGTTTCCGACGATCAGCTGTTCTACCTGATGAGCCGCGGCCTCACCGAAGACGAGGCGATGGCGATGGTGGTGCGCGGCTTCGTCGAGCCGATCGCCAAGGAACTGCCGATGGAATACGCGCTGGAACTGAACCGGCTGATCGAGCTGCAGATGGAAGGAGCCGTCGGCTGATGACCACGGACCTCAATACCGCCGCGGAAAGCGTGCAGGCCGAGGGCAGCATGCTGGCGGCCAATAAGGGCGCGCTGTTCACGTCCTTCGATGTGAACGCTTTCGAGGTACCGCATTTCAAGGACGAGGCATGGCGTTTCACGCCACTGCGTCGGCTTCGGGGCCTGCACGACGGCTCGGCCGTCGCCACGGCGACCGCGACGGTCGCCGTCGACGGTGTCGTCGACGGCGTGACCGTCGAGACGGTCGGCCGGGGGGACCCGCGACTCGGTCAGGGCGGCGTCCCGTTCGACCGGGTGGCCGCGCAGGCCTATTCGTCGTTCGAGAACGCCACTGTGGTGGAGATCGACCACGACGTCGAGCTCGCCGTTCCGCTGACCGTCACCATCACCGGACCGGGTGAGGGCGAGGTCGCATTCGGTCACACCCAGATCCGGCTCGGGACGCATGCCCGCGCGGTCGTCGTCATCGACCAGCAGGGCAGCGGAACCTACGCCGAGAACATCGAGTTCGTGATCGGCGATGGCGCGCATCTGACAATCGTCAACGTCCACGACTGGGCTGACGACACCGTGCACGTCGCCACCCACCACGCTCGGCTCGGCCGCGATGCGGTGCTGCGGCACTTCGCGATCAGCCTCGGCGGCAATCTGGTTCGGCTCAGCCCGATCGTCCACTACGACGGTCCCGGCGGCGACGCCGAGCTGCTCGGTCTGTACTTCGCCGACGCGGGTCAGCACCTGGAACAGCGGCTGCTGGTAGACCATTCGCAGCCGAACTGCCGGTCCAACGTGGCGTACAAGGGTGCGCTGCAAGGGGATAAGAGTGATCGGGCGCACGAGGCGCGCACGGTGTGGATCGGCGACGTGTTGATCCGGCCCGCGGCCGAGGGCACCGACACCTTCGAGCTGAACCGCAACCTGTTGCTCACCGACGGTGCGCGCGCCGACTCGGTGCCGAACCTGGAAATCGAGACCGGCGAGATCGTCGGTGCCGGACACGCCAGTGCCACCGGACGTTTCGACGACGAGCAGCTGTTCTATCTACAGGCACGCGGTATCCCCGAGGACCAGGCCCGCCGACTGGTGGTGCGCGGCTTCTTCGCGGAGATCATCGCCAAGATCGCCGTCCCCGAACTGCGAGAGCGCCTGTCCGCGGCCATCGAAGCCGAACTCGAATCCGCGGGAGCGTAGCGACCGTCCGCTACTCCGCGAGTACCCGAACTCATACTTAAGGAACGAAATCTGATGACCACCTTGGAAATCCGCGACTTGCACGTCAACGTCGCCCAGACTGATGCCGACGCCGAACCGATCAACATCCTCAAGGGTGTCGACCTCACGGTGCGCTCGGGCGAGACCCACGCCATCATGGGCCCCAACGGATCCGGCAAGTCGACGCTGTCGTACGCGATCGCCGGCCACCCGAAATACGAGGTGACCCAGGGCTCGATCACCCTCGACGGCGAGGACGTCCTCGAGATGTCGGTCGACGAGCGCGCCCGTGCCGGGCTCTTCCTCGCCATGCAGTACCCGGTCGAGGTGCCGGGCGTATCGATGTCGAACTTCCTGCGCACGGCTGCCACCGCTGTTCGCGGCGAGGCGCCGAAACTCCGCACCTGGGTGAAGGAAGTCAAGGAAGCCATGAGCGACCTGGGCATCGACCCGGCGTTCGGTGAGCGCAGCGTCAACGAGGGCTTCTCCGGCGGCGAGAAGAAGCGCCACGAGATCCTGCAGCTCGACGTTTTGAAGCCGAAGATCGCGGTGCTCGATGAGACCGACTCCGGATTGGACGTCGACGCTCTGCGCGTGGTCTCGGAGGGTGTCAACCGGTACAAGGCGGAGGAGAACGGCGGCATCCTGCTGATCACCCACTACACCCGCATTCTCAAGTACATCCAGCCCGACTTCGTGCACGTCTTCATCAACGGCCGGATCGCCGAGTCCGGCGGTGCCGAACTGGCCGATCGTCTCGAGGCCGGCGGCTACGACCGCTTCACGAAAGCGTCTGCCTGACAATCTCTCCCGGGAGTGAGCGTATGACTCAAGTGACCGACACCGCACTGGACGTCGCTACCATTCGGGCGGATTTCCCGATCCTGTCCCGCACGGTTCGCGACGACAAGCCGCTGGTGTACCTGGACTCCGGCGCGACGTCGCAGCATCCGTTGCAGGTGCTCGACGCCGAACGCGACTTCTTGCTGACCAGCAACGCCGCCGTTCATCGCGGCGCGCATCAGCTCGCCGAGGAAGCGACCGACGCCTATGAGGATGCCCGTGCGGCGATCGCGGGGTTCGTCGGGACGACGGCCGATCAGATCGCGTTCACCAAGAACGCCACCGAGGCGCTGAACGTCGTCGCGTACACACTGGGCGATGATCGTTCGGCGGCGGTCCTGGGCGGCAAGGCACTCGGCCCCGGCGACACGATCGTGATCACCGAGCTGGAGCATCACGCCAACCTGGTGCCGTGGCAGGAGCTGTGCCGACGCACCGGCGCAACGCTGAAGTGGTACGGCGTCACTGACGACGGACGCATCGACCTGGACTCGCTCACTCTGGATCCGAGCGTGAAAGTCGTTGCGTTCACCCATCAGTCGAATGTCACCGGCGCCGTCGCAGACGTGCCGGAACTGGTTTCCCGGGCGCGCGCGGTGGATGCGCTGGTCGTACTGGATGCCTGCCAGTCGGTGCCGCATATGCCGGTGGACCTGACGGCGCTCGATGTGGACTTCGCGGCCTTTTCCGGACACAAGATGCTCGGTCCGTCGGGCGTCGGTGTGCTGTACGGCAAGCGTGAGCTGCTGAATGCGTTGCCGCCCTTCATCACCGGTGGCTCGATGATCGAGACGGTGACAATGGAGGTGTCGACCTACGCCCCGCCGCCGCAGCGCTTCGAGGCCGGTGTGCCGATGACGTCGCAGGTCGTCGGGCTGGGGGCCGCGGTGCGGTATCTGGAGGCAATTGGCATGGATGCCGTTGCCGCCCATGAGCATTCGCTCACGAGTGCAGCACTCGAGCGGCTGGGGGACATCCTCGGACTGCGCATCATCGGCCCGCAGACCACGCAGGCACGTGGCGGCGCCGTTGCTTTCGACGTCGAGGGCATTCACGCGCACGATCTGGGCCAGGTCCTCGATGACGAAGGTGTTGCGATCCGGGTCGGTCACCATTGTGCCTGGCCGCTGCATCGTCGATTCGGCGTGACCGCGAGTGCTCGTGCGTCGTTCGCGGTGTACAACACGCTCGACGAGGTCGACGCGCTCGCCGAGGCGATCGTCAAGGCGCAGAAGTTCTTCGGGGGCAGCTGATGCGGATGGAGCAGATGTACCAGGAGGTGATTCTGGACCACTACAAGCATCCGCACGGACGCGGACTGCGAGAGCCGTTCGGCGCCGAGGTGCATCACGTCAATCCCACGTGTGGCGACGAGGTGACGCTCCGGGTTGCGGTCACGCCGGATCATCAGACGGTGGAGGACATCTCGTACGACGGTCAGGGCTGCTCCATCTCGCAGGCATCGACCTCAGTGATGCATGAACTCCTGGTCGGTCGGTCGGTCGGCGAAGCCTTGGCGACGCTCGATTCGTTCAGCGAGATGATGACTTCCCGCGGACAGATCGAGGGCGATGAAGACGTGATCGGCGACGGCATCGCCTTCGCCGGTGTCAGCAAGTACCCGGCACGCGTCAAATGTGCGTTACTGGGTTGGATGGCGTTCAAGGACGCCGTCGCACAGGCAGTGGAGAAGGAGCCGGCATGACCGAACAACAGCTATCTGAGCCCCAATCATCGGAACCGCAGACGTCGTTGCCGTCGCTCTTCGATGTCGAGGAAGCCATGCGCGACGTGGTCGATCCGGAACTCGGCATCAACGTCGTCGATCTTGGCTTGGTCTATGGAATCGAGGTGACCGATGATGCGGTCGCCAAGATCGATATGACCCTGACCTCGGCCGCGTGCCCGCTGACAGACGTCATCGAGGATCAGTCGAAGAATGCTCTGGTCACCAGCGGGTTGTGCACCGACATGGAGATCAATTGGGTCTGGATGCCGCCGTGGGGTCCGGACAAGATCACCGATGACGGCCGCGAGCAGCTGCGGGCGCTCGGATTCACGGTTTAGAACCGGCCTGGTACATCCACGGTTTGTTCGTCTGGAGGGACGATGTCGAGCGACAACGATGCCAACGCGCGTGACGACGATGCGAACGAAGAACAGATCGAGCGCGAAGAACAAGCTGATCTGGTCGCCGACCCGCCGTCCGAGGACGACCCGGCAGGCGGGCAGAGCCCGGCGACCGAACAGGTCCACTATGAGCATCGGCGTGAGCAACAGAAGATCGATGACTTCAACAAGGATCGCGATCCACTGCACCGGGGCCCGGAATCGGGCGGCGCTGACTAACGGGGTCCTGATGTTTGTGGGGCGGCGTCTCGTGGCGTGGCGTGGCGGCCTCGGGAATCAATGCGCGCAGCCATTGTGTTGAGGGTGGCATGAGCACAGTCGACATCACCACCGAGCAATTCAACGACACGGTCGCGGACAACGACATCGTCCTCGTCGACTTCTGGGCGTCCTGGTGCGGCCCGTGCCGGGCCTTCGCACCGGTCTACGAGCGTGCGTCGCTGAAGAACGAGGACGTCGTCTTCGCCAAGGTCGACACCGAAGCCGAGCAGGCGCTGGCGGCTGCCGCCGAGATTCGCTCGATCCCCACGCTGATGGCCTTCAAGAAGGGGCACCTGGTGTTCTCCCAGCCCGGAGCATTGCCCCCGGAGGCGCTAGACGACCTGATCAACCAGGTCCGGGACCTTGATATCGACAAGGCTCTCGCCGAGGCCGACGGGAAGTAGCTCGTCGGGGCGACGTCGTCCCCTGACCAACGCAACGATTCCCGTGATCAGTAGCAGGCCGCCGGTGACGCCGAGGGTGATGGGCGCGTAGGTTTCGCCCCAGTCCAGCATCCGTTTGTTCTTCTTGGCGAGTGCGGCAGTCTGGGCGATCGTGTCGGGAGTCATGTGGAAGTCGGCGTCGATCTCCGTGAACGACCGCCCGCTACCGACCAGCTCGCGACGCATCGTCAGGTTCTGCACGACGAGGACACCCGAGCGCGGCTCGACCCACAGGTCGATGGTGCTGCTGTAGTACCGGTCGAAGGTGACGTTGCCGGTGCCGGGCAGGCCCCAAGCGTGAGCCGACAGCGACAGGCGCCCGTCGTTGCCGACGATCGGCGCGAGATCGGTGCGGGGCAGGTCGACCCGGAAGTGATACAGGCGCATACCTTCGACGGTGCGGTTGTCGTCCAGGTACTGAGCGGTGCCTTCGAGGCGGGAGTTCACGTCATAGTACGGGTAGGACTTCTTGGACATTCCGATCGGGAAGGTGTATTGAAATCCTTTGCGGGCTTTGGGCTGTGCCGACTCGCCGACGTTGTAAATGGTCCGCGCGGGAGTGCCGGCGAGCGGCTTGGCCGTACGCCGATCGATCGTCACCTGGTCGATGTAGGCGATGACCAGCTCAGGCGGCGCAGTAGGGGAGAGTTTGCTCATCCGCGTGGCTGCGGAGAGGGTTACGTCCCGGCTGCCGGTCGGCGGAATGGAATGAATATCCGCGTGGATCTGCAGTGCCACGCCGCTACTCGTGTGCACCGCATCTCCGTGGACGAGCGGCTGTACATCGACGAGTCGGGCGTTGTCCGCATTCATGGTGACCGAGATGGCGACGTCGGCCGGTACCTTTTTCAAGCGCGGAACCAGGACAGTCGGCAGGGCGATCGCGAGAACGAGCGCCGCGGTGCCGAAAAAGATGGCCGCCAATGCCAACACCCGCCGAGTACGTGTCACGGCGATTCACACTAAACGGCCGGTCACTGAATCACGGTGTCGGCCAGGGCGTTTAGTGGTGACTGACGCAGCGGTGCCACGACTATGACGCACGTAACTACTGGGCGGCGGATGTTAGCTGTATCGGCTGCTGACACCCGAGGTGTTGCGCAGGAGTGGCGCTTGCTCAGCGTTCTTGGGAATGTCGCGAGATCAGCATGCTGGCGCCCCATCCGTGGACCAGCACACTGATTGCGACGACGAGTCCCATGACGGCCAGGATGTCCACGCCGGGCCCCGCATCGAGCGAATTGAATGCCAATAGGCCGAACACGATCGACGTCGTCCCGCGTGGTCCGACCCAGCTCACCATCGCGATCTCGCGTCGGTTGAGGCCCGAACCGATGAGCGAGAGTTCCACCGGGACAGCACGCAGCAACGTAATCGCAAGCAGTGCAAAGATGTACAGTCGCCAGTCCAGATGCAGCCACGCGACGTAGACGACGATGCCGCCGAAGACGAACCACATGATGGCGGTGAGAATGAACCCGACATCGTCGGCCAGTTCGACTTCGGCAGCCATGTTCGAGGTCGTGCGGAGGTGTCGGTAGACGAGGCCGCACACGAAGGCTGCGATGAATCCGTTGCCGTGCGACTCGACCGCAAGGCCGTAGGTGACCAGCGGCATCACGACCACGATCAGTCGGATCGAATTCTTCGACAGCGAATCGGCTGCCGCGCAGCGGTTCACCGCGGTGGTCACGGCGAGACCGACGACCGCACCGACCAGCACTGCGATCACCGCGGCCGGTACGGCGTCCTCGAGGCCTTGGGTGATGTTGTGATCGCTGGACTTGTGACCCGTGCTCGCCAGCGCCAGCGCGAAAATGATGAGCGGGGAGGCGATCCCGTCGTTGTATCCGCTCTCGATCGCCAGGACGTCGCGTACCCGTTCAGGGATCAGTCTGTCGCGCAGCATCGCGGGTGCCGGCGCGAAATCGGTGGGCATCACTGTGCACGCCAATGCGAGCAGGGCAGCCCAGCTGAGGCTCGGCGCGAGGAAGGCGCCGACCGCTACTGCGGCCACGATACTGAGCGGAAGACCGATGAACAGCACCCGCAATGATGCCGATGCATGCGATCCGAACAGTCCGCCGCGTACCTCGGTCGCGTCGACGAACAGCAGCATCGCCAGGACGATCTCGGTGAATTGCTGTGCCGTATGGCCGTTGAACGAGTCCACCAAGGGGTGGTCCGTCGCAACTCCGTAGATGGTGCCGGCGACCACCAGCAGCATCGGCAGCGACACTCGCCAACGGTCCAGCGGGCGGGCGAGCAATGCCCAGCCGATGACCACGGCGCCGATCGTGATCAGTCCGGGAATCACGGAAATATTTCGTGTGGACCGCTGTATCGGCTGAAACTCAGCCGAACGATCCGGTGGTACCGACGCCACCGTCGATTCGCACCGTCTCGCCGGTGAGCCAGGACGATTCGTCGCCCGCCAGGAATGCCACCAGATTGGCGATGTCTTGCGGTTCGCCGAGGCGTTTCAGCGGATAGGGCGCTGCCACGGCGTCTTCGTCGTGGGCGTAGAGGAGTTCGGCGAATTTTGTCTTGACCACGGCCGGAGCCACCGCGTTGACCCGGATGTTCGGGCCGAGCTGCGCCGCCAGCTCCTCGGTGATCTTGATCAGCGCGGCCTTGGACGCGCCGTAGATGGCGAGTGGTCCCGCCGGCCGCAGCCCGGCGATACTGGCGACATTGATCACCGAGCCGCCGGATTCTTTCATGCCCGCGCGATAGCATTCCTGCAGGAAGCCAACGGCGGCAACCACATTCACGTCGAATGTCTTCAGCGCGGCGACGGGATCCATTTCCATCAGCGGACCGATCTGCGGGTTGATCCCGGTGTTGTTGACCAGGATCTGGACGCCGCCATGGGCCGCCACCGCCTGCTCGACGATTCCGGCACGGGTGGCCGAGTCACCGGAGTTGCCGGCGACCGCGAGTACCCGGGCGCCGGGGACGGCGGCCCGAATCTGCTCGGCGGATTCTTCCAGTGGTTCGGGTTTACGCGCGTTGATGGTGACTGCGGCACCGCGTCGGGCGAGTTCGGTGGCGATTGCCAATCCGATTCCGCGACTGCCGCCGGTGACGATTGCCGATTTGCCTTCGAGAGATCCAGTGGTGTTGGTCACTCTCGCGACGATAGTGGGTAAGCCGCAGGTGAGAGGCCCAAATTTCGATTCGGATAGACCTGGTCGGCCACGTAGACTGCTATGTCGTGATTACCGCAACCGACCTTGAAGTTCGGGCCGGTGTGCGCACCCTGCTCGAGGCGCCCGGCCCTGCTCTGCGTATCCAGCCCGGCGACCGCATCGGGCTGGTGGGGCGCAACGGCGCCGGTAAGACGACGACACTGCGGATCCTGGCCGGCGAGGGCGAGCCCTATGCAGGTTCGGTGACTCGTTCGGGCGACCTCGGCTATCTGCCGCAGGATCCGCGCGAAGGCGATCTCGACGTGCTCGCCAAGGATCGGGTGCTGTCGGCGCGCGGGCTCGACAAGCTCCTCCGCGATCTCGAGAAACAGCAGACGCTGATGGCCGAGGTTGTCGACGAAGCCGAACGCGATCGTGCGGTCCGCAAGTACGGGCAGCTCGAGGACCGGTTCTCGTCGCTGGGCGGATATGAGGCCGAGTCCGATGCCGCCCGCATCTGTAACAGCCTGGGGCTGCCCGATCGGGTGCTGGGACAGCCGCTGCGCACGCTGTCGGGCGGTCAGCGACGCCGAATCGAGTTGGCGCGCATTCTGTTCGCGGCGTCCGACGGCTCCGGCAAGTCGGCGACCACGTTGTTGCTGGATGAGCCGACCAACCACTTGGACGCCGACTCGATCGGCTGGCTGCGTTCCTTCCTGCAGAACCACGACGGCGGACTGGTGGTGATCAGTCACGATGTGGAACTGCTGGGGGACGTCTGCAACAAGGTGTGGTTCCTGGACGCGGTGCGCGGCGAGGCCGACGTCTACAACATGGGCTGGAAGAAGTACCTGGAAGCGCGTGCCACCGATGAGCAGCGGCGGAAGCGGGAGCGCGCCAATGCGGAGAAGAAGGCCAGCGCGTTGCGGACCCAGGCGGCCAAGATGGGCGCCAAGGCGACCAAAGCCGTTGCCGCGCAGAACATGCTCAAGCGTGCCGACCGCATGCTCGCCAACCTCGACGAGGAGCGGGTGGCGGACAAGACGGCGACGATCCGTTTCCCGGAGCCGGCATCCTGCGGCAAGACACCGCTGATGGCCTCGGGCCTGACGAAAATGTATGGCTCGCTGGAGATCTTCACCGGCGTCGACCTGGCGATCGACAAGGGGAGCCGGGTCGTGGTGCTGGGACTGAACGGTGCCGGCAAGACAACGCTCCTGAAACTCCTTGCGGGCGTGGAGACTCCGGATCTGGGGCAGTTGGAGCCGGGTTTCGGGTTGAAGATCGGCTATTTCGCTCAGGAGCACGACACGCTCGACGACGACGCGTCCGTGTGGGAGAACATCCGGCATGCCGCTCCCGATGCGGGTGAACAGGATCTGCGAGGGCTGTTGGGCGCCTTCATGTTCACCGGTCCGCAGTTGGACCAGCCGGCCGGCACGCTGTCGGGCGGTGAGAAGACCCGGCTCGCACTCGCGGGCCTGGTGTCATCGGCCGCGAATGTCCTGCTGCTGGACGAGCCGACCAACAACCTCGATCCGATCTCGCGTGAGCAGGTGCTCGACGCGTTGCGCAGCTACGCAGGTGCCGTCGTGCTGGTCACCCACGACCCCGGGGCCGCGGAAGCACTCGATCCGGAACGGGTGATCCTGTTGCCGGACGGCACCGAGGACCACTGGTCCGACGAGTATCAGGAGCTCATCGAGCTGGCCTAGCCAGGGGATGCGGCGGCGCACCATGCCCGCCAATGTGTGCGGTCGGCCGTGGCGAATAGGTTGCCAGGCATCGATTCTTCGGGTCGATCCCCGCGCGCCGGGCGTAGACTGAGCATAGGTAGTCGGATCTCATAGCAAAGGAATCCCTTTAGCGGTCTTCGGCTTCAAGTGACGAGCGATCGTCAAGTTAAGCGTGATCGAAATGAAGATTTCTTGTCCGACATTCACCGGTAACACTGATCGTCCCCGATATCGGCGCCGCGGCTTGTGCCGCGCCGGCGGTGACATCGCAACGTCTGGACCGGGGGCCGCACGATGATTGTCATCCTCGGGCTCATCATTCTGGTCGCGGCGGTGGTTCTGGGCGTGGCGGGCGTCCTGGCCAATAGCGGGTCCGGCCATGCGATGGCACCCCATAGCTTCGCCGTCTTCGGATACCACGTGACCGGTTCCACCGGAACCCTGCTCCTCTACGGAATCGTTCTCGGCGCGATCGGGGCCATCGGGCTGGTCATGCTGCTTGCCGGAGCACGTCGCTCCGCACGCCGCGGGCGCTTCGCGAGAAGCGAACTCAAGCAATCGACTCAGCGAGTCGACACGATCGGCCAGGATCGCGACGAGCTGCTCCATCAACGAGAGGTCGCCGCTGCCAACCCGCAGGCAACCACCTGGAAGCCCAGCGAGACTTCGCAGCGCAGCTGGCGGCACCCGCTGCGAGCGCCCCACACGAGTTCCGCCTCGATCCACTCCCACTGACGACTTCAGTTGCGACGGATGAGGCCTGGTCGGCGAGTATCAGGAGCTGACCGAACCGGTTAACCGGCTGCGGCCCCACGGCGCAGCCGCACCGGCCTGGTCTCGATCCAGTCGATGTGCACGGCCCGGCGGGCGATACGCCACCCGTCGTCGGTCCGGCGGTACTCGTCCTGATAGTGCAGGTACCAGACCAGGTTTCGGTGCCGATCACCGCTGCTGGTTACATGGTTCGCCTGGCCCGTCACCCATCCGGTGGCCGTATCCGTATCTTCGCCGAAGTCGATCACCGCGCCCAGCACCGCATGCAGGGTCACCGGGATGTCTTGCAGCGCTTGGATCGCCTCGATGATCGCGGGCCGGCCGGCCACTGTTCGGACTGGCTGGAGCGACTGCGGTGGGTCTGGTTGTAGCAGTTCCGCATCCGGCGTGAACAGCTCGGTGAGGGCCGCCCAGTCGCGGCGATCGACGTGGTGCGCGTATCGCGCTGATAGCTCGGCGATATCGAGTCGGTCGGCATTAGAAGTCATTGCGCTACTGCCGATGTGAGGCCCAGCCGGTCAGCACAGGCGGAGAGTTCGTCTTTGACTGCGGATAGATCGGCGGTCGGGGTGAGTGTCAGCAGCAGCCGGTCGGCGCCCATGCCGGCCAGCTTCGCTGCCTTTTCCGGTGTGACTCTGGCTACGGAGTGGCCAAGGGTCAGCTCCAGCGCGCCGGGATCACGCTCGGCACGCTCGGCCTCCCGCCGCATCACTGTGACCAGATTGGTCAGCTCGTCACCGGAGACTCCGAGCGGCTGCAGGCCGTCGCCGCGTCGGCCGGCGCGGCGTGCCGCCGCCGCGCTATGTCCGCCGATGTGGATCGGAACACCCTGCGGTGACGCTGGTTTCGGGTAGCTCATGGCGTTGTCGAAGTTGAAGAAGCGGCCGTGGTGGGACGCGCCGCCGGGTGCGCTGTCCGCCCATAGGGTGCGCATGACGTCGATCGACTCATCGGTGCGGCGTCCTCGGGTACGGAACTCGGCACCGCAGGCCTCGATCTCTTCGGCCATCCAGCCGACGCCGACGCACAGCCGCAGTCGCCCGCCCGACAGTGCATCGACCGTCGCGGCTCGCTTGGCCAGCACCACCGGGTGATGATTGGGCATCACCAGGACGCCGGTGGACAGACCGATCCGGCTGGTGGCAGCCGCGAGAAAACTCAGCAGGTCCAACGGGTCTGGGATGACGCAGTCGTCAGCCAGCTCCATCCGGCCATCGGCGGCATACGGATACACGCTGGAATAGCTGCTCATCACCACCGCATGTTCGACCACGGTGATCGATTCGAACCCGGAGCTCTCCGCGTGCTGCGCGAATTGCGTCATCCATTGCGGATCGGCGGTCGTGTTCATCGCGACCGGCGCGAGTACGGCGTATTTCACGGTTCCTCCATCGGCAGCGAGGGTGCTCACTAAGCCAAGCAAGCGCTTGGTCGTCACCGTACCTGAGAGCTCCGCCCTGCCCTGCAGACCGAGCTCGGCAAAGTCCGCGGCCACGGGCTCGCCTACGATCGCGAAGAGGCCGTGCCCGGAATCGGTTGTGTTGCAGCGTCGACCGGCCATATCGGCGCGGCTGTCGCAGCAGTTTCGATCACCGGTCCGATCGCGCAGCTGCGGCTTGAGTGGCGATTGCCGACGTTGGTGAGGATGTCGGCCACCGACATCTGGCGAGCGGTCGACACGGATGCGGTCCCGCCCACGTTGCCACGATCGCGGACCGCCGATCGCCGTCCGGCCGACTCCTAGTCGGCCACGTGGGAATGATCTATCGCTGACGATGAGCAGCAGCGACCCGGCGGGCCCGTATGTCCGACGGATCGCACGAACGGTGTCAAAGACTGTCGGAGTGTGAAGTATTTCTCACATTTGGCATGGTGAGACACCTGTCCAAATTTGTTTATTGCAATAGTCTGTGACGATGCTGCAGGCAAATCGACCGGAGACCTACCTCAGCCGGATGCTCGGGCGCGATATCAGTCAGCAGGAGGTCGCGGCGGCCCTCGGCGTCACGCGGCAGACCTATCGCGGCCGCTGGCACAACGGCAGACTGACGACGACCAACTTTACGACGCTCGCGCAGCATTTCGGGGTCAACCTGATCGGGTTGCTCAATTGGTGCGCAGTGGTTGACCTCGGTGACGTCCGGGATTTCCTGGACGTCGTCGAAGGGCGCACACCGGCTTCTGAACGACATTCGAGAGAGCAGGCGGCAGCCCGAACTCGGCCGACCGGCGCTACTTGATGCCCGTCATTCGCCGCCCGGACGGCCGTCGGTTGGGGCCGACCGCAATCCGGAACTGTCAGGCCCAGCTGGGAGGCCGCCGGGTGTGCACATCGGCGTACCGCCGGGGCGGTTGCCCGCCCTCCGATTCCCAATCGTCTTCGGCCGTCTGAGTATCGCGATGGTCGGAGATGTTCGCCTCCGCGGTCAGATAGAAGTCGTGCGGTGACTGCGTATTGCCTCGTCCCGCGGCCAGCATCATTGCGTCATGCGCGGCCTCGGGGTCGGCATCCGGCGCTATGAGAGCGAAGACCAAAGTCGTACCTGATCCGACGAACCGAATCGTCTCGGGGCGCTGGTGCGCGTAGCCGTCGAGCCGCACCCATTTGTCGCCGATGCGCGCCCTCCGTGGAGCGTCGTCCCACTCCTGGAATCGATAGCAGACACGCTCGAGTTCGGGAAGACGGAAGCTGATCGTCTGAACGATCTCCGGCAGCTCGTCCGGCAACCGGCGACTGCGAGGCCACCACGCGCCGTCGACGGATCCGAGCACCGAGCCCGCAGGCTTGAGGCGAAAGCGGAGCTGCCGCGGTGGAGCCAATACTGGTTGCGCCATAACGACGCTCCGATCCGAGGCACGAGCCCCGTTGGCAGAGCCAGGAGCACCAAGTCGATCTCGGTGGAATACTGACTCACCTTCAGCGTACGCCCGCCGGCTGCCGCGGACGTGGCCAACTGGCCTCGATCGTTCGCGTGGGACAATAGCTCTGTGCGAATGGCGGCCAAGGATCTGACGACAGAACCGGCCGACACCGGCGAATCCGAACTTCGTGCGTGGGTATGCCTTATCGGCTTGGCAATGGCCTTCGGCGTCATCAACTTTGATGCGTCGGTAGTCAATACCGCGCTGACGACGATCCGGCGCGACCTCGGTGGTGGTATCTCGGCATCACAGTGGGTGCTCGATGGTTACACCTTGTTCTTCGCGGCCGGGATGCTCACGGCCGCATCGGTCGGCGATCGGATCGGCCACCGGCGTATGTGCGGCACCGGATTCGCGCTGTTCGCGCTGGCGTCCGCTGGTTGCGCGCTATCGGAGTCGATGCCGGTACTGGTCGCCGCCCGGGTGGTCCAGGGCATCGCGGCGGCGATGTTGTTGCCGTCGTCCCTGGCCCTGATCGCGGCACTGTTCCCCGACACCCGCGAGCGAGCCAAGGCGCTGGGCGTGTGGGGTGGGATCGCCGGAATCGGGTTCACGGTAGGCCCGGTGCTGGGCGGCTGGCTGGCGCAGATCAGCTGGCAGCTGATCTTCTGGGTCAACGTGCCGTTGGCGGTGATGTTCGGGTTGATGGTGGTGCTCACCGCCAAGCCAACGGTGTTGCGGCAGCACGATTTCGACCTCGTCGGCGCGCTGTTGGCGGCCGCCGGACTCATTGCCCTGACCGCGGGCATCATCGAGCTGGGCCGGGTCCACGATGCGCCCGGGGATGCGGCGTGGGCGTCGTTGCTGATCGTCGTCGGAGTGGCGGTGCTGGTGGCGTTCCTACGGGTCGAGCGGACACGTGCCGAGCCGATGCTGCCGCCGCATCTGATCGGCTCGCGTCCCTTCCGGAACGCGGTTGTCACCGGGGCGTGGTTCAACTTCTCGATGTATGGCGGATTGCTTGCTGTTTCACTGGCGGTGCCCGAACAATTCGGGCTCACGCCGTTGCAGACGGGCTTGGTGATCGCACCCATGATGGGCGTCACCATCGCCGGCACGGTGATCAGCGGGTTTCTGGCTTCGCGGTTCGGCCCCCGCGGTCCGATGACCAGTGGATTCGTCTGCGGTGCAACGGGTTATGCGATCCTGGCGGTCTCGGCCGCAGAACATTGGCTGCCGGGCATCGTGGTCGGCTGGGCCGTCAGCGGCTTGATGTCGTTGGCGATGCCGGCGATGACCGGTGTCGCCATGCAGACCGCGCCGCGTGAGTACGTCGGCGTTGCGTCGGGTGTTCTCAACACCTTTCGGCAGACCGGCGGCGCGCTCGGAGTCGCGGTGGCCGGGCTGGCGATCGCGGTCGCCGCCAGGCCGTCAACCGGCCTCGGGGTCGTCGGGGCGCTCGCGGTCATCTCGGCGTTGTCGGCGGTCGTCACCACCCGGCGGGCGACCGTGAATCTGCGCGTGTCAGGATCCGAGGACGCCCGCGACGCTCCCCAAGGCCGTTGAGCCGCTGGAGGATCCTGATTCCGAACCGCTTGACGAGCTCATCGCCCCGAGCGATCCGTCGCCGGACGAATCGGACGAGCCCAGCGATCCATCATCGTTGCCGTCGGGGAGGGTGATGCCGGCCGATCTCGGCCGGTTGATCTTGACCGTGACCGGTGCGCTGCCCGACGCATGGATGGTGACGATGCGGGCCTTCGGTGCCGAGGTCACGATGCCCCCGATGACATTCACGGTGTAACCGTTCGGGTACTTGATGTCCGAGACATAGATCTCGGTCGGCCGCGCGGCGGGGCGTGGGGCGTAGCGGTAGGCGAAGTCGCCATTGGCGGTGTCGTACTTCATCCGTTGCGGCGTACCGGCTGTCGCCTGCGGGTAGGTCCGAACGACCGCATCGGCGACCGCGCCGCTCTCGAACGGATAGGTGTTCGCAAACGGGGGCCAGTACTGCCAGCTGGTGAAGCGTCGGTCGGCGGCATCAGTGGTGTTGCTTAGCACCGATGCGTCGTTGTCGCCGAATTCGGTGACAACGGTGGGGATATGGGTGCGCGCGGTCATCGCGTCGATGTTGCCCCAGGCCTTGTTCTGTTGCAGCGGACAGGCGCCGGCGAGTGCTGATGGCAGCCCCATATAGATCGCGAGCTGGCTGGGGATGCAATAGTCATGCGGCGAGAAGACCACACTCGGCGGGATCGGCCGACTGAAACCGAGATAGGTCGGAATCGTCTCGTTCCATGTCACATTCGGTTCCCAATACACCGGAACGCTGGGGAATTTCGCACGAATCGCGTTGGTCCACTTGGTGAGAGTGGCCTGATACTTCCGATCGAAAGCGGCACAGCCGATCGGGAAACACGTCAGGTACGCCGAACCGGGCCATGGCTCGTTGATCAATTCAATGCCCTGGACTCCGGCGTGGCCCTTGACCCGATTGGCCAACGCGGCCAGAGACTGTGCCAGATAGTCCTGGGTGTCGTAGGTGTTGTTCCACACCTCATCCCAGCCTGCGTTCAGGCTGGGCATCACGGCCGAATTGAGCGGGAAGCCGGGGTTCCACTCGCCGGCGGCGGGCCGGGCGCGAATCGCCCAGGCGGGGAAGCCGTTACCGCCCCAAGGGGAACCGAGACCGTCCTGGTGATTGTCGAGCAGGGTGCGGATCCCGTGACTTGCCAGCATGTCGACTTGCGCGGCGATCCGGTCGAGGTAGTCGGTATCGATGTGGCCTTTGGTGGGCATCAGGCCGGAGAACAGGACTCCGAGCCGCACCGAATTGATGCCGTGGTGGGCCAGCGTGCCTGCCATCGCGTCCGTGAGGGTGTAGCCGTTGCCGGGCACGATCAGCGGACCGCGGTGGTCGCCCTTGTCGACGTTGTTCACGCCGTGCAGCAGGATTGTGCGCCCGTACTGATCGACGAGTTGCGATCCCTGCGCGTGCAACGGTCCGACCGCGCTCACCGGGGTAGCCGATGCCGGCTGAGCACAGATGACCAGCGCACTGGCAACAACTGCTGCAATGGTCACCACCAGCGTGAAGACAAGACGATATGAACGCACGAATTCCCCCGTAGAGCCCAAACCGAGACTGGGTCAACTGACCCACAATTGAGGGAACGCTACCAGAGCCCGCGGGCGTGTATTTGCGATTACCAATACCGGGCGCGCAATTTGCCTTTCACCAGTTTGCCGGTGGGTGTGCGCGGCAGGTCGTCGACGAAGTCGACAGACTTGGGTGCCTTGTAGTGCGCCAGGCGCTCCCGCGTGAATTCGATGAGTTCGGCGGCCAGCTCGCTCGAGGCGGCAAATCCCGGCTCGAGTTGGACGCAGGCCTTCACCTGCTCGCCGAGTTCGTCATCGGGCACCCCGATGACGCCGACGTCGTACACCGCTGGGTGACCGATGAGGACATTCTCCGCTTCCTGCGGATAGATATTGACCCCGCCGGAGATGATCATGAAGCTCTTGCGGTCGGTGAGATAGAGGTAGCCGTCGTCGTCCAGATAACCCACGTCGCCCGTGGTCGCCCAGTTGGAATGCTCGGGATGCTGTGCGGCAGCGGTCTTTCCGGGATCGTTGTGGTAGGCGAACGGCATCTCTTCGCGCTCGAAGTAGATGGTGCCGGTGTCGCCGATGGGCAGCTCGGCGCCGTCGTCGCCACAGATGCGGATCGGTCCCATCGCCGACCGGCCCACCGATCCGGGGCGTTCCAGCGCCTCGGCCGCGCTGATGAAGGTGGCTCCGGCGGATTCGGTACTCGCGTAGTACTCCTGGATCACCGGGCCCCACCATTCGATCATTCCGCGTTTGACCTCTGCCGGGCAGGGCGCGGCGGCGTGGATTGCGCATTTCATGCTGGACACGTCGTAGCGGTCGCGAACATCCTTGGGCAGCTTGAGCATTCGGATGAACATGGTCGGCACCCACTGGCTGTGGGTCACCTTGTACTTGTCGATCAGCGCCAAGGCTTCTTCGGCGTCGAAGCGGTCCATCATCACCAGCGTGCCGCCGACGGAGTTGACCATGCCGCAATAGCGAAGCGGCGCAGCGTGATACAGCGGCGCGGGGGATAGGTAGACGGTGTCGGCGCCGAAGCCGTACAGCGGTGCGAAGATTGCGGTGAAGCGGTCCGGCTCGTCGCCGATCTGGGTCCCGGGCAGATCGAGCATGATGCCTTTCGGCCGCCCGGTGGTGCCGGACGAATACAGCATGTCCACGCCACGGGGCTGATCGGTCAGCGGCGTGTTCGATGCGGCCGCTATGACCCGGTCGTAGTCCTCGAAACCCGGAATCAGTGCGCCCCAAGCGATGCGGTGATCGATTCCGGCGACCTCGCCCGATTTGCTCACCGCCGCGGCGCAATCCGTCGAGGCGAACAGGACCTTTGCGCCGCAGTCATCCAGAATGTAGTTGACCTCGTCGGCGGTCAGATGATGGTTGACCGCGGTGATGTACAGGCCAGATCGCAATGCGCCCCAATAGACTTCGAGAACCTTGATGTCATTGGTCGCGACCACGGCGAGGTGATCGCCCGGCACCAGCCCCAGTTGGCGGAGATAGTGCGCCACCCGCGTGGAGCGCTCGTCGAGCTGGGCGTAGGTGATGCTCTCGCCGGTCGCCGGCCGGATAACGGCGAGCTTGTCCGGCGTGGTTGCCGCGAAGGTTCCTGGGTACACCGATGTTCCTCCCTGCTGCTGCGCAGCGTTCGACCGAGTGATCGTTCGCTTAGTCAATCATGTGCGCGGATCAGCTGGGAGCGATTCCCGTCAACAGCAGATGCCGGCCGACGAACCCTCGATCGCCGGTGTCGCGTCCGAGTCGTTCGAGGATCCGGTCGCAGCTGACATGCTCGGGGTTCCACCCGTGTTCGGCGAGCCATTCTTCGGGATCGGCGCGATCCTCTTCGTGAAACCACAGGTCCGCCGGGCTCATGCCGCTTGCGCCCAGCGCCTTTGTGCGTTCCTCGCGCTGTGCCATCTCGTGGGCGGGCGACAGGCGATTGAAATTCGCGGCGAATCGGCTGCGCGGGGCGCTCTGCCCGGCGACGTTCTCCAGGAGTCGGACCAGCGCGTCCGAGGGCAGATAGCGCAGTAGCCCCTCGGCAAGCCAGGCGGTCGGCCTGGCGGAGTCGAAACCGGCCGACCCCAGCGCGGCGGGCCAGTCGCGCCGCAGGTCGATCGCAACTTCGCGACGGTCGACCGCGGGTTTCGCGTCGTGTTTGGCGAGTGCGGCGGCCTTGAATTCGAGCACCTGCGGTTGGTCGACCTCGAAGAGTACGGAATCGGTCGGCCAGCGCAGCCGGTAGGCGCGGGCATCGAGTCCGGCACCGAGAATGACGAATTGCGTTATGCCCGAATCGATTGCCCGTCGGAAGTAATCGTCGAAGAACCAGGTGCGAGCAACCATGAAGCCGCCGAGTCCGCGGCGGAGGCGCTCATTGATGGGGGAAGGCTCGACCGGCTCCCAGCCGGCCAGATGATCCGCGAGGACGGTGGTAAACCGCGAATCTGTCTCGGCGACGAGTAGCTCGGCGTACGGATCGGAGAACACGGCGTCGGGACGGTGCGTCTCGACGGCGCGCATGGCGGCGACGCCGATGGCGGTGGCCCCGACGCTCGTGTTGATGTCCCAGGAGTCGTTCTCGGTCCGCATGTCGCCAATCTACGTAGCCGGCGAGCAAGAGAATCGGACTTGAGCTGCGGGTCTGCTGTGTACTGGGTTTGACGCGCGGCATAACCGGCGAACCTGACCGCCATGTCGGTGCCAGAGCCGAGAGCACGCCTTCCGTACAGTGTCAGCGTGAAGAATATTGAGCGCAGCAGCACGATCGAGGTTCCGGTCGCGGCCGCCTTCGAGTACGTGGACGAGGCCGTGAACGTCCCCAAGTGGATGTACGGCGTCAGCACGTTCGAGCCGTTGACCGAGCAGACTCACGGACTCGGCGCGACCTTCAAGTCGGCGATGGTGGTCGGCCCCAAGACGTTCCCCAGCGTGATGAAGTGCACCGCGTGGGAGCAGGACAAGCTGATCGTCATGGAGTCGATCGAGGGCACCACGTGCGTGACCCGCTGGAAGTTCACCGCGCTGAGCCCGACCAGCACCCGGGTGGACATGGAGTTCGGTTACGACCTGGGTGGCGGATTGGGCGGCAAGGCGCTGAACAAGATCGTTGAACCGGTTGTGGGAGTTGCCGTCTCATCCACGGAGAGCAAGCTCCGCGAACTGCTCCTCGCCGTGCACGCCGGCTAGGAGCGGCGGACCGACTCCTCCACCAGATCGAGCACGGCATGCAGCCCGGTGATGTCCTGACCTGACGCCAACCGGGTGATGAGTCCGTCGAGTATCAGGTCCAGGTACTTCACCAGCACGGCTGGTGGCAGGTCGTCACGTAGGCGCCCGGCGATGCGCTGCCGTTCCAGCCGGGCCAGCGTCGCTGACTCCAGATCGGCCGATCGGGCATTCCATTCGTCGCGAAAGCCCTTGTCGGTCCGGAGCTTCCGGGCGATCTCGAGCCGCGTGCCGAGCCAATCGAATTCGTCGGGCCGGTCCAGCATGTCGCGCATGACCTGGACCAGTCCCTGCTCGGCCGCGACGTCGGCCATGCGTTCGGCGTCTTCATGCGCCAGCGCCAGAAACAGCGCTTCCTTGTCGCGGTAGTGATGGAAGATCGCACCCCGCGACAGTCCGGTGGCTTCCTCGAGCCGGACGACGGTGGCCCCGTCGTAGCCGAACTCGGCGAAGCAGGACCGCGCGCCGTCGAGAATCTCCCGACGGCGCGCGGCCAGATGGTCTTCGCTGACCTTGGGCATATGCCCGCGCCTGCTAGCCGCGAATCATGTTGCGCAGCACGTACTGCAGGATGCCGTCATTGCGGTAATAGTCGGCCTCACCGGGGGTGTCGATGCGGACGACGGCGTCGAACTCGACCTTGTCGCCGCTCTCCTTGGTGGCGGTGACCTTGACCGTCTTCGGCGTGACGCCCTCGTTCAGCTTCTCGATGCCCGCGATGTCGAAGGTCTCGGTGCCGTCCAGCCCCAGTGTCTTGGCGCTTTCGCCGGCCGGGAACTGCAGCGGGATCACGCCCATGCCGATGAGGTTGGAGCGGTGGATCCGCTCGAACGACTCGGTGATGACGGCCTTCACGCCCAGCAGGCGGGTGCCCTTGGCGGCCCAGTCACGCGACGATCCGGAGCCGTACTCCTTGCCGCCGAGGACGACCAGCGGGATGCCGGCGGCCTGGTAGTTCATCGACGCGTCGTAGATGAACGACTGCGGGCCGCCCTCCTGGGTGAAGTCGCGGGTGTAGCCGCCCTGCGTGCCCTCGAGCCCGATGGTGTCGAGCACGCGGTTCTGCAGGCGGATGTTCGCGAACGTGCCGCGGATCATCACCTCGTGGTTACCACGCCGCGAACCCAGCGAGTTGTAGTCCTTGCGGGCCACACCGTGCGAGTCGAGGTACTGCGCCGCCGGGGTGCCCGGCTTGATCGGCCCGGCGGGGCTGATGTGGTCGGTGGTGACCGAATCGCCCAGCAGTGCCATGACGCGTGCGCCCGCGATGTCGGTGACCGGCGACGGCTCCATCTGCATGCCGTCGAAGTACGGCGCCTTGCGGACGTAGGTCGAGTCCTCGTCCCACTGGAAGGTGTCGCCCTCGGGCGTCGACAGGTTCTGCCAGCGGTGATCGCCCGCGAAGATCGTCGAGTACGAGTTGCGGAACATGTCCTGGCTGATCGCGTTCTTGATCGTGTCGTCGATCTCCTGCGCCGACGGCCAGATGTCCTTGAGGAAGACGTCGTTGCCGTCGTGGTCCTTGCCCAGCGAGTCGGTCTCGAAGTCGAAGTCCATCGTGCCCGCGAGTCCGTAGGCGATGACCAGCGGCGGCGAGGCCAGGTAATTCATCTTGACGTCGGGGGAGATGCGACCCTCGAAGTTGCGGTTGCCCGAGAGCACCGCGACCACGGTGAGGTCCTCGTCGTTGACGGCCTTGCTGATCTCGTCGGGCAGCGGGCCGGTGTTGCCGATGCACGTAGTGCAGCCGTAGCCGCCCAGGTAGTAGCCGAGCTTCTCGAGGTACGGCCACAGGCCGGCCTTCTCGTAGTAGTCGGTGACGACCTGCGAGCCGGGGGCCATGTTGGTCTTGACCCAGGGCTTGGTGGTCAGGCCCTTCTCGACGGCGTTGCGCGCGAG
>Ga0265327_10001958_pt1 | contig 23590 bp, 22 predicted proteins | sample 41621metaG_FD_202089 | JGI IMG/M metagenome (GOLD analysis project Ga0265327, IMG submission 202089) | Rhizosphere microbial communities from Carex aquatilis grown in University of Washington, Seatle, WA, United States - 4-16-21 metaG | ecosystem: Host-associated > Plants > Roots > Rhizosphere...
CGTCGTCCACGAACTCCACCACCTTGCCGGTCTTCATGTCGATCAGGTGGTCGTGGTGGATCTCGGTGGCTTCCTCATAGCGGGAGCGGCCGTCGCGGAAGTCGTGCCGCGCGATGATGCCGGCCTCTTCGAACAGCCGCACCGTGCGGTAGACCGTGGCGATCGAAATGTGCGGGTCCACCGCATGGCTGCGCCGGTGCAGCTCCTCCACGTCCGGATGGTCATGGGCCTGCGACAGCACCCGGGCGATCACCCGGCGCTGGTCGGTCATGCGCATGCCCTTGTCGACGCAAAGGGTCTCGATACGGTCCACGAACCGTCTCCTTCCGATTTGAAGCCAGGATAGGTTTAGAGGGGCCGAAGGTCGAGCCGCATCACCACGGCGTCGACCTGAAGTCCGCCGCCCCGGTCATAATAGCCCCGTCTCAGGCCGGCCTGGTCGAATCCCGCCTGATGATAGAGCCGCAGGGCCGCGTGGTTGTCGATGGCCACTTCCAGGAACACGTCCAGGGCGCCCTGGGCCTTGGCGGCGCCCACGGCGGCCGTCACCAGGGCCCGGCCGATCCCGCTTCGCCGCAGGGCCGGATCCACCGCCACGGTGATGATTTCCGCCTCGTCCGCCACGGTGCGGCAGATGATCATGCCGGTGACGGCGCCGTGCGCCTCGGTCAGCAGGCAGAAGACACCGGGGCCGGACCCCACATCCGCCAGTTCCTCGGCGTTCCAGCCAGGATGGAAGGCGCGCTGATGCACCTCGGCCAGGGCCGGCAGGTCGGCCTCCACGGCGGGACGCAGGGTCAAGCCGGCAGGTCCCGGCCGCCCGGCAGCTTGGCGTCGGGGGCGCGAAGATAGAGCGGGCGGGGCGGGGTCGGGGCCCGGGCGGCGGCGAGGCGGGCCACCGCCACGGGGTCGGGGTGGTCGAGGGCGATCAGGCGCACATCCGCCAGGACCTCCGCCAGCAGGGCTGCGCCGGGGCCCACGAGGGTTGCGGGACGCCCGCCCGACAACTCCGCCAGGCGCGCGGCGGCGGTTCCCAGGTCCAGGGCGTCGGGGGCCATGAGCGGCCGGCCGTCCTCGAAGGCCTGCAGGTAGATCTGGCCGCGCTTGGCGTCCATGACCGCGAAGACCAGGCCCGGCAGGCCGGCGGCCAGGGCTTCCAGCACGCCGACCCCCACCACAGGGATCGACAGCGCCGCCCCCAGGCCCTTGGCGAAGGCCAGGCCCACTCGCAGGCCGGTGAAGGAGCCGGGGCCCAGGGTCACGCCGATGCGCTCGAGCTCCGCGAAGGCCAGGCCCGCCTGCGCGATGATCTCGGCGGTGAGCGGCGCCAGGCGCTCCTGGTGCCCGCGGGCCATGGGCTCGGAGCGCGCGGCCAGCACGCGCTCGCCGTCCAGGATCGCCACCGAGCAGGCGGTCAGGCAGGTGTCGAGGGCGAGGATGATCATGCGGTGAAGAGACGCCCGACGTTTGCCGCCTCACCCGGGCGTTCGCCGGGAGGAGCAGAGTTGGGGCGGAGGACTAGCGGATCGTCGGCGCCGCTTAAAGGGTCTGTTCGACGCGGGTCACTTCGGGGACGTAGTGCTTGAGCATGTTCTCGACCCCGGCCTTGAGGGTGGCGGAGGACGAGGGGCAGCCGGAACAGGCGCCGCGCATGTGCAGCCACACCACCCCGGTGTCGGGCTCGAAGCGGTTGAACAGGATGTCGCCGCCGTCCTGGGCCACGGCCGGGCGGATGCGGGTGTCCAGGAGTTCCTTGATCTCCGCCACCACCTGGGCGGTCTCGCCCTCATATTCCACATCGCCGTCATGGCCCCCGGCATGGCTGGCGCCCGGAGCCGCCTCGCCGGCGAACAGCGGCCGGCCCGACGTGAAGTGGTCCATGATCGCCGCCAGGATCGGCGCCTTCAGGTGCGGCCAGTCGAAATCCGGGTCCTTGCCGACGGTGACGAAGTCGGGGCCATAGAACACCCGGGTCACGCCCTCGATCTCGAACAGGTCGACGGCCAGCGCCGAGGCCTGCGCCTCTTCGGCGGAACGGAAGTCCCGCGACCCCTCCGCCAGGACATCGCGTCCGGGCAGGAACTTCAGGACTTCGGGATTGGGCGTCGCTTCAGTCTGGATAAACATGGGCAAGATGTGGCGCTTCGGCGGGCCCGGCGCAACTCCCTGCGCGGTCGCACCGCGTCAGGGCAGGGCGGCGGCGCTGGCCAGGAGGTCGGCGACGGTGATGGCGGAGAGCCGTTCGGCCGCCGCGGCGTCGGCGGACCGGATCACCGCGCAGACGGCGCCCGGGATCTTTTCCCCCAGCGGGCAGCCGGCGACCCCGGAGGGGGCGACACCGATGTGCGGCCCGGCGTCGACAGCCTTCAACACGGCGTCCAGGTGGATCTCCCCGGCCGGGCGGGTGAGCCAGGCCCCGCCCCGGGCCCCGGCCCGGGTGGCCACCAGCCCGGCCTGGGCCAGCATGCCGGTGACCCGGCGGATCACCACGGGGTGGGTGGATATGGAGGCGGCCAGCTCCACGCTCGAGACCGCGGCCTCGGGCGTCATCGCGCCGCGATGGGCGAGATAGGCGAGCGCGTGCGCCGCCACGGCGAATTTCTGGCTGTCGGCCATGGGTTCCGAACCTAGGGCGCTTGGCCCGGCGTTCAATGGCTATCTCCCGGCGACCGGCCCATACTCGCGGCCGGAGCGCCCCAAGCCTGCGATTGAATGGCGGTGGGAAAGGGTGTATCGCGCCGCGCTCTTGTCGGCATCGGGCCGCATATGGGACCGCGTCGCGGGCGCCCGGAGACTTTGGATGGCTGATCCGGCCAGTGTCGCCGCCGAGGCGTCCGAGGAGTCGCATCGCTCCGCTCAAAAGGAAAGCTTCGCGGCCCTGGCGCTTGGCGCCATGGGGGTGGTGTTCGGTGACATCGGCACCAGCCCGCTCTACGCCATGCGCGAGGCCCTGCGGCACACCCGCCACACCGTCGCCAATGACGTGGCGGTCCTGGGGGTCGTCTCCCTGGTCACCTGGGCGCTGATCCTCATCGTCACGGTCAAGTATGTCGTGTTCCTGATGCGCGCCGACAACAAGGGCGAGGGGGGCACGCTGGCCCTCATGGCCCTGGCTCAACGGTCCCTGGGATTCCGCTCAGGCGCCATCCTGGTGCTGGGCATGGCCGCCGCGGCCCTGTTCTACGGCGACAGCGTCATCATGCCCGCGGTCTCCGTGCTGTCGGCGATCGAAGGCCTGAAGGACGCGCCGGATATCGGCCACAGCCTGGCGCCCCTGGTGCTGCCGATTTCGGGCGGGATCCTGGTGGCCCTGTTCATGGTCCAGGCCCGGGGCACGGCCATTGTCGCCCGGGCGTTCGGCCCCATCACCCTGGTCTGGTTCCTGGTGCTGGCCGGCCTGGGCGTCTACCACATCGCCGAGGACCCCTCGATCTTCCGGGCGCTCTCGCCCCACTACGGGCTGATCTTCCTGGTGGATAACGGCCTGCTGGGCTTCATCGTGGTGGGCAGCGTGTTCCTGGTGGTGACCGGGGCGGAGGCGCTCTATGCCGATATGGGCCACTTCGGGCGCAGCCCGATCCGGGCGGCCTGGCTGTTCCTGGTGCTTCCGGCCCTGCTGCTGAACTATCTGGGCCAGGGCGCCCTGGTGCTGAACCACCCGTCCGCGCGGGCAAATCCGTTCTTCGAGATGATCCCGCACCCGGTCTACTGGCCGGTGCTGGCCATCGCCACCGCCGCCACGGTGATCGCCTCCCAGGCGGTGATCACCGGCGCTTTCTCCATGACCCAGCAGGCGGTTCAGCTCGGCCTGTTCCCGCGCATGGACATCCGCAAGACCTCCGAGACCCTGGCCGGCCAGATCTATGTGCCGCAGGTGAACCGGCTGCTGATGATCGGCGTGCTGATGCTGCTGATCACCTTCCGCAGCTCCTCGAACCTCGCCGCCGCCTATGGTCTGGCGGTGGCCGGCGCCATGCTGGTGGACACCCTCTTGTTCTTCGTCATCGTCCGCAGCATGTGGAAGCGGCCCCTGTGGCAGGCGGCCCTGGCGGCCGGCGGGTTCGGGCTGCTGGACCTGACCTTCGTCTCCTCCAACCTGCTGAAGATCCCGCAGGGCGCCTGGCTGCCCCTGGTGCTGGGGGCGGCCCTGGTGGTGATGATGTGGACCTGGACCCGGGGCGCCCAGATCCTCAGCGAAAAGACCCGGCGGGATTCGGTTCCGCTCACCGAGCTGTCGGAGATCCTCAAGGCGCGGCCGCCGCATCGGGCGCCCGGCACCGCGATCTTCCTGACCTCGGACGCCGACCTGGCGCCGGTGGCCCTCATGCACAACCTCAAGCACAACAAGGTGCTGCACGAGAAGAACATCGTGCTCACCGTGCTCACTGCCGAGACCCCGCGGGTGAAGGAGGCCGACCGCATTCGCATCGCCCCGCTGAACGAGGACTTCAAGCAGCTCTATGTGACCTATGGCTTCATGGAGACCCCGAACCTGCCCAAGGCGCTCGGCCTGTGCCGCAAGCTCGGCCTGAAGTTCGACATCATGGCCACCAGCTTCTTCCTGGGGCGCCGCTCGGTGGTGGCCGCGGCCTCGGCCCAGAGCGGAATGCCGATGTGGCAGGACAGGCTGTTCATCTTCCTGATGCGGAATGCGGCCAATCCCACCGACTTCTTCAAGATCCCCCCCGGACGGGTGGTGGAGCTTGGAACCCAGGTTACAGTCTGACGCATGACCTTCTTCAGCCTCGCCGGCGACGTCCTCTGGATCATCGCGCTCTCGATCATGGCCTCGGCCAGCCGCGCCGCCTGGATGCGCATCGACAAGGATGTGGCGGTGCCCATGTCCTTCACCCAGGACGGCCGGCCGGGCATCCGGGTCAGCCGCGGCCTGGCGCTATCGGCGATCCCGGTCCTGGGCTTCGTGGTGGGCGTCGTCCTGGTGGTGTTCAACCGCAACATCGCCGGCGATCCCAGCCAGGCCATCATCCTGTTCGGGGTCCGCAGCCTCGCCGCGGCCCTGTTCGCCATCGCCCATCTGCGCTGGCTGAAGGCCGCCCTCGATCAACTGCAGGCCGAGGGTCGGCTCAAGGACCCGCAATAGCCTGCAATAGGCCTTGTGAAGCCGGGCTTTTCGCCCTTAAAGGCCCGCGAACCTCCCGCCTCCGTTTCCCAAGGATCGTCCCGCCATGTCCGCCACCCCGGTCAAGAAAGTCGTCCTCGCCTATTCCGGCGGGCTCGACACCTCGATCATCCTGAAGTGGCTGCAGACCGAATACGGCGCCGAGGTGGTGACCTTCACCGCCGACCTGGGCCAGGGGGAGGAGATCGAGCCGGCCCGCGCCAAGGCCCTGGCCGCCGGGGTGAAGCCGGAGAACATCTTCATCGAGGACGTGCGCGAGGAGTTCGTGCGCGACTTCGTGTTCCCGATGTTCCGGGCCAACACCGTCTATGAGGGCCAGTACCTGCTGGGCACCTCCATCGCCCGGCCGTTGATCGCCAAGCGCCAGATCGAGATCGCCCGGATGACCGGCGCCGACGCCGTCAGCCACGGCGCCACCGGCAAGGGCAATGACCAGGTGCGGTTCGAGCTGGGCTATTACGCCCTGGAGCCCGACATCCACGTCATCGCCCCCTGGCGGGAATGGGACTTCAAGAGCCGCGAGGCCCTGCTGGACTTCGCCGAGAAGCACCAGATCCAGATCACCAAGGACAAGCGCGGCGAGGCCCCGTTCAGCGTCGACGCCAACCTGCTGCACTCCTCCTCCGAGGGGAAGGTGCTGGAGGACCCGGCGGTGGAGGCCCCGGAATTCGTGCACATGCGCACCATCGCCCCCGAGGACGCCCCGGATAAGCCCACCGTGTTCACGATGGACTTCGAGCACGGCGACCCGGTGGCCATCGACGGGGTGGCCATGTCGCCGGCCACCCTGCTCACCAGGCTCAACCAGCTGGGCCACGACAACGGGGTCGGCCGCCTGGACCTGGTGGAGAACCGCTTCGTGGGCATGAAGTCCCGCGGCGTCTACGAGACCCCCGGCGGCACGATCCTGCTGGCCGCCCACCGGGGCATCGAGAGCATCACTCTGGACCGCGGCTCCATGCACCTGAAGGACGAGCTGATGCCGAAATATGCATCGCTCATCTATAACGGCTTCTGGTTCGCCCCGGAGCGGGAGATGCTGCAGGCCGCCATCGACCTGTCCCAGCAGACCGTCACCGGCCAGGTGCGGGTGAAGCTCTACAAGGGCAATGTCTCGATCATCGGCCGCACCAGCCCCTATTCGCTCTACGACCAGGACCTGGTGACCTTCGAAGAGGGCAAGGTGGCCTATGACCACCACGACGCGGCCGGCTTCATCAAGCTCAATGCGCTGCGCCTGCGCGTCGCCGCCAAGCGCGACAAGCGGGTGAAGGGCTAGATCCGGATGGCTTCTCTCGAAGCCTGAATCCGGATCTAAACTTCTGAAATTGGAGCCGGATGATTTCAGCCTGACCCGCTCACGGCCCTGACTTGCAGGGTTGGCGGGGGCGGACAGGCCGTCTTCGTGGTGAAAGCGACCGCGCCGCCCCCGTCGGTCCCGCAGGCCAGGGCGCCGGCTGGGTCGGCCTCAACCCATCCCGCTCTAGGCGTCCAGTCGGTTGAACGGGAACCGGTCGCGGATCTCGTAGGTGAAGTACTGCGCCTGCGAGGACGCGCCCACGAAGCCGCGGTGCACCTCGCCGGGCACGCCCACATAGACATAGCGGTCGCCGTCCCCGAAGGTGATGAACAGCTTGGCGCGGTCCGCGTCATAGCGGATCTCACGGATCGCCTCGGATTGCAGGGCCATCGGGGACCTCCTCGCTGGCGGTGAGTCCGCAAGACAACGCGCAGGCGGCAGGGAATGGTTCCCGTTGGTCGCGGTCCGTGCGAGCTTGGTCACACCCGGCCCCAGAGCCGGAATCACTTTTTCGGGGGAAAATTCATGCAGACCCACTACGAGGTGGCCATCGTCACCCTGCTGTCGCTGCTGGTCTATATGTGGACGGGCGTCAGGGTCGGCGCCGCCCGCTCCAAGACCGGGATCAATGCGCCCACCATGGTCGGCGATCCGATCCTCGAGCGCGCCGTGCGCATCCAGATGAACACCCTCGAATGGCTGCCCCTGTTCCTGGTGAGCCTGTGGCTGTTCGCGATCTACTGGAACGATCGCATCGCCGCCCTTGTCGGCCTGGTCTGGATTGTGGGGCGGATTATCTATGCCCTGGCCTACGCCGCCGACCCCTCCAAGCGCAGCACCGGTTTCGGCATCCAGGGCCTGGCGACGGGGGTGCTGCTGTTCGGCGCGCTCGGCCGGATCATCTGGGCCATGGCCACCACCGCCTCCGTGTGAGCCGCGGGCGCTCCCGCCTCGCCGCGCAGGGCTATCGCATAGGAAAATTTGCTGGGGCCCGGCCATGGCCAGGTGCTCCCCCCCTGGGGGAGCTCCCGGCCGAATGGCCGGGTGAGGGGGACCAAATGTCCTTCAAGAGCGGATCGGTGGGTCTGAGCCGGGGTCAAAGTCCCACTCAGGCCCTTCGGGCCAGCTCCCCCAAGGGGGGCGCATCTCAGCTCCAGCCATATGCGATCGCCCCGCCTCGCCGCGGGGGCGCCGCATTCCGTCGACTATAGCGGGGCCGCAACCACATTTCGGCCCATGTGTTCCCCTGGGATAGCGGGGCAATCCCGCGCCCTCATCCCCCGTTGGCCGCCATGATCCGCAGACCTGCCCTGTTCCTGGTGAGCCTCGCCCTCGCCGCTGTCCTGGCGGCCTGCGAGACCGCGACCCCCTACCAGCCCAATGTGCCGGGCAACGCCACCTCAGGCGGCTTCTCCGACAGCCGGCTGGAGGCCAACCGCTACCGCGTGACCTTCGCCGGCAACAGCCTGACCTCGCGGGAGACGGTGGAGGGCTATCTGCTCTACCGCGCGGCGGAACTGACCGTCGCCCAGGGCTTCGACACCTTCGTCATCGTCGACCGGCGCACCGAGCGCGACCGCCACAGCTATGTGGAGCCCGACCCGCTCTATCATCCCTGGTACGGCCCGGGCTTCGGCTACTGGCGGCCGCACTGGCGCTATTACGGCCGTGGCTACGGCTGGCGCGGCTGGGATCCCTACTGGGGCGACCCCTTCTGGGCGGACCGGGTCAATGTGCAGACCATCGAGAAGTTCGACGCCTCGGCCGAGATCCTCATGACCCATGGCCCCAAGGATGCGGCCGATCCCAAGGCGTTCGACGCCCGCGCGGTGATGGCCAATCTCGGACCCAGGATCCAGCGCGCCCCGCCGCCGAAATAGCGGCGGTCAGGCGCGCCGGCGCCGGGCCGGCGAGGGGGCAGGCGACTGGGCCTGCGCCGTAGCCTGCGACTGGGGCGCCTCGACGTCGGTCCAGTTCCCCAGGTCGCTGCGCGGCGCGGGCCGGCCGATGGCGTAGCCCTGCACCTCGGCGCAGGCCTCGTCGCGCAGGAACTGCAGCTGCTCCTCGGTCTCGACGCCCTCGGCGGTGACTGGGATCTGCAGGCTGCGGCCCAGGCCCAGAACGGCGCGCACGATCACCGTCGCCCGCTCGTGGCGATGGATGTTCTCCACGAAGCTTTTGTCGATCTTGATCTTGTCGAACGGGAACGACTGCAGGGTCGAAAGGGAGGAGAAGCCGGTGCCGAAGTCGTCCATGGCGATGCGGACCCCCAGGGCCTTCAGCCGCCGCAGGACGTCCAGCGCCCGCTGATAGTCCTTGAACAGGGCGCTCTCGGTGATCTCCAGCTCCAGGCGATGGGGCGCGAGGCCGGTCGCCATCAGGACTTCATGCACCAGGGTGGGCAGGGTCGTCTGCTGCAGCTGGATCGGCGACAGGTTGACCGCCACCCGCAGCGGTTTCTCCCAGCCCGCCGCCTCGGCGCAGGCCTTGCGCAGCACCCATTCGCCGATGGGGATGATCAGGCCGCTCTCCTCGGCGATGGGGATGAAGTCCAGGGGCGGCACCAGGCCGCGCGTCGGATGGTTCCAGCGCACCAGGGCCTCAAAGCCGCAGACCTCGCCGTCCTCGGCGCGGGCCAGGGGCTGGTAGTGCAGGACCAGCTCGTCACCGGCGATGGCGCCTCGCAACTCGCGCGCCAGATTGCGCCGCGACCGGATGGTCTCGTCCATCTCGCGCTTGAAGAACCGGAACGCGCCGCGGCCGCTTTCCTTGGCGCGGTAGAGCGCCATGTCGGCATTCACCAGCAGGGTCTCGCCGCTGTCCCCGTCGTCCGGATAGACGCTGATCCCCAGGCTGGCGCCCACCATGACGGGCTGGCCTTCGTGCGTCGTCGGACGCGACAAGGCTTCCAGCAGGTCGGAGGCGAGGCCGACCGCGGCGGCCGGCTGGTCTCCGGCGGCGATCTGCACCACCACGAATTCATCGCCCCCCAGGCGCGCGGCGAAGGAGGGCGCGGCCACCGCGGCCTGCAGCCTGCGGGCGGCCTCCTTCAGCACCTCGTCCCCGGCCTGGTGGCCGTGCACGTCATTGGCTTCCTTGAAGTGGTCGAGGTCGATGCAGACCACCGCAAGGCTCTCGCCGGTGGTGGCGACCCGCTCCAGGGTCTGAGCCAGCTTTGTCTGCATGGCGTTGCGATTGGGCAGGCCGGTCAGGCCATCATGTTCCGCCAGGTAGCGGATGCGCGCCTCAGCCGAGCGCCGCTCCCGCAGGTCGCGCACCGCCAGCACCGTCACATCCCCCGCCCCGGACTTGTCCCCGGCCTGGAGCAGTCGGCTGAACACCTCCACCGGGATGTCGCGGCTCCCATCGCAGGGCCTCAGCCAGGCCTCGCGGCGGGGGTCGGTCGAAGAGGCCTCCGCGTCATAGACCAGGAGCTCACCCACGAACTGGCGGCCCGCCAGGGCGTCCAGCTCTGCGCCGGCCAGGGCGCAGAACGCGGCGTTGGCGTCCACCACCCTTTGGTCATGCACCACCACGATGCCTTCATAGGCCGCATCGGCCAGGCGACGGATCCGTTCCAGGGCCTGGGCGTGGGCCCCGCCCTCGATGAGCACGGCGGCGAGACCGCCAAGGATGATCAGGCCGACGATCAGGGCCACGGCCAGGGACAGCATGTCCGCCGCCAGCAGCTGAGGCGGAACCGTCAGCGAGGCGTCCGGGACGATGGTGATCGCCCCCATGGAGGTGAAGTGCAGGCCGCAGATGGCCAGGGTGAGCAGCAGGCCGCTCAGCGCCTGGCCCTTGGCGCCGGGGGCGCGGTCGGCGCTGAGCAGCGCCCCCACCCCGCCGCCGATCCCCAGGGCCAGGGAGGCGAACACCAGGCTGTGGTCCCAGGAGAGCCGGCCCTCGGTCACATAGGCCGACATGCCGGCATAGTGCATGGCCGCGACGCCCATGCCGGCCACGGCCCCGCCGGCCGCCTTGGCCGTGGCGGATCGGTCGATGGACGCCACCGCGAAGGCCGCCCCCATGAACAGGCCGACGATCAGCAGAGAGAGCAGCGTCCCCCCCGCCGTGAAGCCGGACCGCAGGCCGGTGGAAAAGGCCAGCATGGCGATGAAATGGGTCGCCCAGACCGAGCAGCCGGCCACCAGGCCGGTCAGCAGCAGCCAGGCGCCCCGCACCCAGCCGGTCGAGCCCTGCAGGCGGGAATAGAGCCGGAACGCAGTGAAGCAGCCGCCGAAACACACCAGGCCGGCCACCAGGACCAACCGGAGATCGTGCTGGGTGGCCAGGCACCCCAGAACCTTGAACATGAGACGCGCGCCCGGAAACAACCCAAATCGGGGATGAATCCTAGGACGGGAGCGTAAACAAACGGTCCAACTCGCCGGCGTTGATCAGGTCTCCGACGCCCGTTTTAGGCGAGCGGTGTCGGGGCTCAGGGCGTTTCGTCGGTGAAGGTCAGGCCGGCATGGGCCGCCAGCCGGGCCACCAGGCTCGACCCCAGGGCGGCGCCGGGGGTCCAGATGCCCCCGGCCACGTCCGGCCGCTCCTTCACCAGGCAGATGGCGGTCTCGGCGATCAGCTTGGACGTGGAGCCATAGCCTGGGTCCTTGTCGCCCTTGACGCTGGCCAGCACCTTGGTCCCGTCCTTGTCCAGGCCCACGAACAAGAGGTCGTAGAAGCCGGCTTCCCGCTCTTCCTTGGTGGGGCCTTCACCGGGCTGGGGTCCGCCTTCCGCCCCCAGTCCGGTGAATTCCGTAGGGGCGCCCGGGGTCACGATGGCCATCTCGTCATAGGTGAAGTCCGCGCCATAGGCGTGGCCCTGCAGCAGGTTCGAGCGGTGGACGTTCTTGGTGTTGATGGTGGCCATCATGAACGGCCCCACATCGGCCCCCACGTCCGGATCGTGTTCGGCCTTGTCGCCGCGGGGCTGTTCGGGGCCCTTGAAGCCGGGGGTGAGGGCGAAGGGGTCGATCATCAGCTGGAACAGGCTGGGATCCTTCTGGATCGCCGCCATGGTGGCCCGGCCGCTGGCTGCGGTGCCGCCCGACAGGCCGCCCCGCATGGCGCGGACCCGGCCCTTCACCCGCGACACGGGATGGCCCAGGCGCTTCGCGGCGACCTCTTCCACATAGAATACCCCCAGTTCGAAGGGGATGGAATCGAAGCCCGCCGAGTGCAGGATCCGCGCCCCGCTGGCCTTGGCCTCGGCGTCATGGGCGGCGATCATCGCGGCCATCCAGTTGGGTTCGCCGGACAGGTCCAGGCAGTCGGTCCCGGCCTTGGCGCAGGCCGCCACCAGGGCCGAGCCATAGAGCTGGTAGGGGCCCACCGTGGTGACGATGGCCTTGGCGCGGCGGACCATGGCGTCGAGGGAGGCAGCGTCGTCAGCGTCGGCCACCACCAGGGGGGTGTCCGCAGGCGCGCCGATCTCGTCGCGGACCTGGGCCAGCTTGGCGGCGCTGCGCCCGGCCATGGCCCATTTCACCTCGCCCCCCACGCCGTAGCGCTGGGCCAGGTGCTCGGCCACCAGCCGGCCCGTATAGCCGCTCGCCCCATAGACGATGATGTCGAACTCGGCGTTGGGGTTCATGGCGCGCGTCTCCCTGGGATGCGGGGCGCACCCTGAAGAACTTTACGCTGTAAGGCTAGTGGGGTGGTGGTGGAATTCAGCCTCGCCCCGCCGCCTCGGCGATCGCCCGGCCGACGGCGGCCAGGGCGGCGTCCCGCTGGGTCGAGGTGGAGCCGGGGGCGGTGACGAAGCCCACGGCCAGGATCGGCGGCCGCCCCGGCGGCCACATTATGGCGATGTCATTGGAGACCGCGCCGCTCCAGGAGCCGGTCTTGTCCCCCACCCGCCAGTCCCGGGGCAGGCCCGCCCGCAGGCGCTCGCCGCCGGTCTGGTTGGCCACGACCCAGCCGGTGAGCCGTTCGCGGGAGGTCTTGGACAGGGCCGAGCCCAGCAGCAGGCGGTCCAGGTCCCCCAGCATCGCCCGGGGCGTGGTGGTGTCGTGGACCTCGCCGGGCTTCACCACATTGAGCGCCGGCTCATTGTGATCCAGCCGGAACGCGCCGTCCCCCAAGGTCGCGGACATAGCGGGTCAGGCCGGCCGGGCCACCGATCGCCGGGAGCAGCAGGTTGGCGGCGGCATTGTCGCTGAGGGTGATGGCCGCCTCGCACAGGGCCGCCACGGTCATCCCCATGGCGCCGACATTCTTCTCGGTGGCGGGGGAATTGCCCAGCAGGTCGGAGGCGGCGATGGGAACCCTGCGGTCCAGGCGCTCCTGGCCCCGGTCCACCTTGTCCAGGATCGCCGCCGCCAGAAGAAATTTGAAGGTGCTGCAGAAGGCGAACCGCTCGTCGCCGCGGCGGGCGAAGCGCGCGCCGGTGCCGGTGTCCATCACCGCCAGGCCCAGCCGCCCGCCGCAGGACGCCTCGGCCGCGGCGATCGCCTTGCGGAAGGCCTCATCTCCGAAAACGCTTGTGGCGACGGTCTTTGCCAGAACGCCACTGGCGCCGGCGGCCAGGGTCGCGCCCGCCAGCCCGATGATGATGTCCCGTCTCGCCAGCATGTCGCCTCTCCGTTGCGAGCTGAAGATGCGAACTTGGCGGCGGCTTCGCAATCGATGATAGATCGAGGCCGACATGACAAAAACTTGGGTCAGACCTTGGACCGTTCCCAGCTTCCCCTCAACGCCCTGAAAGCCTTCGAGGCCTCGGCGCGGCATTTGAGTTTCACCCGGGCCGGCCTCGAGCTGCACGTCACCCAGACCGCGGTGAGCCACCAGGTGAAGCGCCTGGAGCTGCGCCTGGGGGTCAGCCTGTTCCGCCGCCTGCCCCGCGGCCTGGCGCTCACCGACGAGGGCGCGGCCCTGGCGCCGGCCGTGGCGGACGCCTTCGACCGCATGGGCGGTCTGCTGGACCGGTTCTCCGGCGGCCGGATGCGCGAGGTGCTGACCGTGGGGGTGGTGGGCACCTTCGCGGTGGCCTGGCTGACCCCGCGCCTGGCGACCTTCGAGCGGGCCCATCCGTTCGTCGACCTGCGCCTCCTGGCCAACAACAACCGGGTCGACCTGGCCGGCGAAGGCCTGGACTATGCGATCCGGTTCGGGGACGGGGCCTGGCACGGGACCGAGGCCGAGCGCCTGCTGGCCGCGCCCCTCAGCCCGCTCTGCGCCCCGGCCCTGGCGGAGCGGCTGACCGATCCGCAGAGCCTCGCCGCCGAGACCCTGCTGCGCTCCTACCGGGCGGACGAGTGGGACCTGTGGTTCGCCGCCGCCGGCGCGCCCTGTCCGCCGGTGCGCGGGCCCATGTTCGACACCTCCCTGGCCCTGGCCGCGGTGGCGGTCCAGGGGGCCGGCGTCGCCCTGCTGCCGGTGGCCATGTTCGAGCGGGAGCTGATCGAGGGCCGGCTGGTCCGCCCCTTCGCCGCCGAGGTGGAGACCGGCGCCTATTGGCTGACCCGGCTCCGCACCCGCCGGCCCACCCCGGCCATGGACGCCTTCCGCGACTGGCTGACCGCCGAGGCCCTGGCCGCGGAAGGCGGCTCACCACCTTAGGAAGCTGCGGCCCCAGTCGACGGTTTCCGCAGCCTGGGCGGGTCGCCGCCGCGTCCGCCTGATCAGCCGCCAGAGCGCCAGCGCCCACCCAAACGGAACGTCGCCCCGGGACCTGAACACCTCCTCCATCTCAATCCACCGTCGCCCCGGCGAGGGGCGTCGCCAGCATGGAAGGTCTGTCCAGAAAGTCCCGATACCAGGCCGCCAGTCTGGGCCGGCCGGGCTCGAAGGCGGGCAGGCCGCGGAACGCCAGCCAGCTCAGGGCGGTGGCGAGCGCGACCTGGCCGATGCAGACCGGACCCGACAAGGACTCCTCGCGTTCCACGAAGTCGTAGGCGGCCGTCAGCTTCTCGATCTGGCCGTCGCGCATGGCGGGATAGCGGTAGGGCGCAGGCCGGCGCTCCGTCTCGTGGCGCACCGCGATCCCGGCGTCGCAGAGGCCCTGGGCCAGGGCCTGAAGCCTCAGGCTCAGAAGCCGCGCCCGGGATTCGCCTGGGATCAGCTTCCGGCCCTTGTGCAGGCTGTCCAGGTGCTCGCAGATCACGTCGGAATCGAACAGGGCCAGGCCGTCGTCCAGCACCAGGACCGGGACCTTGCCCAGGGGGTTGAGGGCGAACACCTCCGCATTGCGCCAGGTGGGGCTGGTCTCGTGATGGATCACCTCCAGCCTGGGGGCGAGGCCCATCTCATGGGCCGCCACCAGCACCTTGCGGGCATAGGGGGAATGGGTCTGGTAGAGCAGCTTCATGGGCGGCTCCCCGGCTCGATCGCGCCTTCCGTTCCGATCAGCAGCACCCGGGAGCCGGCGTCGAGATCGAGCTCGCGGCGGGCCTCGGCGTCGAGGCCCATCAGCCCTGCCGCCCCGGCCGCGCCGCAGGGCGAGACCGGCGCGCCCAGCGCCGTCAGCCGCCGTGCGGCGGCCTCGGCCTCGGCGTCGGAGACCAGGATAAAGCCGTCGGCCAGGCGCTGGAGCAGTTGGAAGGCCAGGAGGGACGGGGCCTTGCAGTCGAGCCGCCCCAAGGCGGTGGCGGCGCCTGCGACCTCCACAGGGCGCCCGGCGCGGACGCTTTCCAGGAGGCAGGGCGCGCCCCAGGGCTCCACCACCACGAGCCGGGGCGCCTCGCCCCACCTGTCCCGCAGATAGCCGGCCGCCGCCGCGGCCAGGCCGCCGACCCCGGCCTGGACAAAGACATGGGTGGCGGGGCCGCCGGCCGCTTCCATGGCCTCAGCCGCCTCGGCCAGCAGGACGGAATAGCCCCGCATGACCTGCAGCGGGGTGTCGACATAGCCCGGCCAGGAACTGTCCGACACCAGCGTCCAGCCCTGGCGAGCGGCCTCGTCCATCGCGTGGGCCATGCTGGCCTCATAGTCGCCGCCGGCCCGGACCACCGTGGCGCCCCGCTCCCCCAGGCGCACGGCGAAGGCCTCCGGCACGGTCTCCGCCAGCACCACCACCGCCCGGGCGCCAAAGGCCCGCGCGCCGGCCGCCACCGCCAGGCCGTGATTGCCGGCGCTGGCGCAGATCACGGTCAGGCCCCGGGCCACAGCGCGGACCTCAAAGGTGGAAAGGTCCTGGGGGCCGAGCGGGCGACCCAGGGCGGCCTCGGCCCGGGCCAGGACCCGCAGGGCCACGGCATAGGCGCCCCCCAGGGCCTTGAAGCTGCCCAGCCCCATCCGGCCCCACTCCGCCTTGAGCTGGACGGTCCCCACCCCCAGCTCCGCCGCCAGGATCGGCAGGGAGAGGAGCGGGGTGGGCCGGTGCGCGGGACAGAGATCGAGCAGGGCCTGGGCCTCGGCGGCGTGGACCGCCCCGATCAGCCGGCGGTCGTCAGGGCCATAGGCGGTGCGGCCAGGATTGAGCAACATGCGGGTCCTTGTCGTGATGAACGCCGCCATCATATCCGCTACTGGTGCGGCCAGGCCGCGACTTCCGCGCAATCAGCGTTGCGCCGCCGCAAGGATTGGCGCTTTCTTGCGGCATGAGCGACGACGCGACCCTGGACGATTTCGACCGCGAGATCCTGCGACGGCTGCAGGTGGACGCCAGGGCCACGGGCGAGGAGATCGGCGCCGCCGTGCACCTGTCCGCCGCCGCCGTGCAGCGCCGCATCAAGCGCCTGCGGCAGCTGGGGGTGATCCTGGCCGAGGTGGTCCTGGTGGACCCCGCCGCCGTGGGCCAGCCGATGACCTTCATCCTCGGGGTGGAACTGGAGCGCGAGCGCGCCGATATGCTGGACGCCTTCCGCAATGCCGCCCGGGCCGATCCCAATGTCCAGGCCTGCTACTATGTCACCGGGGCGGCCGACTTCATCCTGGTGGTGCTGGCCCGGGACATGGCGGATTTCGAGGCCATCACCCGCCGGCTGCTGTTCGACAACCCCAATATCCGCCGGTTCACCACCAGCGTGGTGATGTCTCGCGACAAGGTCGGCAACGCCGTGCCGATCTGACGTGATTGTCACCTGCGTGACAGTCCATCCCGGGGGGCGTCCTATAACCGGACGGCCAACCTCCGGAGTCCGCCATGAAGATCCTGGTTCCCGTCGCCCTGTCGCTGGCGCTGTTCCCGGCGATAGTCCTGGCCGGCCCCGCCGCCCCAACGCCGACGACCCCCAGCGCCTACACCCTGGCCGCCCAGGCGAAGGTGTTGCAGACCAGTCCTTTCGCCGATCGCCAGGATTTCGAGTTCGCCGACCGCGGCCTGGTGGGGACCCGCAAGGACCCGGTGATCCGCAACGCCGCCGGTGACACCATCTGGGACCTCTCCGCCTTCGGCTTCCTGAACGGCCCCGCGCCGGCCACCGTGAACCCCAGCCTCTGGCGGCAGGCCCAGCTCATGGCCAAGGCCGGCCTGTTCCAGGTCTCGGACCGCATCTGGCAGGTGCGCGGCTTCGACCTCGCCAACGCGACCTTCATCAAGGGCGACACCGGCTGGATCGTGATCGACACCCTGGGGTCCGTCGAGACCGCCCGGGCGGCCCTCGACCTGGTGACTGAAAAGCTCGGCGCCCGACCGATCAAGGCGATCATCTACACCCACCCCCATGCCGACCATTTCGGCGGCGCCGGCGGCCTGACGAGCCTGGCGGAGGTGGCCTCCGGCCAGGTGCAGGTGATCGCGCCCCGCGGTTTCCTGGCCTCGGCGGTGGGGGAGAATGTCATCGCCGGCCCGGCCATGCAGCGCCGCGCGGCCTATCAGTTCGGCGTGCCCCTGCCCAAGGGGGTTCTGGGCCAGGTGAATTCCGGGATCGGGCCGGGCCTGGCCACCGGGACCAGCTCGCTGATTCCCCCCACCCGCGAGATTGACCACACCGGCGAAGCCCTCACCATCGACGGGGTGCGGATGGTGTTCCAGATGACCCCCGGGACCGAGGCCCCGGCGGAGATGAACATCGACTTCCCCGACTGGCGCATCGTCGACATGGCGGAGAACGCCAACGCCACCCAGCACAATATCCTCACCCCCCGCGGGGCCGTGGTGCGCGACGCCAAGGTCTGGGCGGACCATCTCACCGAGGCCCTGACCCTGTTCGGAGATTCCGATGTGCTGATCACCAGCCATGGCTGGCCGAGGTTCGGCCGGGCGGTGATCGACAACTATCTCGCCAGGCACCGGGACGCCTACGCCTTCCTGCATGACCAGACGGTGCGGCTGATGAACGACGGGCTGAACGGGGACGAGATCGCCGCGCGGCTCAAGCTGCCGGCGGCCCTGGACCAGGAATGGTACGACCGGCCCTATTACGGCTCGCTCAGCTTCAATGCGCGGGCGGTCTACCAGTTCTATATGGGCTGGTACGACGCCAATCCCGCCCACCTGGCCCCCCGGCCGCCGGCCGAGACGGGCGCTCGCTACGTGGCGGCCATGGGCGGGGCGGCCAAGGTGCGGGCCCTGGCCCAGGCCGCCTATGACCAGGGCGACTATGCCTGGGCGGCGGAGCTGCTGGACCATGCGGTGATGGCCGACAGCAAGGATGCGGCCGCCCGCGCGCTACTGGCCCGCTGCTATGACCAGCTGGGCTGGCAGAGCGAGACCTCGCTCTGGCGCAACATCTACCTCACCGGGGCCGGGGAGCTGCGGGACGGCGCGCCGGCGCCGGCACGCGCAGGGGGCGCGCAAGGGGCGCTGCTGGCCAATCTGCCCACCGCCTCCCTCTTCGACCTGCTGTCCGTGCGCCTCGACGCCGACAAGGTGGGCGCGGCCCGTCTGCGCCTGGAGTTTGTCTTCCCCGAGCGGGGCGAAAAGACCTATGTGACCGTGGAGAACGGCGTCCTCATCCACCAGCCCATGGACGCCCCCGGCCCGGTGGACGCCACGCTGACGGTCAGCCGCGCCGACTTCATGGCCGCCATCTTCACCGGCCAGTCCCTGGCGGCCAAGGTGATGAGCGGCCAGGCCAAGGTGACCGGCGACGCCGGCGCCCTGCTCAAACTGACAGGCTGGATGGACAAGGGCCGCGGGAACTTCCCCATCGTCACGCGCTGAGAGCCCGCGCTTACGCCCCTGCCAGGCGGGTCGCCTGCCCCGACCGGAAATAGGGGTCGTGCTCGGGACTGCGGCGCATGTGGGCGATCACCGCGCCGACGATATTGGTGTAGTCGTCGGTCCAGGGCCGCGTCCCATCGACCCGTGCGGGCCGCCACCGCGGGTCTGCGGAAAAGCGGGCGAGCGCCTCCGGCGAGCGTGACACCACCATCACCAGGGTTGCAGCCTCCACGAGAGCGGGGGTTCCCAAGGGCGGCTGATAGAACTGGATCAGTGACTTCGCGCCGGCCCGCTCCGCGGCGGCGGCCACCACCCCCTCGAGCACCAGGTGCCGATTGGAAATGTGGACCAGCAGGACGCCGTCGGGCTTCAGCTTCTGTAGATACTGGTCGATCGCCTCGGCGGTGAGCAGGTGGGTGGGAATGGCGTCGGAGTTGAAGGCGTCCAGGTGGATCAGGTCGTAGGCCGCCGCGGGCTCCCGCCGCAGGGTCAGGCGCGCATCGCCCAGCACGACGTCCGTGGGCGCCTTGGCGCAGTCGCTGAGATAGCGGAAGTAGCGAGGATCGCGGGCGAGCTGCTCGACCGCCTTGTCGATCTCGAAGAACCGCAGCCGGTCGGTCGGCCGCATATAGGCCGCGACATTGCCGCTTCCCAGGCCGACCACGCCGACATTCAAGGCCGGGCGGCTGGCGGCCATGGTCGCGTAGACCTGACCGATCGCCCCGCGGCGGGCATAGTAGTTGGTGGGGGTGCATCGCAGCGCCGGGGTCAGGGGCTGGGCGCCATGGGTCGTGGTGCCGTGGGCCAGGATGTGGACAGGGCCGCCCAGGGCCGGAATGTCAGCCAGCTGGACGCGGTGGACCCCGAAGAACGTCCGGACTGTGTGCAAGCCGCGGTTCATGCCGCCGGCGATGACCGCCTGGGATCCGACGCCCATCAGGGCCAGGATGAGGATCAGCGGGCGTGGCCTCAGCGCAATGGCGGCCAGGGCGATCACCACGGTTGCGGCCACCCCGATCAGGCTCGTGGTCATGCCACGTCCGCCATAGACGATCACCAGCCCGGCGCCGATCAGCGCCATGATGAGGATCGCGAGGTCGGACTTGCGCACCGCCGCCTTGGGCCAGGGCCGGGCCAGGCCGGTCAGAAGCAGCATGATCGGATATTCCAGCACGACCTTGAACACCACGGGCGCCAGGAAGGCGGTCGCAGCGCCGCCGATCACCCCGCCGACCGAGACACACAGGTAGAATTCCGTCAGCCGTCCCGGACCAGGCCGGCGCGCGGCCATGGCCTGGTGGCAGACCAGGGCAGCGAAGAAGAAGCCGCCCAGGTGGATGACGAGCATGGCCAGCCAGCTCACCTTGGCGAACGCGATGGTGGCCACGCAAAGCGGCACGAAGATCGCCTGCCCAAGCAAGGCGTGTCTGGTGGAAATCCAGGGCCGGTCCTGGAAAGCGATGATGAAGGTCAGCAGATAGAGCGCCAGCGGCGCGACCCACATGAAGGGCGCAGCGCCGACGTCTGTGGAGATGAAGGTGGTGGTCCCCAGCATCAGGCTGGACGGGGCGGCGGCCAGCAGGATCCAGGTGACGCGGGCCTTCCAGCTCACGGCTTCGAGAGGTTCATGGGTCAGGGCGGCGGTGGCCGATCCGGCGCCCTTGCCGCGCTGGAACAGCAGCAGGGTGAGGCCGAGGATCAGCGCCGCGAACACGCCATAGCCGCCGGCCCAGGCCTGGGTCTGGGTCCTCAGGGTCAGGAACGGTTCCACCAGCAACGGGTAGGAGAGCAGGGCCAGCATGCTGCCGGTGTTGCTGGCCACATAGAGCGCGTAGGGATTGGCGGACGCGTCCGGATTGAGACGGGCATACCAGCTCTGCAGAAGTGGCGCGGTGGCCGAAAGCGCCGCGAATGGGGCGGCGACCGACACCAGCAGCGTGCCCAGCAGCCAGGGCGCCGGTGACGCGGAGGGCGGATCCCCCAGCACCGCGGAGATCGTCAGGGGCAGAAACAGGCTGCCCACCGCCAGGACGCACAGATGCATCAAGGCCTGCAGGCGCAGGTCCGCGACCCGTTGCAGCAGGTGCGCATAGGCATAGCCAAGCAGTAGCGCGGCCTGGAAGAAGGCCATGCTGGCGTTCCAGACGGCGGGTGAACCCCCGAGCATCGGCAGCAGCATCTTGGCGATCATCGGCTGCACCAGGAACACCAGAGCCGCGCTCGTAAAGATTGCGCCGGGGAACAGCAGGGCGGTGAAACCTCGGCGCGATGGCGCCCGCGCGGCCGTGTCTGTCACGAGATCAGCTCCACTCTGCACATTCCCAGGTTGTACGTCCCGGGGATTGCGGAAAGCTGAATCGGCAATCTTAACGCGCGGCGAGCGCGCCGGACGGCGGAGCCTTGGCGAGGGGCGCCTCTGGGAGCGCCCTCGCCCGAAAATGCGATGTCCTGATGCGGCGCATGGCCGGATTGCGGGCTTGGCCGCCAGCGGCAGCCTGTGGCGCGGGCAGCAAAAAGCGGCCCCGAAGGACCGCTTTAATCGCTGCAATCTTCAGAAGAAAATTGGAGCGGGCGAAGAGATTCGAACTCTCGACCCCAACCTTGGCAATTGCCGGGAGGGGTTTTCGCCATGGCAGGTCTTCATTCGCCACAGCTCTCTAAGCGTCTGTTTTAGATATCCTTTTCGGAAACCATGGTTACGACCGTGCGCGAGGGGACCGCCGGGAATTCCCCTCCAACTGCTTCCCATGTGCTTCCCAGCTGTGGATAACTTTTTCTGGGAAGCAAACAGATGTTTGAAACCTTCCGAGATCCGGACATGCCGAAAATCACCAAGCGGGCGGTGGACGCCCTGCAGGCGCCCGATGGGCGAGACCTCATTCTTTGGGACAGCGAGCTGCGCGGCTTTGGCGTGCGGGTGCGCGGCTCAGGGGCGAAGACCTACCTGCTGCAGTATCGCAACGAGGAGGGACGCACCCGCAGGCTGGTGCTTGGTCGTCACGGGCCGCTGACCCCCGACCAGGCGCGCGAGCTGGCCAAGCAGAGACTGGGCGCCGTCGCCAAGGGCCAGGACCCGGCCGAGGAACGCCGCACCTTGCGGCAAGGCCTGACCGTCGGGGAACTCTGCGACTGGTACCTTGAGAACGCCCGCAGCGGCCGAATCCTTGGCCGGCGTCGCCGCCCGATCTCGCCGCGCACCCTCGACATGGACCAGAGCCGGATCACCCGTCACATCAAGCCCCTCCTGGGCGGCCGGTCTCTGCGGGCGCTCAGCCTCTGGGACGTCGAGGGCATGCAGGCGGCCATTGTCGCCGGCCGCACCTCCCGTGGGCGCAAGGGGCGAGGCGGGGTCACCACCGGCGGACCCGGCGTTGCCGCCCGCGCCGTCGGGACCCTCCGCTCCATCTGTGGTCACGCCCTCCGCGCCGGGCTGATCGAGAAGAACCCCGCGACGGGCGCACGGCTGGTGGCGAGCACGCCCAGGACCCGTTGTCTGAGCAATGCGGAGATCAAGGCGCTTGGGGCGGCGTTGCGGGAGCTTGATGCCGAGGGGGAACACCCGGTCGCGTTGGCCGCGATCCGCCTGGCCTTGCTCACCGGGTTCCGCCGGATGGAGGTGCTCGGGCTCCAACGCAGTTGGGTCTATGGCGCCGAGGGATATGTGCGCTTCCCGCACACCAAGACCGGCCCACAGATCCGACCGATTGGACCGACCGCGGCCGCGCTCATTGCCGGGCAGCCACGCATCAATGGCGCGATGTGGGTGTTCCCGGCCGACTGGGGCGGCGGGCATTTTGTCGGCCTGCCGCGGGTGTTCGACCGGGTCTGTGTTCGGGCCGGCATCGAAGACGCCACGCTTCACACGCTGCGGCACACCTTCGCCAGCGTGGCGGCGAGCTTGAACTTCTCCGAACTGACCATTGCGGGACTGCTTGGCCATGCCGCGCGCGGTGTGACCCAGGGCTATATCCACCTCGACCAGGCGCTGGTCCTGGCGGCCGGCAGGGTCAGCGACGAAGTTGGCCAGCTCCTGGGCGAACCTCCCAGGACCAGGCAGGCCGAGGACGCCCCGCCTTCGGAAGAGCGTCTGCTGGCCGAGCACCTCATCGCGCTCGCGAGCTGACGGCAGTTCCGCGAGGGGGAACGGTCAAAGGCTTGGTTCGGCGCCAAGTTGGCGGCGGCCTTCGTCATGGCTGCGACTGGCCCCGAGATAGCATGGCTTCGATGTCGGCCGCTTGGATCAGGCGCCTTCCCGCGATCCGGAGGGCCCGCAGCTCACCCGTGCTGATCAGCTTGTACAGTGTCGACCGGGAGAGGCCGAGGGCGGTGGATGCGTCCTTGATGGAGTAGGCGAGCCTCGGCGTGCGGTCCTCAGCGGGGGGACGGGGCGGTGCAATTGGAGGGGGAGCAGGCGCCGGCCGTTCCCGCCGATCGGCCCTTGCCCGACGTGCTGCGGTGGCCAGGACTTCATGGCTCTCGTTGACGGCGCGGATGATGATGTTGCGCAGGGTCCAAAGATCTTGAGGGGTCAGGTCCATGCTGGCGCTCCTTACTCAGCTGCGTTTTGAAGGGCCGCAGATGGGGAATTTAAGGGGCGGTTTTGATGGCGAGATAAAGGGACCGGGACCCTGGTGGGTCAGGTCCATGGTGGTGTTGAGGAATTTTAGGGACCTCGGAAGCGGGCCTGGTCCCGGTGCGGACAAATCTCGCTGCGGCGCCAATGGTATAGCCGGGACCACAGCCCTCCGGACGCCAATAACCCGTTAAAATCCTGGTCGAGGCACCCCTGACGGCGGGCATGCCGCCTTACGCATCTGCCCAGAGACAAACCACCCTGGAGCGCTTGGTGGAACGAAGGCCGGACGGGCCGATGCGCGTCAAGGGCGCGCGCCTTGGCGCGCGTCGCGGAGCGACGGCGAAGCCGCCCTTGACCCGGATCGCCCCGCCCGGCAGAGGCTGGCCAAGCGCTCTTGGGTGAACCCCTGCCCGGTTCGGCCGGGTTCTCTACGAGCGGAGCCGAACGCCCGGGCCGCCGTTGGCGTCCGTGCTGATGAAGATGACGCCGCCCTCTTCAAGCGTCGTCTGCAAACGGTCGAGT
>Ga0265327_10001959_pt1 | contig 23574 bp, 20 predicted proteins | sample 41621metaG_FD_202089 | JGI IMG/M metagenome (GOLD analysis project Ga0265327, IMG submission 202089) | Rhizosphere microbial communities from Carex aquatilis grown in University of Washington, Seatle, WA, United States - 4-16-21 metaG | ecosystem: Host-associated > Plants > Roots > Rhizosphere...
CGTTAATGCCGATAAATTGCGTCAACTTTGCACCGCTCAGACCATACCGCCAGTGCGATCTTTAGAGGGTGGCATTCGGGTTTTACAACTGCTTCCTCCGTCCGGGATAGTCAATACGCTTAATTTGATATTCAAATCAGGCTCGGATCATGCGCATGGGATTTCTGTTTTAAGCGAAAAAAAATATGCTGAGAGTAGATTGGCTGTCAATCTCAGAAAAACGCTCTCCGTACACGCATATGACTTGCCAACTCAAAATAAAGTCTCAGGAACATTGTCTGGTGCGGGCGAATCTAAGAATGGGGCGCCGCAGCGCAAAGCCGGCTATTTCTCCATTGAGCTTGCGGGCGTTTTACTTGGCTTTATCGCCGAACCAACGTCCATTCCGGATATCGATCCGGTTACAGCGGTATCAGGCATTCAATCTTTGCTCGCGTTTAGCAAACTGCACGCACTGAGTGCGGAAGATGTTATTAAATTGACGTCCACTAAAGGTAATGTTGATTTTTCAGACAAGGGTCTTGCTTATATAGCATCTTGCGGTCCGGTAACGCGGAGCAACTTGGATAAAGCGGCTGTAATTATTGCGGATGCTTGGTTTGCCTCTGACTTTGAGCTTCGCTTCCGAATTGAGTCGGTATCTGATCAAGGCGTCCAAGCCTGGCCTCGCGTTATCCGTTGTTTCCAGTTTGATTTAAGCCGTGGAGAGTTGCGCCTCAATACCGAAATATCGCTGCTCGGCGATGGTCCTGCATTCATCAACATTAAGTTGAGCAACCCTTTTACGCCGTTGCTGTTCACTGTAACCGCGTTTGAAGGAACTTTATTGGATATGACGCTGTTGCCTTTCCCGTCGCTATGCCGTGGCGGCTCTCATTATGGCGAATTATCTAGTGTAGGCGATTGGTCCGGCTACATGGTGAATCTAAAAAGTGTTTCAAACAGTTTGGTTGAAGAGTATATAGGATGGTTCGGCGCGCCGGAAAATTTCGCTGTCGCTCGTCTTGCAATCGATCTAAAAGGAGCGACGGGAGCGGAGAAAATTTTCGCTGCTCCGTTCAAAGAGTGGTTAAACCGGGTAATGCATATCCGTGCCGTTCCTGTGGACGAGCAGTTAATGAGCCAGGGGGCAACGGTGGAGCGTTATCTTGAAAGCGCCCTGAGCGAGTCTTATTTGCCGGCAGATGAAGACGCAAGTCAACGCACTCAGGCTCGTGAATCCTGCGGTTCACTGATTTTGATTTTGCCCGCAGACGCGCTCCCCACCCTCAGTGCGCTGGTTTCAAGACGGTTACGCATGCCTGAAAATTCGGGCGCTGCTGTAGGTTCATACGTTCAGGCGCACCCGGTAACATGCAAACCGCGATCAGTGGTGTCCTTCCCGCCTATGGGCGATTGGCTGTTGACGCTTCAGCCGAGAGACGAGCCGGTTTGTTATCCGGTTCTGCGTCGGCTCTCGGAGGAGGCAAGAGTGTCTGTTGGAGCCACCGATGGAACCGTCCAACTTCCTTTAGCCTTACGCTATCAGGATGCACAGAATGAAAGACAAGCAAGGCTTTTAACACCGTTGGCTCCTGATCATCCCGGTTCAGGCCTGCACCGAACTTTGACCGATGATGAACGGCAAGCCTCCGCAATTTCTATTCTGGTCTGTATGCAGTCGGGTTTTGACGCTATCGCGGCTTTTTTGGAATCAGTATCAGAGCAAACGCTTGCGGTAGCGATTGATGCGGTTGTTATAATTGAAAGCGCCTTCGCAGCGCATCGTCCGTCTCTTACTAAGCTGCTGTCTCGATTATTTCCGGAACGATACACTATTATCGAAGTCAAGGGAGCTAACTACAGCGCCCACCTGAACCTTGCAGCACGCAAAGCGAAGGGCCGCTATTTTCTGGTCGCCAACGATACAGTTTTGTTACATAACTCGCGTACGCTTGAGATGCTTTATTTGATGTCGCTCGAAAGCCAAGTGGCGACGGCAAGCTGTGTCATGTTACGCGAAAGCGCGTGGAAAAAAGGCACAGAGATTCGTTTTCACTCCGGTGGGATTTATCCAAGCCAGTTGTCTTTTCAAAGTACGCCGACCCTGATTTTTAAAGAGCCGTACACGCTGACTGCTTTTCCTAATGCAACCTATCCTGTAGCAGGTAACTCATTCCGTTTCGTATTGGTGAATGCGGCGGCATGGTCGGAACTTGGCGGGCTGGATTCGGCAAACTTCCCTAACTACCGCTATGACCTCGATTTTTGCTTGCGCGCGCTCAAAGCCGGTTTTATGCATCTTTGCACTTCGGCTATTACCGCTTCCGATTTGAGCGATGGATCGGCGGAAGAGCATACCGATATACACGCGCTTAATTTTATGACGCATCAGCGTTGGCAGGATATCTTCTCCTCGGTGACAGTGTTTAGAGAACTCGACTAATGAAAATTTGTGTCATAGCCCCGACTCAGGAATATCTCAATTTAGCGGGAGTACGTATCCGCTATCTGCGGATTGAAGAACATCTTCGCGCACAGGGTCACCAGCTCAGTATTGAGGTTATCGAAACATTTCGAGCGTTGCCCCATTTTAAGCATGACGTCTATTTGTTCAGCAAATGTTATGACGCACGAAGTTTTCTCATTGCAAGGCTGTTATCGAAAACAGGCAAGCTGGTTGGAATCGATTTTTTTGACGACTATTTCAGTCAAAAAAATAACAGTAATTTTGTTTGTCATCGTGAATGGGCGCGGACGATGGCCGAGTTCGTAGATTTTTTTCTCTGCTCCACACTGAGAATGCAGGAGGTTATTTCAGCGTACATGCCCGATATCCCCAGCCATATTTTAAATGACCCTTTTGACAATATCGATCTTGATAAAATAGCCGCAACCAGCGAACGCAATCTGGAACGGACTCTATCTACCGGTCAAATAGAGGTTGCTTGGTTCGGTGTAGGCGACAACCCTTATTTTGCAGTCGGCCTGCGCGATCTTTTTGCCTTTCGTTCGGACTTGCATGATCTTGGCCGTAGCGGATTTACAGTGAAGTTAAGCATTTTGACCAACAGGCGGGCGCTTACTGCGGAAGGTCTGGAAATGATCCGTAGACTACCGGTATCTTATAGGCTTGACGAATGGTCTGTGGACAAAGAGGACGCATTGCTGGCCAACAGTTTGGTTGCGTTCATTCCGGTGAATTCACAGCCTTTCAGTATCGTTAAATCCCTAAATAGGGCGGTATCGGCACTCACAAACGGAGCCCAGGTTCTTTCTAGCGGCTACCCTTTATATGAACAGTTTGGTTCTTTTATTTATAGAGACGCCCATGCATTGCTCGCCGACATAGTACGTAAGCAGTTAGTTATGCGCAAACAGACACTGCCTGATTTGCAACGTCTTTTCGCCGAATGTGCCGATCCTGTCCGTGAAGCGGAAAAGTTAGCAGTGTTCCTGGCTAAACAATTAAAGCAAGATAGGCTCGCGATTCAATCTAAAACAGTGCCGGAAGCATCACTCGGTTTAATTCATGGCGCGCGTAGTCCCGGGGAATGCCACAAATTCGCGCAGCGATTTCGCTATCTTTCAATCTCCAGTCCATTCGGCGCCGATGGGCCCAACTACGACGTGCGCTTTGTTTTTGTGACCGATAACCAAACACTCGAAGTACAGCTTGACGAACGGGCGTGGTCAAAATTAAAGCCCGGCTTTGAGCACCTGTTGGAGCCGAAAGCGTCCAGGACAGGTCGAGCGGTAAAGAGCCTAAATCTTTCGGCTCTTTTTCCCGATGAATCGGATCTAATTGCCAAAGTTTTTAAGAGTAATCATATTGCTCTAAAGCTGACTACGTATGGCGCAGTAATGAGTGCCGTCCGGCAAGTGATAATATCGATTTTTCCAGGTATCGAACTTTATTTATCAGAAATCGAAGCGCCCTATTGGCTTGGTTTTTCGATGAATAAAGCGCAGATATCTATATTAAATTTCGACTGATTTGGATTTCGTTGATGCTCGTCAAACATATCGTTTTTCTGATTAATTTACTGCAAGATATCAACATCGTTAGGCCGTTGGCTTATCTTGCCGCTCGCGAGTTGGATGCGTCGATTTTATTTATGCTCTCGGACAAATTCATCGAGCGTGACAAGCAAGGTATTTGGCAACTTGAACTTAAAGAAATTTGTCGGGAAACAAACAGCACCAGTTATATTTACGATTCTGAGTACTCGGCCTTTGATCTGCTGTTAAATAAGCGCGGCATTATTATTGCGGCGAGTGAGTCCAATCTTTCGGCTCACGCCCATACGCATAATATATTTCGAATTGCTCCGGCCTCATTCCTTAAGATTACTCTACAACACGGTTATGAATGCGTAGGCTTCTTTCAGAACAGGGAGCATTATAAGGCGCATGGGCGCAATGTTACTTTTGCCGCCGATTTGGTTTGCGGTTGGCGCGATGTCAGCGCGATGCAATCCTTAGCGGCATCGGAACGGTCAAAATATTACTGGACCGGGCCGACGTCTTTATTATCAACATCTTACCCGACTAACACGGCATCGAATCAGACGGATCAGGACTATGGCGGATTGGTCTGCGAGAATTTACATTCTGTGCGAATGAATGTGAATGGCGACTTCAAGGCGTCGTTCATGGATACTTTTTTTGCTTTTTGCGAACATCAGGACAAACAAGGAAAATCCGTTACCCTGCGCCCGCATCCGGGCGGACAATATGTCGTTAAAAACAACATCGAGTTGCCCGAGAATGTCCGTCTCAATAATTTGCCTATGTACAAGGTTAATTTAGCTCAATATAAGTTTGGAATTTCAGCGCCTTCGTCAGTGGTAATCGACATGGTCTTGGCCGGTATTCCGGTAGCTGTATGGCAGGATGACGATGAAGTGATCGATGCCAGTAGTTACGAAGGCTTGACTATTATTAGCGGACTCAACGATTGGCTTGCTTTCGAGCGCGATGTTGCTGTGCGTCCCGAAATGCTGTTGGCGCGTCAGGCACGGTTTCTTCAGCGCATCAAAATACTGACCGACGCGCAAGAAATTCAGACCCGGTTTGTTACTCTACTATCTAATGGGCTAAATATGCTTGGTAATGTTAATTAATTTTCAGCAAAGTTTATTTCGCAAGATTCTCTAATTAATAGTTACTTTAAACATCTCTATGCTCACTAAAAAATCTCAATTAACGGAACGCATACTTGTGCTGTCTGACAGAATTGGTGCAACACAATATATTAGCTTTGCTCAGCCTTTGGAAAAACTGATTTCGACGGAAAAAATAATATTGCGAATGGAGAGTGATCAGAAAGAGTGGGAGTTTCAAAAAGTTACTCAACAAATATGGTTGGACAGTCGTCCCACTGTCCTCATTTTGTCTCGCTACCTTCATGAAAGAGCTATAAGATTTGTGGAGTTGGCACGGAAAGCTGGTGTACCGGTCATTTTTCATATTGACGACGATCTGATGGATGTTCCTCTCAGTCTAGGGGTCAGTAAGTACAACTATTATCATCAACCGGAACGATTGGAAGCCTTGCGAGCGGTAATGGATGCTAGCGATATGGTATACGCCTCCACCACTATACTCGCCGATACGCTTTTGACGCATGGAATCAAGGCGCCTATCGTGGCAGGTGATATTTACTGCGCTATTGATCCCGCTCTGATACATAAATCGATACCCGCCACCCAGCCAGTAATCGGTTATATGGGTACAGGGGGGCATTCTGAGGATCTGGCATTGGTGCTGCCTGCAATTATTCGGTTGATGACGGAAATTCCCTCGTTGTGTTTCGAAACTTTCGGCACTATCAGTCCGCCTGAAGAACTGGCACGCTTTGGCTCTCGATATCTTCATCATTCAGGTGTGATGGACTATAAGCTGTTTTTATCAAAATTAGCAGGGCTTGGCTGGTGGATAGGTATTGCACCGTTGGAAAGCAATACTTTCAATCATTGCAAGGCCGATACAAAATGGGTGGAATACAGCTTTGCAGGTATTCCCGTCGTTGCATCAAATTTGCCTGTGTATCATCGGGCCTGTGCGGATGGCAGCGGCATCCTTGCCGGAAACGATACAGAGTGGTTCAATGCATTGGCAACGCTAATTCGTAATGCTGAATATCGGCGTAATTTGGTTGATGCTGCTCAGCAAAAATTAATTCACCTTTATTCTCATCGCGCACTAGAAAAGCAGCTGATAAATGTTATTGATCAAGCGAAACAAATTTACAGATAGCACTAGTTGTCTACTTTTATATCTGATAGGGTGAATTACTTGTGGAAGAGTTAAGTATGAAGAGAGAACGTATATTTATAACCGGAGGCGCAGGCTTTATAGGCTCTCGTTTAGGCCTGGCTTTAACAGCATTAGGCGCGGAAGTTACCGTTTACGATAATTTACATCCCCAGGTGCATGGCGATAATCCGGATATAAACCTTCCAATGCGGCTTATCAAGGGCGATATAAGAGATCGTGAATTTCTTGCACAGGCGATCCATGATGTTTTACCCACTGTGGTGATTCACTTAGCAGCAGAAACGGGTACCGGGCAATCGGCGGATGAACCCAGCAGATATTGTGATGTAAATGTCGTTGGCACTGCCTACCTTATTGAAATTTTGCGGGGTATGCAATGTCCGCCGAGGCGATTTATCTTAGCCGCCACGCGTGCGGTCTATGGCGAGGGTGCTTATATCGATGCAATGGGACGTATGGTTATTGCTCCACCTAGAAAAAGTGAAGCTATGGCCACAGGCCTGTTCGATATTACAGATGAACAAGGTAAGCCATTAACCGCCATAGCCACTCCGGAAAATATGCCCCCCGCACCTGGCTCTGTTTATGGTTCAACCAAGTTGATGCAGGAATACTTAGTCCAGCAAACGCCGGCGCCCTGGGAATATATTATTTTGCGTTTGCAAAATGTCTATGGTCCAGGTCAATCGTTGCGCAATCCTTATACGGGGGTATTATCCATTTTTTGTCAACAAGCGTTAGCCGGGAAAACGCTCAATATTTATGAAGATGGCGCTATTATTCGCGACTTTGTATTTGTTGATGATGTTGTTTCCGCTTTCGTCTCGGCTTGTCAGGTAGCAACCGCCAATGGCGAGATTATTAATATTGGGACCGGGCAGAGGGCGTCAATTGCCGATGCCGCTCAGTTAATTTTGACAAAACTTGAGCTGACTGATCAAAACTATAACATTACCGGCGAGTTTCGGGCCGGCGATATTCGTCATGCGCTGGCTGATATTTCTTTGGCGCAAAGTTTTTTACAGTGGTCACCGAAAATGAGCTTTGAAAATGGAATTCAGGCTTTGGTTGATTGGGCAAAGTCGGAAGAGGGTATTAATGCAGGGTAACCAAGGACCTTCAGGACATCAAGCATTAATCTTTGGCAGTAGTTATGCTTCTCCGCTATCGCGGTAGTCATTAGTGATGAATCATACGAATTAATCAATGTTGTTTATCCAACGTCTTTTTTCGAGCCAGTTAATTGTCGAAGCAAAATACTTTCTAACTAAAAGTTAATGGATGCGCTATTTATTAACCCGGATTCATCGGCTAAAGCCTACCAAGGTCTTGCTAAAGTTTATTCCGCCATTGAACCGCCTACATGGGCTTTATTATTAGCCGAATCTTGCCGCTCAAAGGGGTTTGGAGTTGGCATACTGGATTGCGATGCCGAAAGGTTAACGATTAATCAATCCATACGCCGCATTGATGATATGAGACCTCGTTTAGTCGTTTTTGTTGTTTACGGGCAGAACCCGAATTCCGGAACGACAAGTATGATAGGCGCTTTAGAACTGGCTCAAGCAATCAAAGAGGCGGATATAAACACTAAAATATGCTTTGTCGGTTCCCATACTAGCGCGCTACCCAGGGACGTTCTTGCTCACAACTGCGTGGATATTGTATTGCTCAATGAAGGCGTGTACGCGCTGCATAATTTATTAAAAAGCAATCTTGCAAATGACCTTCATCGTATTAAAGGGATCGGCTACAAAACGCAGGAAAAGGGTGGTTTTACAGTTCCGGTACTTAATCCTTCTCAATGTGTGGTGCCGCAAGAACGAATGGACGAAGATATGCCGGGTTATGCTTGGGATTTATTACCCTACGATAAAAAACCGCTGGATTTATATAGAGCTCATTTTTGGCATGCGGAGTTTGATCATGCTAAACGAACACCGTTTGCGTCAATTTATACCTCTTTAGGCTGTCAGTTCGGCTGCGATTTTTGCATGATCAATATAGTAAATCGCGTAGATAACGGAAACGATATTAATGCCGCCGATTCCAAAAGTATGCGTTTTTGGAGTCCGGCTTGGGTCAAACGGGAAATGAGAAAATTGGCAGATCTTGGTGTCAGGACGTTGCGAATCAGTGACGAAATGTTTTTCCTGAATCGGAAATACTATGTACCCATTCTGCAACAGGCAATAGATGAAGATTTCGGTTTTAACATGTGGACATATTCGCGTGTAGATACGGTTAGGAAAGATGCGTTGGATATTTTTAAGAGGGCAGGGGTGAACTGGTTGGCGCTTGGTGTCGAGGCGGGTAATCAGTTGGTTCGACAAGAGGTGTCCAAAGGTTCGTTTAAGGAAGTGAATATCCGTGATGTCTGTAAGACGATCAATGATGCGGGTATCAATATTATTAGTAATTATATTTTCGGCTTTCCGGAAGACACTCTCGAAACCATGCAAGAGACATTGGACTTGGCCATTGAGCTCAATACGGAAATGGCCAATATGTATCCCTGTCAGGCATTGCCCGGTAGTCCAATGTATCATATTGCCCGGAAAAACGGTTGGGAGCTGCCGGATTCATACGAAGGATATGCTTTCCTTTCGTATGAAAGCCAACCGCTTCCAACGAAATATCTAAGTTCTGCGGAAGTACTGAGGTTCCGGGATGAAGCATGGCAAAGCTATTTTACAAATCCTGAGTACCTGAATCTTGTAGAAATGAAGTTTGGGCTACAAGAAAGAAAAAATGTGGAAGATATGTCCAGCATCCCGCTTAAACGCAAAATTTTAATTCACTAAAGTTAAAGGTAACTCTGATGATTATTACTCGAACTCCTTTCAGGATTTCATTTTTCGGCGGCGGCACTGATTATCCCGGATGGTTCAGAGAGCACGGAGGAGCGGTATTAGCAACGACTATTGATAAATATTGTTATATCACTTGCCGTCGTTTACCCCCGTTTTTTGAGCACAAGCATCGTATTGTTTATTCTCACATCGAAAATGTTCAACATATCGACGATATTGAGCACCCAGCGGTAAGGGCGGTATTAAACTGGGCTAATATTGCCGAAGGGCTTGAAATTCATCATGATGGTGATTTACCGGCGCGCTCCGGGCTGGGCTCCAGCTCATCATTCACCGTCGGACTTATACATGCTTTACAAGGACTCCGAGGGCAAATGGCAAATAAAGAAAACCTTGCCAGAGATGCGATTCATATTGAACAGAATCTTATTGGAGAAAATGTCGGTTCCCAAGATCAGGTTTCGGCGGCGTTCGGCGGCTTTAATCGTATTGAGTTTTACCGCAATGATTCATTTGATGTGGCTCCTATCATACTGCCGACACATAGACTTGATGAATTGCAAAGTCATTTGATGCTTTTTTTTACCGGTTTTTCACGGATAGCGTCCGAAGTTGCCAAGTCAAAAATTGACAATTTAAAAAATCGTGAAAATGAACTTAAACGCATGGCTGAGATGGTTGATGAGGCGATTTCGATACTGCACAGCCCAGTACAGTCTTTGGATGATTTTGGTAGGCTGCTTGATGCCAGCTGGCAATACAAGCGTAGTCTTTCAGAGCGTGTTTCGACAGCGGAAATCGATGCAATTTACGAGGCAGCAATGAGTGCCGGCGCCATTGGCGGGAAGATTCTAGGGGCGGGTGGCGGCGGTTTTATGTTGATTTTCGCAAAGCCGGATCGGCAGGCGGCTATTCGCGATCGGCTTAGGGACTTGGTCCATGTGCCCTTCAATTTCGAAAGCTCCGGAAGCAGGGTAGTCCTCTATCAACCTAATGGCCTCTAAAAATATATGGAAAAAACAGCAAAAATTTATATTGCGGGGCATAAAGGCCTGATAGGTTCAGCCGTGCTGCGTCGTCTTGAAGCGGAAGGTTATCGGAATTTACTGCTTGCCAGTCACGATGAACTGGAATTGACCGATACTCAATCAGTTGAATTGTTTTTCAACAAAACTAAACCTGATTACGTTGTATTGGCCGCAGGTCGTGTCGGCGGAATTGTCGAGAATAAATCTTTCCCGGCTGATTTTATGAATGCAAATTTGGCTATTCAGCTCAACGTTCTTCGAGCGGCACAGCAGATTCTTGTTAAGAAACTGATTTTTTTTGCGTCTTCATGTATGTATCCGAGGGAATGCCCGCAGCCAATGTCGGAAGAGGCTTTGTTATCCGGGCATCCGGAACCGACAAGTATGGCTTATGCGATCTCTAAGCTTGCAGGTATGCAGATGTGTTTAGCTTATAATCAGCAATATGGCGAACAACGCTTTATTCCGCTGATTCCCAATAGTGCGTTTGGACCAAACGATAACTTTGATCCTAACTCGGGGCATGTGCTGTCTGCGTTGATTAAGAGATTTCATGAAGCCAAAATCACGAATGCGGAAACGGTTACTTTATGGGGTAGCGGTACCCCGCGCCGTGAATTTGTATATGCCGATGATATTGCTGATGCAACTTTTATGCTGCTTTGTAATGACACTTCCGGTTTGTCGCTACCTTTGAATCTTGGCACGGGAACAGATCTATCTATACGGGAACTTGCTGAGAAAATTGCCGAGGTGATTGGCTATCAAGGCAAACTTGAATGGGACACAAGCAAACCTGACGGTGCTCCCAGAAAACTTCTCAATAGCAATAGAATAAGCTCTTTCGGTTGGGAGCCAAAAGTTGATTTTGAGGCTGGACTCCAACGCACTTATAGGTGGTATCTCGAACATGTTGTACACTAGCCGGTTTATAATTGGTATCTCGAGCATGTTGTACAGTGGAGTAAACTGAGGATGAATAATAAGGCTATTGATCTGCGCGAAAAATCGAAATGGGTTTGGCGACAAACGCTAGCAGTACATCGTCGGGCACCAGAGACAAGATTGGCGTCATCTCTTTCGTCTATTGATATATTTGTGGCTCTTTATTATGGGGCAGTATTACGTTTTGATCCTACAGATCCTCTAAATGAAGCTCGAGACCGTTGTGTTATAAGCAAAGGACATGGTTCGATTTGCATGTACCCGATTCTTGCTGACCTGGGCTTTTTTTCTATGGAAGAGTTGCTAAATGTTTGCAAAGCAGGAAGCTTTCTTGGAGGAATTCCTGATCCGGTTATTCCAGGATATGAAACAGTCAATGGTTCATTAGGGCATGGGCTTGGCGTGGCTACGGGTATGGCTTTGGGGTTAAAACGGAAACTAAGTGACCGCAGTATATTCGTTGTGGTTGGCGATGGGGAACTCCATGAGGGTGCGAACTGGGAGGCTATTATGTTCGCCGCGCAACATCAGCTAGATAACTTGCACCTTATTGTTGATGACAATCATATTAGTATGTTGGGTTATACGGACGAGATTGTTTCGCACGGCGATTTGGCGCAGCGCCTGACAGCGTTCGGTTGGAGTTGCATGGAAGTGGATGGGCACGATGTATTAGCGGTGCAATCCGCACTTCTTGAGCAAAAAAACACAGCCTCAAGAAAACCTAAGGCGCTTATTGCCAGAACTTTAAAAGGGCATGGCGTTCCCGGTCTCGAAAATGCTCAGCTTTCACACATTATCAATCCTAAGCCGGAGTTGATTGATAGTTTGTTGGAGGAAAAATAATGAATGTTAAGCCGTTAGCCATGCGTGATGTATTCTTGGAGCGTATTTGGTGTTCCATGGCATCGGAACAGAAGATTTTTTTTGTCAGTGCCGATTTTGGATCTCCTGTGCTCGATAAGATTCGTGCCGATTTTCCTGATCGTTTCGTGAATGTCGGAATTGCGGAGCAAAATCTGATTAATGTATCTGCCGGTCTTGCGCTTGAAGGTTACACCGTTTTTGCCTATGCAATTGCTCCATTTATTACCATGCGGTGTTATGAGCAAATTAGGGTAAGTTTGGCGTTACTATCCGAAGTGCGACCTATGAATGTCAATTTAATTGGTGTAGGGGCAGGGTATAGCTATGTTGTTTCCGGTCCTACCCATCAGTGTTACGAAGATATTACATTGATGCGGGCATTACCTAATTTTCAGGTGCTTTCTCCTGCCGATCATGTGACCGCTGCAAGTATGTTTGATATTTGCAGGGATGTTCAGGGGCCAAAATACTTGCGCCTTGATGCTCAAGTTCTGCCAGTGATATACGAAAATAACCCACCTGAAATGCCTAATGGGCTTCATGTTCATAAACGCGGTGGTCAGGTTTGCCTTATCGCTACTGGATATATGTTACATACGGCTCTCCGGGTGGCTGAGAATCTAGCGTTGTCCGGTAAAACCGTTGGCGTGATCGATTTGTTTGATCTTGCTCGCTTTTCGCCCGATAAACTCTATCAGGCTTTAGATGGATATGAAGGTATCGTAACCTTAGAAGAGGGTTTCCGCGGGCGTGGGGGCGTCGACTCGATGATGTTTGAATTTGTTTCCCGCCAAAAAATGAAAGCTAAAATGCTTAATATTGGTGTCGAAGGCGGTTATCGCTTTGAGTTAGGTACTAGGGCGGACTTGCATGAGCAAGTTGGTATTGGCTATGAAGTGGCGCTTAAAAATATCAATATTTTTATAGAGTCACTGTCGAATTAAGTTTGCAACGCAATAATAATTATTTGGAGATATCATGAAGTTTCCCTTGATGCGCAACAATATTCTGAGAGATGACCTCGATGCTGTTATCGAACATCTCAAACAGGATGATCCCATTCTTACCCATGGTAAAAATGTTCGCGCGTTTGAAGATGAATGGTCTGCTTGGCTCGGAGTTAAGTACAGTGTTTTTGTTAATTCAGGTGCGTCAGCTAACCTTCTAACGATGGCGATATTAAAGATTCGCCATCCTGAGGGTGGTGAAGTCATCGTTCCGCCGCTGACATGGATTTCTGATATTGCATCGGTTATTCAAAACGGTTTTACCCCTGTTTTTGTAGACATTGATCCGCGATCTCTAGCGATGGATTCTAAGCAGGTATTGGCTAAGCTTAGTGATAAGACACGAGCTGTTTTTCTGACTCATGTTCAGGGGTTTGATGGTTTAACTGACGAGTTATTAGTTGAATTGGAAAGCAGAAATATTCCTTTGATCGAAGATGTTTGTGAATCGCATGGGGCGACTCATAATGGTCAGAGACTTGGGAGCTTTGGTTGGATATCCAACTTTTCCTTCTATTATGCCCATCATATGAGCACCATTGAAGGAGGCATGATATGTACCAATGATCCGGTTATATATCAGCAGGCGCGAATGTTGCGTTCCCATGGTATGGTTAGAGAAGCGAACGATCCTGATGTACGTGAAGTTTTTGAGCGGGAAAACCCCGAATTAAATCCTGATTTTATTTTTGCCTTTCCTGCGTATAACATGCGCAACACGGAAATCGGCGGCATTATGGGGCGTAGCCAACTTAAGCGTTTGGATTCCAATGTGCAACGTAGAACAGAAAACCTGTTGCGTTTTTTAAATCAAATAGATTCTGTTAAATATCGTACCGATTTCAAATTGGAAGGTTCCAGTAACTATGCTTTTAATCTGATTTTAAACAATCCGGATGAAGAGTTTTGTCAGCGATTGATGGCTAAAATGAGAGAATCCGGCATTGAGTTCCGCAGAGGTAGTGCGGGTGGCGGTAATCAGGTCAGGCAACCCTATCTAAAGGGAGTTGTCCCAGACGGTTATCATGTGAATTTTCCGGAAGTTGAACATGTCCATTTTTTTGGTTTTTATATAGGCAATTTTCCTGATCTTAGAGATGAGGAAGTGGATGAGATTTGCGCTATTCTTAATCAAGTTGAATAAGGACTGTGTGTGTGACTACTGCAATCATTCTGGCCGGCGGATTAGGAACTAGGCTTCGTAGCGCCGTCCCAGACCTGCCAAAGCCAATGGCTCATATTCAAGGAAAGCCTTTTCTAGTTTACTTGATGGATTATTGGATTAGACAAGGTGTAAGCCAATTCATTTTGTCGGTTGGCTATCAGAGAAAGGTGATTATGGATTATTTTGGCGAAAATTATCGCGATGTTCCTATCACCTACGTAATTGAGGAAGAGCCGTTAGGTACTGGCGGAGGCTTATTATTAGCCTCCATGAATCTAAACGAGCCGTTTCTCGTTCTTAATGGTGATACTTTTTTCGAAGTTGATTTGACTCTGTTGTTGCAGTTTCACGCAGAGCAAAAATCCGATTGGACGTTTTCTCTGTTCCATACTAATGAAGTCGGACGTTATATGGGTATGGATCTGGCAGCGGATGGGCGAATTATTAACTTCAAATCAGGAACCAGTCAACCTAGCCGACTGGCAAACGGCGGGGTTTATTTACTTAATCCACTGGTATTGAGAAAAGCCTCTTTTGTTAGCGGTAGTAAGCTTTCTTTGGAAGATGATATGTTACCCAGCTTAGTGGATGCCGGTTCGGTGTTTTACGGCCTAGAGAGCACCGGTACATTTATTGATATTGGCATCCCGGATGATTATTTCAGGGCCAGTGATATTTTGTCGCATTATGGAGTTTAGGATGCACAATGCAACTGAAATGCTTAAGCATAATCTGCTTGTGTCGATTAGCGCTAAACAGCAGTTTTTACAGCAGCAAGAACAGCTATCTCTATTCAGCAGTGCCGTACAACAGGTTGTAGAGTGTTACCGTAAGGGGGGGCGTTTATACATTGCCGGTAATGGCGGTTCTGCTGCGGATGCTCAGCATTTAGCTGCTGAATTTGTTAGTAAATTGGCAAAAGTCCGTGCGCCACTCGCGGCTGAAGCGTTGACAGTGGATTCCTCTATTCTGACGGCTATCGGTAACGATTACGGGTATGACCAAATATTCTCGCGTCAAATCGAAGGGAAAATGACTGATAAAGATATATTTCTCGGTATTACCACATCAGGCCAATCACCTAACATTATCAAGGCGCTGGAAAAATGCCGACAAATGGCAATACCGACGATTATCTTTACCGGGCGGGACGGTGGTGCTGCAAAAGCCCATGCGGATTACTGCATTGTTGCTCCAGGTGACGCGACCAGTACTATTCAAGAAATTCATATTGTTTTGGCGCATACGCTTTGCGAATGTGTTGAACAAGCCATTTTTAATACAAATATTTAATTAGGAGTCAATACATGTCTTTCAACATTCTGGTTACGGGCGGAGCAGGTTATTTAGGTTCGACAATGGTGTCTGACTTGCTGGCGCTAGGTCATAAAGTTACCGTATTGGATAATTTTATGTATCGGCAAGCCAGCCTTAATCATGTTTGTCACGATCCGAACTTCGAAGTCGTTAAAGGGGATATTCGCCTTGAAAGCACTCTTACCCCTTTGCTGAAAAAAGCGGATATCATTATTCCGTTAGCTGCCTATGTGGGGGCGCCTATCTGCAATCAAGATCCTGTTGGCGCGCAAACTGTTAATCATGATGCGATTATGATGATGTTAAAGCATCTATCTAAAGAGCAAATTGTTCTAATGCCTACTACAAATAGTGCTTATGGTACTGGCGATGAGAATAATTTTTGTACTGAAGAATCGCCATTGCGTCCGATTTCAAAATACGCGATTGACAAGGTTGCAATTGAGAAAGAGCTTATGCAGCATTCCAATGCCATAAGCTTTAGGTTGGCGACCGTATTTGGGATGTCTCCACGTATGCGTATAGACTTGCTTGTTAACGACTTTACTTACCGTGCGGTTAATGATCGATTTATCGTGTTGTTCGAAGGCCACTTCAAGCGTAACTATGTACATGTTAGAGACGTGTCCAGAGCATTTCAGCATGGAATTGAAAACTTTGAGAAGATGAAGGGGCAAATTTACAACGTAGGTTTATCAGAAGCTAATGTCTCTAAATATGAGCTTTGTGAGCATATTCAAAAATTGATTCCTAATTTTGTCTTTATTGAGGCGCCGGTAGGTAAGGATCCCGATCAGCGTAACTATATTGTTTCCAATGAGAAATTAGAATCAACGGGTTACAAAACATCGGTTACTCTGAATCAAGGTTTAGCTGAGTTGATCAAGGGCTATACCATGATTAAAAATTCTCGTTATGGTAATGTGTGATTTTATATTGAGATAAGAGATGAAGAATAGCTTTGATTTCGTTGTAATAGGCGCGGGTATTGTCGGATTAACTGTAGCTTATGAGTTAATTCATAGAAAACCTAATGCTCGTATTGCGATAATCGAAAAAGAAGCTGCTCCAGGAATGCACGCGAGCGGGCGTAATAGCGGGGTTATGCATTGCGGCATCTATTATGGTAGCGATACATTGAAAGCTCGAGTGTGTGCTTCGGGAGCGAAGCGCATGATTGAGTTTGCTAAAACCGAAGGTATTTCTTATAGACAGACCGGTAAAGTGATTCTTGCAACCTCAGAGGAACAATTATCAAGTGTAGATAAACTCATTGATAACGCACGTAAAAATGAGATTCCTGCCGAACTTATCGATCATCAACAACTTCGTGAGATAGAACCCTACGCTGCAATGGGACCTGCGGCCATCTTCTGCCCAACAACAGCGGTAATTGATAGTGCGGCAGTAGTGAACCGGTTACGTGAAATTTTGCAGGCGGAAGGCGTTGAGTTTTTTTTCGATTGTTGTGTAGTTGGCCAAGATAACGATACTTATCTTAAAACATCACAGGGGCTTTTTAGTTATGGTTTCTTGTTTAATTGTGCCGGCGCCTATGCTGACACTATAGCTAAGTATTTTGATTTGGCAAAAGATTATGTTTTGATACCGTTTAAAGGTATTTATTGGAAATTAAGCCTTACTGCAAACCCTAAAGTAAGGTCCAATATTTACCCTGTACCTGATATTTCTTTACCTTTTCTGGGAATTCATTTTACGCGCGTTATCAATGGGGATGTGTATTTGGGGCCAACTGCAATTCCTGCCTTAGGTCGGGAAAATTACGGGAAATTGGAAGGTTTAAGTCTATTTGAGGGGGGGACGATATCTCTTCAGTTAATAAGAATGTATTTCCGCAACGAAAATAACTTCAGAAAGCTTGCGCATGTTGAATTAGGTAAATATCGTAAATCCAATTTTTTACAGGCCGCTCGTAAGTTAATGCCGGCACTCTCTGTTGATGATATGATGCCTACTCAAAAAGCAGGTATTAGACCGCAATTGGTTAATTTAAATACCCGGAAACTTGAGATGGATTATATTTTGGAGGGGACTACGAAGTCGTTACATGTATTAAATGCTATATCTCCGGCATTTACTGGATCGTTTGCTTTTGCTGAAATGATCGTTGATCAAAGTGGGACTGTAAATTAATACTCTGTACCAAGCTCACATTTTGCCTACAATCTTGAGAGAATCTTTCAAAATTAAATAAAATGCGAATCAAAAGCTAAATCTGATAATGAAAAAATCAGATACTTAGCCCCAAGTAATGATCAAAGTTAAAAATATTTTGTTTATAACATCTTGAAATTACATGTCTGGACATTTTTAACTATTAATTCACATTAAAAGTCTTCTTAAGCACTTGACACCCAAATTAAATTAATTCTTCTACCTACTTCAATAAATATATGCAATTTGAGCTTCTTTCAAAAAAGCGCAGTGGTTCTCCGCTGCTAACTGTTATGGATGCCATCCTTACAGATGATCAGCGTGATGCGATAGGCAAATTACAAAGTCGCAAAATGTATCTTTATCGAATGGGGACGTTCGAACGATTGAAACCGTCAACAGGCCTTAAAGAAGGAAATATTTTTATTTGGGATCATATTCCTCAATCTGTAAAAGCTGAATTAATTGATGATAAAGCAGATTTATTGTTAGATATATCAGCAGAGACAATTTTCGGTTCAGGTAAAGATGCTAAGGCTGACTTGCATGAAATTTATGGCGCCCTACATAATTTAAGCATTTCGCCACAGAGAGTAATTCTTGCCCATTCAAATATTGTAGGTCAAAAACATCATGACATGCTAGTTTCAGAGATGGGTATAACAAAGCCTCTTAAGTTGTGGACACTTGATTTTGCAATGGTTTGGACTGCACTTTTTCTTGAAAAAGATTTAGCTATCGGCCAGAGAATAGAAGCTAATACTGATGATGCTCTGGTTGAAGACGTTTTCCAAAATGACTTAAGGCCATTTCTTTGCTTAATCAGGAAATATAAGTTTCATCGTGTAGCGGCGCTATTGGCAATACTTGCATTAGTTGGAGAAGATAAGGTTTTCTTTTCACTAATTGGGCATAATGGAAAAAACCATTCAGCTTTAGCGAACGTTTTAAATAAAGCAGTAGAAGATTTTAATAAAATAAGCAATAGTTATCCGTCCGTTGATTGGCTTAAGGCAGCGAATGATATCCTTGCTAAAGAATTACCCATTACTCTGCCTGGAGATGATGGATCCTTTGGGGATCCCAAAGCTGACGCCCTACGTTCAGTCTCTGGCAAATGGTACGACTCTACGCTAATAAGTGTCGTAGGCGAATCATTATTTTCGAATGGGCAAAATCTATTTATAACAGAAAAAATTATGAAGCCAATTTATTGGTCACACCCTTTCATAGTTGTAGGAGATCCAGGAACGCTTGCTCGTTTGCGAATGTTAGGTTTCCGTACTTTTGGAGCGGTAATTGATGAGAGTTATGATGAGATTACTGATCCGGTTAAACGGTTACATGCGATAACCGCCGAATTGAACCGCATAGGCCGGTTTAGTCCTGATCAACTTAAGCAAGCGAAGCAGATTCTAGCTGCTGATGTTCGGCATAATTTTTGTCATGTTCGTACGGGGTTTCGTGAGCTTTTTGCACAATTGTTTATTGATTCCTTTACCAAGATCTTAGTTGATGGTGAATAGGAATAACTAAGAACCGATGCACAATAAGGAGAAAAGAGGTTGTAAAGTGCAGAGTGTCGGCGGTTATGAGCGAAAGGAAAGCGGTCGAAGCAAGCATTTGATGAATCTAAGTCAGTTAGACTCATTTGCGGCGGGTGCCGCTTTCTTGTTTGAATCTAGCTACCTTCCGGCTACAATGCAAAAGCAGCCGTTCAATCTGTTTGTTAAGCGTAGAAATCTATCGATTCCGGAAGTTTTGAAGAGCATTTGTATGGTGCAAATTGGATTGGCGGAATCTGAATAATGTTGGCCCGAGCCTTGTTTCTTGATCGAGATGGTGTAGTTAATGTCGATCATCCCTATGTTTTTCAAAAAGAAAATTTTGAATTTATCGACGGTATTTTTACGCTGTGTCGCACTGCGGTGGCACTAAGGTATAAAATATTCATTGTTACTAATCAGGCTGGTATTGGTCGCGGTTATTACTCAGAACACGACTTCCATGAATTAACTCGCTGGATGTGTGAGGTTTTCGTACAAAACGGGGTTAGGATTGATAAGGTGTATTTTTGTCCTAATCATCCTACACATGGAATCGGACCTTATCGAATCGAATCGACCTGGCGTAAACCAGGTCCGGGTATGATCCTGCAAGCAGCTGACGAATTTGCGATTAATTTACAGGATTCTCTTCTGATTGGTAATAATGAATCGGATATTCTGGCAGCGAAAGCAGCTCATGTCGGATGTGCTTTATTATATCGTCCCACGGGTACAGCCCAGCAGACACCTACCGATGCCGATTTTATTATAACCGAACTGTCTGAAGCCTCGGCTTATTTTTAATTTGTAAACAGCTCAATTCAAATTTTTAAAGTTTGCCAAAAATAATCTTTTATCATGCATACGTCATCATTGGGCTGCATAGCAATAAAGTAGAGCTTGGCGTTGATATTGATGCAAAGTTACAGGTTTGAGCCATTAACGAATAATTTAAAATGGGAATGCTGAAAGTAGTATGAAATTAGATAAAAATATTTCACATCGTCCAATATTGATTATTGGGAATAGCCACACGACCGCAATTGCAGCGGCACTTAATGACCAAACACGTTCAATAATTGATGTGGTCAATCTTGCCTCATTTTTTGACCCCATGAACCGTCGAAATAAGATTCTTCATCCCGACATAGCCGATTTATTTAACCCAAAGTATATATTTTGTTCATTTGGAGGATCCGAACACAGTGTTTTCGGTTTACTTGAAGCTCCTACCAAGTTCGATTTTATGACCGAAAATAGCTCTCAAACTGAACCGGATAGGGATATTGTTACTTATGGATTGGTACATGCAACGCTTAGTCAGGCTATGCGAGGCGCTATGTTCAATACTCAAAAACTATGCACTTTATTTAACTGTTCCATCACCCATATCTGTACCCCTCCACCCTTCAGAAATATAAGCGAAAATGCAATATTGCCACGGCGATTTCAAGAATCCCTCGACCTTGGAGTCAGTCCGGCTTCTATAAGAAAAAAGCTTTATGAGACTCATAGTAATATTGCGAGAGATCTCTGTGCTTCTTTAAATATTGGTTTTCTGGATATACCTCTTGGGACCACTGATGGAGATGGCTTTCTTTATAGTAAATTTTGCAGCAAAGATCCAACGCATGCTAACTCACTCTATGGCGAACTTGTAATAAAACAAATATTGGAGATTGCAAATGTCTAAGAAACATCCGTACGTTGGTATGCCTGATTATCAGTTTTGGAAAAATGAACAAGCTATCACACAGCCCGAGCTTTTTGATCCAATTACGAATATTTCCTTCAAGATAGGCAAAAACGACTCAGTAGTTACAGCAGGCAGTTGTTTTGCTCAGCACGTAGCTAAGTATTTATCTAATAGCGGTTTTACATTTTATGTGACCGAGTTTGCTCATCCGATTATTCCAACCGAAATTGCGGCTAAATTTAACTACGGTGTATTTACTGCCCGGTATGGAAACATTTATACCGCGCGTCAGCTCAAGCAGTTATTAGATCGTGCTTATGGTTTTTTTGAACCCGTAGAAAGTGTATGGAGAACTAAAGAAAATTATTTTGTTGACCCATTTAGACCTCAGATTCAGGTGGGCGGTTTTGTATCTGAAGCGGAACTGCTCATGGATAGGCAGGTGCATTATGCGGCCGTGCGTAAAGCTATTGAGTCAATGTCGGTTTTTGTTTTTACCTTAGGGTTGACTGAAAGCTGGATTGATGTTCGCGATGGAGCGATTTTCCCGCTTGCGCCGGGGGTTGCCGGGGGCGTTTTCACTGAAGCACATTTTGCTTTTAAAAACTTCGAAGTTGACGAGATAGTGGAAGATATGCAATCAAGTATCGATTTTATCCGCGCGCGTAATCCTAACGTAAAATTCGTGATTACAGTTTCACCCGTTCCATTAAATGCAACAGCTATTGATCGACATGTTTTCGTATCTACTACTTACTCAAAAGCTGTATTAAGGGTGGCGGCAGAAAAAGTTTGTAATAACAACGATTTGTGCGACTATTTTCCATCATTCGAAATCATTACCAGCCCCTATGCGCGAGGGAGATACTATGGTCCTGATTGCCGAGAAGTTACGGAGTCCGGTGTTAATCACGTCATGTCAGTATTTTTAAAGCAGTATGGCGAATTTATTGGTCCAGATAGAAATGACGCAACGAATAAAGATGTAGAAGCAGCTCAGCAACATATCGAAAATATGGAAAGTTTGATGAGCGTGTTGTGCGATGAAGAACAGATTACAAATCAGTGATGACATTATTTAATTTGCTTCTTAATATAAATATTTAACCCTGAGAATATTATGCGTGATGATATTATTAAAATTTTTATCGGTTTCGATAAAGTAGAAAGTGTTGCTTGGCATACGATGGTGAGTTCTATTATGCGACAAAGTTCACGTCCTGTTGCAATTGTGCCGGTGAATTTAGCTAATTTTAAAGATTTCTTTCATAGGGAGCGTGACCCGAAACAGTCGAATGAGTTTTCGATCAGTCGATTTCTAGTTCCTTATATTTGCGATTATCAAGGTTATGGTATCTTTTTCGATTGCGATATGTTGTTACGTACAGATATTGCTGAGATATTCGATGTTATTGATAGTGATCCCGGCAAAGCTTTATATGTCGTAAAGCATAGTTACGAACCACGAGACGATATTAAATATTTGGATACTGTTCAATATAAGTATCCCCGTAAGAATTGGTCTTCAGTTGTGCTGTGGAATTGCGGTCACAAGGACAACAAAAAGGTAACGCCGGAGTATGTGAACACTGCGTCGGCAATGGAATTACATCGTTTTCTTTGGCTTGACGACAACGATATTGGCGAGTTGGATGTCCGCTGGAACTGGCTGGTGGGTGAATATATTAATCCGCCGGCAGATGTAAAGAATGTTCATTGGACAGTGGGAGGGCCTTATTTTCAGGAGTACAAAGATGCCGATTTTTCGGAAGAGTGGTTTGAGGAATCGGCGCGTATGTCTTTTTGTATGCAAAGACTTGAAAAAAGTTGATGCGTTTTGAACATGTTATTTGTTTATTGATGGATTTTGTCAAGTGAGTAACGCATCTGACCAGGATTTACTTGAAAGTGCTCGTTCTGTATTGGATATAGAAATAGCCGCTCTTGTTAATGTAAAAGAAAGCTTAGGTTCCGAGTTTTTATCGGCAGTTGAAATGATATTGCATACCCAGCCGTCTGATCGGGTTATTGTTATGGGTATGGGAAAATCCGGACATGTCGGAAAAAAAATCGCGGCTACTTTAGCCAGTACTGGGACGCCTGCCTTTTTTGTTCACCCCAGCGAAGCAGGGCATGGCGATTTGGGGATGATTACGTCTAAAGATATTGTTATTACAATTTCTCAATCCGGTAAGAGCGAAGAAATTTTACGGGTTATTCCTTACCTTAAACGTAATGCGATTAGTTTAATTGTGATGACAGGAGTACCTAATTCACCGCTTGCTCTTCATGCGGATATTGTTATTAGCACAGCCGTAGAAAGAGAAGCTTGCCCGCTGGGCTTAGCACCGACTTCCAGTACAACGCTAACAATGGCATTGGGCGACGCTTTAGCCATTTGCTTATTAAAATGCCGTGGATTTACCGCTGAGGATTTTGCCGCAACTCATCCCCATGGGGCATTAGGGCGCCGATTACTGTTAACTATTGGTGACATTATGGTTTCAGGTGAGTTGATACCTATAGTGTCGCCAAACACAACAATACGCAAAACATTAGTAGAGATGTCACGGGGTGGTTTGGGATTTGTAATTGTTGCTGAACCTGATAATGTTATTTGCGGTATTTTTACCGATGGCGACTTACGACGAACTCTGGATAACGAAGTTGACATAAAAACTACGTCAATCGAAAAAGTTATGAATACGCATTTTGTTTCAGCAAAACCTAAACAACTTGCGGTGGAAGCGGTT
>Ga0265327_10001960_pt1 | contig 23570 bp, 19 predicted proteins | sample 41621metaG_FD_202089 | JGI IMG/M metagenome (GOLD analysis project Ga0265327, IMG submission 202089) | Rhizosphere microbial communities from Carex aquatilis grown in University of Washington, Seatle, WA, United States - 4-16-21 metaG | ecosystem: Host-associated > Plants > Roots > Rhizosphere...
AGGGCCTCAATTGTATTGTGGAGTTTCGGCGGACTCGCTTACAGCCATGGTGGCCGGTTTACACGGACTACCAATTTTTGGCGGGTCGCCGCCGGTCCAGGTGCCGGATTCGTCTTGTTGCTAATGGTGATCGCAGCCCTCTGCATCGCCTATACTCCTGCGGGCGGGATCGCCATCACCTCCTGGGAACTCTTCCACCATCTATATCTGAATGGGATCACTCCCGAGGTCGAAACACTCCTCACGAGCGATCTCCCAAAGATGACCATCATCCACCACTTTTTGGTGATCAATTTCTGGTGGGGAGTGTTGAACCTGTTGCCGGTGCTTCCTCTCGATGGCGGACGAATCGCCGACCTTTATGTAAAGCCGCAACGCCGCGTCTATTTGGTGGGCGTGATCACCGGCGTCGTTGTGGCACTCTATTGTCTGTCGATCGGGCGGGGTTACACGGCGGTGATGTTCGGCTATCTGGCTTTCCAGAATTACCAGAACATGCAGAACAACCGGTGGATTTGATCTTCTTTTCAGAAGAACAACAGCCGGCCGCCGATGACCACGGAAAAGCCGGTGATCATCCACTCGAAGGCTCTCTGAGGCACCCGCGGGATTAGGTAGCGACCGCCGAAGACGCCCGCCACGACAGCGGGCAGAAGCTTGGCGTTTTCCAGCAGGCTGTGGCGGGTAATGGTGGCGAGCTGGGCGTTGAGCGGGACCTTCAGGAGGTTCACAAGCAGGAAGAACCGCGCACCGGTGCCGATGAGTTCCATTTTCGGGATTCTCCGCACCAGCAGGTAGAGCTGGATCACGGGACCAGCGGCATTCGCCATCATCGTCGTCAAGCCACCCAACACGCCCGCTGCCGTGCCGCAGCCCGGCGAATGGGCCCAGCGGTCATAGGCCTCCGGACTCAGCCGCCGCGAGCCCTGCACGAGCACCATCAGCAGGATGGCCCCGCCAATGGTCTTCCGCACCATGCCGTTGTCCATCTTCCCGAGCAACCACCAGCCGATGAGGAGACCTACCACCGCGGGTGGCAGAAGTTTCCAAACCGGGTGCCAGGAGCCGTGTTTCCGGAAGGCCGGGTAGGCCAGCAGGTCCGCCGCGATCAGCAGTGGCAGCGTCAGGCCCACCGACTTTTTCTCCGTATAAAGGTCCGCAAACAGCATCACCGAGACCACTGAGATCCCGCTGAACCCCGACTTCGACAGCCCGATGCACAAGGCCGCGATCACGGCGATCGCGTATTGGGCTGGGGTCAGGTGCGGCATGCCCCAGTTCAGTGAATTCTGGAGAGGATGAACAGGCCCGATCGTTGCTTGGGACTGGGAGTGGCGCCTTTCGAGGCGCCATTGTGGGTGTGATTACGAGCCGCTCACACGCTCTGATCCTTGGGGACACGTCGTTCGTGCGCGAGCGAAAGAAACTCGCTTCCCACCATGGCGCCTCGAAAGGCGCCACTCCCAGTGACGGTCGGCATGCTTCTCCCCGTCACTACGCTTGCACCCCCGCCCCCGGCGTGATTTTCTCCCGCCGCCATGAAAATCGTCGTCGCCTATTCCGGGGGTCTGGACACTTCCGTCCTGCTCAAGTGGCTCAAGGAGAAATACAATGCCGAGATCATCGCCTATTGTGCCGACGTCGGCCAGGGTGACGAACTCGACGGTCTGGAGGAAAAGGCCCTCACCACCGGAGCCTCGAAGTACTACCTCGGCGACCTGAAGGAAGACTTCGCGCGCGATTACATTTTCCCGATGATCCAGGCTGGAGCGATCTATGAGGGCCGCTACCTGCTCGGCACCTCGATCGCCCGCCCGTGCATCGCCAAGGGCATGCTCGAAGTCGCCCTCAAGGAAGGCGCCGATGCGATCGCCCACGGTGCCACCGGCAAGGGCAACGACCAGGTGCGTTTCGAACTTTCCGCCGCCTCCCTCGCTCCGAACGTGAAGTGCATCGCCCCCTGGCGCGACGCGTCCTTCCGCCAGGAATTCCCCGGCCGCGCCGAGATGATCGCCTACGCCGAATCACACGGCATCCCGATCAAGGCGTCCATGAAGAAGCCGTATTCAATGGACCGCAACCTCCTGCACATTTCCTTCGAAGCCGGCATGCTCGAAGACCCGTGGTATGATGCCACGACTCCGGACGACCGCGAGATGTATGTCCTCTCCGTGGCTCCCGAAGACGCGCCGGACGCTCCCGAATACGTGGAGATTCTCTTCGACAAGGGCAATGCCATCGGCCTCAAGCACGACGACCTCGCCGCCCTCATCACCGAACTCGGCGATGTAACCGTCGAAGGCACCCAGGACGGCTACACCCGCCTCACCCCCTACGGCGTGATGCGCGTGCTCAACCTCCTCGGCGGCCGCAATGGCGTGGGCCGGGTTGACATCGTGGAAAACCGCTTCGTCGGCATGAAGTCACGTGGTGTTTATGAAACGCCCGGCGGCACCATCCTCCTCGCCGCCCACCGCGACCTGGAAGCCCTAACCGTCGACCGCGAGGCGATGTTCATCCGCGACGGCCTGATCCCGAAATACGCCCAGCTCGTTTACAATGGCTTCTGGTTCGCCCCGGAGCGCGAGGCCATCCAGGCCCTCGTGACCGAAACACAGAAGACCGTGTCCGGCGAAGTACGCGTGAAGCTCTACAAGGGCAACGTGATGAACGCCGGCCGCAAGTCCCCGCACAGCCTCTATTCCGAAGCCATCGCCACCATGGAAGGCGGCCAGGAAGCGGCCTACAACCAGGATGACGCCACCGGCTTCATCGCCCTCAACGCCCTGCGCCTGAAGGCCAGCGCGCGCCAGGTGAAGTAAGAGCGCGGAATCGCTTTCCAAGCGGCCGTCCCCCTCATGGGGATGGCCGTTTTTCTTTGCCGAAGAGGGAGTGCCGCTTCGCGATTCTTCTGAGAGCGGAAGACCTCTTTCTCTCGTTATCGTCGACGCAATCCGTAGCCGGGAGCTCGCTTGACGTGCAACAGCGACGCGGAATTCCAGTTCAAACAGGTCTGCGATCGCAACAGAAGCCTCCAACTCGTAGTAAGCTAGAACCTCGTTGAAAACTTTCTGGACGAGCGGATGGAATGTGAGCGCGCAACTCATTTTCGAGGATCGCCCGAGCGCTTCACGCCCGCCCAAAATTCGGTTTCGGTTAACGGCACGACCTTGCCTGATTCCAACTCAGCATCGCGCTGGACCGCAATATCAAGCACGTCGGATTGACCGCCACCAGGAGTCACGCTGCGAAGAAGTTCAGTGGCCAACTTCAGCCTCGACCGCATCGAAAGCTTGAGGGCGAGGCTTTGAATTTCCGAAGCCGAATTAATATCGGGTGGGTAGTCCGAATCAGGCGCGATTGAAAGAGGGAACTTGAGTCGGGAGCCTCACCCCAATCATCCGGCGCCCTCGCTTTACGTCCCACCGGAAGCTGCTAGTCTCAACGCCGATGCCTGTCCCGAAAAGACGCATGCTCCCTCCGACCCTCGGCGGCCTGACGTTGATCGCTACCGCTATCGGTTTCATGTGGTATCGCGGCGGATTCTACTACCGCATCGATCCAATTCGGGAAAAGATATCGGCCTCTGAAACCGCGTGGCGGACCCACAAGACAGGCAAGGGGCCGGATCTCAACCGTCAGAACGTGGACGCCCTTTACGCTCTCATTTCCGGGCTACATCCCGAGTTTGATGTTACTTGGAAGGGCGTGTCGGACGATCGGAACGGCTTCCTCAAGTGGCAGGAATTCGAAACGCGGCTGGGCGGCAAACTGGACTTGCCGAAGGAGCTTCAGGATCTGAATTACCAAACCACGCCACGGGATCAGAGCAAGCTCGCGGATGAGCTGGAAAAGCACCTCGGGCTTCTCGACGATATTCGCACCATCGGTCTGCTGCCGGACCAATCCGCGAAAGGAATCCGGCTACGCGATTGGGGCATGACTGGAGCCAGCGTGCCCACGAGAGCCTGCGCGCTACTCTGCCTACAGGCGGAATCGTATGCCGCGAAAGGTGCGCGCGAAGCTGCGCTGGAAGACCTGCGGGCCGCGATGGGAATCGCCAGCCATTTCGACAAGATCGAAACGCCCTCTCTGCTTCAAGAAACGATCGCAATTCTGATCCGTCTGAATGTTCAGGATGTGTTCCTCAAACACATCCTCCCCGTGTTGGAAATTCCGCCTCACGAGCTTGGCGAGTGGGAGAAAGTCGTGGCTCCTCCGGCCGCCTCACCCAAGGACTTCGGCATTCTCCTGCGGGGTGAATGGCACGTTTCTCTCCGCTATCTGATGCTGCCGCAAATGATCCGCGGTGACGACCCGCACGAAGCGCCCGATCCTGAACGCTTCATCGAAGGCTGGACTGCGGAGTTTAAACAACGGATCGATGTCTGCGACTCCAGCACGCTTTCGAACCTCGAGGCTCGGTTTGCGGCAGTCCCGCCTGTGACCACTTCAATGTCGAAGCAAAGCCGGGCGCTTCTGGACGTCAGTTTGATCGGCAACCGGTCCTGGGTCGGCGGCTGGATTCGAGCCCAAGTCATCCAAGCCCGGACTGCCGCCGTCTTCGCCCATCTCGAAGGCAAGCCGCTGCCAATGGAACCGCTCACCGGTCTGCCGTTCGTTTGGGATGCTAGCGCTAAAACTCTCTCTCCGCCTGCTGATCCTCGGCTGGTTGATCTGAAGATCGATCCCGTCCATCTATCGCAATAGCCAATCCTGATTTCGGTCGGACCATTGTCCCCGCCCCATTGAATGATGCCGCTGCCCTCACGAATTCTCGCCGACGCCCTGACATCCGCGGTCAGCCCATGGGCCGAGCATCAGGAGCGGCGCATTCTCCGCACCGGCAGGCCTCTGAGCATGCAGGAGCACGCGATGGCTTCCGAGCTCGGCGTGATCCGTCCGGAAAGGGTGCGGATCCTCCACCTCGATCCCATTCCCGCACCGGTTCCGCTCTGGCTGGTCAACCTTGCGATGAAGAGCAGCCTGCCGGTTTTCGCGCCATCTGGAATGACCCTCGGGCACGGCATCTTCGCCACTCATGAGTCAATGGATCTCATCCTCCATGAACTCCATCACGTGGCGCAGTTCGAACGCCTCGGGGGCATCGGGCCGTTTTTGAAGCGCTATCTTTTCGAGTGCCTCACCGAGGGTTATGCCGCCGCTCCCTTGGAGATGGAAGCCTGCGGTCTCGGATCGGGAAACCACCGCAACTGAGTCCGCCCGCTGAACAAGGCTCGCCATCAATCACGCAACTAGTTCCGCCTTTGTGGGCCCGCTCTTTCGAGCACGCAGTCAGTCTGGTGAACTTCACCACAGTGATCGCAGGTCAGGACCAGTGGGCCGCATTTGTATTCATCACTGCATGGCCCTCCGCAAGAAGGGCAGCGGATCTCGCGAATGTCTCTCCGCCGCGCTATCAGGAAACCCGCCATCATGAGGGCCATCAGCAGGAAAGGAATCATCATCCAGAGGGAATGATGAAACACGATCGACGGCGCAACCAGGAGCATCAACCACGGCATCATCCGCCGAAATCCCCTCTTGTGGCGGGCGACGAGTTCATCGGCACATCGGATCATCGGGGGAAGGTTATCGTGATCGCTTTGGTCATGCCAGTGGAACCAAGGCCGCGGATTCCACCTTGTGATCATAAAAAACGCCCGAACCGTTTCCGGTCCGGGCGCCTTGGGAATAGTTGTTATCGAGCCGATCAGCCCTGGGCCGGAGCGGCCCCGACTTCGTCGGCCTTCTGGTCACGAAGATAGGCGCGGCGGCTCATCTTCACGCGGCCCTTTTCATCCACACCCACGCACTTGGCGGTGATGAGGTCGCCCTTCTTGACGATGTCCTCGACGTTCTCGGTGCGGCCTTCAGCCAGCTCCGAGACGTGAACGAGGCCGTCCTTGCCCGGAAGCACTTCCATGAAGGCACCGAAGGCGGTGATGCTGACAACCTTGCCGGTGTAGACCTTGCCGACTTCGATTTCCTGGAACATCCGCTCGATGAGCGACTTCGCACGCTCGAGGCCTTCCTGCTTGGAGGCGTAGATGCGCACGGTGCCGTCGTCTTCGATGCTGATCTCGGCACCGGACTCGGCCTGGATGCCCTTGATGTTCTTGCCGCCAGGCCCGATGAGCTCACCGATACGGTCAGCCGGGATCTTGACGGAAACGATGCGCGGGGCATGCGGGCTGAGTTCGCCGTGCGACGGGATCGCAGCGGCCATGGTCTCAAGGATCGGCGTGCGGGCGTTCTTGGCGATGGTGATCGCTTCTTCCAGGATCGCGAGCGGGAGGCCGGCGAGCTTGAGGTCGAGCTGGTAGCCGGTGACACCGTGGCTGGTGCCGCAGAGCTTGAAGTCCATGTCGCCGTAGAAATCCTCGCTGCCGATGATGTCGAGCAGGGGGATGTACTTCTCCATGACACCGGCTTCGCTGAACTCGGTGACGAGTCCGACGGAGATACCGGCGACGGGGCGGATGAGCGGGACACCGGCGCTGAGGAGCGACATGGTGCCGGAGCAAACGGTGGCCATCGAGGTGGAACCGTTCGACTCGGTCACTTCGGAGGAAACGCGGATCGCGTAGGGGAACTCATCCGGATGCGGGAGCACCGGCTGGATCGAACGCTCGGCGAGGGCGCCGTGGCCGATTTCGCGGCGGTTCAGGCCACCCATGCGGCCTGTTTCACCGACGGAGAAGGGAGGGAAGTTGTAGTGGAGGATGAAGCGCTTCTCGCTTTCGCCACCGGCGTAGTTGTCGAGATACTGCTTCTCATCGCCAGGAGCGAGGGTCGCGATGGCCAGGGCCTGCGTTTCGCCGCGGGAGAAGATGGCGGAGCCGTGGACGCGCGGCAGCACGTTGGCTTCGGCATAGAGATCGCGGAGCTGGCTCGGGATACGGCCGTCGGCGCGGAGGCCCTTCTCCATGATGGAGATGCGGAAGGCCTTCTTCTGGAGGTATTCGAATGCCTGCTCGACGTCGAAGGCGGTCGCCTCAGGAGCGCGCTCCTTGATGGCGGCTTCGACTTCGTCGCGGAGGGCGCCGACCTTCTTGGCGCGCTCGACCTTGGACTTCGCGTAGATCGCACCTTCGATGCGGTCACCGGCGATTTCGTAGGCGATCTCAAGGAGACTGTCCTTGGCCAGCACCTGGGTGTATTCACGCTTCGGTTTGCCGGCGAGGCGGACGAGTTCTTCCTGGACGACGACCAGCTTCTGGACGGCTTCCTGGGCGAAGTGGAGGGCCTTGATAAACTCCTCTTCAGGAAGTTCGTCGGCCGCACCTTCGATCATGATCACGTCGGTCTTGTTACCGACATAGACGAGGTCGAGATCGCTGTTCTCACGCTCGTCGTGGGTCGGGTTGATGACGAACACGCCATCGACACGGCCGACGCGCACGGCACCGATCGGGCCGGCGAACGGGATGTCGGAAAGACAGAGGGCGGCGGAGGCACCGTTCATCGAGAGGATGTCGGCGTCATTGATGCCATCGGCGCTGAGCAGGATCGCAACGATCTGGGTGTCGTAGAAATAACCCTTCGGGAACAGCGGACGCAGCGGTCGGTCCGTCATGCGGCAGGTCAGGATTTCCTTTTCGGTCGGACGGCCTTCGCGCTTGAAGTAGCCACCCGGGAACACTCCGGCGGCAGAAGCCTTTTCCTTGTACTCGACGGAAAGGGGGAACCAGGTTTGTCCGTCCTTCACCTTGGTGGCGGAGACGGCGGTGACGAGGATGATGGTGTCACCGGAGCGGACGGTAACGGCACCGTCGGCGAGTTTGGCAAGCTTGCCGGTTTCGATCGTAATCGGATTGGAGCCGACTTCGGCCGTGATGGAGTGAATATTCATATTCGTTTCTTTCTTCTTCTTTGTGCATCAAACCCGCGGGGCACCGTGCCACGCGGGGTTCTTGGGTTCCGGACGGCTCCCGGGAAGCATTCCGCACATGCGGAAGCGGGGAGCGGATCATTGTCCGGCAGGGCGGCCTTGTTTCTTTTTCTTTGTGAGGCCGGCCCTGTTTAGCGGAACAGCCACCCGGTTTCCCTGGGTGGCTGTGATCGCGAAAGTTACTTGCGGAGACCGAGGCTCTGGATGACCTGCTGGTAGCGCTCTTCGGACTCGCTTTTCAGGTAGTCCAGCATCTTGCGGCGCTGGGCGACCATTTTGAGCAGACCACGGCGGGACGAGAAGTCCTTCGAGTGGGTGATCAGGTGGGTCGTCAGGTGCAGGATGCGCTGGGTAAGCAGGGCGGCCTGGTAGGCGGCGCTGCCGGTGTCCTTGTCGTGGACTTGATAGTCCTTCAGGTTGATTGCGTTATCGCTCATGTTGGTAATCGGATGAGTCCAGCGGCTGCCGGACCGTCCTCGTTAAGAGTTCGGGCGGGAGAAAAGCGGGGTTCCCGGGTCTTTGCAAGAATTTTCAGGCTCAATACCAAGGAGTTTGCTGGTTTTCAGTGTTCGGTTTTCAGGAAGAAGGGAGCGCCATCTCTGGCTCTTCCCTGAAAACTGAAAACGGAAAACCAACAAACTATTTCCGATTGAACCGCTGGATCTCGCGCTGGACCTCGCGGAGTTCGACCTTCTTTTTCAGGTCCTGGCGCTGGTCGGAGTGGGTCTTGCCCTTGCCGATGCCGATTTCCACCTTCACGCGGCGGTTCTTCCAATACATCCGCAGCAGCGGAAGAGTGCAGCCCTGTAGGGCGGTTGCCTGCTCCATCTTGAAAATTTCCCGCTTGTTCAGCAGGAGGCGGCGGGGACGCTGGGCGGGATGGTTGAACCACTCCGCAGCCGTTTCCCACGGCTGGATGTTGCAGCCATACAGGAATACCTGGCCCTTCTCGACACGGGCGAACGCGTCGGAGATGTTGACCTTCCCGGCCCGGATCGACTTGACCTCGGTGCCTTTCAGTTCGAGGCCGGCCTCGAACTTGTCGGTGATGTGGAAATCCCGTCCGGCTTTCCGGTTGGTCGAGATTTCACCACTGCTGCTCATAATTCCGGGCGGCTGAGGCCGCGCCTCGTCACTCGGCGGTGACTTCCTTCTTCTCGGCGAGCTTGATCTTGCCTTCGATGATCTCGGTGAGGGCAATGTCGGCCACGCTCATGCTCGGGCGGGTCGGGATCAGCGGCGAGCGACCGCTGTTGAGCTGGCGGACACGCTGGGAAACCAGATTCACCAGAACGAGGGGATCGAGGACGATCTCAGCAGCTTTATCGACAAGGTCGCTTTTCATGGGTAGGCCGGTAAATCGGGAAGACGGACGCGGGGACTCGAAGGGGATGATATTGTCCGGAGTCATTCCGTGTCGTGTTCGCTCGATAGAAAAAATCACTTCCAACCGACGGTTGGAGCGCGGGATGAACCAGAAACAACGGACTTTGACAAGCCCAATCTGTCTTTCGTGCCCGCCCGTTAGAGTCATTTCGGCATCAAATCGATGCCGAACCTGCGTAAAATCACGACCGTCAGCCAGAAAAAGCCGATGGTCAGCACGCAGTTCGCGAGCAAGGCAGTCCAGAATCCCCAGCCGTTCCGCAGCATCCATGGCAGGATCAGGAACATCGGCAGCGTCGGCAGGACGAACCAGAAGGTGCCCTCGGCGTGGTTGGCGATGCGCTCCGGCGACTGCTTGTCCGACCGCATCCACAGGATCGCCAGGATCGAGGTGAACGGCAGCGCGATCAGCAGGGCGGAAAGGCGGTCGTTCACGAGCTGGATTTTCGTCACGAAGACGATGATCGCGGCGCTGACGAAGAGTTTAACGGCGTCCTTCGGCGTGAAGGACAGGATCTGGCTCCAGGGGATTCGGCTCATGGCTTGCTGACGGAGGACAATGCCTCTAACGTGGAGTCATGCAAGCCGCCCGTGCCTTGACCATCCTCACCTTCGCATTTTCGCTGGGCATCGCCTCGGCCGAACTCACCGCCGGGCAGAAAGCCACCATCGGCCAGAAGATCTGGAAAAACGAGTGCGCCGGTACCGTGGATGGCCTCACCACCTGGAACGCCGGTGAGGAGTTTCCATCGCTCGGCATCGGGCATTTCATCTGGTATCCCGCCGGCTTCAATGGCCGCTTCAACGAAACGTGGCCGCAGTTCATCGCCTACGCGAAGCAGCGCGGCGTCACCCCGCCCGCGATCGCCTCGGCCGCACATTGCCCGTGGAACTCGAAGGCGCAGTTCCAGGCCGACTTCCACGGCGACAACCTGAGCACCCTGCGAAAGTGGCTGTCGGGCACCGTGCCGCTGCAGACGGACTTCATCATCGCCCGCTCGAAAGCCGCGCTCGGCAAGATCCTCGCCGCCGCCCCCGGATCGGAAAAGGCGCGCATCGAGGCAAACTACCACAAGGTCGCCACCACTACCCAGGGCACCTATGCGCTCATCGACTACGTCAATTTCAAGGGCGAGGGCACCAACGAATCCGAGCGCTACAACGGCCGCGGCTGGGGCCTGATGCAGGTCCTCGGGGAAATGCATGACACCGGCGGCGGAGCGGCCTCCGCCACCGAATTCGCTGCCGCAGCGAAGCGCGTGCTCGACCGCCGTATTTCCAACTCCCCGCCCGCCCGCGGCGAAGCGCGTTGGAAGGAAGGCTGGCACAACCGCTGCGATACTTACGCAAAGGCGATGTAAGACGGCCAAGCCGAGAGCCCAGATTTCAGAGCCCAGAACCCAGACAGATTAAGAGTTCCTGATAGCTGGATCATGCGTGGAGCTCGATCCCGATGAGCCCGGAAATTGAGTCCGGGGTCCACAAATCGGTTAGAAAACCGGGTTCCGAAGGACTAGTCGGAACCGCTGGTTGCGGGCTCTTGAAGTCTTTCCAAGTAAAAAGCTTGTCAGCTTCGCTTCCCGCTCCTAATCCCCGCGCATGTCTCTTGAGACCACACTGATTCTTTTCAAGCCTGACGCTGTTTCCAAGAACATCGTCGGCACCGTTCTGGCCCGTTTCGAAAAGGAAGGCTTCCGCATCCGGGGCATCAAGATGCTCGCGCTGAGCGACGAGATCCTTGCCGAGCACTACTCGCACATCGCCGACAAGCCGTTCTTCCCATCGGTGCGCGAATTCATGCAGGAGACCCCGGTGATCGCCCTCGCCCTCGAAGGTGAGGACGTGATCGCCCGCGTGCGCGACCTCCTCGGCCCGACCGACTCCACCCAGGCTGCCGCCGGCACGATCCGTGGTGACTTCGGCTTCAAGGACAGCGATGCCAAGATGCGCAACGTGTGCCACGCATCGGACTCCGTGGAAGCCGCGCAGGACGAACTGAAGCGCTTCTTCAAGGACGGCGAAGTCTTCGCCTGAACCTCGATCCAAAACCGATTTGCGAAAAGGGCGTCCCCAGGGACGCCCTTTTTTGCGTTCGACAGTCTTGTGTTGCTCAGTCCTCGGTATCCAAATCAATGACCCAAGCCGGCTTGAAATCTGGATTCGGATCGTCCGGGTAGCCCTGAGGATTCGCCACCACGCGCGTGCGACCGATCCGATAATCCGAATTGCGATGGAGGTGACCGTGCACCCATAGCCGGGGCTGAAATTTCCCGATGAATCCGGTCAGGTCGGAAGCGCACGCGCAGGTGACCGGGTTCGTGCGTTTGGCTTCGGGCACGGATTGGATCGATGGCGCGTGATGCGTAACAACGATGGTTTTGGCCGGATCATTTTCTGTTAGGAATGTCTCCAGCTTCGCCATCGACAGGAGATGAATGGCGCGAGTATCCCGCGGATTGAGTTTGCGGTAGCCGTTCGAGGAATTCCGGATCCGCTTGTAATCGTTCATCCACGCCGCCGCTTCGGCAGCACCTTCTTCCCACGGGCCAAACAAGGCCATGTCCGTCCACAAGGTGCAGCCATACACCTGCCATCCATCCAGTTCGAAATGATCGTCCTCAAGAAAGTGGATGTTGGAACCTGCCAGCTCGTAGCGCAATTGCATGGCGACTGACGGGAGCTTCGCCCCGTAGTATTCATGGTTGCCGCAAAGGTAAGCGGCCGGCGTCTCTCCGCAGAACTGTCGGATCCACGGAACTCCATTCAGTTTGGTGGAGACATCACCCGCAAGGAGGACGAGATCGGCCTCTGCCTGTGGAATCGACGTGACGCCAAATTCCTGATGGAGATCGCTCAGGATTCGGACGCGCATCGTTCAGATTTCGGCGGTTATGCGCGTTCGAAGAAATTCCGCAGCAACTGCAGCCCGGCGTCCTGGCTCTTTTCCGGGTGGAATTGGCCGGCCAGGATGTTTCCCTTCTGCACGGCGGCAGCGAAGGTTTCGGTGCCGTAGGTCGTGGTGGCTGCGATGTCCGCTTCGTCGGCAGGGGCGGGAAAATAGGAGTGAACGTAATAGAAATAGGGCTCGGTTCCGAGGCCTTTCCAAAAGCCGGACTCCGGCTGGCGCGGTTCGACGGAGTTCCAGCCCATGTGTGGAATCTTCAGACCCGGCTGTTCTTCGAAGCGCTTCACGCGGCCGGGCAGGATGCAGAGGCCGGGCACGCCCGGGGTTTCCTCGCTGTCTTCAAACAGGATCTGATAGCCGAGGCAGATGCCGAGGTAGGGTGTGCCGGAGGCGATCCGCTCCCGAAGGCCCTCGACCAGTCCGCGCTCGTGCAGGCGGGCCATGCAGTCGCCGAACGATCCGACGCCGGGAAGCACGACATGGGTGGCCCCTTCGAGCCCGGCAGCATCCGCCACCACGGTCGGCGTGATGCCCAGTTCGTTCAGAGCGTTGGCCACGCTGCGCAGGTTTCCCGCGCCGTAATCGATCAATGCCACCTTCATGGTCACAGCGCCTCCTTGGTGCTCGGAATGCCCTTCACCCGCGGGTCCCGCTCACAGGCCACGCGCAGGGCCCGGGCCAGCCCCTTGAAGATCGCTTCGGCGATGTGATGGCCGTCCCGCCCATAGAGCAGCTCGACGTGGATGTTCGCCCGCAGGTTGGACGCCAGCGCCCGGCAGAACTCCTCGACCAAGGTAAACGGAAGATTTGGCGCGGAGGGCGTGTTCACCGGTGCCCGGAACTCCAGGTGCGGCCGATTGCTGAGGTCCACCACGACCCGCACCAGCGTCTCGTCCATCGGAAGATAGGCCATGCCGTAGCGGCTGATGCCCTCCTTCGTGCCGAGGGCCTCCTTCATGGCCTCACCCAGCGCGATGCCGGTGTCCTCCACGGTGTGGTGGTAATCCACCTCAATGTCGCCGTCTGCTTTCAATTCAAGGTCAAACAGGCCGTGTTTCGAAAACAACACGAGCATGTGGTCGAAGAACGGAATGCCGGTGTCGATGGAAGACTTGCCGCTCCCATCGAGATCGATCTTCAGATCAATGGCGGTCTCGGCGGTCTTGCGGCTGCGGCTGGCTTGGCGGGCTTGCATGATGATGAAAAATCGACGGCACCCTGCTCACTTCTTGGGAGCAGGCTTCGCCGCAGCCTCAAGCTCTGCGATGTAGGCGGGAGGCAGCTTGGCGGCACGGGCGGCATTGAGGGCGGTGGCGGCGGTCTTCTGGTCGGTGCCGGAGTGCAGGAGAGACCATGCGTCGCGCCAGGCTTTTCCGCCATCCGGGATGGTATCCAGCTTCAGGGCATCGAGCCGCTTCAGCTCGGAATCAGCAAAGTGAACGGTGTCATCGAGGGAGGCTTTCACGGCCGGATCCGGCGTCACCCATTTGGTGCCCTCGCGTTTCTCCGCTTCATAGCGCTTCTTGGACGAATCGATTTCCTCGGTGATCGCCCGCTCGGTTTCCGTGCGTTCGTCGCCGCTCATCCGTTCGAGACCTGCCTGCCTTTCCTTGGTTCGCTTGTCAAAGTCGGCCGCCAGTTCGGCGGTTTCGGTGCGGTAGCGGTTGATGATCTTGCGCACCAGCGGCAGCAGTTCGCGGTATGAGGCGCTCGATTGGTAGTCCTTTTCGAGGTTGGCAAACTGGCGGAGGGCCAGAGTCCAGTGAAGGGCGTTGGCCTGGGCCCGGATGCCAGCCTCGATCATCCGGGCATCCACCTCGAACTTGTTGGCCTGATGTTCGGCTGCCGTGACGATGTTTCCGTTGATCTTCACTCCACCGGCCTCAACGGCGTCGTACTCCTTTTCCAATTCGGCGGCGACCTTCCGCGCCTTGGGATTCAGGGTGCTGGTCGGATAGCTCTTGATGAAGTCGTAGGCCAGCTTCATGCGGGCCTGGTAATCAGCCGCAGTGAGCAGATCCGGTGCCGGCACCAGATCGGAGATGGCCACGAACGCTTTTTCATCCGGACCTTCACGGGTGACGCTCGCCACTTCAGTTTTTTTCAACACCCGCTCATCGCGGATCCCGGGGCTGATCAGCAGGTCGACTGTGTAGGAATCAGCAGTCTCACTGAGAACTTTGCCGGAGTAAGTCTTCCCATCCTTAAGCTGGATGGTGTCGGCGGCGGCGATGGAAATCACGCCGGCACCGACGAGAGCGGTTAGGGATCGGATGGGTTTCATGAGTATCGGAAAACCGGAACAAAGCACTCAGCGCTGAAAATCGCCAGCGAAGATCGTCGCCACGATTGTAGAAGCGTCGATGGTTTTTTGCATTCCATCGGAAAAAGTCACGATGGCCTGCCCCGCAGGCACTGCATCGGCAGGCGCGGCGCGGCGGCGGGCGATAACCCGCAGGGGCAGGCGGCAAACAGCGTCTTTCAAGGCTTCGGGCGCATCGGCAGCCACCGTCACCAGTGGCGCGCGGGTGCGGAAAAGAGCCGCCGCGAGGGCGTCAGTGTGCAACATCGGACATTCCGTGACCTCTTCCGGCAAGGGGGAAACCGACGACAGAAAAACTGCCGGCGGGGGCTGCCCGAGCTTGGTCAGGCGCGCCTCGGCGGACGAAAGCAGGCCCGCGCTCGAATCGTCGAAGATCATGCTGCGGTCGCTCACCGGAGTTTGGACGAGGGTCTGGGCCGCCCCGACTTCGATCAGTGTGGAGTCATGCATGAAACGGCCGGCCGCAGCGGCCGCCAGCTCACCGGCCCATGCTTGGCAACTCTCGTCGAGCGTGATTTCCCCGAGATCCAGGGCGGTCTGGATCGCCACCGCATAAAGAAAGGCCCGCCCACTGGCGAGGGTGTCCGCATTCCCCGGAAACATCTGCAGCCCTCCGCCGGGAGTACTGAATGCCGCGCGGGCGTGAGCAAGGGTGGAAACCGCCTTCAGTTTCAGCCCGGACTCTCCGGTGGCCGAGTAGGCGGCGGCATAGGCCGAAGCCATCCTGAACGTTGACACCGCATGCGGTCGCGAATCAGCCGGCTCCCCGATGGACCGGGACTCGCTGAGTTTTTTCAGTTTTTGACGCGCGGACTCGTAGCAGGCGCGTGCGATCTCCGGCTTCAGAGCGAGAGTGACGGCCGCCGCCTCGGGCGCGATCTTTTCGAAGAGGATGTTGTGGCGGAAGTGCTCGCGGCTTGGATCGCTTTCCGCGGGAATGTTGCCGAGGCCCCGCAAATCGCTCACCGCGGTTAGAACTTTCAACTCATCCGGAGTGAGGGCCTTTTCGATCTCTTCCAGAGTCCACAGCCACATCTCAGCGGGCTTGAGGCTCGGCCGGCCGAGGGCGAAGAGCCCGGCTGGAGTCGCGTGATGCTTCTCGGCATAGGCAATGGCCGACAGAATCTGACCACGGAGAGCCGGATCCGGATCCAACCGGTAGGCACTGCAGAGTGCCACGATGGCCCGCGCCTGGCTGGCGCAGTCGCTGTTGAATCCCGGCAGTCCCCAGCCTTGGCCCACCCTTGAGTTGAAAATACAACCCTGAAGGGGATCGATCATCGCGCTGGACGAGAGGTCCTTCGCCAGCCCGAGCGCCGCCTGCTTGCTGCGCGAGACCAGATCGGCCGGCACATCCGGCATCAGCGCGGTATCGGCAAGGAGATCCATCGCCCCGGCGGGAAAGAGGCCGCCGAGATTGTCGAAGGTGTGGGAGCCCGGATCATAGTAGCTCGTCAACTCCCGCACGGCCCGGATCGCATCCATCCCCGGCTGGGCACCTGCCGGCGGGCAGACGGCATCCGCCGCCATTTTTTCCGCACGGGCCTGATTTTCGAGCCGGCTGTGGGACATCACGTAGTCCGGCGAATCGTGCCACGATTGCAGGGCGACACCGCTGGCCTGGTCGAAGACCTCCCGCAGGCCGGCGGACCGGATACGGGTCGGCAGCCACGCCACCGGGTTCCCCTCGGGAGTAAACCAAACCAACAGCGGCACGCTGGCTGGCATCTTTTTCTCCGCACAAAGGGAAGAGGCCAGCAGCGCCATTTCCCGGCAGGCATCCGAATCGACCACGACCGGCACGAAGTTGTCGTTGATCACCGCTGTGAGTTGCGGGTCGTTGCCAAGCGCCTTCAGTACCCGGCAGGACTCCGCATATTGGGGCGGACAGATCACGGCGAACACCAGCCGGTTCGCCCTCTTCGCCCGGTCCAGAGTCTGCTGGCTCCATGGCTGCCAGTGGATGGAAGACAAGCCCTGGTCCGCCAACAAGGTGGAGGGACTCCCGGCCAATCCGTTCGAGGTGAGTTCCGGCGCGATGTCCACCGGCACGGCGGCGACCGTCACGACAGTCTCACGGCGGCACGAGACGATGCTCCCTGCCAGCCCCAGGGCAAGTGTTAGAAAAACGGTGCGAAACGGGACTGGTGAGGCAGGCATGGCAGCGGGAATCGGTCCGGGAACCGCCGGGCGTGGCCGGATCATGAAGAAAAGGCTTCCGCTGTTACAAGCCGAAGCTACGGTGGCGGCGGATTTCCCCGTAGCGTGTGACCAGTCTAGTCGTCTCCAGTCAAAAGGGCGGAGTGGGTAAAACCACTTTGTCGATCAATCTCGCCCACGCGTTCGCCCGCGCCGGGGTCAGGACTCTGCTTGTGGATGCGGACCCGCAGGGATCCGTGGGTCTTTCGCTGACCCGGCAATCGCGCCTGCTGGCAGGATTCTATGATTTCCTGGCCGATCCGGGCATCCCCTTGGACCGCCTGATCGTGCCGACACGGCTGGAGACCTTTTCCCTCGTGGCCAGTGGCCAAGCCAGTGACTACGAGTCCGGCGGCGGCATGGCCGGCTCCTATCTGGCACGCGTCCGCGCCTTTCTCCGTGCCGTAACAGCCCGCGGATTCGACCTTTGTATTCTGGACACGGCCGCCGGCCTGTTCGGCGTGACGGGAGACGTGATCGCCTCCAGCGACTCTGTGCTCATTCCCCAGCAGGCCGAGCCACTGGGCATTCGCTCCGTGCCGAAAATGCTGGAAGGACTCAATCGCCTGCGGGTGATGAATCCCCGGCTCTCCGTGCTGGGTGTGGTGCTGACCATGGTCCAGCAGGACCTGGCGGAAAGCATGGAAGCCGCTCATGCGCTACGCCAATTGCTGCCCCAGGACCTGGTGCTGCAAACCATGGTGCCCCGTGATGCCTTGTTCGTCCGGGCCAGCGCCCGCGGGCTCCCCGTCGGCGTTCTCGAAGATGGCCACGGCGCACAGGCGGTATTCGATGCGATGCGGGCCGAAATCGAAGCAAAATTCGACATCCGGGGCCATCGCCCCCTCGTCCACGGCTGATGGATCCGGTTCATCCATGGCTCGATCCGATCGAGGTCCGGCGGCTGGCGGAGCGATTGCTGCTGCCGGTCCACGAACCTGCCGTCCAGGTGACCGATGCCGGATTCGGCGAGCAATTCGTTGGCTACTCTCCAGTGCAGCCACTGGGCAGCCTGACCGCGATGCAGGAAGCGGCTCCGCAACCGCTCGTCGCGGTGGCGATCCAGCCCACCCCTCCTCCCACCCCCGTGGTGGTCCAGGCACCGCCGCCGCCGCCGGTGCCGGCACCGGTTGAGCCTCCTCCCGTGCCACAGGCCGTGGCAATCGCCCAACCGGAACCCGAACCGGTTCCCGTCGGTATCGTGGCCCCGGCTCCCCGCCCGGAAGCCCGCGGTCCGTTCCTTGATCGCGTCGGCCGCTTCCGCGATTGGCTTCACCACCATTTCGACGCGTCGGGCATTTTCCTTCTCGATCGCGAAGGAGCGGTCATTTTCGACGAAAGCGGACACGGCAAGCTCCACTTCCTCGCCCGCAGCCTGGCCGTCGCGGCCCGCCGCCCCGGCGGTGCACCTGCCAACGTGCATGTCAAAGTCGGTGCCGCCGCCACCCTGGAAGTCATTCCGGTGGACACGCCCTACGGCTGCATCGTGCTCGGGGCGGTGGTGCCAAGCCCGATGGAACCCGCCGCCGTCGCCTCGGTGATGGACGCGCTGCGTTCCGTGGCCTCGCCGCAAGGGTGAGCGAAGTTCACTTCGTCCGCCGGTTCTGAGCTCCGAGAATCAGGGCTGAGGCGGCGCCGCATCCGATGACGATCAGGAACTGCAGGCCGGCGGAAAATTCCAGCGTGTCCACCGTGGTTCCGAAGAGTGGCTTTTTGAGGGAGAGAAATACGTTTCGCTCGCCCTTGTTGCGGTAGTCGTTGCGGAAGGTTTCGGCCTCGCGGACGAGGAGGTCGATGCGCTCGTTGACGAAGAACTCGGAGGCCGGGCGGACCTCCGGGTTGTCCTCATCCCAGACCTTCATGGTCTCGACTTCCAATCGGGTTCCGGATTTCGCGAGGCGGGTGATGCGGGACACGAGGTCGGCGGCTTCATCGGCATCTACCGCGCCGGCGGCCATCAGCCCGCGCAGGCCTTTTTTCATCAGGTCGAAGCGCTCGGCCACGTCCTTGGGAATGGTGCTGTCGAAGTCCTTCATGATCTCGATGCGGCGCTGGAGGCGGTAGCGCTCGAACTCGAAGGGATTGCGGGTGGCCTGGGCCACCACCATCGCCTCATACGAATGGCGCAGCGGCATGAAGGCGGAGGGAATCGGCGTGCCGCCACGCTCCCGGTAGGCTCCGTTGCCCTCGAAGAGCCTGCTGTTCATCTCCCGGTAGGGCACCAGCGCGCCGGCCAGAAGCATCTGCGGCACCAGCAGCAGGGGCACCGAGGTGAGCGCGGCGCGTTCGGTTTTGACCAGCGAGGAAACCACCAACGCCATGCCGGTGCCGGTCCAGGCGGTGAGGGTCAACCAGAACCAATGATCCCAGAGCATGCCGCGGATGCCGAGGATCGGATTGGCAACGAGCAAATAGGTGAAGCACTGGCCGGCCGCAACCAGGCCGAGGGCGCAAAGCTTGGCCGAAATATAGAGGCCGGACCCGGGCTGGCAATTTCGCTCCCGGCGCAGCAGCGGACGGTCACGCAGGATCTCGGTGGCCGAATTGGTCAGGCCGAAGAACATCGCCACGGTGGCGCTCAGGAACAGGAAAGCGGGAATGTGGAGCGCGGTTTCGAACTGATAGGAGCCCTTCGCCGACGATCGCAGGGTGATCCCGATGAGAGCTGCCAGCAGTGGAGCCTCAAGCAGCGTGCTGTAGAGGGTGCCCCGGGCCCGGAATTTCGACAGCAGCGAGCGCTGGAAATGAGTGGCGAAAAGGGCGACGAAGGACTGGAAGCGCCGCGCCGGCCTGGGTGGCACTGGCAACATGTTCACGGTGCCCGTTTCACCGAGCTTGCTGGGGGGAGCGCTGGACGTATCGAGTGAGCGGACCAGCACCACGCTTTCAAACCGCTCCTGCCAGAATGACGGCGGAAAGCGCCTCGCCGCCACCGGGTTCAGCCCCCCGCCGATGGCGCTGAGAGGAGTTTCCAGCACATCGAAGACGAAATCCGCGCCCAGGGGAGTGCCGGCCAGGACCGCCGGATGCGAGATGCCAAGCTCGGCACAGGCTTCCCGGAAGTAGGTCACCATGGCCTGCGGCGTGCCGAAGTACGATACGCGACCGCCGTTGTCCAACAGCAGGACCTTGTCAAACAAGCGTAGCACCGGGGCTCCGGGACGATGGAGGGAGGCGATGACGATCTTGTCCCGCGCCAGTGATCGCAGGGTCTCGGCGACGTGCTCGGAGTCCTTCGACGACAGGCCGGAGATCGGTTCATCGAAGAGGAAGATTTCGGCGCGGCTGCCCAGATCCTGGCCGAGATTCAGACGGCTGCGTTCGCCACCGGAGAGAGTCTTTTCGCCCGGCGAACCAACTCGCCGGCGGGCGATCGGCTGCAGGCCGAGTTCGGCGAGCACGCTGTCCACGCGGCGCTCATGCTCGGCCAGGGACAGGGCCGGGCGGCGGACCGTGGTGGCATGCCGCAGGTGTTCGCGGACTGTGAGTTGCGGATTGAGCGCCTCTTCCTGGGGCATGTGTGCCACAAACGGCACCAGCCGCTCGCGATGGGCATACAGGTCGATGCCATTCATGCGGATCCGCCCGCGCGACGGCTCCAACTGGCCGGAGAGGACGGAGAGGAGCGTGCTTTTTCCGCTGCCGCTGGGGCCGATGATGCAGAGCATTTCGCCTCGCCGCACCTCGAAGCTGATATTGTCCAAGGCCCGGGCATCGACCGCAAAGTCATGGATCACGTCCTCCGCGACCAGGGACTCGATCTGGGTGCGCTCCTCATCCAGAAAGCCCTCGCTGAAACGGCAGCGCACGGCCTGACTGCCCGAGAGGCGGATCAGGGACCCGTCGTTGAGCGGTGCATTGCCACGCACCGGAATGCCATCCACCGTCACCGGGCCTTCAGCCTCCCGCAGTTCGAGCATGCCCTCGGCGCGCTGCTCGTCGAAGCGGATGAAAAGCACCGCCCGCGGGGCCATCTTCGGGCCCAACAGCAGATCGCCGCGGGAGAGCGCGTTCGGATCGTTCGAGACGAGGTATTCCTGGCGGTCGCTGGCCAGACGGAACCGGCGCCCGGCGTGGATCGCACGCCGCCGCAGCTCGTCCAGCGGCACGCTGAAACCTTTTACGTCACTGAGTCGCTCGTGGTTCTTGCAGTGCACCACGGTGCCCTTCGTGAGCGGGCCGGAGCCGCCCGCTCGCAGGGTGGTGTCCCGGAAGGCTTCGACCTCGGCCGTAAGCCCGAACCGGATCCGGATCAGGCTCTGGCGGCTGCGTGTGCGCTCGGCCGAAAACCCGCCGTCCCGGGCTTCGATGAAAATCGACGGCGGATTCGCGGTGCGGCCGACGTCGAGGAAGAAGACGAGATCGTCGTGAGTCAGGGTCCAACCGGGAATGACCAGCGGCTGGCGTTCGCGCATGCGCAGGAAGGTGCCGGGTTCGAGCGATCGACCGCGGATCCACAGCGGTGCCGGACCCATATTCCGGACCAGAATCAGATCGCCTGTCCGGTAAACCCGGAACGAATGGTCCTTGGCGGCGGGAGGCAGAACCACGTCCGCATTTTCTCCGCCGAAAATTAGCCGGTCGAACGGCGGGCTGTCGGCAAACTCCGTTCCGCGCATCTCCCGCAGAATGGCCAGCCCGTAGTCAGGCCGGCCCAACCGCCGCATGAAGCGCTCGAAGCTGGCCCGGCTGCGCTCCGAGCGCCCCGCCGCATCCACCAGGGTGAAAAGCTGCAACCCTACCGCCAGCTTCCCGGTATCATCCAGGAAGTTTTTCATTTCGGCGGCAATGGTCTGGAGCGGGACCGGATTTTTCACCGCCCGCTGGAGCCGGCGCGCCAGCCAGCCATGGTCCACATCGGGAAAGGCACTGCGGAGAAGATCGAGGATCAAATCAGCCTCCAGGGTGCTTAATTCGTCGTCCAGAGTGGCGAAGGCGGCGAAGGCGTCGACCAAAACCCCCACGTGGGCACCCGTTCCCGGCCGGAGCAGGCGGAGCCGACCGATTCCCGGAATCACCCGCAGCCAGCGCGTCCACCGCACCCAGCCGGTGGCGGGGTTACGCGTTTCCCGTTCGGGCGGTTGAGGCGGTTCCACGTCCGGATCGTCAACATCCAAGCTCCCGGGGGAAGAGTGAAAAGTGGTCACTGAGCAGTGATCAGTGAAAAGAACAAGAGAGTGCTCCTCTGGTTCTGGTTCTTCCATTGATCACTGCTCACTGATCACTCGGCATAAAATGCCCGTTTCCCAATCCACCATCCTTTCCCGGAGCCTCTTCGTCTCCAAAATATGGCTCAAAAATAGGGATTCCCTTTTGCTGCCACGGAATTAACCTATCGCGCCTTTTGCACTCGCCGCCGTGCGTGCTACAATCCTGCACGCCCGGTTCTAAAAAGGCCGCGCTACCACGCCCATCATGTCCGATCCTTCGAATTCCCGAACACCGCAGGGCCCAAACCGCCCCGGTGAACCCGCAGGCTTCAACTGGCGCTTGCTCGTCCTCCTTAGCTTCGCCCTGCTGGTACTCGGCCTCGCGTTCTTCGGAAACAGCTTCTCCGCGGCCTCCCGCCCGCTCGCCTACCCCGAGTTCCGCAAGGCCTGGGATCAGGGCCGCGTGATCACGGATGACCAGAAGCAGCATCCGTTCAAGTTCTCCACCAACGAGACCCAGGCCATCTACACCATCAGTGGCTTTCTCCGCCCTGAAATGGTGCGTCCGGACAAGGATGTCGCCATTGAGCGCTATGAGTTCCAGGTCCCTGTCAATCTGAGCCTTCAGAAGACCGCCATCATGGACCTGATGGGAGAGAAACTCGCGACCCGCGAGGTCTCGTCTTTCCCGGCTGAGGCTGGAAACGTCCGGACCCTTGACTTGGCGGAGCTGGCCAAAGCCCAGTCCTATGCCGAACTCGTCAAGGCCGATCCCGAGCATCCCCTCGTGATCCTCACGGTTCCAAAATCCGACAACGCCGTCATTTCGGGCGTCCGCGAGGAAGTCAAAAACCGCGTCGTCGGCTTGGCGAGCAATGGCAAACCCCAGGAAATCCGCCCGTTCGAGGTGGTTGCCCCATCGATCCTGCTGGGTGACGACCTCACCCGAATGGTCCGCACCACGGGAACGTTCGACCCCAGCTCGGATTTCCTGAAAAACGCGATCTTCACCTTCCTGCCGGTGCTGCTAGTCGTGCTGCTGCTCATTTTCCTGTTCCGCCAGCAGATGAAGGCCGCCGGACGAGGGGCGATGTCCTTTGGCAAGAGCAAGGCCCGCCTGCTCACCATGGATCGCAACAAGGTCACATTCAAGGACGTGGCCGGCATTCAGGAAGCCAAGGAAGAGCTTTGGGAAATCGTCGATTTTCTGCGCGATCCCCGCAAGTTCCAGAAGCTCGGCGGCTCGATCCCGAAGGGCGTTCTCATGGTCGGGGCTCCCGGTACCGGCAAGACCCTCCTCGCCCGCGCCATCGCCGGTGAGGCCGATGTTCCCTTCTTCTCGATCTCTGGCTCCGACTTCGTCGAAATGTTCGTCGGCGTGGGAGCCTCCCGCGTGCGCGACATGTTCGAGCAGGGCAAGAAGCATGCTCCCTGCCTGATTTTCATCGATGAAATCGACGCCGTCGGCCGTCATCGCGGTCACGGCATGGGCGGCGGCCACGATGAACGCGAGCAGACGCTCAACCAGCTTCTGGTGGAGATGGACGGCTTCGACACCCAGGAAGGTGTGATCATCATCGCCGCGACCAACCGTCCGGACGTGCTCGACCCGGCGCTGCTTCGCCCCGGTCGCTTCGACCGCCAGGTCACCGTTTCCCTTCCCGACTACAAGGGCCGCGAGGAAATCCTCAAGGTGCACATCAAGAAGATCAA